>Ga0210401_10002852_pt1 | contig 18807 bp, 17 predicted proteins | sample IncBWH32MmetaG_FD_150866 | JGI IMG/M metagenome (GOLD analysis project Ga0210401, IMG submission 150866) | Forest soil microbial communities from Barre Woods Harvard Forest LTER site, Petersham, Massachusetts, United States - Inc-BW-H-32-M | ecosystem: Environmental > Terrestrial > Soil >... | reverse complement strand
CTTCGCCGGCCAGCCGGGCTGACGATTACGCCGCGGTTTCCGTCCCACGAATTATTCCTTCTCGTCGCCTTTGCGATAATCGGCATTCGGCCACAGATAACTTTTCTCTTCATTTTTCAAACTCCCTCAAATGCGGAACGAAAGGTCTAACCGCTTGCTCTGTCCCGTTGAAAAAGCTAGACGGTCGGAGCCATCGTTACGCCCATATTCCCCATAGGTAGTGTGAGAGACTAATCCCAATGCCTATTTCAAACTATCCTCTTTCCGAAATTTTTGGTGACGTAATTGTCAATTAGAGGCCATCGGCGCCAGGATATCGTTCGAGCTACGGCGTTCCGTTAGGATTCGACTTACCGAGTCCGAGTCGAGTTCTAATCCCAAGGCCCCCTGGCCGGGCTCAGCGGTTAGCACTCTAATCTCCCACCTGAAAGAGGCTTCAAGTGTGTTAGTTACGATCCGCTCAACTAGCTTTCGGAGGTTAGCCGTTCCACCTTGTCCATAGTCACGGTCGACGCATTGAGGTCACGAGAATACGCTCAAAATAAATATAAGATATATTTGCCGTCGCACCGGAAGATTACCCCTCAGTACCATCAGGAAACACTTACGTTGGGAACTGAGTACCTTACCGCATTTTTCGGCCGGTCCTGCCTTTCTTCGATCGGGACTTAGCGTCTATCTTCTTTCCAAACCTCTTTTTACGGGGTCGCGGATCACAGGACATCGCGATACTGAGTGGTGTAATCCTCAGTGGTTGAAAGGAGGCGGATGAAACGGCGCTGCCAGCTTTTGGTTGACGTCTTTTGGTCACGTCGACGATGTTAGCGAATACTATCGATTGAGGCAAACCGGATATTCAGGATTAGGCAGCGTTAAACACCGGATACAACTACCCGCTTCTCTCACTAGCCATTACCTTCACAACGCCCCGCGGTTCAACGTCTTGAATCATGAAGAGTGACGGGTCACGCCCTCTTTAGAAAGGTAAGATCTTATTAAAGTGCGCCGGCGATAGGTAATTATACCTAGTCCTGATAAGGACAGAATTATTACCTGGGCGCGATAACCAGCCGAAGTTTAAGGAACTATCTCGCTAAATCTCGCCTCTCTCGCGATGGTCTGCACACAGTTCAAAGAGATAGGCCAGCTCGTGATTACCTTTTTCGCGGTCCTTAGCCGCCAAATGACGAAAATCCGATGGCGATGCTTTCTCAAAGAAAGCCATAAAGACCGCTTCAGCCAAGCCGCCATCGGCTCTTATGTCGTTCTGGTGCTTGGAGAGGACATTTCTAAGAACCAAGTCCGCGAACGCAGGTTCCCTCAGGAAGTCTTCGTCAGCGCCTTGCGCCTGCAAGGCCGCAATCTCCTCGTGGCACCAGGCACTCAACAGTTTGTTGTATTTGCGTTTCATCGTGGGGGAGCTTCCCTATGACCCCCAATGACCCTCGGGCCGGCTTTACAATGCGCCGCCGTCAGATCGCCAACTGCAACAACATTTAGTCTGCGTCGTTGTGACAGCCTGGAAAAGAGGGCCATCAATCAGCCCACTAAGATTCAAAGCAAAAAATCGTGTAGGTGGCAACAGGATATACGCTTAACAATAATTGCCTGCTTGAAAATCCTGCAGTCGTTTTTCCCCAGACTGCACCGCGGTGACGTGCAGTATATGAACGGTTCACGACTGCGGAAAAGGCAGCTGACGAACTGTAACCACCTAATATTGTTTGATTTCCCACTAGTGTCCTAAGGAAGATGCCGTACGCTCGCGCGTTACTTAGAGCAACACCTCAATCCCATGAGCTCATCCCAACCGAGAAAGATAATCGATGCGCATTGCCACCTTTATGATCACCGGCAAAATCGGTACGAGTTTCTCGAGAATGTCGATGCGGTATTCGAAGCGCTCATCGGCGATTATTCAACTCTTCCGCGGCGCCATCTGTTGGACCAATACCTAATGGATCAAACCGGCCTGCAAGTAGTGGGCCTTGTCTGGCACGAGTTCCTGTCATCGGATCCGGTCCGCGAGATTCGTTGGGCCCAGCAGTTAGCCGAGAATTCGCCGGTTCCAATGTCGATCGTTGGTCTCGTTGATTTCCTGGCACCAGATCTGGAGAAAAGGCTTGATGCTTATGCGCTATGCCGAAATGTCGCTGCTGTCCGCGAGCATCTGGGATGGGACAATGAGAATCCCCTGCGTCGTTTTGCTAAAAGTCCGGACCTGCTGACTGATTCGCGCTGGCTCGACGGGCTAAAACGTTTGGCGAGGTACAGGTTAAAGTGTTCTCTGGAAGTATTCTCATCGCAACTGCCTGACTTGCTCAAGGTGGCCCGGATGAATCCGGACATCGGGTTCACAATCGCGCTTATGGGGTGGCCGCGTACCACGGATAAGCTTGAATTCACTCGCTGGAAACAGTGCCTGGCAGCTCTCAGCACATGCGCAAACGTGCGCATCGTGATCTCAGGAGTCGAATGTATTTTCGGCATGAACTGGTCATTGCCTGAAGTTCAACCTTGGATTCAGACGGTCTTCGAAGTGTTCGGTACGAAGCGCATCATGTTCGGCAGTCATCGGCCAATTTGTGGGTTGTCTAGCACCTTTCCGAAACCATACGCGGCCTACGAGAAGATGACCGACGGCTTGTCGCTATCGGAACAGGATGCAGTATTCAGATTGAATGCGGCAGACTGGTTTTTCAGCGGATTACCGCTCTCGAAGGGTACAGGACTCGACGTGCCGCTTTGAGCTCAGTCCTGGCCGCGATGGCGCGAGGACGCTGTTGGTGACGCGCGAGTGATTTTGTGATCGAACGCTAGTTGTTATCAGTACGTCATTGCGCGTATTGACTGGCCGGCTGACGCGCGAGAGGATCGCCACTGTAAGAACGCGTCTTATGGATCAGGATAGAGAGATCACTGGTCAAGAACTCCACCAATTGGTTTGGTCGAAACCAGCGAGGAGGTATCTCAACGCTCGCCCCTCATCGTCCCGGAGAAAAAGGTATGTCCGAAACTACTCCACCACGCAATATCATCTACTTCGACAGTAAGGCTAACCAGATACCGCTGGAGGGCATCGGCACGTTACCTTACACCGATGTCATCGTTGGCTTTCTGGTTCCGGATGCCAATTTGGATTTGCACGGCGCTGGCGGCGCTTTCAACAAGGATCTTCAAAGCAACATCCTGACCTTACAAAACGCTGGCAAGAACGTCCTGATCTCAGTCGGAGGAGGGGGAGGGTTCCCATCTTCTGCCTATCAAAGTTATGCCCAAAATGTGAATGGATTTGTAAACCAGATAGTCAACTTTGTGGCCACCTACGGATTCAATGGTGTCGACATTGATTACGAAGACAGTAGTGGATTTACTGGCAGTTACGACGGTGTCGGCTTCCTGATTGAGTTGACGAGTGCACTTGCCGAGGCGCTGCCATCGGGACAAAACATCGTCACCCATGCCCCACAGACACCCTATTGGGATTCATGCTGGAACAACGCTCCCTACGCCCAGATATGGCAACAAGTGGGTAATCAGATCGCCTGGATCAACAACCAATTCTACAACAATCCCTCGTGGGATGCGACGCCTGACCTCAAGGTCCAGTGGTATCAGAGTGTTGCCGCCATCACTGGAGCACAGAAACTGATGGTGGGAGCTCTCGTTGCTGAGGTGGGTCACGACGAAGGCTACCTTTCTCTCGACCAGATGGTTGCCAACGTTATCGTACCGCTGCAAGTTAAATTCGGATCGCAATTTGGGGGTGTCATGGGCTGGCAGTTTGCCTTTGATCAAGCTGGCGCTTGGGGGAACGGAATCGGACAGGCACTGAACGCATAACAATGAGCCGGCATCTCGGTTTCGCACCAGGGAACGGCGCGGCGTAAGCCTCCATAGTGACTTTCCTCGTTCGCTCCCTCAAGAATAGACATAGTGCACCAGCGGTCTTCATTCTCTTCGTAGGTCGGCAGCAGGCGGTCGCAATTCGGACATAGATTGCGGAAGTTCACTGCGTCTTCGCCACACTGTTCAAGAGGCAAGTAATGTTGGTGGCGACCTACTAACATGAATATCGACTACCCATTCTTCCAAAAAGGCTACGGCTCTCGCGATTGGAACCGATTTGCCCGGTTTCCTTTTCGTTCGGCGCCAAAGATCGATTACGCCAGCAAAGCCCTACCCGTTAGCCGAACACCTGCCGCTATCGTCGAAGAACGAGAAACTCGGAAAGCACCTGTTCGAACCGAGACCCTTCGCCGGATTTGGTCTTTAGTCCGACACGGCACGGAATTAATGGCCGGACTTTTCGCTGTCTTTTACCTGGTCCTCGCGCTCGCATTAGCCGGAGCATTACTTTTCTTCACTTTCGCCCATTGATCCTGGAAGCGGGAAACGATCTGAAATCCGATGCTTACCTGCCCGCCAACCGCTCATTACTCTGGCGCCGCTGAATGACAAATGTGTTGTTGTCACCGTACATGGCCCACGGACCGCGAGGTACTTCGCGAAACTCGACGAACTTCCAGTCACACGCATCTTTGACGCCAAGACCCAGGTAATCGCGAACCGCAGGCGACACATCTAAGCCAGCGCCCTGATTTAAATTCGGTCTTGGACGTTCGTCACCAAAAACGTATCGCCAGTCATCCGTACGGAACGGTCCGCAATCTTCCCACTGGGCGTAACAAACTCTGTTCCCGTGCTGAACCGCAATCCATCGGTCTTTGAGAACAGTTTCTCCATTGCGAACAAACGCCTGGTTGAACCAGGGAATCACTCGGCTGGCTTCGCGTTTGGTATGACCGCGTTCGACATCGTTGTAAGGGAGCGCAAAGTAAAACGGGTTCTGACGAGGCACGAACTTGACCGGAATAAAATTTCTGCGCGCACCAGCGTCAGGATTATCGTAGCCTCCGTAGTTGTAGGCCCAGTATCTGTCCCACGAGCTGCGAAGATTTGGCACGGGGTTGTGGCCCGCTGGGCGCTCGCCGACCCAGAAAATCGTCGTCACAATCCCACGCTTCCAGCGATACCGCCCGGGTCCCCCGCTCAAAGCGTTTCGGCTGATCACTGTGGGTCCAGCCACATAGCGAGGCTCTTCACTGCGCGTGCGCGGATGATGCTGCGGGTGGTGCCGGACATACTTTTTGGCCTTGTGGGAAGTCGTCCGATGATGCTCAGGCTGATGGTAGTTGACCCATACTTCGAGGTGGCGATTGAGTCCAAAGCCCTTACTACTCGCGTCGTGAGACTCGGCAGAAGCCTTCCCGCTGTAACCTGCAAGAACGCACAGCATTAGAACAAGGTCCAGGATGCTCGAGGCCGGTCTGTTCCTAGCAGCCAAGCATTTTGTATCCTTACGAGCGACGTCCGAAGAAAGAGAAATTTTTGGCCAAGGCACAGTTCTTTAAGGCGTTATCCGACTTCGGTGTCTTTTAGATTGTCGAGTGGATGGTGTCGCAAGCAGTAGCGAGGCGATGCCGGTTGCCTCAGCTCAATATTTGCCAAATAACTGACCTAAGCGCAATGCGTAACTTTTCCTTCTCGGGCTGAATCCGCTTAACGAAATCCAAATATACGGATCCAACCCGCTGAACCGGATTTCTTGTCGACGTCGATGCCGAGCGGATTTGAGAATGCTTGAACCAGGATCAGTCGATGCGAGCCACCGCTGAAAGCAAGCGGCTCGGAAAAAAACCCGACTTCGGCTAACGCCAGTGACCGCCGTGCCAGCCTCCGTGGAAACCACCCCGCCATCCGCCGCGCCAACCCGGCCCCCAACCGCCACCGTACCAGCCCCAATAAGGATAACCAGCACCGTACCAGCCGTAGCCATATCCGGGCCACCAACCTCCTCCATACCACCCGCCTCCGTACCAGCCACCACGCCAACCGCCCCAGCCACGCCCCCATCCTCCGTGCCAGCCGCCGCCATGCCATCCTCCATGCCAACCGCCGCCGTGCCATCCACCACCATGCCAGCCGCCGCCTCCATGCCACCCACCCCCACCGCCTCCACGGGAAGCAAAGCTCGATTGGGGCAGAAACAAGAGCGCTAACGCGACAAAAACAGAGAAAAACAGGTGTTTCACTTTCATAAAACGATTTCGCTAATTGGACCCGGTACCCTGGTTACCCCCAACACATAGCTTCGACCGAAGTGAGCCTTCGTGCAATTCCGGAGTTTGCGTGATCTGGGCTTACTACTAAAGGAGACGAATAGAGAAATGGGCTCTAACTGAGGAAGAAGAGTGCGGTCCGGTGGACTGCTCCGCTAACGAGAAGCCGTTCGAAACACACAAGTCCCAAAACACGTCGCAGAACTGCCGATCGAGGACGAGGACGACGAGGAGTACGAGCACGACTCGGGCGGCGTCACAAGGACGCCTCGGTATAACTGCATTTTCTGGTCCAGTTCGTAGACTGCTTTCCATCGATCTCGACGTAGACCTTGGAAAGAGAGTTCACTGGACCATCTTCCCGCGCTGGTTGCATCATGAGGTCACGACCCATCGACCAGACTACCCGACGCTCGTCGAGATTGCCAAAGTAGAAGTTTACTTTGCCGGCATCACTACCGTTGTATCCTGTGGAGGTAGTTAACGTTACCAGCTTCTTGTTCTGTTCGGTCAGTTTAATGTCTTCGGCATAAATGTTGGCCAGTGACGCATCCGCCGGGATCCAGCCCAATCTAGGAGCAAAAAATTCCACCCAACAATGGTAGCTGGCATCTGAGTCAACCCCGTTCAGTGTCGGTTTAAATAGTGATCCGTACACCATGCGTACCGGAATTCCGGACGATATCGCCAACGAGGAAAGCAATGAGTTGATGTCGGTGCAATTGCCGGTCTTACTGGAGAGACAATATTCGGAGCTACCAACCGCTGACGCTTTCAAATGGTCTGGGTCTTTAACCCAGTAGTTCACGTTCTGATAAGTCCAGTCATAAAGCTTGCGCATGGCGAGGACAGGATTGGTCTCGTTCCCGACAATCGACGCGGCCAGTTTTTTCATGTGGTCATTGACTACAATGTAGGTGGTTGGCTGAAGAAAACGGCTTAGGGCAGAGCGCTCAGCGTCGGTCAGCGGACGAGTGGCAGCCGCGTCGACTACGTTATGGGTCTCGGACCGAGTCAGCTCAAAGTCCTCTTGGATGGTAAGCTGGTTCTGCGCAGGCGTTGCGACCTCGGCATAACCAATCCGGTTCCCCCACGAGTCGGTATCGTACCGGACCGGAACCGCACTCGTGACCTTAAAATCGTGAACGATCGTATCCGCATCCTCCTGCGGAACCGCAAACCAGATGCGGACATTCTTAGCGTCCTGCGGCACTTGAATGGTCAAGAGATTCGTCACTCTAAACCTTGCCTTCTTTGGTTGGGGCGATGGTGAAGGATCTGCCGCGGACACTGACAAGCAAAGAGCAAACAGAGCAGAAACCCCGACAGTATATTCCGGAAGAAAGGCTACTTTAATAAATCCGCAAACTGTTGGGAACCACCCAGGCGCCAACGCCTCTGGCGTGTTGTGCAAGCACTATGGCGTATCGTGCTAGTTACAACGCCACCGAGCTGTACGAGTTTGCTTCCAAGGGACAACAAATCGTGTCCGTAATTCTAATAGAAACATTATCTATGTCGAAAGTTTGGTTTATTACTGGTAGCGCGCGCGGACTTGGGCGCGCATTCACTGAAGTGGTTCTGGAAGCCGGACATCTGGTCGTGGCCACAGCCCGTAAACCGGAGCAATTGGCTGACCTCGTCAAGACTCATGGTGATCGGGTTTCGAACCGTTCGACTCGATGTCACATCGCCAGCCGACGCCCAAAAAGCCGTAGCCACGGCTAAGGAAGCGTTTGGCCGGATCGATGTGGTCGTCAACAACGCCGGCTATGGTTTTGTCGGCGCGTTCGAAGAGATGACGACCGACGAATTCGAAGGACAGATCAATACCAACTTCTGGGGAGTGGTGAATGTCACCCGCGCCGTGTTGCCGGTTCTCCGGGAACAACGGTCTGGCCATATCATTCAGATTACCTCCGTCGGGGGGAGGCTCGGTGTCCCGGGTCTCTCTGGTTATCACGCTGCCAAATTCGCTGTGGAAGGACTCAGCGAGACCCTGGCTCAGGAGATCAAGCCGCTCGGACTCAAACTGACGATTGTCGAACCAGGTGGCTTCAGGACGGATTGGGCCGGAGCCTCTATGGCATTTGCGAAACCAATGGAAGCCTATGCGCCGGTAATGGATGCCATTCGCGGATACATGGGACAGCACAGCGGTCACCAACCTGGTGATCCCCGTAAGGCCGGCCAGGTACTGCTCGAGCTGGTGAAGATGGAACAACCGCCGCTAAGGCTTCCGTTGGGGAAAGATGCCATCCTGTTCTTGGGTAATAGTAACCAAACGCACCGGGATGAGCTGCAACGCTGGGCCGATATCAGTGGTTCAACAGATTTCGACGATGTAGCAGCTTCGATGGAGGAACATCCCGCTTTGCGGTTGCTGGAAACGTTTAAGGTTTGACCCTCTCTCTTCGTCCTCGCATGCGAGTCTATTTTGAGAACAGGCGCATGCAGGGAGTACAATGAGGATTTATGAACGCCATCAAGCTGTCGCCGGGTATCACAACCGGACTAAAGGCTCTTGGCGTCGATCCGAATGAGCTGCTCCGCCGAGCCGGTCTTCCCTTGTCCTTGTTCAGCGGGGAATCGGTTCAGGTAACCACGGAGCAGCACTTCGCGCTCTGGCAGGGAATCGGCGAGTTAAGTGGTGATCCCGCCATCGGCCTAAAGCTGGTCGAACAAGTACCCGTGGCTCAACACCACCCTGCCAGTATCGCCGCTCATCACGCCCGCAATTTTCGTGACGGGTTACAAAGAATGGCGCGTTATAAACTGCTTTGTGGTTCGGAAGAAATGCGACTGAGCGAAAAAGGAGGCGAAGGTATCCTCGAATTCAGTTGGCTGCTGAGCCGCGAAAAAGTTCCTTTGTCCCTGCTTGATGCCGCGTTCGCTTCTATGTTGCAGCTCGGCAAACGCGGGACCGGCGTACCAGTTCGGCCGTTGCGAATCGAATTGCGCCATCCGCCTCAAAATGCCGAAATGCGCGAACGCTACTTCGGTTGTGCAGTTAAATTCAGAGCGGCCCGGAACGCGATGGTATTTCGGAGAAGCGACCTCGACCTTCCTTTCATTACCTACAATGCCGCCTTAGTGGCAATGCTGAGCCCGCAGATCGATCGGGAGCTAGCCAGAAAAAAGTCGGAATTAACCGTGGCTGGGCGGGTGAAATGGGTTTTGATGCGCCTCTTGGGTGGCCGCTCCCCTGAGATTCATGATGTCGCTAAAGAGCTCGGGATGAGTTGCCGAACCTTACAACGCCGAATCACCGCGGAACGAACCACCTTCCGCCGCTTGATCAGTGATGCCCGGCGTGAACTGGCGAGATCTTATCTGTTGCAGCCCGCGCTTGGGCTCCCTGAGGTCGCTTGCCTGCTCGGGTACGAAGACCCTAATTCCTTCTTCCGCGCCTTTCGTGAATGGGAAGGGACCACGCCGAGCGAGTGGCGGCGCTCGGCGGGGAAGCGGAGACGGGTGATTAGTCATTGGTGATTGGTGGGAGCGTTCGACCGGACAGCGCTCGTTCTTGTCCCGAAGGGACGAAATGATAGTAGCCTGGCAGTTTACTGCCTGGGGATGAAGCATCTGTGAATCGAAATGGGGTGGTGTTAGTCTTGTCGTTTGAGACCGCTCGCGGTTTGCCTGGCTTCTACTTGGTCTTCAGATACTTCGAATACTGTGCCCATCCACGGATAAATCGTATATTGGAAGTAAACGGTTTGACCAGGATTGATGTGCACCTTCTGAGTATCTGGTCCGTAATTAAGCGTGATATCAAAAGGGTGTCTTAGGATATGATCACCGGCCGCAAGCTCAACTTGCATATAACGATCGATTTTGAGTTTATGTCTCGGGCCATTATCGATGCTGAACGAATAGGTTCGCCCAAGTTTCCTGAGGCCAGTGTCAAAAGACGTGCTGGACGAGTCCAAGAGTATCGCAAATCTGCTCGAATCAAACTTTTCCGGATCTGGTTTACCAGACACCCGGAACTAAGCGATACCGTACTCGGGCCGCGTAGTCATTATAACCCGGCAGCCCTTTCCTAAGGGTTCCTTCCTCGATCAGAAGACGAATTGAGAAAAGACCGAGTAGTCCGGATCCCCAGAGAAGACCCCACCAGGAGCCGAGCAGCAGAGGCGCACCAATTAAATAGAAGATCATGCCGGCATACATCGGATGGCGGACATACCGATAAGGTCCTGTGCTAATGACCTTTTGCTCACGTTCTTTCTGAACCTTTACCACCAAGGCGGCAAACGTGTTTTCCCGAAGCGTAAGATAACCGATATAACAGGCGATGAACACACCTACGGCGCCTGGAATCTCGAGCCAGGTAGGAACCGTAGACCATTTGAACCGGACGGCGTCGAGCGCCATAAAGGCGAACCAAGCGAAAAAGAACAATAGAAGCAGACCAGTCACAATCTTGTCCTGAACAGATTGTTCCTTCTGGATCGGCGAACGCAACCGTTCCTTGAGTAATTCCGGGTCATGTCTCGCTAGCCAGATTCCCAGCACGATGCTGATCACGAGAGTTTCGATAAGAAATATCCAGGCACCCGTCCAGTTGATGGTACCGGCCGGGACGAACAACAGAATGGCTATGACCGCTATCGAGAGAACGGTCCGAATAAGGGTTTTCACCAGCATAATGGAACTCCGCAAAGTGATAGAGTCGTTAGGATGAGAGGGAGCTCATCGGTATCGATGGATTTACCTAGAGGAACTAAAACCGCTTGTAATAGACCACCAGTCTAGTATATAGACCAGTGGTCTATTGTCAAGCCGGCCAAAAGAATGCGGATCTGTCCGTCGAAGCTTTCGCTTTATGCTCAAGGTCGGCCTCGCAAGCGAGGCAGCGCTCCACAAGAGGGCCCGTGTTATAGTGACACCAATGTAGTGATGAGCTGTTTAGATTGATTCAGCAACATGCCTCGCGTCATTAAACACCCCGACCTGCGGCGATCGGAGATTCTGAACCAAGCCTTAGCCCTCTTTCTTTCACGGGGTTATGACAATGTTAGCCTGAACGACATCATCGCCGATGCCGGCATCTCGAAAGGCGTTTTCTATCACTATTTTCTGTCAAAGGAAGCCCTCTTGGCGGCGCTGGCAGATCAGTTCGCTCACCAAGCGCTCACGGATCTTCATGACGTGCTTAACGATCGGGCATTGAATCCTTTGCAGCGCTTAAACGCTTTTCTGGCCAAAGGCACCCGGATCAAAACTGAGTTAGCTCCCGGCGCTTGGGCCGTGTTCGGGGCTCTTTTTCGACCGGAGAATCTAGGACTCTATCAAAGGGTGGTTGCGGCTTCGGAACTGTTGTTCAGACCAATTCTAACCGATATCATCGGCCAGGGTGTCAAAGAACACCTTTTTGAAACGGCTGACCCGGAGGGAGTGGCGGACCTGCTTCAACAGCTTGCCTCAAATACATACTCGTTCGTTACTCGGATCATCGAGGCTCGAACCGAGCAAGAAAAGCAGGAGGCGCTCAAGGCTTTTCACCGACGTTTGCGCCTGAATGGAGTGGCCATCGACCGACTCCTTGGCTTGCCTGATGGATCTTTGTACGTGCCGAGTCTTTCTGTGGTCAAGAAACTGATGGCCAAACTAACGGAGTAGAGTGCGCCAGTCACTGTGGTTGCACCATCCCGTCTGCTCAATCCGATTCTCACAATACGGAAAGATCACAGAGGGCACAAAGACAGAAGGTTTCTTACAGAAGGGTTCGTCCCCTTAGTGGTTGCTATCTCTAAATCACCTGATCCTAAAATTCTGGCAATTATAAATCCGATCTGGGATAACTCGCGCTGCTATCGAACTCACCCCGCTCTCCAGGGGGTGTTCGCGAGCAAAATTCAAATCTCCAAAACCTCAAGAGCAAAAAGCATATGAAGTTGATTCAATGTGCTGCCTTATTCGCGATTGCGACCTCGGCGTTTTTCGCCGCTTCACTACGAGCCGATTGTATTCCCGTCAAAGTCGTTGTCATCACCACCTTCCAATCAGGTAAAGATGACAACCCTACAGGAGGAGAATTCGGCAATTGGGTTCTGCATCTGCCTTTGTCTGTAACTATCCCTTTCCCGCAAGGCTACCATCATTTGCGTTACAACCCCGAACTCCAGGTGTTAGGTATCGTGACCGGCCAAGGTAAATCGCATGCGGCGGCCTCTATCATGGGCTTAGGCATGGACCCACGATTTGATCTATCTAAGGCCTATTGGATTATCGCCGCGATTGCCGGCGTCGACCCGAACAAGGCCAGCGTTGCGTCGACCGCTTGGGCCAAATTCGTCATCGACGGTGATCTCGCGTATGAAATCGATGCAAGACAGATTCCACCAGGTTGGTCCACTGGTTACGTCCCCTTCGGCCGTTCGATGCCTTACCAAGGACCATCTCAACCACCGAATAGCAATGGAGTCCAGCAGGTTTTTCAGTTGAACGCGTCGCTTGCCGACTGGGCTTTTCAGCTGACCAAAAACACGCATTTGCCAGATGACTCGACTCTCCAGCAAGTGCGTGCCGGTTATCCCAATTATCCCATCGCCCTCCTACCTCCTTTCGTGCTGGAAGGCGACGACCTCGCCGCTGACAGGTTTTGGGTCGGCGATCTGCTCAACACCTGGGCCGAGAACTGGACGTCTTACTGGACCGCTAACCAGGGGAGTTTCGCGATGTCTGATTTTGAGGACACTAGCGTTGGGCTAGCGCTGCAGTTTCTGTCCAAAGTTGGCCGGGCCGACCAGAATCGTCTCCTCGTGCTGCGAAGCGCCAGCGACTACACTGTTCAGCCTCAAGGGGAGACTCCCGCCCAATTCCTCGCTGGTGAGACTTCCGGTGGCTTATCCGGTTTCGTAGAAGCCCTTAGCGATGTTTACCAGGTCGGCAGCATCGTCGTAAAAAATATCAGTTCCCACTGGAACACCTACAAGAATCACATTCCCTCGCCGGCGTCTCTTCCCGCATCGCTCATGGTTACAAATAAGTAACCGGGTCTAACCGAGAAAACGCTATCTAAGAACGAGCTAACCGAAGCGAAAGAGAAGCGTCAGGTAGCGCTACGCTAATAATAAATAGGAATTGCGCAGCGATCCGCCCCGCGGTCCCCTAGATGCCGCTCCTACGGAGCTCATTCCGTGGTGGTTGCCCTGAGAGTGGCACCCGACGTTGGGCGCACTGCTGGATTAACACGCGAACAGCCTAACGACGCGCCTCGGCCGCCACTTTCAGGGCGGGTTTCTCGCCGCTCATAACCGAGGGCTAATGCCCTGGGCTGTTATGTATAGCCACTTCGCGGCAAAAGTCGGCCACCGTCCATACGGAACGGGTTCGGTCTCCTGCATCTCCAGGAAGTAAACTACCAGGACTTCGGCGAGCTCAGTCGAGTCGCTACCATCATTTGTCCCTTCGGGACAGCTTTCGCTTTATGCTCAACGTCGGCCTCGCAAGCCAGGCGCGCGCCACAACCCGGGCGGGAGGACGACGACGAGTACGAGAACGATGATGTCCTAAATTATTGCAGGCACCTGTCAATTTCCGCGACCTCGTCATCTGTCAACGTCGGAGATGAAAGGCCGGCATACAGTTCTTCAACTTGGGCGGGGCGACTGGCTCCGATCAGAACCGAGGTAATTTGCGGTTGGCGCAGGATCCAGGTTACAGCCAATTGAGCCAGACTTTGGCCGCGTTGCCGGGCGATCGCAGCCAGTTTCCGGGCGCGATCGACCACCTGTTGGCTAACATTTTCCGGCTTTAGGAAGCGGCCTGCCTTCCCCGCCCTGGAATCGCCTGGGATGCCTTCCAAATACCGCTCCGTAAGGAGCCCCTGGGCCAAAGGGGAGAAAACAATACAACCGATCCCTTCCTCTTTCAGGACCTCAAGCAGACCTTCCTCAATGCGGCGATCAAACATGTTGTATCGCGGTTGGTGGAGTAGACAGGGCGTACCTAAAGCGCGTAAGATTTTTGACGATTCGCGAGTTTGTTCGGGAGAATAGTTGGAGATGCCGACATAAAGCGCTCTACCGCTGCGGACGATGTGGTCCAACGCTCCCATCGTTTCTTCCAGTGGCGTCTCCGGGTCAGGGCGATGCGAATAGAAGACATCGACGTAGCCGAGCCCCATCCGCTTTAAGCTTTGGTCCAGGCTCGCGATTAAATATTTCCGGGAACCCCACTCCCCGTACGGGCCAGGCCACATATCGTAGCCGGCTTTGGTGGAGATCACCATTTCGTCACGATAAGCCTTGAAATCGGCTGCAAAGATTTGACCAAAAGTGCGTTCAGCAGCGCCTTGAGGAGGTCCATAATTGTTGGCAAGATCGAAATGGGTGACACCGAGGTCGAAGGAACGCCGCAATATGGCTTGGCTATTCGCAATCGCATCGGCCTCCCCGAAATTTTGCCAAAGCCCAAGAGAGATTGAGGGCAACAACAACCCACTACGACCTGCCCGCCGGAAGGGCATCTGATCGTACCGGGTGGCCGAGGCATTGTAGGTCGTGGGTAGTTGGGCAGCGGTGGGTGATAAAAAGCGCTGGGGTGTCATGAGGAAGACAAATCTCACGCAAAGCCGCAAAGGCGCAAAGGAGAAGAGGAAGAAAGCTCAACTCAGAACTTAGTTCAGGTTGAATATCCTGACCCATGCCCATGCCTTTCGGCGGTTCGAACGTCTGCGAGGGAGAAAACGAAGAAAGCCCTGCGGCATTGGTATTGTTTGAAAGATTCTCTTGTTTCGTCTGGACCTTTGCGTCTTTGCGGCTTTGCGTGAGATTTTTCTGGGGCGTAAAGTAGCTTCCCAAAAAGCGATGAATGGCCGAAAGTGAGCCGACAAAATGGAGGCTCTGTGAAAGAAGTAGCTCCCTACCGGAACGAGGCTTTGCTTTCGCCAGGCAATCATCTTGAACCACCGATTCCAGACCCAATTCTGGAAAGGTGGCAAGAGATTGTGAATCTCATGGCGGACATGCTCTCCGTGCCGGCAGGTCTGATCATGCGGATCCTCGGGGAGGACATACACGTTTTTGTCTCGAGCAATACGGAGGGAAATCCTTATCACCCGGGAGATCATGAACACTTTTGGGGCTCTGGACTCTATTGCGAAACGGTTGTTACCAAGAATCACGAGCTGTTGGTCCCGAATGCGCTCTTTGATGAGGCCTGGAGAACCAATCCCGACGTAAAGCTCAATATGATATCCTATTTGGGATATCCCATTTGTTGGCCCGACGGCCGGCCTTTCGGGACTATCTGCGTTCTGGATTGCAAAACGAATTCATATTCTGAGAAGTACAAGCGCTTGGTGACCCAGCTTCGGGACATCGTCGAAACTCATCTGGAGATTGTCTACACCGAAGCGAAACGTCGCGAGGAGCTAGAACGCTTGGTTGACGAGCGGACGGCGTCCTTACAAGTGGCAGTGGCGCAACAAATCGCAGCCAACGATCGCGTTCTTTCAGAGATCAGTCAGAGGAAGAGGACGGAAGAATCTCTTCGAAAAGCCCAAGACGATCTCGCGCGAATCAGCAGAATCACCACGATGGGTGAGTTGGCAGCAACGATCGCCCACGAGGTAAATCAGCCGTTGTCCGGCATTTTGACGAATGGGAGTGCCTGTCTCCGATGGCTGACGGGCATCGAATCTAGTTCCCAAAATCTTGAAGAGGCACGTGAGGCCGTTGAGCGAATGATCAGGGACGGTAAACGAGCTGGCGACGTGATTTTACGACTTCGCAATTTCTTCAAGGCAAGCGGAGGGGAAAAGACATCGCTTAGCATAAATGAAGTCGTTGAAGGAATCCTCATGTTAGTACGCCATGAGCTGGAAAGAAATAATATCCTGCTCAGGACGGATCTGGCCGCTCGAGCTCCGAATATCCAAGGCGACTCTGTTCAGCTGCAGCAGGTTCTCCTCAATCTGATAGTAAACGCGGCCGATGCGTTGGCCGACGTGGTCGATCGGTCAAGAGAGTTAACCATCGTGACCCGTCCTGAATCTGGAGGCGTCAGGGTCGAGGTCAGAGACAACGGAGTCGGCATTGAGAAAGAGAAGCTGGAGTCGATCTTTCAGCCTTTTTACACGACGAAAGCGAACGGCATGGGCATGGGCCTTTCGATCAGCCGCTCGATTATCAAGAACCATGGAGGGCAGCTTTTCGCGCAACCCAACCAGGGCTCAGGAACTACATTTTATTTCACTCTCCCCTGAAACACGGCCTAGGCGGAGCTGTAATGTCTGATCCACAGTTACCGCTAGTTAAATTCCCTACGCCAAGGGCTCAAGAAACGGTAGAACGTGGTTCGATAAACCGCTAACCTATCGGGTGCAGCTTAGCCGGAACCGTGTCGAAGCACTGACAGACGGCGTGTTCGCCGTTGCGATGACGCTATTGGTTCTGGACATTAAAGTGCCCGAGCTACAAGCCCCGTCGGATATTTCCCAACTGGCTATCCGACTGCTGGCTCTGTGGCCGAAATTCCTGAGCTACGCCATCAGCTTTGTCATTCTCGGTGTCTATTGGGTCGGCCACCATGTGCAACTTTCTTTTATCCGAAAGGTGGATCGTCCTTTGCTTTGGATTAACCTCCTGTTTCTCCTCTGGGTCGCGCTCGTCCCGTTTTCAACCGCTCTCCTCAGTGAATACCCAATGACGCAGCTCGCAATCACGCTTTACGGCCTCAATCTGATCGCAATCGGCCTGACTCTTTCGCTGCACTGGTGGTATGCAACGATGGAAACAAGACATGTTGATCCGGATATTCATCCAGGACTAGTGCGAGGAGGCCTCTTAAGAACTCTGATCGCTCCGGCCGTTTACGTCGTTGCCATTGCGGTCTCGTTCTTCCGTCCGGAACTGAGTTTGCTCCTTTACGCGCTGGTTCCTGTTCTCTACATCCTGCCCGGCCGGGTCGATGTGCATTGGGGTAAACGCCGGCAGGCCAATGAAGACACCGGAACAACGCCGTGAATTATTTCTGAGCCCGCGGCGGCAGTCTTCCAGGGCTATTCCCGTCTGTCCGCCAATTTTATCAGTTGTTGGGAGCGATTTTTCGCAGAATCAGATAGATGACGAAGGCAAGCCCGAAGCCGACAAACCAAGCATAATTGTATAAGTCGACCAAAGGACCCGGAACAGCCCCCGCAGGAATCACTTTTATCGTGACAAAAAAGCCGGGCAGGCTTGGCAGAACAGCCAGTACAAACGCTACAACTGCCACCACGCTGATGCCGTTCGTGAAACGATATTCTCCGTCGACATCATAAAGCGCTCCTACGTCGAGCTGTCGCCGGCGAACGACGAAATAGTCAGCGATCATGATGCCGCCGATAGGCCCGAGTAAAGCGCTGTAGCCGATCAGCCAGGTGAAAATGTAGCCACTCGGGTCCGCCACCAGTTTCCAGGGCATAATCAGTACCCCGACAATCCCGGTGATAAGCCCGCCGGTGCGGAATGAAATCTTTCTCGGCGCCAGCTGCGAAAAGTCATTCGCGGGACTCACCACGTTGGCGGCGATATTAGTGGCGAGGGTCGCGATACACAGTGCCAACATTGCCACGATTAGTAATATCGGGTTCGTGAACCGCGCGAGTACATCGGTCGGATCCCAGATCGTTTTTCCGTAAATGATCGTGGTGGCTGATGTCACGGCAACGCCGATAAATGCATAGAGCGCCATGGTCAGCGGTAACCCGAGGCTTTGACCGATGATCTGATCCCGTTGCGACTTCGCGTACCTGGAGAAATCAGGAATGTTTAGCGATAACGTTGCCCAGAACCCGATCATTCCGGTCAACGCTGGAAAGAAAAAAGAAAAGAATTGCCCGGCTTTCGGTTGGCCGGGATCAAACACGGACGGTTGCGAAAGAATCGGTCCGAATCCGCCAGCCGTTTGATACGCCCAAGCCAGCAACAGTAAACCGAGCGCGATTAACAAAGGCGCTTTGATATTCAATAGGAACCGGATCGAATCGATTCCCAGATAGACAACCCACATGTTGATTGCCCAGAAGAACAAAAAACAAGCGAACTGAGGCAGCGTAATTCCGAACAGTGTGGCCAGTCCCGGATCGGCCATACCCGGGAAAAATATGGCCAGGATTTTGTAGATGGCGCTACCACCGATCCACGTCTGAATGCCGAACCAGCCACAAGCTACCAGCGCGCGGAGCAACGCGGGAAGATTGGCGCCAACCGTACCAAAGGAAGCACGACATAAGACCGGAAACGGGATTCCGTAGCGGGTGCCGGCATGAGCATTCAGCACCATCGGGATCAAAACGATGAGGTTACCCAGAAAAACGGTGAGAATGGCTTCCCACCAATTCATGCCACCGCCAATCAACGACGACGCCAGCATGTAAGTCGGGATACAGGCCGACATTGAGATCCACAAGGCTGCAAAACTGGCCAGCCCCCATTTTCTATGCTCCCAGGAAACTGGCGCAAGATCTTCGTTGTACAGCGAGCCGGCGCGCGCTGCGTCTAGCGTGGTTGAGTCTAAGGCGGAGGCCATGGAGGGTTTACGGGTTATAGGTTAGGAGTTGCGGGTTGCGGGTTATTGGTTACGAGTTGCGGGTTGGGAGTGACGAGTTGTTAGTTACAGGTTGCCGTTATCAGCCACGACTTGTAAACAGGCAAATTCTTAATGCGCAACTCGCAACTAAGAACCTGCA
>Ga0210401_10002851_pt1 | contig 18811 bp, 11 predicted proteins | sample IncBWH32MmetaG_FD_150866 | JGI IMG/M metagenome (GOLD analysis project Ga0210401, IMG submission 150866) | Forest soil microbial communities from Barre Woods Harvard Forest LTER site, Petersham, Massachusetts, United States - Inc-BW-H-32-M | ecosystem: Environmental > Terrestrial > Soil >... | reverse complement strand
GTCGAAGAGCGTGTTGAAATCGTTGGCGGCCTGATCGATGTGCGCGACTAGGACGGGTCGATGGGGGCCGATGCGTGCTCGCAAGGCCTTGATGGCCGCCTTAACTGGAGCGAGGGAGTTCTTGCCCTGCGACGATCCGTAGTCCGCGATAACCACTGGTCGATCGCCGCCGTCGAGCGTGATCTTTCGGACCGCCTCTTCCAGCAATGGCAACGCCAGGTGGGCACCCCCTGCCGGAATCCTGGCGTGCAAATTATAAGAGCCGCCACCTTCCATGACCCCATGAACACGCTTCGTCGCTTCGTTCATCGTATTTTCCCCCAAGATTTTGGCGAATCGCTTCTATCTGGGATTTCCATTTTGACCTCTCGACCGACCGAAAGCGTACATCCGCCCCCCATTATGCACTGCACCAGGCAGGTTTTTGAGTGCAGAGCCTTTTCGGCGGCTGCGGGAAAATACCAAAGCCCAAAATTCGGTTTCTCGAACCCATTTCTCAGACACTGCTCCTTCTCCAATCCCGCTCGGCACTGAAATCCCTTTCGGTCATAGCGTATAAATCGTGGTTCGTCGAACTAGGCTGTGTAGCCGTGGCGATCGCTATTGCGATTTTCATAGATCAGTACACAAAGTCCGCATCGCCCAAATGCGTTTCACTCAACCGCAAAAGCATTGTTCTAGCCATTCCCAGACACGGTGAAATCGATTTGGCTCAAGCGACGTCTTGAAGTGCGGCGACAGATTCCGCGTCAATTCGTTGTTGCCCGTGAGCTTCCCTCAGTGTCTGATCAACGCGGTGGTCTCAATAGGTCGATGCAACACCATCGGATGTAAGGCTGCTCTCTAAAGGTGGTGTGCTATGAGGCCAGGACAACGGTTTGGACTTTCTGCGATCGAGAAGAACGAAATCTGGCGTCGTTGGAAGGCCGGGCAGACGCTGCATGAGATCGGGCGCGCCTTTGACAAGCCCCATAGCTCCATTCGCTGTTTGTTGTTGCCTCGTGGAGGGATTCCTCCTAAAGCGCGCCGCCGCTCCTGGCTAGCGCTCACACGGGCCGAGCGCGAGGACATCTCGCGCGGGATGGCTTCCGGCTCCTCCATTCGGGAGATCGCCAGACGCCGGGCCTCTCGTCGATGCACTTTTCTGCGTTGACGAGAGGCCATTAAGCAAATGTCGACTCTTGGTTAATGCGGCTTCTGGTGTCCGGGGGCGGACGGATTGCCCTTCGTATGCGCCGACTGTGCAATCGCGGATGTGCCATCACCCGGCGAGACGAATTGGATCAAGTAATTGACGAGTTGATCCGTCTTTGGGGAACCGAGACCAGTTGTGGCGTCCCAGCCCGGTCCGGCATTGAAGCCCACCACTCCATCAATCGAATTATTGCCGCTCGTCACGTCGAAGAGAGACGCTGAGTAGTGTGGCGGGGCTTGGCCAATATGGTAGAGAGCTTTGTTGATAAAGCCCAGGTCATGTCCGGCTTTCTGGTCGGCAATTGCTAGGATGGCTGCCCACTGTGGCGAGCCAGCACTGGTGCCGCCGACGAGATAAAAGCCAGGCGCGAGCCCTGGGATATCTAGGTACGTCAACACACCATGTAACACGGCGGCGTTGTACGACACGTCAGGCACTCCCCGCTGCTTGCCGCCATGTATAGTCCCTTTCTGGTACGACGGCTCGTCGTACAAAACACTGAACCCGCCACCAGTGGCTCCAATGCCAGAAGCAACCTCGTTCCACGCAATCTCACCCTCGTATGTTCCTGGAAGCGGGTTCGCGGCTGGGTCACAGCCAAGGACCGTCAGGCAATAGCCAGCCGCGTGCAGCTCGGTACCACCTACCGCGGTGACTAACGGGTCGCTGGCAGGTGTGGAGACGGCTTGAACAAGGGATGAGCCGTCGCAGGTCAGTTGTGCCGCGCCGTTATCACCTGCGGAGGCAAAAATCGTGATGTTATCCATCGTGGCGTTCGCAAACAACTGATGTTGTTGCGCGAGCAGCATTGATTCCATACAGCTCTCATTTTCGCCGAAGCTCTGGGAAATGACGTCGCCGAGATGATTATCGATCGCATACTTTTGGGCGCTCTGAATGTCGGCATCAGCATCCGATTTTGCCAGGACCAACACGATGTTGGCACCGGGGGCGATAGCATGAGCCCACAACACGTCCAGCGAGATCTCGACCGCCCACGAGGTCATGTCGGCATTACCGGGTACAAACGCGGTCAGGCCATCCGGAGCAATCTGAGTGAAAGTGCCGAGGCTGGGATTGGACGAGCCACCAAGCCCGTTCAAACTGGGCAGACCGTAGAAGGCGATGTAGGTATTCAGCTCCAGCACAATATTCGGGTTCTGGAATGCGTCGACGATGACGATCGTTTTTCCCGCACCATCGAAGCCTGCGTTTATGAGGGCGTCGATGTTGTAGGCGTGTCGTATCTGATAGGGGTCGTAACAGGTAGGAGGCTGCAAGCTGGGAATCTGGCAGCCGAAGAGACCATAGTTCGCACCAGCGGCAGTGGCAGCAGCTGGGATTGCTAGTGGACCAACCCTGCTGGATGGCGACGCGAACGAGCCTACACGGGCTACACCACCAGCCAGTGTCACCTGGCCGCCGTTTGCACTGGTGGCACCCGCACCAGGGAAGTCGATACTCCTATATGCTTGTGCCGACGCGATCGTTGCAAATGCAACACTGATCGTACACATTGCCAAGAACCGAAATACCTTGATCATGGGATTTATCCTCCTGAGCTTCGTTTGAATGTCCGTGTTTTTCCCGCAAAAAGGGACGGAAACCGAGTGGCCGAGTGCCCGAAAGCAGAGACACCATTGGGCAATATCACCTTTGCGGCTCAGTGATTACTCGCTGAAACGCGGGTCCTTAACGCAAAAGGGACGCGGATGCGTTGGACAACACCGCCGACCGTGGCGGAATCCTGCTCTTGGGCGCAAGCTCTGTCAAGGATCAAAACTCATAGACCTGTAGAAAACGCCGAAGCTTGCGGGAAGTAGGTATTCAGTTTGCCATCGAGCATTCCAGGGATCGGCGATCTTCCGCCCTTGGCTCATCAAGTGCCTATGCTGAACCGAAAATTGGAAAGGCGTAAGCGCGTTTTGTCGGCTTCCGGCAGAGCGGCAATAGCGAAGACGGCGAGGAAGAGATGGGCAACATTTAGAAAGGAGGCTAAGAAAGTAGCGAGATAGTTGAGCGTAGTAAGTGCGGTGTAAAAGAGCCATCCACGACATGGGATGTTCTTGGCGCGTGTGACGACATTCCCGAAAAAAGTAAGGGCGCAACAGCCGTTAAGCTTTTGCGCCCTCTTTAAACTGAGCCGTAAAGTTTCTAACCTTCCGGGTTCAATCTGGCAGCGTACGCACCGTTAGGATTGTTACGCGCTCCATACTGAGCCGTGAAGGCTTCGAGCTTCGCAGTTCAATCTCGCCGCGCAGCCGCTGTTGAGCTGCTGTGCGCTCTAACTGAGCCGTAAAGTTCTTAAGCTTCCCGGTTCAATCTGGCGTGAAGATATTCCTGTCATTAAGCATCGTCAATCGAATTCTCATTCTACCTGTGTGACAATCTGTGGATGGCTGTGCAAAGTACTGGATTATAATGGGCCTACTTCACGGCTGTCTGGGACTCAGACTTGGAGACCGGGCCGGGCTTCTTGGGTTTGACACAAGTGCCGTTAGATCCATTCGCTCACTCTGGCGAGCGCGCAGCCGATCCCGCATGATCCTCGATTGGGCTGGAACAAAGGCCATAGCTCCTTCAGAGACATTCCGCAGTTCTTCATAATTCCAATGCGCGCACATGATTCCACTCGCGGAATGAGAAGTAGATCCCAGCAGCAAGTGCCCAATCTCGTGCACCATCACATCAGCAAGGAGTGCATGCCCAAGCCTTCGCCGTTGGGCAAGTTCTTGAATGCGGTCATAGAATACATATGCAAAGTACCCGGCTCCCTTCTCATCCGGATAAGCGGTACCGAGCACATCGATGCGATCACGAACTTTCGCATTCATCGCACGAGGACTGATTTTAAGAGTTAGATGGCTGGTATCCGAGAAATAGCAGCTGCCGGGTTCGAGCTTCTCGCGTTCAAGTTTCGGAGAACAGTTCAGCCAAACGGTTTCCAGTCCCGCGTGCCGAAAAATCTCTCTGGCTTGGACCTCCGCGGCAGCCAACAGTACGGTGGGAACATCTGCGTAATCATGGACAGAAATGGTCACTTCAAGGCTCAAGGACGTTGTCGTCGGGTTTTGAGCAAGGGCAAGATCGGGCACAGCCAAGAACGTCAGTACGGCGCAAGTCCCGAATATTCTGTTCACAGCGTCACCTCCATGGCGACGCCGACGCTGCTTTCCCCGGGCAGGTACCTCAATGCACCAGCGGTTCCGAGCTAGACCAATATAGGTGACGAGCTAAACTGCTTCACACCTATCGCTTACGTTGGAAAGTGACGAGAATTTCTGGCCGGTGTAGACTTCCTCTACCCCGAGGCAGATGCCTCCACAGTCCCCGCTTCCGCGTGTTGTACGGTTCGGAACCTTCGAGGTTGACGTTCCGGCAGGCGAGTTGCGCAAGAATGGACTCAAGCTGAAGCTTCAGGAGCAACCGTTCCAAGTCCTGTGCATGCTGCTCGAGCATCCCGGCGAGGTGGTTACACGAGAAGAACTTCGCGGCAAACTCTGGCCAGGGGACACCTTCGGTGATTTCGACCACGGCCTTAACGCCGCCGTCAAAAGGCTGCGCGATGCGCTGGGAGATGATCCCAACAACCCCCGCTTTGTTGAGACACTGGCTCGCCGAGGGTATCGCTTCATTGGCAATATGGGGATACCGGCCGCGACCCCATCAGCGCGGCCCAGGCCGCGGCAGCGACTGTTTACGGCGAGGAACACCCTCATCGTCGGTGTGACTGTATGCACCCTCGCGCTGTTCTTTCTGTACTACGGCCACTCGCTCAGATCCAAAGCGGGTCAGCCGTCTGTAACCCCTGCCGTCACGAACCTTGGTGAGAAATACAGCCCAAGCCTTTCGCCTGATGGCCAGCAGTTAGCCTTCACGTGGAATAGAGGAACCGATTCACAATTCAGCATCTATGTGAAGCTCATCGGGACTGAGGAATTGCTACGACTGACGAAGCAGGCAGCCACCGACTTCAATCCTGTTTGGTCGCCCGACGGCCGCTACATCGCATTCTGTCGCATTCAAAAAGGCGAAAACGGCATTTACATCATTCCCGCAATCGGTGGCGCTGAGCGCAGAGTGCGCGAAGCTCATTGGGAGAAACAGGACTTCGACGATGTCTTGTGGTTAGCAGGCCGCCTCTCGTGGTCGCCGGATGGGAAGTTGCTCGCGTTTTCTGACCGTCCATCGCGTAATGAACAGTCTTCCATTTTTCTGTTATCGCTCGATTCGCTGGAGGCTCGCAGACTCACTTCGCCGTCGCGTACGGGTGGTGATTTCAATCCTGCATTCTCCCCCGATGGTCGAACTCTGGCCTTCAACAGAGGTTTGTCAATCTACACTGTGCCCGTTTCGGGCGGCGAGGAACAATATCTCAGCTCAGGCGCTCAATACGGCTGGGGTCTAGCCTGGACGCCCGACGGTCGCGACATTGTTTTCGGACAGGCTGGGTTTCTCGCAAATGCCGGCTGGCTTTGGAAGATATCCGCTCGTGGGGATGAGCCAGAACGCTTGCAGTTCGGCCAAGGGGGAATTGAGCCCTCGATTCGAGGGAACCGGCTAGCGTATTCGCGCCAGGAGCTGAATCTCAATATCTGGAGGAGGAAACTAGATTCATTACTTTCGGCCGGTCCTCCCGATAGGATCATATCGTCCACGCGAATGGAGAGTGGTCCCCAGTATTCACCTGATGGAAGTAAGATTGCTTTTGAATCTACCCGCAGCGGCGCTTACGAAGTCTGGATTTGCCGAAGTGACGGGAGTGACCTTCTTCAGCTAACCCACTATGACTCTATAAGTGGAACTCCACGTTGGTCGCCCAACGGACAGCAGATTGTTTTCGATTCTCGCGTTTTCGGCAGCAATGGTAATACGGACATTTTCGTCGTGGACTCTCACGGTGGTTCGCCTCGTATGCTCACCGGTGGCGCCAGTGCTGCTTCGAGCGCAGCAGTGCCAAGTTGGTCCCGAAATGGGCGCTGGATCTATTTCGCTTCCGATCGCAGTGGCCGTTGGGAAGTATGGAAAATGCCTTCAACAGGCGGGTCCGCTGTGCAAGTGACACATCGCGGCGGATTTGCCGCGTTTGAATCGCTCGATGGAGAGGTTTTGTATTACGCGAAAGGCTTGAACGTTCCTGGATTATGGTGCATGCCGACTGACGGCGGCGAAGAGAGCGAGCTTATAAGCTCTTTGGAACCAGGTTACTGGGGCTATTGGGCAGTGGTTGAGGACGGCATTTATTACCTGGATACGACAGCGAAGCCCGGGATCGCGTTCCTCAACGTCACCACCCATCGCACTACGCGAGTGTTCGATCTGGAGAACCGTCCAGCCAGGGAAGCGCCGGGATTGGCCGTTTCGCCGAATAAGGGAACAATCCTTTACACACAAGTAGATGCCCTAACTAGCGACATCATTCTCGTGGAAAACTTCCGATAACTGAAACGGTCTGGCATCCACGGGGGTGGTCAAAGAAGCCCCAACGCCGCAGCAGGCTCTCCCGCCAGGCCGCCTCTCCACACCGGCTTGACGCTAGACGAAATTCCACCCACTATTTCACACTGTGCCTCCCGCCGTTTTGGAAGCCGTGTCAAGCCCCAACGCGAATCGCACCTCACAAGCATGCAATCTAAGCGGTGTACGAGCGGCCTCAAAAGCATTGGGCGGCTCTGTGGAGCGCGAAGTCCTCGGGGTGAAGAAGCGCGTCTTGTCGGCTGCTGGCAGAGCGGCGATGTGAAGGCGGCGAGGAAGAGATGGGCGAAGGTTAGGAAGAAGGCGAAGAAAGTAGCGGGATAGTCTGATTTTTTCACTTGTAACTCGCGATTCGTAAGCAAGGCTCTATTGCAGCTTCGCGTACTCCGCCTTGGCCTGCTTCAGGATGGGAATGTCGGGGTCGGCGTCTCTCCACAAAGCCAAGAAATCCTGATATGCGATGCGGGCGCTGGCAGTATCTCCCTGCAACGCCAGCGCTCGGGCAACGCCTAAGCGAGCCAGAGGATAGATCCACACAGCTGTAAAACCCGCTCGGTGACCGAGAATTTTTTGGAACTCAGCCGCCGCATCCTTTCCGTCGCCCATATGCAAATAGGCCGTACCGCGCAGGTAAAGGCTCCGACTACCAAACAGTCCCGAGTCGTAGGGCGCGGTGGCGGCCAGCAGTTGGACTGCAAGCGTAGGATTGCCGCTTTGAAGTGCGATAGTGCTGCTCACCGAGGGGAGGAATAGACGATTGATCAGAGAGTCCTTTGGAAATGCCGTGGCTAATTCCCGAGCCAGGCCTCGTGCCTGATTTGCATCTCCAGAGGTGGCGAGCGCCAGCGCTGCAATCGCCATGGAGTCACGGCCACGTACAATCGCCAGCGCCGTAGCCGTCTGCTGGCGTGACTGAGCGTAATTGCCAAAGTCTGCTTCGGCCTGGGCTTCTACAGCCGCGTAACGTGCCGCCGTCTCTTTGAAAGTCTCTTTCTCGACTGCTTCGCGGAAGATTTTTTGCGCTTCTGCCAACCTCCCAGAAAACGCCGCAAAGCCCGCTTGGTCGAAAAGGATTTCCCCTTCGTCCGGCGTGCCCTTTCCCCAAGCGGCCTGCCGCCGCATCTCAGCAGCATTGCCCTGAATGAATGCGATTTGAAGAAGGCCTCCATGGCAAACGACGTCATCGACTTTTTTCTTCAAAGCACTCTCGAACGTCGCCTTCGCCTCATCGTACCGGCTGACACGCAAGTAACCCCAGCCGAGGTTTCCGTAGGGATACGAATGATCCGGATTCAAGCGCAGTGCTTCGCGGCCCTCCTCGATGGCCTGCTCGAACTTGCCAACAAACGCATAATCCAAAGACAAGGTGTTCCTAGGCGTCCAGTCGCGCGGATAGGTCTGCTTCCAAAGCTCTACTGTTTCAATCTCTTTCTCCATTTCTCCCGTTATAAGGCCGTAGTATCCCGTGTCGATATAGAACCTCTCCAGTTCATTGACCCGGTCTCTTAAGTCGTAAGCTTTTCTTGCCGCTTCCTCTGCGAGGCCATTCTCTCCGACGTTGCCGTAAGCGCGCCCGAGCTTGGCGTAGGCCAAGGCAAAATTTGGATCCAGTTCGATAGCGTGTTTGAACAAAGGGATCGCATCTGCCTCTTTTCCCCTGGCGCGCTGCGCTTGCGCCATGCTGAACGCCTTCAAGGCTTCCAGAGAACTGGTTGAGGCCTGCTCAATAGGGGTGTCGAACCGCTGGATGGATTTAACCGACTCACCCAGCCGCACGCGCATGTCGGTTGCTGCCTGGCCAAGGGCCTTCAACACGCGCTCCTTGCGTTCTGCCTCGACCTGCTCGCGTCCCAGGGAGTCGCCGTTAGCACAATTGACCGCGTCTAGCGCCAGGACGTAGTGGCTGCCCAGCGGAGCAATTGTGCCGACCAGCATGGCCTTGCTGCCTACACGCTGGCAAATGTCGCGTGCCAGGTCGGATGTTACCCGGTCAGTCACGGCGTGCCCCATCATCTGCAGAGTTTCGTGGACCTGTTGCTCGGGCACAATGCTCAGAAAAGGCGACTGTTCGAGTTGTACCGCCAGCGCCTGCTTGAGTGCGTCGTCGAAGACGGCATCGCCAGTGGTGTTGACGAAATCGGCGAGGACGATCGTGTCTTTCTCAGTGAGCGCATGTGCCTTCGTTGAGCGCCAATAGAATGCGCCGGCGGTAACGGCCGCCAGAATGGCCGCCGCAGGAATGAGGAACCTCCAGTCGCGCGCTATGGGCCTTCTCGCTTGCGTGGATGGCGCAGCAGAAGGTGCTCCTCTTTGACTCGTCGAAACCTCTGATGGAGCCGTCGACGGGACAGCAAAGGATGAGGCCGGAACTTCTTCTGGCATCGTGTGCTGGGCGGTACGCCCAGAGTCGGTATCCCGTTTCAGCCGCTGCAAGTCCGCGCGCATGTCCGCGGCGTGCTGATAACGAAGGTTACGATCCCTCTCCAACGCCTTATTGATAACGTCTTCCAACTTGGACGGGATGTCCGGGTTCAAACGCACGGGCGGCACGGGTGCCCGCTCCAGGATGGCGTTGAAAATCAACGCCGAGGTGTCGCCACGAAACGGTAGTGCACCGGTGGACATCTCGTACAGCACCGTGCCGAACGAGAAAAGATCCGTTCGGGAGTCGAGTTCCTTGCCCCGCACCTGCTCGGGCGACATATATGCGACCGTGCCGAGCGTAGTACCCGGACTGGTAAGGTGCTGCTCATCAATCGTCCGCGTTTCCCCTTCCGCAAACGTTTGGCTCGGGGGCCCGGACGGCGGTTCCACCTTCGCTAGTCCGAAATCGAGAATCTTGGCGTGCCCGCGCTTAGTGACGAAAATATTCGCTGGCTTGATGTCCCTGTGGACAATGCCCTGAGCATGAGCGGCATCCAAAGCATCAGCGACCTCAATGCCAATGTTCAGCAGTTGCTCCAACTCGACCGGACGACCCATGATGGTGTGCTTCAAGGTCACTCCATCTAAGTACTCCATGGCGATGAAAGCTCTGCCGCCCTCCTCGCCAATGTCGTGGATCGTGCAAATGTTGGAATGGTTCAAAGCAGAGGACGCGCGAGCCTCACGCTTGAATCGCTCTAGCGCTTGCCGGTCGTGCGCAACATCTTCTGGTAGGAATTTCAGAGCGACGAAGCGGCCGAGTCGCGTGTCCTCGGCCTTGTAGACCACACCCATGCCGCCGCCGCCGAGCTTTTCCAGGATGCGGTAATGCGAGATGGTTTGGCCAATCATGGCTGGAACGCCACTGTGTGGGGCGATGTTAGAGGTGACGTAGAGGTTGAGTCAACATATGGTTGCTGGACTTTGCTTTGACGTTCGAGCTGTGCGTCCTGTCCCTGCTGGCAGAGCGGCGATTGCGAAGGCGGCGAAGAAGCGGTGGGCGAAGGTTAGGAGGCAGGCGAAGAAGATCAACGTTAGAAGCGTCAGAGGATAGAGATTGATGCGAGATCGATACTGACCGTTCCGCCGTGGTCCGGCAGCTTCTCTGGGTAAAGTTCGCACCAGCCGGCGATGTCGCGCTCTACCTCAGTCCGACTCTCTAGGAGCTGGACAATTCGTCAAAACGGAATAGGCTAGTGATATCTGGAGGGTTGTTGCTCTCTCCGCCCGCGTCGGTATTGAAGTGTCAATTGGGTTTCAAGACTCAAACATTGAGGCGCATACGATCCCCATTTCGGTATATATTGTCCGCAAGTTCGTATAACTAATCGTAGGTTTTGCAGGCCCGATTGCATTTTATGGCTTTCTTTTTGTGGACCGGTGGACGCGGCGACCCGAGTTTTTCAACATCATGGCTTCTCGTGAGGCGTTAACGGTAGCCGGAAGATGTCTGGTGCGGAGGCACAAGAATGTGTCCCTTATCCTCCTTGTTCGCACGCACCGTCTACGCTGTTAAGCGCCGCTCATCGGGCTGGAGAGTCTTCCTTTTTCTGCTACTCCTCTGTTTACCAGTCCTGGCATCGGCACAAGAAGCGACGATTGTTGGGACAGTCACGGACCCGAGCGGCGCTGTTGTTCCGAACGTCGCGGTTCTGATTACCAACGTGGATACAGGGGCTGTGCGTACTCTGGCGACAAACGACGCCGGCCAATATGTAGTCCCCGGCTTGCTCATCGGCAAATACGACTTAAAGGCCCAAGCTTCGGGTTTTAAAGTGGAAGAGGTCAAGGGGGTTGTGCTGGACGTAAATGACCGAATCCGCGTCGACTTTCAAATGAAGTTGGGGCAGATGACGGACGAGATTCTCGTGGAATCTAACTCCGTCGCGGTGCAAGCGGACAGCGGTGAACAGAGTTCCCTCGTCAGCGGGACACAGATTTCGGAGCTCTCTACAAACGGCCGGAGTATTTACACGTATATAACGCTGTCGCCGGGCGCTGCGAACCTGATGCCTTCGTTCCAGCCGCCGACGTCGGTCGGCGCGAACTCCAATGTGAGCTTTAACGGGAACCGCCCGGGGCACAACCTGTACCTGCTCGATGGCGGGGAAAATTATGACCGTGGTGGAGGCGGCAACTCGATCATCATGCCTTCGATCGATGCCATTGCCGAAACGCAGACTCTCACGTCGAACTACAGCGCAGAATATGGACTTTCCTCCGCCGGCACGATCAGTTCTGTCTTGAAATCCGGAACCAAGACATTTCATTTCTCACTATGGGAGTTTTTCCGCAACGACGCTTTGGATGCTCGAAACTACTTTAACTTCGCCCCGGCGCCAATTGCTGAGCTCAGATACAACCTCTACGGCTTCAACGCCGGGGGCCCTGTAACGTTTGGGAACTTGTACAACCCCAAAAAGACCAAGACGTTCTTCTTCTACAATATGGAATGGCGCAAATTGATTCAGGGGCAGACGCTTAACCAAACGGTTCCGCCGACAGCTTACTATGGCGGTAATTTCTCTACTTCCGGATACAGCCTTGCCCAGCTCCACGCGCCTGCGGTCTGTCAAGTGTCCTCAGACATCCAGGCTCAGTTTGCTACTGCTGGACAGGCGCTCAGTGGATGCACAAACGGCGCTCCCGATCCGGCCTTACAAGTGCCCTTCAACAACAACAAGATTCCGACCAGCCTCGTAGACGCAAACGCTCAGGCGCTGCTGGCCGCTGGTGGCAAATATGGAGGTATCTTCCCCGCCCCCAACAACGGCAATAGCTTCATCGGCGGAAACAATTTACCCACGAAGGTCCGGGAGGAAATTGTCCGCGTCGATCAAAATGTCAGCGATAAGTTCATTATCTTTGGTCACTTTGTCGCTGAACAGGTCTCGCAGACCTACGGGACAAGCATATTTAGCCCCGACAATGTTCCCTCCATAGGAAGTACCTTCGGCAATCCTTCCTATGCCGCGGTAATCCACACGACCTACGTCAAGAGTCCGACGCTAACAAATGAGGTGTCCTTCAACTACAACGGAAATCGTGTCACGATTCTGCCTGTGGGTTTGGTCAGCGCACCCTCAGCTTTCACCTTCAACCGCTTCTTTGACGGGCCGAACAACGAAGACCGTATCCCGTCCATCCTACTGCGCGGGAGTACCGGATCGCGATACAGTTCCGGTGTCACACCTTGGGACAACTCAGCCAACGACTACCAGCTTCGAGATGATGTTTCCTGGACCAAGGGCAGGCACCAGTTCAAAATGGGTGGCAGCTGGATGCTCTACCAGAAAATCCAGGATTGGTTTCAGTCGACTCAAGGTCAATTCATCTTCAACGGCTTCTATACCGGGAACGACTTCGCCGACTATCTTCTCGGCTACGCCATTGCCTACAGCGAGTCGGCGGTCCAGGGCGTCGGCCATTGGAACAGCGTTTCCACAGCGCTGTATTTCCAAGACAACTACCGCGTGAACAAACGGATGACCTTGAACCTGGGACTGCGCTGGGATGGCATCCCGCATACTTATGAAGCGAACAAGCAAATGTCCGACTTCTATCCCAATCTGTATGACCCTGCGGATGCCGCTCAGCTTGGCTTGAATTATCAGACCATTCTTCCCGCCAGTCCGGGACTTGGGACTAGCCCGAACCCCATTTTGGCGCGGACGCCTCTCTATCTGAACGGCGTCGGCATCTGCGGCACGCAGGGGCTTCCCGCCGGTTGTGTGAATGGCGCTTGGCTGAATTTTGGTCCCCGGCTCGGCTTTGCGTACAGCTTGACAGGCTCCGGCAAAACGGTGATCCGCGGTGGGTACGGGATCATGTATGAGCGCATCCAGGGGAACGATGCGTACAACATGGCTGGAAACTCTCCATTCTCAGCGAGTGTGAGCTTTCCCACTGTGTCTCTTTCGAACCCGACCCTGAGCACCCAGACCGGCGCAACGATTCCGCAATCGATTCCCGTTACCAGCCTCGTAGGCATGAACCAGGATGAGTACACCGCGCCCCGCAGCAGCCAATTCAGCCTGGGCATCCAGCAAGCCGTTGGTGGGAAGTCGGTACTGGCGGTGTCTTATGTCGGCACCCAGAACCGCCATCAGAACTACTACACAGAGACCAACTTACCTCCGGAGAGCTTGCTGCCGGGGTTCGTAACAAATGGCGCCGCTGCGCAAACGTATAACTCGAGCGTCCCTTACGTCGGATACAACAGCGTTCTGATGGCACAAAACGAGGCCAACGGCGACTACAACTCGATTCAAGTCTCGCTGCGCGGCGCCATGCTGGAGAACGACTTGACGTACCAGGTTGGATACACTTACTCCCACACGAATGATTCATTCGACGGCATAACGGAGAGCGACGGTGATCTCTACGACGTTTCCAACCCCTACGCGGGCTGGAGGTATGACTACGGGCCGTCGGCATTCGACATCAGGAACAACTTCTTTACCAACTTTGTCTATCGCCTTCCGCTGCTCAAAGACAGCACGCACCATCTACTGAAAACGAGTTTGGGTGGCTGGGAGATTTCGGGCATCGTCACGGCCGTATCTGGTGCTCCACTGAATATCGGATTAAGCGGTCAAAACGCCGCGAGTATCGTTCCGAATACAGCCAATCGTCCAGACGTGAGTGGCGCAATGATGAACCCCCATACCGTCCAAGAGTGGTTTGACACGTCCGTCTTTTCCATGCCAGCCCCGGGGACCTGGGGTAACGAACCGCATAACGGTGTTCGCGGCCCTGGCCGCGACAATTGGAATATCTCGCTTTTCAAAAACTTCTTCTTCAACGAAGAGCGCAGCACCCGCCTTCAATTCCGTGCGGAATTCTTCAACATTTGGAACCACCCGCAGTGGGTTGGTGACACACTGAACGGCGGCATTGGCACCAACTTCGGCGCAAGCAACTTCGGTGCCGTTACTTCTGCCTACGATCCCCGGTCAATCCAGTTGGCGTTGAAGCTTTCCTTCTAGGCCAATCGAAACTTCTTCTGTCGCAGCCGGTCGTTCGCACCCCTAGCCGGGCGACGGTTCGCTCTTGTCTATTGCAACTTGGCGTACTCTATTTTGGCTTGCTTCAAGATAGGAATGTCGAGATCGGCGTCCTTCCAGATCGTAAAGAAGTTCTGATAGGCGCTGCGTGCCTTGCTGGTATCACCCTGCAGCATGTAGGCGCGCCCAAGTTCAAGGCGCGCTACCGCGGCGTAAGGTTCGTTGATGACAATCCCGCGATGCTCGATGATCTTCTGGAATTCCGCTGCTGCTTCTTGGCCACGGTGTGCCTGGAGATATGCTTCACCTCTGACGAAGGCGAAAAGGTACAAATCAAACCAGCTGGCATCGTAAATTGCAAAGGGTGCAAGAAGTTCCAGGGCTCTAGAAGGATTGCCTCGCTTCAGCTCGACGGCGCCTCGAAGCTGCGGAACCCTCACCTTGGAAACGTAGCCGTCTGGTGAACTCTGGCTCTCAATGCTTTCAACCATTTTCTCCGCCTTCGCCGCGTCGCTCGCGAGCACTAGCGCCGTCGGCGGCTCTCCTCCAAGTTTCACAGCCTCCGCCACATGAATGCGCGCTTCTGCCTCGTTGCCAAACAAAGCTTCGCGGAATGCCGCGTCGGACTCCACGTTCGCTGCCGTGCCCTTATCATTCTCACGCAACGCCCTCTCTTTCATCAGCGCGGATAACTCCCGCGCCGCCTCAAGGCGTCCGAAGTATGCTGCTGTTAGTGTTTGCTCGGAGAGCGCTGCCATTTCAAGACCCGGCTCGCTCGACATCGCTGCTACAAGCTTCCCCATCGTTTCCTGGTCACCCTCCAGAAAGGCCAGCCTGTAGCGTAGGCGTTCCAGTTCCCCAGCCTGCACGTTGTGTGATTTGGCTTCCTCGAACACCGCTCTTGCTTCCGCGAAGCGCTCCATATCCATGTCGTCAACCATCACGCCTGCGTACGCGAGTGCTTGACCGGGATCCAATTGTTGCGCCTTGCGGAATTCCTCTGCGGACCGTTCATGCTTCCCAAGCACTCCATATTCAAATCCAAGGATGCGGTGCGGCGTGAAGTCGCGCGGATAACTTTGCTCCCAGAGTTCACTGTTCTCAATGGCCCGGTCTAAATCGAAGCTGACAACTTGATGATAAACGGCCACGAGATTGAACCTCTCCCGCTCGCTCGCGCGGTCGCGCAATGCAAACGCCTTGCGAATCTGCTCTCGACCGAAGGCATATTGCTGTGAGACCGAATAGCACTGGCCAAGATGAAGGTAGGCCATTGCAAATGCGGGGTCCAATTCTATCGCCTGTTTAAACAGCGGAATTGCACCAGACGGGTCGCCTTTGCCAAACTTGGATAAACCGAGACTGTACGCCTTCAGGGCTTCCAATGAGGGTGTCGTGGCTTGCGCGAGCGGTGTGTCGAATCTCTGAACGGTAGTGAGTGATTCTCCGAGCTTCTTGCGGATCTGTGACGATGCCTTCCCGAGCGCGTCCAGGACTTGATTCTTGTCGCTCGCTTGGGCCTCCGCGCTCCCGAGCGATTCACCCGTGGAACAACTCACGGCCTTCAAAACTAAATCGTAACGTGTCCCGATCTGGGCGATCGAGCTCTGCAAAACCGCGGCTCCATTCCTTCTCTGGCAAACTTCTCGGGCAATGTCCCCAGTTAGTTTTGTATTGGGCGGCTGCTTCATCATCTGCAGCGTCTGCCGAACCTGCTCCTCGGAGACCAGATTCAGGAAAGGTGATTGTCCCAGTTGTACTTCCAGCCCATGCTTCAAACCGTCGTCGAAAACGGCATCAGCGGTGCTGTTGGCAAAATCTGCCAGGACAATCGCATCCTTGTCGGTGAGCATCGGCTTGGGGTGCCAGAGCACATAACCTACCCTCGCCAATATGCACGCGACTACAACAGCAGGAACCACCACTCTCCAAAGCCTTCCCTTGCCGCTCGTAGATTCGGTTTTCAGGGCTGTGCGCAGCTTTTCTGATTCCGACTCCTGTCTCAACTGTTTTAGGTCGGTGCGAATATCCGCTGCGTTTTGGTAGCGCAGCTTGCGGTCTTTCATCAGAGCCTTGGCGATGATGCGCTCCAATTCCGGTGGCAGGTCAGGATTTACAAGCGCTAGTGGCGTTGGTGTCCGATTGAGAATCCCGTCGAACACGATGGCCGTTGTGTTGCCAGGGAATGCCAACACTCCCGTAGCCATTTCGTACAGTACCGCACCGAACGAGAACAGATCTGTCCGCGAGTCCAATTCTTCGCCGCGAGCTTGCTCCGGAGACATGTATGCGATCGTGCCTATCGCGGTTCCCGGACTCGTAAGGGCTTCATCGACAGTTTCTTGCGGCTCCGTGGCCACGCCGACGCATCCCGGACCTTGGGAGAGCTTCGCTAAACCAAAATCCAGAATCTTGGCGGTTCCTCGTTCCGTGACGAAGATGTTGGCTGGCTTGATGTCCCGGTGGACAATCCCTTTACGATGGGCTGCATCGAGCCCGTCGGCGATCTCGGCTCCCAAGTCGAGAATCTCGCCATGAGCGAGAGCCTTGCCTGCGATGTGATGTTTGAGCGTTTCGCCTTCCAGCAACTCCATGACAATGAAGGCGATGCCGTTCTGCTCATCGACCTCGTGGATGGTGCAAATGTTGGGATGATTCAGCGCGGACGCAGCTTGTGCTTCACGCTCAAATCGAGCCAATACTTGTGGGTCTTCGGCTACATTGTCTGGTAGGAACTTCAATGCCACGCGGCGGTGCAGGCGTGTATCTTCGGCCTTGTAAACGATCCCCATCCCCCCGCCACCAAGCTGTTCGAGGATGCGATAGTGCGAGATGGTCTGCCCGATTAGCGATGAACCATCGACCATTTGGCGCTCATATTAGGTTGTGCCAGGAGGCAAGTCAACGAAGAGGGACACGATCGAGCGCCTTTGGCACCTGTCTGCTCGTCATAATTTGCGCCAGCTGTTTCCTTTCTTCCTGCCTCGATGTCTCCTTCCGCCATCGCAAGGTTTAGAGAAGGGGATCGAAAAACACATCGGCGCTGATAAGGGATATCAGCCGTACTATCCTACGGTCATTTTGGAGCCGGGCTATCTAGACGGCGTCATCGCGGGCATTCGCAAGCAGGGGTTGGTGGCGCGATGAAGAACGAACAATCCTCCGTCACCTTTCGCGTGCCGGATTTTATCGACGCTGACGGCGTCGAGTACACGGACATCGAAGTGATCGTGGAGATGGACGGCGACATTCGCGACACCGTTCAGCTCGTTAAAACACTCGAACGCCCATTGACGGAGCGCAAATGAAGGCCGCGAAACGGAAAGCTTCTCGCCGTGTGCCTTGCAGAATTCCTCCGAAGAGCACAACCGCAGTTGCGAGTGCCAGTTTCATAAGACTCCATTCTCTACGAGCGGGATTTTAGCGCAAGTCTTGTAGAACTTCGTTGATCCGTTGATCCACTTCCTGCCGATACGGGTACGACGCGAGTGTTTCGCGCTTTTCTGTCGATAGCGACGCGGTCGTCACTCCCATCGCAATCGCCTCCAAAACGCTTTCCCCTTCACTCAATCCCACAGCCAGTCCTGCGTTGAACGCGTCTCCCGCGCCCACGGTATCGATGGGCTTAACAGCCAACGCGGGAATGCGCTTCAACCCAATCCTGGAGACCCACAAAACACCCTGCCTGCCGCAAGTCAACATCACATTTTCGGGTCCCAGCTCCAGCAGCGCCGTCGCCAATTCCGCATCTCTCGCTAAGTCCGCAGGCGCCAATCCCAGACACGTTCGTGCCTCTGTCTCGTTAGGAGTCAATGCAAACACACAAGACAAATCCGCCTTCCTTAGATCGCTGGCGGGCGCAGGATTTAGAACGGCCTTCAAGCCGTGCTCTTTAGCAAGTTTGGCACCCGCCAATGCGGTCTCCAATGGAATCTCCAGCGGAGAAACAATCACCGCGGAGTCTCGGATGGTTTCCACATGCTCCTCCAAATCGGAGGGCGAAAGTTGCCCATTCGCGCCCGGATCAATCGCGATCAGGTTTGTCCCTATGGAGTTAAACAGAATAATGCCCACGCCCGTCGAGAGTTCCTCGGAATACAATACTTTTTCCCGATGTACGCCTTCGCGTTCCAACATGGCCACAAACTCCGCTGCAAAGGCGTCGCGGCCCACTTTTCCAACAAAATGGGTCTCTGCCCCAAGGCGTGCCGCGCACACCGCGGTATTCGACCCCTTCCCCCCAAACGTGGTGTGGAAGTCCCGGCCAACGACGGTTTCGCCCTCAATGGGCAACCGGTCCATGTCCATCACCAACGCCACAATGTAACTGCCGATAACGGTCACACGACGAGGCGTTCCGCGCACCTGTGTAGGATCCTTCTTCCGATAAACAACCAGCGAGGATTACACCTTTATTCCGGAATAGTTTCTATCTATTTTTCTCGAGACGTCCAACGCGTGAACTATTTCGGGCCCGGCTGCCTGCCGAACTTCAGAATGGCATTCACGGGTACTTGAATGAGCGCTTCATAGTTCCCGTAGTCGCGTACGCGCTTATACGGCTTGTTCTCTACGGTATTGTAGGACGCAATGTAATTCCACCGCCGGTGATCCGAGCGGTTGGCGTCAGAGCGATGAAGCAAATTGCAGTCAAAGAAAACGGCATCACCCGGCTCCAGCTGCAAGTAGACCAGTTCAAAACGCTTGCTTG
>Ga0210401_10002850_pt1 | contig 18819 bp, 17 predicted proteins | sample IncBWH32MmetaG_FD_150866 | JGI IMG/M metagenome (GOLD analysis project Ga0210401, IMG submission 150866) | Forest soil microbial communities from Barre Woods Harvard Forest LTER site, Petersham, Massachusetts, United States - Inc-BW-H-32-M | ecosystem: Environmental > Terrestrial > Soil >... | reverse complement strand
AGCGCGCTCGGTACGCTCCTTGGATTAAATTACAACGGAGTGATTTTCGCCTCGCCGGTGGGCCATGTTTCAGGGAGCTGCACCAGCGCGGTAAATTCCCCTTGTCTCAGCACTTCGCAGTTTGCCCCCAGCGCAGCAGTGGCGGGTTTTCCAACCGGCTTTGGGACCATGGGACGCAATTCGATCCACGGCCCGCATTTCTTTGACGTGGACATCGCCCTTATGAAGGACGTCCGGATTCGCGAGCATCTCACGTTCTCCTTTGGCGCGCAGGCCTACAACGCGTTCAATCACGCGAATTTCGACCAACCGGTCAATGACATCTCCAGTTCGCAGTTTGGCTCCAGCATTGCAGCGGTAGCACCTCCTACCAGCCTGCTGGGTTCGTTCGTCGGAGCGGGCAGCTCGCCGCGGTTCGTCGAAATCAAGGGGATAATCCGGTTTTAAAACGTTCGACCGCTTACACGATACGCCGGAGCGCTACCGCTTCGGCGTATCACTCTTGCTTCCGTTTATAGAAGTCCTGCCTCACGATCTACTGGAAACCGTATCCCCCAAGAATTCACTCCTCTGCAAGTGCTTGGTATATAACGAACCAACTTGTTGTTTTGCAAACTTTGCGTTTGGAAACAAGGGTGCCTAACGCCAAGAGTTGTAGGACAATAATAGCATCGCTATAGGACCAAAAACATCTTGCGCTTGAATGGGGAGGAATTAATGGCTGTTTATTTGAGGAAGCTCCTAACGGCATTGTTAGCCGTAACTGTTCTGTTACTGACTGTTGGGCTGGGCACACAATTGTCAGCTCAATCCTTGCAGACTGGCGACATCGCGGGCAACATCACGGACCCGAGTGGCGCAGTTGTAGCAAGTGCGACCGTCACTCTCAAGAGTCTTGACACCGGGGCCACGCAAACGACGCAGACGAATCAGGCGGGCGATTACAGGTTTACCCTCTTAAAACCTGGCCGCTATTTAGTCAGCGCCACTCAGACCGGTTTCCAGAACGTCGAGCGTCCGGTGGATGTGGCGGTCGGCCAAATTGCCACCGTTCCGCTGGAGCTGCAAGTCGGCCAAGCCACGCAGACGGTCGAGGTGAACGAAGCCGCTCCGCTGATCAGTGAGTCTCCCAGCCAGAACACGAACTTCACATACACTCAAGTGCAGCTTCTGCCGAGCGCCGGCGGTGACATTACCAACATCGCTTTCACCGCTCCCGGCGTAGTGGTCAACAACACCGGGGGCTATGGCAACTTCACCATGAACGGCCTGCCGGCGACCTCGAATCTGTTTACCATCAACGGTGAGAACGACATGGACCCGTATTTCAACATCAACAACTCGGGCGCCACCAACCTCACCCTGGGCCAAAACGAGATACAGGAAGTCTCCGTCATTGCCAACCCATATTCTGGCCAGTTCGGTCAGCTTTCCGGCGCGCAGGTCAGTTACGTGACTAAGTCCGGCAGCAACGAATTTCACGGGAACGTCCAGTACTTGTGGAATGGGCGGTTGATGAATTCGAACGACTGGTTTAACAATTCCAGCATCAATGGCTACACTCCTCGGCCATTCGCCAATGCCAACCAGTGGGCCGATTCTGTCGGCGGGCCGATCTTTAAGAACAAGACCTTCTTCTTCTTTGACAACGAGGGAATGCACTTCGTCCTACCGAACGTCGATTCCGTAACCATTCCGACTACGGCGTTTGCCAACGCCGTGCTAGCCAACGTTCAATCCAAGCAACCCAGCGAAGCCGCCACCTATCAGAAGCTTTTAGGCCTTTGGACTGGCGCTCCGGGAGCTGCCGCTGCGCAGCCGCTCGCCAATACGAGTGCGTGTAACTCGCTGTCCCTGCCTGGTTTCAACCCAGCTACGCAAGCGTGCGCGGCGAGGTTCGAGGCGACCCCCACCGCACTGGCAAAAGAATGGATTCTCGCGTTTCGCGTCGACCACCACATTAGCGATAAGGACAATATTTACTTCCGCTACAAGCAGGATCGCGGCGTACAACCTACGAGTCTGTCTCCGATCAACCCCGCCTTCGACGCGCTTTCACCTCAGCCCTCCTGGGATAGCCAGCTCAATGAAACGCACATCTTCGGCCCTCACGCCACGAACTCATTCATGGGCACTTTCAGCTACTACAAGGCCCTGTTCGCGCAAGGGCCGCAAGCTGTCGCCACGTTCCCTTACGACATCCAAACCTCGGGATCGGTTCCGTTTTACTCTAACTTCAACCCCATACGTGAATTCCCGCAGGGCCGCAATGTCTCGCAATATCAGATCATTGATGACTACACGTTGAACAGGGGAAAGCACAATCTCAAGTTTGGAGTGAACTACCGCCGCTACGATGTCAGCGACCACAACTTCTTCTATAACTCTCCCGCCGTTTATTTCGGGTACACCACCAATGGACTTCAGAACTTCGTGAACGGCCTCGGTTACCAGTACCGCAAGGCATTAAACCTGGCGAGCGATGTTCCGGTGGCGCTTTGGGGCATGGGACTGTATGCCATGGACGAATGGTCCGCAACCGCGAACCTGAAGCTCACCATCGCACTCCGGGCGGAGCACAATTCCAACCCCGTGTGCCAATTCAACTGCTTCGCGAACTTCATCGGCCCGGTTTCCACTCTTCCCAGCTTTGCCAGTGCCAATCCCGGGAACGTCCCCTACAGCAGTGACATCGCGTCGGGTCTGCACCAGGCCTATCCATCTACGGACAATATCAATTGGTCGCCACGCATCGGTTTCAGTTGGTCGCCCTTTAACGACAAGAAGACGGTGATCAGCGGCGGATTCGGTATCTTCTACGACAATCTAGCGGCCGGCCTGGTGGATGACCTGTTGGCCAATCCCCCGGTTTCGGTTGGAATTCGTGTTCGTCCTTCAGCGGGCGTAGCGGTCTTTGATCCAGGCCCTGCTGGCGGCGCCGCAATTTGGCAGGCGTCCGCGAACGCCTTCAGTCTCAGCAAGACCTACAGCCAGATATCTTCGCAACTGGCAGCGCTAGGATCGGTGTTCGCGGCTCCCGCGTTCACCGCTCTCAGCGGCAAGCTCCACTCTCCCCAATTCCAGGAGTGGAACTTCCAGGTCCAGAGAGAGTTGAGTAATTCGATGGTGCTCACGGTAAACTACGTCGGCAATCACGGCATCCACATACCGTATCAGAACCTCTGGCCGAACGCGTACGACCAATTCGGCCTGTATCCAGGAGTTCCTGGCATCAATCCCAATCCGGCAGTACCGAACTATGGAGTTGTTACCTCCGTGCAGACCGCCGCCATTTCCAGCTACAACGGGTTAAGCACCACCGTCACCAAGCGCTTCTCCCATTGGACGGCGGCGCACTTCAACTACACGTGGTCGCATAACCTGGATGAAGGCTCCAATGGAGGCATCTTCACTTATGGCGACTCGATACTGGGCCAACTCAGTCCAACCAGTCTCCGCGCGCTCAACTACGGCAACTCGGATTACGATATCCGCCACAACTTCAGCGCGGACTTCATCGTGACCCCGAGCTACAAATTCGGCAATCGGTTCCTCGAGGCTGCGCTGGGTGGCTGGCAGTGGTCCGGAAAGATCTTCTGGCGTTCCGGTCTGCCATTCTCGGTGGTGGACAACAATAGTGCCCTGGGAAATTACACCACCTCAATTCAAGGCACCTATACCGGCCATGGCCCAGCGCAGACTTCCTGCGGAGAGGCCGCCGCTTTGACGCCCTGCATCAATGCCGCAGCCTTCGTGGATGCCGGCGCCGCTACCTTCAACAACTTCACTGGCTTCTCTGCGCAGAATCGCAATCAGTTCCGTGGGCCTCACTTTTTCGACGTTGACATGGCCCTATTCAAGAATTTCAGGATCAAGGAGAAGGTCAACTTTGCAGTGGGTCTGCAGGCGTTCAACGCGTTCAATCATCCCAATTTCGCCAACCCGGATAACGGGTTGGGAGATGCGACTTTCGGCCAGATCACGACCATGCAAAACACCCCGACCAGCCCGTACGGGAACTTCCTGGGCTTCGATTCTTCGGTGCGTGTAGTCCAAATCACCGGCAAGATCGTGTTCTAGAGACTGCTCAATAGATTGCCTAATTCCGCCGGCGGGAATCCAACCGGGTTCCCGCCGTTTTTCTTTCCGTTCGCGCTTGAGTTGTTATCATACCTTCGATGGCCGCCGCTCCTCCTCCGGTAGAACGCATTCAGTGTCAATGGTGTCAGGGCATGAACGACAAAACCGCTCTGACCTGTCGCGCCTGCGGGGCGCCGCTCGACATCCGTAACCTGGTCAGCGAGTCGGGCTGGCGCGAGGCTCCGCGGATCAAGGACATGACGCAGTTTCAGTTCAGCTCCAGCTCTTGCCAGGTGGAAGGGGAGATCGTGCCGGTAGCCGAAATCAATCTTTCGCAGGGCGACTCGGTGTTTTTCGAGCACCACATCATGCTTTGGAAAGATGACAGCGTGCCGCTGACGGTGATGCAGCTTTCGGGAGGCATGAAGCGCGCGTTCGCCGGAATGCCGTTCGTCATCAGCGTGGCCACCGGACCGGGCCGCATCGCGTTCTCGCGAGACGCCACCGGCGAGCTGGTAGTATTGCCGCTGCACCCGGGTATGGAATTGGATGTGCGGGAGCACGCCTTCCTGCTGGCTTCGCACCAGATCGATTATTCGTTTGTACGCATCAAAGGGTTGGCCAATATTTTGTTCGGCGGCCAGGGTATGTTCATGGATCGCTTTGTCACCACCAATACGCCTGGCTTAGTCATATTGCACGGCTATGGCAATGTTTTCGAGCGAGTTTTGAAGGCCGGCGAGAGCATTATGCTGGAACCAGGCGCTTTCTTATACAAAGACTCTTCAGTCACCATGCAGGTGGAGTTTCAAAAATTGGGAACCGGGTTTTTCGGCGGCACGAATATGAGCCTGGCGCGAATGACCGGTCCCGGCCGGATCGGCGTTCAATCGATGTACGTGCATCACCACACGGAGTAAGTTGAGACGGGATTAATAAAGAATGTTCTGTACCGGTTGTGGCGCCAAGATTTCCGACGCGGCGAATTTTTGTGGATCGTGCGGATCCCAAGTAAAGCGAGCGGGGGCGCCCGCACAAGAGCCGCCGGCTCCGCCTGCACCTTCCGCGCCGCCTCCATCGATCCAGCGCGCCGGACCGAAAGCGACTTGCCCGTGGTGCGGAGCTTCCTTCGAAGGATCGCAACTGAGTTGTCCCCGCTGCGGCGCAACTATCGACGCCCCGCCTGTCTCCACGGCGTCCGGCTGGGAAAAACTCCCCGGACGCAAAGATATGGCGAAGCTGCAGTTCGGCGACTCTTTCTGCCAGATCGAAGGTAAGTACGTTCCCGTAGCGGATGTGAAGCTGGCCGGAGCAGACAGCGTTTACTTCACGCATCATGTCCTGCTGTGGAAAGACCCGCAGGTAAATATCACGACCATGTCGCTGGCGGGCGCCTGGAAACGTGTATTTGCCGGAATGCCGTTGATTATGACAGAAGCTCATGGCCCTGGACATATTGCATTCTCGCGTGACGAGCCGGGCGAAATGATTGCCTTGCCGATCCAGTCCGGCCAGAGCGTGGATGTCCGCGAGCACCTTTTCATGTTTGCGACCAACAGGGTCGCCTACGATTGGTTCTCAACCAATATCTGGTACACCATACAGTCTGGCAACGACAACAACGAGCAGGAGACTCATTATCCGGTGGGCAGGTTGATGGATCGGTTTAGCGCACCCGAGTCGCCTGGGTTGCTGATCTTGCATGCCGCAGGCAATGTGTTTGTGCGCGAGCTGGCCGCCAACCAGACCATTTTGGTGAAGCCGACCGCCCTGATCTTTAAAGACCCGACGGTCCAGATGCAATTGCACTTCGAACACCCTCGAACCGGGTTCAGCTTGTGGGGATCTTGGGCGAATCGCTATCTGTGGCTTCGATTGTGGGGGCCGGGGCGGGTAGCGGTCCAGTCGGTGTTCGATCGAATGGAAGGCGAGAACAGCAATATCACAAGCTGCTCTTCGGCAACCCAGCAGCACTGGTAACGGTTAAACCCTAAGACTGCGCCATTTCAGCCTGCGCTTGACCTCTGGCCTGAAGCCCTTTATAATCAATGTTTAGGGGACCCATTCCAGGAACGCTTCCGGGTAGCTTATGACCGAGCGCGAAATCGACATCCTGCACTCGATTGTGGAATCGTATATCCAAACGGGCGAACCTGTCGCCTCGCGTACAATAGCGCGACACCGCAAGGATAATTTGAGCCCCGCGACCGTCCGGAATGTGATGGCGGATCTGTGCGATGGCGGCTATCTGTCACAGCCACATACCTCGGCGGGGCGCATCCCCACCGAGAAAGCCTTCCGAAGTTATGTGCAATCCCTGGCCCGTAGCCGGTTGCTGATTGCGGAGTTACAGCGCCTACGGGGCGAACTGAGCTTGCTGACCACCATGGAGGCGCGCGTGGAGCGCTCCTCGCACATGCTCATGGAAATGACCAGCAGCGTCGGCATCACGGCGGCTATCCCAACGTCCAGCCAAACGCTGGACCAGGTGGAGCTTATCGGCCTTTCGGACCATCGCGTCCTAATGGTGGTGATCACGCGCGACCGGACGGTGCGCAATCGCGTGGTGTCGCTCGGCGAGCCGGTTTCTCAGGACGAGTTGGGTTCGATACGCAATTACCTGAATCGTAATTTCAGCGGATGGACACTGTCAGCGATACACACTGAATTAAAGCACCGGATCGAGCAGCAAAGCGCGGCTTATGACGAATTACTAAAGAAGCTCACGCTGCTTTATTCCAAGGGGCTGCTGGACATTGATGTCGCGCCCGAAGTTCACTTGGAAGGCGCCAGTAACCTGGTGGGGCTGGATTTGCATCTGACACGCGAAAAGCTGCGCGAGCTTTTTCACACGCTTGAAGAAAAGAAGAGAATTTTGCATCTGCTGGACCGTTTCCTCGAACAGCCGGGCGGCGAGCTGGCGGTTCACGTGGGACTGGCCGATGTCCACCCCAGCATGCGGGAGCTTTCCCTCATCGGAATTTCCATCCCGCTGGCGGGCGGCGTGTCGGCCAAGATTGCGGTGCTCGGGTCTATGCGGATGAACTACGGAAAAGCGATGTCGGCGGTCTATCACGTAGGGCAGGCTTTCCGGGGACTCCCGGAATAGCATCGCCTCTCGGTTGCCGATAGCCGCGATCAAAAACTGCGCGAGATTATAAATCGCACGAGATAAACTGAAGGTATGAACCCGAAAGAGCCGTTTCCCGATTCCAGCGAATCCAGCCAGCCATCCGGGGTGGTCGACCCTCCGGGTGGCCCCGCTTCGGCATTGGTTGCGGTAACGGCCGAGCGCGATCGTCTGATCGAAGAGAAAAACGACCTGATGGACCGCCTGTTGCGCCGGCAGGCCGAGTTCGACAACTTCCGCCGCCGGGCCGAGCGCGATAGGGCCGACGTGCTCGAATTCGCCAACACCGAGACGGTTCGCTCGATCCTGCCGATTCTGGACGATTTCGAGCGGGCGCTGAAGGTGGAAGCCACCGGCAAGGAATATGCCCGCGGCATGGAATTGATCTACCAGCGGCTTTCGGATGCTCTAAAGAAGTTAGGCCTGGAGCCGATTAATGCGAAGGGGCTGAAATTCGACCCCAACCTACATCATGCGGTCGACATGCTGGAGACCGACGACGTGGACGATCATACGGTGCTCGATGAATACCAGCCCGGGTACAATTTCCGAGGACGACTGCTTCGCCCTGCCATGGTAAAGGTAGCAGTGAAAAAACAATGAACGCCACCAAGCGCGACTATTACGAGGTCTTGGGAGTCAAGCGCGACGTCGACTTGTCGGGCTTGAAGAACGCTTACCGCGAGCTGGCCAAGAGATACCACCCGGACCGGAATCCGGAGCAAGACGCGGAGGATAGGTTTAAAGAGGCTTCGGAGGCCTACAGCATCCTCAGCGATCCGCAAAAGCGAGCGGCCTATGACCGTTACGGCCATCAGGGGCTGCAAGGTCTGGGAGGCAGCCAGGGCTTCGATCCCAATTCCTTCACCGACTTCAGCGACATCCTGGGCGACCTGTTTGGATTCGGCGATATTTTCGGCGGCGCCGGACGGCGCGGTGGCGGACACAGCCGTTCGCAGCGCGGCGAAGACCTACGCTACGATCTCGAAATCAATCTCGAAGACACCATTCGCGGACTGAGCGTGGATATTCAGGTTCCCCGCATGGAAGGCTGTTCGCGTTGCCAGGGCACCGGCGCGGAGAAAAATGACGGGCTGGTAACGTGCCCCATGTGCCACGGGCGCGGCGAGGTGATCTACCAGCAGAGTTTTCTGCAAATCCGCCGCACCTGCGGGCAGTGCGGAGGACGTGGGCAGATTATTCGCCGGCCGTGCACTCAGTGCCGCGGCGAGCGTTATGTCCGGACGGAACGAAAACTGAAGGTGAATATTCCGGCAGGGGTGGATACGGGCACGCGGCTTCGCTTAGCTAATGAAGGGCAACCAGGCGGCAACGGGGGCATGGCGGGCGACCTTTACGTGGTAGTGAAGATCAAAGAACACCCTATTTTTGAACGCTCGGGCGACGATCTGCATTGCACCATGCCGGTCAACATCGCGCAGGCTGCGCTCGGAACCGAAGTCAATTTGTTGACCTTCGATGGCCTCGAGTCGGTCAAAGTTCCGGAGGGCTCGCAAACCGGGTCACGCATCCGGCTCAAGAATTTAGGAGTCCCGAAGTTGCAGGGCAGCGGGCGGGGCGACTTGTTCGTGCACGTGGATGTCCGGATTCCAGCTAAGCTGACACGCGAGCAGCGGAAACTGTTTGAGCAGCTCCGCGAGACTCTGCCGGTGGAGAATGAGCCCCACGAAAAAGGCATTATCGACCGCGTTAAAGACTATTTCATGTAGCGCTTGAGTTGATCCTGCCGCTTCTCTCCAGCCACCCTCGAAACATCCGGGTGAAAGCTTGGACTTTAGGTGATTCCCATAATTCCTCGACAGTGCACTTCATCTTTCGCCGCCAGTTGGGGTATTCAGCCGTGCTGCCGGGAAGATTCTGCTGCTCGGTCTCCTTCAGTAGATCTTCCTGATTCAGAACCATGAGCTTGGACGGCGTAGACGCCAGAAAGCCAACCACCGCATTGTGCAATTCACCGGTAAGCTCGGGAACCTGCGCGGCATTGCGCTGGAACCACTCCGGCAGCAGCTTGAGCTCGAAGAAAACATCCAGCATCTTCTGTTTCTCGCGTGCGCGTTCAGCCAGCATCTGGCGATACATCGCGTCGTCGGACAGCAGGCCCGCGCCGCGGCGCGCTGCAATGTCGCGTCCCAGCCAGAATCCGGCCAGCGTCGGCAGATCGTGCGTAGTCGCGGAAGCGAGCGCGTCGCGAGGATATTCGTTGGGCTTACGCATGCGGCCGTCGCTATCCTGCTCGAAGTAGAGCAGACGATAGCTAAGAATTCCGGCGCGGTGCAGCGCGTCCCTGACTTGGTCGGGTACAGTGCCTAGATCCTCGCCGACGAGGAGAACTTTATTCCGGACGCTTTCGAGCGCCAGTATTGGAAGCAAGTCTTCATACCGGTCGCGCACGTAAGTTCCTTCCAGAGCGTCCATGCCATCCGGAATCCAAAAAAGCCGGAAGAACCGCATGACGTGATCGATCCGTAGCGCGCCGCCGTGACGCAGGTTTTTTCGGATCGACTCGGCGAACAATCGATAACCATCTTGATAATGCCCTTCGCCATTAGGCGGCGGAAACGCCCAATCCTGGCCTTTGGGTGAAAAGCCGTCTGGCGGTGAGCCGACCCTCGATCCGGAGACAAAAAACGATCGGTGCGCCCACAGATCGGCGCCGAAGCGATCAGTGGCCAGCGCTAGATCGTGATAAAGTCCGATGCTCAGGCCGCGCCGCCGCGCCTCTTGCTGAGCCGACGCGAACTGTTGGTCAAGCTGCCACTGCACGTATTTGTAAAACAGAACGCTGCGCCAATGCTTTTGCGCGAATTGCTGAGTCGCAGCGGACCGAGGGTCCTGAAACCGTTCGGGCCATGAGCGCCAATTCCACACGTCCGGGCACTGCTTGTGAATGGCCTCATCCAGCGCCGAGTGGACCGCGAACTGATCCAGCAGATCGCCTTCCTGTTGAATGTACCCACGCAGCTCGCGGGCGCGCGGGGTGTCCCGAGTCCACTCCTTGAGGAACGCTCGAAACAACAGTTTCAGGAAGCGAAGCTTCAGGCGATACACGCGCTCATATTCGACGAATTCGGCGGCGCGCAGTTCGTGGATCTCGGCCTGCGCGCCTTCCAGCAAGGCTGAGGCTCTGGTAGAGGTCTTGAACTCTTCGATCTGTTCCAAGTCGAGATAGATCGGATTCCGATAGAAAATCGAATTTGGCAGATACGGGCTGGTATTGTACGGCTGCCGGTTGGCGATGGCATGCAGCGGATTGAGAGCGACAAAGCTCGCTCCGGTCTGTTCGGCTATCCACGCGATGAACGTCTTCAGGTCGGTGGTGTCGCCGCATCCCCAATTCCTCTGCGACCGCACTCCATACAGGCTGATGGCGATGCCCGCGGCGCGGCCGGATTCAAGCCACGGCGGCTCATAGGCCCGTGGGGGACAAACGATTAGCCGCGACGGATCGGATGACTGGCCGCCGATTTCGATCGAGAGCTCGTGATATCCGAGGGGAAGATTATCGGGGAGCCCGATTTTCTTGCGGACGAAACTCCGCCCGCGCAGAGATACTTGCTCGGCAACTTCGAGATCGCCGAGCGAGCAGCGGATCTCAACCGAGTCTCCCTGCTCAGTTCGGAGCGTAATTACGGCACCGAGATGAGCCTGGTCGGCCGCAAGAGATACCGTGACCAGATGAGGCTTGTCATCTTCGGTCAGTACCAAAGTTGGCGGAAGTGGACGCTCCCATTCACGCCAGGCGCGTTCTTCGAGAGCCCGTTCAAGAGCTGGTTGGGTGCTCGCATCCACACCTAGCGATTCCAGTATCGCCATCTGCGTGCGTGGTGACGAACGATGCTGCTTTCCCCACAGGTCCCAGTACTCGATTTCAATGCCGCAAGCTTGAGCCGCTCGGCCTAGCTCGGGACGGCTGGCGTGGTCCGTGGCGCTAGTGCCTTCGGGAATCTCCCCCATGTGATAATAGGATCGTGGACGAAGAAATCAAGTTCCAACCCAGTCTTCCGAGCGAGCTTTTCGCACGTATCGACAACGAAGACGTGGTGGATGGTTCTGAGGGCATTATAACAACCACGCTCGATAAAGCCATCAACTGGGGACGTAAAAACTCGATCTGGCCGATGTCGTTCGGTCTGGCTTGCTGTGCCATTGAAATGATGTCAATGATCGGATCGCGTTATGACATTTCGCGCTTCGGCGCGGAGGTGATGCGCGGATCTCCGCGGCAGTCCGACCTGATGATTATCGCGGGCCGAGTATCGAACAAAATGGCTCCTGTCATCCGTCGTCTGTACGAACAGATGCCCGAGCCCAAATGGGTGATTTCAATGGGGGCTTGTGCCACGTCCACGGGCGTCTTCAGCAACTACGCCCTGATTCCGGTAAATCAAGTTATACCAGTGGATGTCTACGTCCCTGGGTGCCCTCCGCGTCCCGAACAGTTGATTTATTCGATTATGTTGCTACAGAAGAAGATCGAGAACGAAAAAGGTACCATCAAAAAGGTTCTGAACCTGGCCTGAAGCCCTCTTTCGGGTTATCTTCCGAGCTTTCCACGACTCGGCTCACACTTTTTCATTCGTTACCGATGAGCCTAGTACAAAGGGCTTTTATAGCTTTCGAGAAGGTTTGACATGGTGATATCTGCTATAAGTCCGACTGTCGACGCACTTCCTCAGACATCGCCTCTTCTTTCAGTGGAGACGGCGCAACGCCAGCAACTGAGGCAACCAGGCACGATTGTGAACGAAAGCGGGTCCCTTGGCAAAAACCAAATTGTGTTCTCTGTGGACCGCGCTACGCATCGGCCTATCATCCGGATCGAGGATCGGGTAACCCATGAAGTCATACTTCAGCTGCCTGCCGAATATCTGCTGCGTTTGGCCACGGACATCCATAGCGATTCTGCACGAGTAACGTCGCTCTCAGCCGATATGTAAACCAGAATGCCTACTAATCGCTATCCAAACTACATCGATGAAGAAATACTCACGGCCGATCCGATCCGGCTAGTTCAAATGCTCTATCGCGGGGCTTTGGACTCAATCACTTCCGCTCGCCGATACTTGAAATTGGGAGATATTCGCGCCCGGTCGCGCGCGATCAGCAAGGCCTTGACGATTGTGACCGAGCTTTCGCTGTCGCTCAATCATTCGGTGGGGGGCGATCTCAGCAAGAATCTAGCCGAGCTATATGCTCATACCGAGATGCTGCTGATTCAAGCCAATGTGAAACAATCAGACCCACCGCTCGCGGAAGCCGAACGTCTGTTGTCCACTTTGCTGGAGGCGTGGCAGGGTTGTTCGGCTTCGGAGCAGCAGGCTGCTGAAAATTTGGCAGGCACACGGCCAGCCATCTCCTACGAGCCAGTCACTACGGCGTAGACTTATTCGGTGGTGTGGTGGTCAATAATAGCCTTGGCCACAGCTTCGGCAGGCACTTCGTACTTGCCAGATTGCACTGCGAGCCGAAGCTGCTCCAGTCGCTGTGGGTCGCCGGCAGAAAGCGTTTGCGCCAACTGAGAAACCTCAGCTTGATCCGAGCCACGAGTAGTACTCGAATCTTTTTCCAGGGCCCGCTGGTCGGCGGTTTGCTCCGTTTTCCCCGTCTCTTGCGCGACGGGGGCGCGATTCAGATCATCGATCCGCATTCTTAGCCAATCCTGTCTCTACTATGTTAGCGATTCCGAGCCCTCCGCCGCTGGCGAGGGCCTGAGCGAACTGCTGTTCGCCCAGTTCGATCATGGTCGAATTGGCCTCATCGTCGTCGCCTCCGTCCCCGGTGAGGCCGCCGCCACAGGCCTCTCGCGCCGATTTCAGCATTTGGGAGAGCAACAAGGCCTCGAAGTCTCTGGCCGCTTGTTGTATTTTGGCGGAGGTATCCTTTTTCAAGGGGCCGGCGGGCAGGGCCGCCGAGGTGACGAAAGCAGAACGAATCAGTTGCACAGACATATTAAATGACCTCTAGTTCAGCCTCAAGCGCTCCCGCAGCCTTGAGATTTTGCAGGATCGCGATAATGTCGCGAGCGGTAGACCCAATGGCCGTCAGCGCTCGCACCAGTTCTTCAACGCTGGCCCCTTGCTTGAGGAGAATGTTTCGGGCCTTTTCTTCTTTGGCCGTCACGGTGGTTTGGGGCGTGATGGTAGTCTGACCGGACGAGAGAGGCTCTGGCTGCGAGGTAGTCAGAGTGGTTTGGATTTCCACTGTCAACGTGCCGTGCAGAATGGCCACCGGCGCGATGCGTACGTCCTTGCCCATAACGATAGTGCCGGTCCGTTCATTTATTACGATCCGCGCCGGGCGGTCTGCTTCCACAGTGAGATTCTCGATTTCACCGAGGAACTCTACGACATTTGTTTTGTAGATCGTGGGCGTCTCAACCGAGATTAAAGCTGAATTTTCCGCGCGCGCTGGTTCGAGGCCAACAGTACCGAACTTCTTGTTGATGGCAATCGAGATCCGGGCCGCCGTCGTGTAATCGGCCTGCCGGAGTTGGAGCTTGATGCGCCCTTCAGGCTCGACTGACGGGGCCAGTTTCTCCACGATGGCTCCATTAGGAATCCGCCCCGCGGTAGGATGATTCACAGTTTGGCTTGTACCGCCCCGTCCAGCTACAAATCCTCCCGTGACCACCGACCCTTGCCCGGCCGCGTAGACCTGGCCGTCCGGACCCTTCAGCGGTGTGAGAATGAGCACACCTCCCCGCAGGTTCGTAGAATCACCGATCGCAGCCACGGAAATATCGATTCGGATCCCCGGTTGAGCGAAAGGCGGCAAATCAGCAGTCACTAAGACGGCCGCCGTGTTTTTGACCAGAATGGCAGTCGGATTGACCTGGACGCCCATGCGCGCCAGCAGGTTCGTCAAGCTTTGAGCGGAGAAAACGGTTTGCGTCTTGTCCCCGGTCCCGTTCAGTCCCACCACCATTCCGTATCCGACTAACTGGTTGTCACGAACCCCTTCGATGGAGACCAGGTCCTTGAGGCGCGTTCCGGGCGCTTCCCCCCAAAGCGGCACCAACGCGAGCAAACAGATGGAGGATGGCCAGGTCATGGATCAGAATGGAAGCAGCCCGAGCAGGATTCGGTATAGGAAGAAGGGCCGCTTGACAGCATCATTCACCACGCCCTTTCCATTGACGAGGATTTCCATCCGCGCCACGCGGTCCGAAGGGATCGAATTCACCGGACTCAAGTCGTCCGGCCGGATGATTCCCCGCAGCGTGATCACTTGTTTCTCGGAGTTGACTGCGATCTCCTTCTGACCCTGGACCACCAGATTGCCGTTTGGCAACACGGCGGTCACTTCCGCGGTTACGGTGGTAGTGAGCGTGGTTCCTCGCGACGTCGTTCCCTGGCCCTGCAGCTGTTGATTATTGCTCGCGTTTGCAAGATTTGCCAGCGCGCTAGTTGCGATCTGAGGACCGAACAAAGACGTGATGGAGGCGCTCACGCTCGATTTTCTGGAGGTGTTCGTCACACCTGTGGAAACAGCCGAAGCCTTGTCCGAGACTAAGATCGTGACCAGATCGTACGTTTGGCTGGCGCGCACGTCGCGAAAACCATCCGCTAAGCGTCCGCCGGAACTGTACAAAGAACCCGGCGATGCATTGGAAGATTGCTGCGATTTGCGGGTGGCATCCTGCACATATTGTTCGAGCGAAGGCTTTTCTTGCGACGCCGGGTTCTTTTTCGAGGCGGCCATCACCAACGACGAAAACATACAGAGTGTGGCAACGGGATATATTTTCATGTCAAGCTCCGGGCGACGACCGCACCGTGACCTTTCCTTTCGCGTCGACAATGGCACGAAAGTTCTTGCCGGTCGAAGGGTTGTGCACCAAGATGCTCTCGCCTTTCTTCCCGGAAGACTGGGCGACGGCATCCAACGATAATATTGCCGAGCCATCCACCACTTGCACACGCACCTTGTCGCCCTGGGATATTTCGGTCGGTTCATCGAGCGCGGCTAGCACAAATTTCTGGCCCTCCGGAATACTCTGGCGAGCAATTTTCCCGACGATCGCTTGGGGAGACTGAATCGACGGAGGCAGGAAAGGAAACTGCCTGACACGTACTTCTCTTACCTGAGAGGCCTTAATTATAGTGCCCGCGGGAATGTCTTCCGCTGCGACCAGAATGGCAGATCCAACGCTAACTAGAACCTTCGCCCAGACGGGCTGGCTGGTTTGGGGGTCGTAATGCAATAGGCCGTGCCAAATAACCGGCCTGTCCTGGTTTTCTCCGAACGGCCGTCCTAAGTTAGCGGGTCTGAACTCCAAGCGGCCGGCGGGCAGCGGCTCGTTACTAAATTCGATCAGCTCGAGCTCCACAGTTGTAGCGCCAATCGCCGATAGAAGAGCCGCTCTCATTTCTCCAGGTAAAATAGGCCGCGTGGCTCGTTCCACGCATATACTGGAGATGATATTGCTGCTCACGTCCAGATCGTGTTTCTGGGCAATGAGACTCAGGTCTCGAGCGGACAGAACCCGCTGCACGCCAGGCCGGGGCGTAAATCCAATCGCCGTCGCGGGATCAAGCGCCTGTAGAAACGGTACGGCTTCGCGGAGATCGCGCGCGAAAATTCTGTCCGAGGACACGGCCAGACACCCGGCTTGCGCCACAGCGGCAAAAACAGATGCTATTAAGATCGTTCTCATGTCGTGACGTTATTGATCATTTGATACATTTGATCAGCCGTCTTCACCACTTTGGAGTTGGCTTCATAAGCGCGCTGACTGACGATTAAGTTGATAAACTCCTCGACCACGCTGACGTTGGACCCTTCCACATAACCTTGCATCAGCGTGCCGACGCCTTCCTGACCGCCGGGAATCCCGGCCGTGGCGACGCCCGAAGCATCGGTCGGCATGAAGAGATTCTGCCCGATGGCGTTGAGGCCCCCGGCGTTAGCGAAATTCGCAAGCTGGATTTGGCCCGCCACCTGGGAGGCGTTCTGGCCTGGCTGCGTGTAGCTGACCGTCCCGTCGGAGGCGATAGTAATGGTTTGAGACTGGGGCGGGATTGTGATTTGAGGCTGAAGTGGGTTTCCATTTGCGGTCACGACATTGCCGTTGAGATCGAGCTGGAATCCTCCATCCCGGGTATAAGCGAGTTCGCCGTTGGGCTGCAGGATCTGAAAGAAGCCTTTGCCCTGAATAACCATGTCCAGAGGGTTGTCAGTCTGCTGAAAATTGCCTTGGGAAAAAATGATTTCGTTGGATGCCGGCCGTGTCCCCAGCCCCAGTTGCAGACCACTGGGCACGATAGTTTGCGCGCCGGCAGCCCCACCCGGCTGAATGTAGTTTTGGTAAATCAAGTCTTGAAACTGCGTGCGCCGCATCTTGAAACCATTTGTGTTTGAATTGGCTAGATTATTAGCGATGTTGTCAACGCTCATCTGCTCGGCAGCCATTCCGCTGGCCGCGCTATAGAGTGCTCGAATCATTGTTTAAACCTCAAATTGTTTTTTCCATTCCCAATTCGTTTCTCAGTATTACTGGGCCACTTTTGCGACTTCTTGCAGCGCACGCAGGCTCATGTCCGCGCCAATCGCGAGCGCCTTCTGCAACGCTTCGAACTGGCGCATGATATTCACCAGACGGACTGCGGATTCGGCCGGCTGTGAGTTAGCCGCTTCGACCATTCCCTGACGGATCTCTGGCTGCGCCGCGGAGGCCGGTGTCATCGTAGACAAGTCTGTCCGGAAGTAATTGTTGCCGCGCTTGGCGAGCACGGCTGGATCGGGAAAGTTCACCACCGCGATCTGCGCCACATCCTGACCATCCTGCCGGACTGTGCCGTCGGAACCGATCTCCACGGGGTGTGTGCTGTCCAGAAGAATCGGGTTTCCATCCTGACCTTGGATTTTGTCGCCGTTCTGTGTCGTCAACTCCCCTTGCAGAGAAAGACGGAAGCTGCCATCGCGCGTGAACACCGGACCATTGGCTGATTGGGCGACAAAAAACCCGGGGCCGTTGAGCGCGAGATCGAGTGGCGCGCCGGTGGGCACCAGTGAACCTTGGGAGAAGTCAGTCCACTGGCGTTCTACCACGGGAAGAATCATGGGATCGGTGCCGGCGGGAGAATCGGCCGCCTCCGCGGAAAGATACTCGCCGTAGAACTCGCGATCCGCCTTGAAACCGGGCGCTGAGGCGTTTGCGATGTTATTGGCGAGCATATCCAGGCTTTCGAGCCGCGCTCGAATTCCACTGGCCGCCGCGCTAGTAAGAGGATCCATAAACGAACCGTTGTCCAGCCGGTAAGAGCAATTCGCGGGCCGCCAATACAAATGCTCTCAATCTCATGCTATGCGGGCGATGAGAGCGTTAAGGGTGGGGTCTAGTCTGGCAAAAAAGTGTCAGAACGGGACGAGTGTCATTTTTGTATCACGATCACGATCTCTAAACCACTGAGCTTGCTCGAAACGCGCGCGGCCCGTCAGATGCTTTTTAAGGAAGCGTGAAGATCGCCAGCGCAGAACTTGCTTCCACGCCTGTGAACGTCCCAAGCCGTACGCTCGGGGCCGCAGCCAGAGAACTGAGCGCGTTCGTATCCTTAGTGACTGGTTTTCGGGAAACTCCCACCGCTCACGCCGCCGTGAGTAAAGCTGCAAAGAATGACAAGAAGGAAGAATTGTCCGCTCTACCTATGCCGGCGCGCCTTCTCCCAGAAATGATGGCTCTCTGCACTAAGCCAGCGGCCGCGCTCGAGTTGCCAGCTTTAGGCGCTGGCTTGCCAGTCACGCGTGCGCCGTCGACCCCGGGTCAAGCCAGGAGCGATTTCGGCTCGGTACAACGTGCTGATGTCACAGCCAATCTCTTGGTCCCCGCAGTTCCTGCTCTGTCGCGGATTGGAGATCTCGCGTTCGCACTTCGTTTAACCCCGAACCATTCGGAGACCGTAAATGATCCCCCAGCTGTTAATCCCGCAGCGCCACCCGGCGCGACGAATTCCACTTCAAACCTAGGCGCAAATCCCTTTCAGACCGGCTCCGCAGACTTAGAGGAATCCATCACTCTTTCAGATCAGCTCCGTGTCGCGAGGCGTGAACCTCCCGCTGCAACCGCTGCCCCGCTCGAACAAACTTTGTTGCCAGGACCGTTTTCTGGCTTGGTTCGAATGCCGAAAAACCCGGGCGCCGCCAACGCTTGGTCCGGGGCACTGCAGCCGAGCGTGGCAGGCATCGTAACGACGCCACTCCGAGATTCTCGCGTGAAAGCGGTCCCACAACTCACATGCGACCCACACCTTACATTCGAGCCGCAGCTTAAATCCGAGGCACGCGGGGTTGCAGCAGATGGCAGCGCCGGTCAGCCTCGCGGTAACCCCGACGCGCAATCCGAAGCATTCCACTCAGAACCCAAGCAATCCAGGACGGAAGCCGCGGTCCAACAAGAGTCTCAGGAGTTTCGTCTAAGCGACAACCATGCCGAAGGGAGCGGAAAAGCGCTGGCGGTTCAAGCGTGGCCGTTAGACTCGCCCGGCGCACCTGACACACGCGGTGCGCCAGACACGGGTGCCGGCTCGGCGCCAACGGACAACACCACCAAATTGAAAGTTGAATCGGTACCCGAAATGAAAATCGGCCTG
>Ga0210401_10002849_pt1 | contig 18819 bp, 14 predicted proteins | sample IncBWH32MmetaG_FD_150866 | JGI IMG/M metagenome (GOLD analysis project Ga0210401, IMG submission 150866) | Forest soil microbial communities from Barre Woods Harvard Forest LTER site, Petersham, Massachusetts, United States - Inc-BW-H-32-M | ecosystem: Environmental > Terrestrial > Soil >... | reverse complement strand
CTGAAAGTGAACCGATTTCCGGAAGGCAGCGCCGAGCTTTCCCACGCTGCCGAAGTACTCAATCAGATTCGATTTGAATCGGTGAAACCGGCCCGCAAGCGATAATCACTTCGAGCTTCTCAGCGCTTCGCTGGTCACAGCCGTTAGATCGTCGCGCACCACCGCGCCGCCCTTCATGACAAACTTCACGCGTTGCATCTCGGTGATGTCCTGCAGCGGATCGCCCGACACCGCGATGAGGTCGGCGAATTTGCCCTTCTCGATCGTGCCGACGCTGTTTTCCATGTGGACGATCTCGGCATTCACCGTCGTTGCCATGCGCAGCGTGTACAGCGGCGTCGCGCCCCAACTCACGAAGATCGGGAACATCTCGCTCTGCACTCCGTGCGAACAGTTGCAGGCCGTGTTATAGATTCTTCCTTGACCGTTGTAAACCGGAGCGGATCCGCTGCCGTAGCCGAGCTTGACTCCGGCCGCCAGCATTTTCTTCCAGGTCTTCTCCATCAGGCGATAGCGGCTGTAGGGCGCCCATTGCTTTAAATCCCCAGGCTCATCCTGCCGCATATCCAGGATGGTCGAGGTAATGGGCAGATTTTTCTGGAGGATCATCTTGATGTCTTCATCCGTGGCAGCCGTGGCATGTTGGATATCGTCCACCCCTGCTTCGATCGCCCACTTCAGCCCATCGCCGCCATAGGTGTGGCTGGCGACGAACATACCGCGCCGGTGCGCCTCATCCACCACGGCTTTAAGTTCTTCCAAACTCGGAAGCGCCTGGTTCACCATTTCGCCATCGGGCTTGAAGTAGAAAGCCCCGGTGGTGTGGATCTTCACATGGTCCGCGCCGTAGTGGGCCAGTTGCCGAACGCCTGCGCGCAGAGCATCCACGCCGTTGGCCACGATCTCCGGTTCGAATGGCTTCCATTCCAATGGATAAGCTGCGTTGCTGGGCGCCGTGATCGCGAGGATCGGGCCGGCAGGTCGTAAGCGCGGGCCTTGCACCAGCCCGCTGTCGATGGCTCTCTTCAGTTCCACGTCCGCGAATCCACCGCCGTGCGATCCTTGCACGATCTGCGTGGTGTAGCCGATCTTCAAACTCTCGGTGGCGCTGTGCAGAGCCACCATCATTTGATGTTGCAGCCCGATCGACGCGTCCGTCAGGTGCACGTGTCCATCAATCAGTCCCGGCAACACGGTCGCGCGGCTGAGATCGATCAATCGGGCGCCCGCTGGAATTGACACGCTGGCGGCAGGTCCCACCTGAGTTATCCGCTCGCCCTGGATCACCACCACTTGGTTCGACATCATCTGGCCTGATTTTGGGTCGAACAATCGGCCCGCTCGCACCGCCGTGGTTTGAGCCTGCGACCAAAGCATGGTGGCGGCAGTTAGTATTCCGACCATTATTCTCAACATGCACTTCTCCATTTCCTGAATCCTCAACGCCCGTAGACCAGCACTCGGAAGGTTCCCGGTTTCGCCCTCGGCTGCGGATTGCGCTGTTTCTCGGTAGGCGGCCCGGGCGGATCAAAATCCGAGGTGGACACAAAAAGGTTGTGGGTCTTCGGATCCAGCCCCATCGTCTTGGCCCCGAACTCAGTCTTCACCGTCTCCACCATGCTCAACATGTCCGGCGAGTCTTCGTGAAATATGTGAATCGTCCCCTCCCGCGTCGAGCTCGCCACCATTCCGGTAGCCGGATCAAAGATGGTTGTATCCACACGGTCGCCGATCGGGAACGACTGGCCGATGATCTTTCCGCTGTCCGCATCCATCACCACCAGCAGCTTGGGATTGCGGCCGCTGATGAACAGGCGCCGAGTCTTGCGATCCATCGCGATCGAGACCGGCTGCCCGGCCGGAGCCACCAGCCATCGCGACTTCACCTGCCTCGCGCGCGCATCGATCGCCACCACTTCATTAGTGTCTTCCAGATTGTCGTAGATCATTCCCTTGCCGTCGGCCACAGCCTGCTCCGGAGCCCCACCCAGCGCAATGATCGCGAGCACTGTTCCCTTCGCCGGATCCACCACCGTCGCGCTCTTGGGCTCGCCGTTGAAGACAAATATATGCTTCGAGGCCGGGTCGTAAAGAATGGAATCGGCGTCCTTGTCAGCCTTCACTTCGCCCATCTTCTTAAATGTCTTCAGATCGAAGATGATCGCCTGTCCCAGGTCCCCGTCGCTCACGAATCCACGGCCCAGCTCAGGCACAACCGCAACTCCGTGGTCCCGCTTGAAACCGGTGATCGTGCCCAACACTGCGTAGCTATCGGCATCCAGCACCTTGACCTCGGTGCCGTGCGAAACATAGACGCGCCGCGCGGCGGGATCGACGGTGATGTAATCGAAGTATTCGCCGCCCCCCTCAGCCGCGCCCAGAGGGACGGTCTTGATTAAGCGGTAGCCACCCGCGGGAGCAGCCGTTAGAACGCTTGCGCAGAGCGCCCAAATACAGACCCAAACAGCTTTCATCTCAAACCTCCCGCTGCAGCAATGGCCGCAGCTCTTGGATCTTCTTGACTTGCTCCAGATTCAGCACGCTCTCGATCAGTTTCGAGCATTTCTCGGCGCCCAGCAAGGGCGTCATCAGATCGCGGCATTTGGCGACCACTTCCTCCCGCGTCATCGGATTGTCTACCGTGCCGCGCACGGCATCCACCCGCTCGGTCAGGTGCGTGCCATCCTTGAGCGTCACCTCCACAATTGACTCGCGCTTGGGATATTGCCGTTCCAGTTCCTCATCCGGAACAAGCTGCACTTTGGCGCGTTCCCGAAGCACGGTCGCGTCCTTCATCCGCGGTTTGTCGTGCGCCGCCGCGAACGAAGCCGTCTTGTCGATGAGCATCACAGCTATCATGTGCTGCATGCAGATGTCCGGAATCTCGCGATTGTTGACGGTCTTGGCCTCGCTGGTTGCCACCCGCACGATCACCTTGTCTACCTGCTCGGCTTCGAACGGCCTCCGTTTCCGCATGTTTACCAGTGCATCCAGCGGCGCTTGGATGGGCGACCCGACGGTCCACTTCTTGATATTCGTCTGTGTGACCTCGTAGCGCTGTCCTAGCTTTTCGATCAGCTTCTCTGGATTCCCCTTCGCCCCGAATGCCATCAGAAAATTGTCGGCTCCGGAAAAGACATCGTCCACGCCCGTGCCGCCCAACTGGACCAAAAGCGCGGCAGTAACTCCATTTCTCGCCGGCATGCCGGCAAATACCAGCGACTTCTCGATATGATCGGTATCGCGCTGCCACGCCACGATCCCGGACGCCTGTTGTGACGCGTAGTCGAGCAACCAGCGCATCTGCTGTGCATTCAGGTTCGCCGCGCAACCGGCCGCGGCCGCCGCGCCGAAATTACCCGCGATGCTGTGACTGGCTCTGTGAGTCTCCATTTGGTACGGAAGACCGCCCAGCGTCATCGTCACGCGCGGGCCGATGTCGTAGCCCAGCGCCACCGCGCGCACAAATCGTGCTCCATCGACCCCGAATTGTTCACCCGCCGCCAGCGCCGCCGCCACCACGGCACAGCCCGGATGCGAATGCGAGAGCGCGTGCGAATCGTCGGTTTCATCGGAATGGGCGAGCATGCCGTTGGCCAGCGCGGCCTCGATAGCGCCGCACAGGAGATTGGAGCAAACCACCGTCGCCGTCTTTTCTCCACCATGCGCGCGAGCGAGCTGCATCGCCACACGCGCGGGTGGCAGGTCGATGCCCGAGACCATTGCTGCGAACGTGTCGAGAATATGTTCCTTGGTCTTCTCCAGCGCCTCTTCCGGAAGCGCGCGGCTACCGGCCTCGCTCATGTACTTGCTGAGCTCCATCATGACGGGCCCAGCGGCCTGCGCCGACAATCTCGCTCCGCTTGAAAACGTCGCGGCGGCAATGAGTCCGCCAGCCCGTTGCAAAATGCCGCGCCGGGTCGTAAGCAGATGCTCTTTCATGACATCCTCGATTCTACAGGCTATTGGGATAGAATTTGAGTACCTAAAATGAGAAGACTATTGTTGCCGGCGATTTGGCTTTTTCCTTTGGTGTTGGCCTCTCAGACTGCGCCTCGCTTTGAGGTCGATCCCTCCTGGCCCAAGCCCTTGCCCGAAGGCTGGATCACCGGCCAACTGGGAGGTGTCTGCACCGATTCGCACGATCACATCATGGTCGTGAATCGCCGCGACATCACGGCCGAGGAAGCCGAAACAGCGTCACAAGCGCCGCCGATCATCATGTTTGACTTGGCCGGAAACGTCATCGCGTCCTGGGGCGATCCCAACGTCGTTCCGCATTCGATCCATGGCTGCACCTTTGACAAAGACAACAATGTTTGGGTGGGTGGCAACGAGGACGGCATAATCCAGAAATACAGTCACAATGGCAATTTGCTGCTGCAAATCGGCAAGCGTGGAGTTTTCGACACCTCGGATGGAACCAGCAAGGGCAAATCGCTCAACTCCAGCCCGGAGCATTTCTTCAATCCGGCCGGCATCGCCATCGATCCCGGCAACGGCGATGTTTACGTCGCCGACGGCTACGGTAACAGGCGCGTCGCGGTGTTCGATCAGAATGGAAAATTCCTACGCCAATGGGGCCGTCAAGCCACGGACGACGAGACCCGGGCGGGCGCGGCGGGCGTGTTCTCGAAAGTGGTTCATTGCGTTGTGATCGGAAACGACGGCTTGGTCTATGTGTGCGACCGGCAAGGCGACCGCGTCCAGGTGTTCGACAAGATGGGGAAATTTCAACGCAATATCTGGATCAAAACCGGCACGCCCGAGCTGCCGGATCCGCGCGGAACCGCTTGGTGGGTGGCCTTCTCCCGCGATCCTCAGCAGAAATATATGTTCGTAGTGAACGGCCGCAACGAAGCCGTCCACATTCTCGATCACTCCACCGGCCAGATTCTGGCAAGCTTCGGCCGTCCGGGGCATCAACTCGGAAATTTCATTCACGGCCATACCATGGCGATCGATTCCCAAGGCAACATTTATGTTGCCGAGACCGATTGGGGCCGTCGAGTTCAGAGATTCAAGGCGGTTACAAAATGACAGCGTCGTACATGGCTTCGCGGTACACTGTCAGCTATTGAGAGGATACCCATGATTCATCGAACCTATTTGTTCACCGGCCTGATATGTGCCGTTCTTTTCGCCTTCACCCCAGCCTTTGGCGCCGATCCGCTCTCCGCCGGGCAGAAAGGGCTTTATGAAGGGATTACGAACAATATCATTCGCGCCGCCGAGAAAATGCCGGAAGCGAATTATTCTTTCAAGCCCACGCCGGAGGTGCGCAGCTTCGGCCAGTTGGTTGGGCACCTTGCCGATTATCAATATATTTTTTGTTCCGGCGCGGCCGGGGAGAAGCCTCCGGTGACCGGAATCGAGGACAGCAAGACATCTAAAGCTGATCTGGTGCAGGCGCTCAAAGACGGCTACGCCTACTGTGACAAGATCTATTCCGGCATGACCGATTCCAAGCTCGCCGAGAACGCCGCGGTGGAAGGACGCCCCCGGGCGATTCTTACCATCCTGACCTTGACCATCGCGCACAACGACGAGCACTACGGCAATATGGTCACCTATTTGCGCATGAAGGGAATCGTTCCGCCTTCGAGTGAGAGGCGTCCACCCGCGCCGACGAAATAACAGCATGCTGAGGAAGGGCCGGGCTGTCAACCGGAGAGATTTTCTCAAGAAGAGCACGGGCCTGGGCGTGGGCGCGACCGCTGCTTCCGGCCAGGACCGCGGCGGCGCCCAGACCGGCCCGATTCGTTTCGATCATGCCGCCGATGTCGTCATAGCCGGCGCTGGCGCGGCGGGACTCCCGGCAGCCATCATGGCGCGCAACCAAGGCGCCTCCGTCATCGTGATCGACTCCAACCACGACATCGGCGGTCACGCCATGCTGAGCGGCGGAAGGATACCGCTGGGCGGCGGCACGAGCATGCAGAAAAAATACGGCATCGTGGATTCCGCCGATCAAGTTTATCTCGATCACACCAACCACAAAAACCCGGAGTTTCGCCACGCCGACCGTGACCTGGTGCGGGTTTGGGCCGACGAGAACGTCGCGACCTTTGAGTTCTTGATCGAAAACGGAGTGGTCTTCAACGACGAAGCCCCCAGCATTGTGAATGAGGGCACCGTCCCGAGGCTCTTTGTCACCAAACGATTTTCCGATAATCTGAACGAAACCATAAACGGCCGTGCCGGCTCCGGTCTGGTGCGGCATCTGGAAGCCAGCGCGCGGGCCAAGGGCGTCACCTTCCTTCTGAGGCATAAGTTGACGCGCATTGTCAGGGAGAATCCCTCCGCCGGAAGAGTGCTGGGAATCACGGCCCGATTCGAGGACAGAGACATAAACATCCAAGCCCGGAAGGGTGTCATCCTGGCCACCGGCGGCCATACCAGCAACGTTGAATTCCGTAGAATGTTCGACCCCCGGCTTACCGAGGAATATCAAACTACCGGCAAGCCGTGGACCAAGCAAAACGCCGATTCGGAGATCCTGGCCATGGCGATTGGCGCGCGTCTTTGTGCGACGGGCAACCAAACCAATCCGCGTGGGGTGGCGATTACAAAGACCCTTCACATCGGCTGCCGCTACGGTTACCGCAATCTGAAATGGGACCCCAACAGCCCGATGTTCAAGCTAGCCGGCGCCTCCGGTCTCACGGTGCGGGATTTTCAGGATGTGATTCTAGTCAACCAGGTTGGCCGGCGATTTTGGAATGAGCTCGACGAAGGTTACGACTTTCTCAGCGCCTGCCTGGGAACCAACGGAAACCTCGGCAAGAATTCCAAAGCGAACGGCGGCGGCCCGATCTGGGCCATCTTCGATTCCGATGCCGCGCGGCGCGAGGGCTGGGATCCGAAGCCCCCGAACGTCGATCCCAATGGCTGGTTCTTCACCGCCGAAACGATCGCGGATCTGGCCGGAAAGATCGCGAACCCATACCAGTCACAACCCATACCTTCGGATGTGCTGGAGGCGACGGTAGCGCGATACAATTCCCTCGTCGATGCGCAAAAAGATGCGGAGTTTCGAAAACCAACGCCCAAATTCAAAATTCAGGAGCCGCCTTTCTATGCTGCCTGGTCCACTCCGATTCTCCACGATACGCTCACCGGCTTGAAAATCAACCGGAAATGCCAGGTGATCGACATTCATGGCCAAGTGATTCCAGGCCTCTATTGCGCCGGCGAGTCGGCTGGTGGATTCGCGCTGCACGGCCTTCCGAGGGTGACGGTCTTTGGCCGCATCGCCGGCCGGGAAGCCGCTCTTGCGAAAGCTTGATTTCAGGATCGTCAGTCTAACAGTCCGCCTTGGCCCAGGGATGCGATGTCCCAGCTCGAAAGACGATACTTGGCCAGCATCGGCGGCAGAACCAGATCCAGCACATTCGCCTTTGCGGAGCGAAAACAACCCGGCGCTGAAACAATCGGCACGTCATCCTGGTAGCCCAACAGAAGCAGCGCGCCGGGTTCCACCGGCGCCAGGAAACGTTCGATCTGGAAGCCCACCCGCTCCATTGCGCGGCCTACATTATCGTAGGGACCGGCCGGCGAAGTCGTGGATGCAACCAGGATCAGCGTCGGCCTGGATTTGAGCAGTCGCTCGAGTGCCTCTGCAACTGGCAGCTCCTCTTCTACTGAATTCAAGGCGATGCCGGCAACCGTTCCCAGCCGTTCCAGACGCTGGCCCATGATCGTCCCGAACAGCCGCGAGGCTCGTTCTCCGCCTATCGGATCGGTATAAAGCACCGCCACGACGGGCCGGCTAATCGGCCGAGCCTGCAGGACAGGCCCTTTTTCTTCCAGCAAAGCCAGGAGCGATTCCAATTGCGGCTGTGTGATCGCGAATGGAGCGCTCTTGACCGTGCTCACACGCTGGCCGGCTCGCGCGTACGAGAAGTTGCGCGCGGTTGCGATCACCAGGGCATTGGTGGAGTTGGTTTGCTTCAGGAGCTCGCTATCCACCAAAACGCAACAAGGTTCGGTGGCGAACAGGTTGGCTCTTCCGCCGGCCGCCGAACGGATCTCAAGCGAGCCGTTGCCGACCTGGTTGGCCACTTGCATGGCGGCGTCGTCCTCGCCGATGTCGCCTTCTTCCAGTTCGGCAACCCACACATCCCGCAGCGCTTCGGACTCAAGCATTCGGACGTCATCGCCTTCAATTCGGTGGCCCTTTGAGAATAATTTCTTGCCCCCCACAAAAATCGAGGACAAAAGAATACGCCCGACGGACTGCCTGACGTCAATGGCACGCGCCTTCATATGCCTTCGTATTTTTCTACTTAAGTAGATTATTTTTTAATATCGATTATACACGAGTAATTTAAAAGTCAAGATAATTCTGAAGAATAATGTGCGGCTTGAACGTCTTTTCTTCGCCGTCTATATACTACGTCGCCGGACCGCCTTCAAGGATGTCCGATGTAGTCCATCCGGCCGCCATCAACGGTAATCACCTGAGCGGTGATGAATCCGGATTCGGGCGCAACCAGAAACGCGACGGCATGCGCGATATCCTCCGGATCGCCTACCCGGCCGACCATCGAGCGCTCGCTAATGCTCTTCAGCAGCTTTTCGTACTCGTCCGTGCTGCGTCCCTCCTTCACCATGTCGGTAAGGATGAATCCGGGAGCCACCGCGTTCACGGTAATTCCTTGCGGGGAAAGCTCCATCGCAAAACGGCGCGTGAGGGTTACGACCGCGGCTTTCGTGGCGGCGTAGAACGTACTGCCGGGCAAGGTTGTGCCATGAGCCGCGACCGAAGTAATGTTGACTATGCGCCCGTAGCGGCGCTCCTGCATGCCCGGAATCGCGGCGCGGGTCACGTGGATCAGCCCGTCGACATTCGTGCGCCGCATGCGCTCAAGATCCGGCGCGTTGAAGGTCTCGAGTGTCCCCCGTATCACCAGTCCGGCGTTATTCACCAGGATCGACAATGGGCCGAGTTCGCCGGTCACGCGATTCAGCATGCTCTGCACCTGTACCGGGTCGCCGATATCGGCGCGGACGGCGCTCGCGCGACCGCCGGCGTTGCGGATCTCTTCGACCACGCGCTCGGCGTCGCCGCCGCGTGCCACATAATTAACCCAGACGGCCGCACCCTCGCGTGCCAGCCGGCGTGCAATCGCGCGTCCCAATCCGCGCGAGGCTCCGGTAACCAAGGCGGTCTGCCCGCTTAAGCTCATTTGTTTAGGTTTACACGAAAAGAGGGCGGCGGCTAGTGTCCGAGTCAGAAGTTCATTGAACAGTTCGGGATGTGGGGCGGACCCCTGATCCGCGGGCCAACGCCCCGTCGGCCCGTGTTTCTGTGATGGCAAAGACCGGACCAGGGGTCCGGCGCGGACGAGGGCGTCCGCCCGACCGCGAGTTTTGTGACGAACTTCTGATTCAGTACACTACGAGGCCAGGTGCTTCTCCGGCTCCAGGGCGTCTTCGCCCACCCACTGACCGATGGCGTTCTTCAGTTGCTCGACACTTACCGGCTTGCTGAGATAGTCATCCATGCCGGCAGCCAGACAGCGTTCGCGGTCTCCCGGTAAGGCGTTGGCCGTCAGCCCGACGATGGGCGTGTGGCGATTGGTTCCTTCGCGGAAACGGATTTGAGCCGTGGCCTCCAACCCGTCCATCCTCGGCATCTGAACGTCCATCAGCACCAGATCGTAATCGCTCTTCATGACCGCGTCCACCGCGCGCCGGCCGTCGATGGCAAGATCAGCATGAATTCCGTTCCTCTGCAGGACTCGCAGAACATATTTCTGATTCACATCATCGTCCTCGACCAGCAGGATCCTGGAGCTGCCCGTCCGCCGGTGCTCGGTCCGGGGTTTTTCGGGCGGACGCAAAACGGGCGATATCCCGGCCCTCTTTTCCGCGGTCGCTATGGCCTCGCCGATGGTATCGCGCAAATCGGCCGCCAGTACCGGCTTCTGCACATGGCCGTCGAATCCAACCGCTCGTAGCACCGGACCATGACCGCGCTTGGCCGGCCCCGTGAGTCCTATCAGGATCGCATTGCCAACCTGCGGGTCGCTTTTGATGGCGTGCCCGATCACCAACCCATCCTGACCCTGCATGTCCATCGCCAGCAGCACGATATCAAAAGGACGTCCGTTCGAAGCGGCATTGCGCAATACCTCCACGGGGCTCGAATCCTGCGCTGCCAGCTCTTCGCAAATTGCTCCCCAAGCTTCCAGCCGCGCCCGAATCTGTACCCGCTCGCTGGCGCTGTCCTCCAGCAAGAGCACCCGATACTTCTTTAAATCCAGAGGTGGCTGCGTATCGACCGCGCGCTCGGCTTCCTGCTTTTCGAAAACCGCTGTGAACCAGAACGTGCTGCCTTGTCCCGGCGTGCTCTCAGCGCCGATTTCGCCCCGCATGATTTCCACTAGTTGCTTCGCGATGGCCAGCCCGAGACCCGTGCCCCCGTAATGCCGCGTGCTCGAATTGTCCACTTGCACGAAACTTTCGAACAGGCTCGGGATCTGCTCCGGAGTCACGCCGATTCCGGTGTCCTTAATGACAAAACGCAGCGTGAACGCGCCCTCCATCTGGCCCGCCAGCTCGGCCCGCAGCGAGATTCGTCCCTTGTCCGTGAATTTGACGGCGTTGCCCAATAGATTGCCCAAGACCTGGCGGAAGCGTCCCGGATCTCCCCGCACCGAATGAGGAAGGTCCGCGCTGATGTCAGCGACCATTTCGACGCCTTTAACCTGCGCTGCCGCCACGTGCGGCTGCATCACCCTTTCGAGCGCATCCCGCAAATCGAACGCCACGTTCTCGATTGCAAATTTACCCGATTCCATCTTGGAAAGATCCAGGACGTCGTCCACTAAGCTGATCAGGGCATGGCATGAATCGCTGACCGACCGCGCGTAATCGCTCTGCTCCTCGCTCAGCGGCGTCTCCAGAAGTAACTCGGTCATTCCGAGGACTCCGTTCATCGGCGTCCTGATTTCATGGCTCATGTTGGCCAGGAAACGAGTCTTGAACCTGGTCACTTCCCGCGCGGCGATCAGGGCATCCGCAAGCTGGTCGTTTTTGTGCTGCAGCTCTTGAGCAAATTCCTTGAGCTGGTCGTCGGCCGCCTTGCGATCCGTGACGTTGCGTATCAGCGCGATTACTTCGGTCCAGTTCACCAATGCCAGCCGCGCTTCGAAGAACTGCGGTTGTCCCTGCACGGTCAGGGGAAATTCAACCGCCACCGTGGTGTGAGTGCGTATCACCTGATCCACCGCTTTGCCGATACGCTCGCCCGCCTCGCCCGCCAACGTCTCTTCCACCCGCCGGCCGGGCATTTTCAAATCCAGGTCGGAGGCCTGCGAGCCCTTATAGTCCAGGACCACGTGCTTGGCGTCCAGCCGCACAAAAGAATCCGGAAAGGCGTCGAAGATGGCCTTGAGCTCTTGGGTCGTTTTTACAACTTCCTGTTCGGCGCGTGTATTCTCCGTGATGTCGGCCGACGCGAAACGGATCCCGCTGACTCGCCCGTTACGATCCATCAGGCGATGCTTGTAAACGTCGGCGATCACGATTCGGCCGTCCGGCCGAACGTATTGATCCCGGCAGGGGACGTCGGAGTCGGATGCCAGCATGCTTGAAAAAGACTGCTGCACCAGCTGCTGCTGGTCGCCCTCTTTTAGTTCCCAATAAGCCTTTCCCACGATCTGCTCTTTCGGCAGTCCCCGCAATGCGCACTCACATGCGTTCACCCACTGGACGATGCCTTCTCGATCGATCTCCAGATAACCGATCGGTGCATCGGCGAATAACTGTTGGACGCTAGTTTCGGATCCGCTGGTCCCGGCCCGAGGTGACTCGCGCGACGCGGCGGGCGAGCGTCTGCCCAGGAAGTACCCCGCTAAGGCAGCGAACAACACTCCCCCGACCATGATCAAAAGCGATGGATCCATTACCAAGTCCAACCGGGTCCTCCAGGTACAAAAGTCCTGGAGGAGCAACCTCCTAATAGGGTAATCGGCTTATAATGCGGCTTCTTTAGGATGAGAGCGCGTCAAAATGCTCGAAGTTATTCCTCACAAACCGTTGCCCCCATGGAAGATAGCCCCGTGTCGGCCTACCCACACTCACCCGCGTACCTGCCTCTCGGGCGACAACGGGCCTAAGCCCTTGCAGCCGACCAACGGCTTCCGGTATGATTGCGACATTCTGTTGGGGAAAGGCCTTATGAACATTCGAAGCTGGCTGCTGGTTCTCTCACTAGGCGCGGTCGCCTCTGGACAAACGTTCCGCGGCGCTCTGAGCGGCACGGTCACCGACCCATCCGGAGCGGCGCTCCCGCAGGCGGCCGTCAAGCTGGACCACGCTTCCACCGGATTGAGCCGCACTATCACCTCCGCCGGCAACGGCGAGTTCTTCTTCGCCGACCTGCCGCTCGGCATTTACACTCTCACCGTCACGCATGCCGGCTTTGAAGCGAAAAAGGTGGACAACGTCGAGGTGGCCGTTTCAAAGACCACCAACATTAACGTGCAGCTGGGCGTCGCGCAGCAACAACAGATCGTCGAAGTCTCAGCAACGGCCGTCAATCTGGAGACCACGTCCAGCGATTTGGCCGCGGTGGTGAATACCAAAGAAGTGCAGGATCTTCCCATCAACGGCCGCGACTTCCGGCAGATGATCAAGCTCTCGCCCGGCGTTACGTCCTCGGCTTCGCCGTCCGTCAACGGCACGCGCACGGTTTCGAACAATTACCAGATCGATGGCGCGGACAACAACGACGCGATGTTCGGCGGCTTTCCGGCTCAGAATCAGCCTGGAGTCGCGGGGATTCCCGGGGGGCTCGTTCCTATTGATGCCATCGATCAGTTCTCGGTTCAGACCAATGCCGGCGCTGATATGGGCCGCAATTCGGGGTCGAACGTGAACATGGTGATCAAATCCGGCACCAACCAGATTCACGGCACCGTGTATTTTTTCAACCGCAACGAAGACCTGGCTTCTCCGGCCCCGACCTTGGCGCCCGGAAGCCGGCCGCAGGAGATCCGCAACAATCAACCGGGATTCTCGATCGGCGGACCGATCATCCCGAACAAAACCTTCTTCTTTTTGACCGGCGAAATCCAGCTGGCCATCGCCGGAGAATCCATCCTGGATACCTCGCCGTCGGCGGCCTGGGTGCAGGCGGCGCAGGGTGTGCTGGCGAAGTACAACGTGCCGGTAAATCCGGTGTCGCTGAATCTTCTGACCATTTATCCGGCCGCAAGCCGGACCGGCCCTGCGACGCCCAACAATTTTCTGGCGCAGGATCTAAACACCTACAACAGCTACAACGGGATCGTGAAATTAGACCATCGCTTCAATGAGAAGCATTCGCTTTCGGTGCGCTACATGGGCAGCACCGGTACTCAAGTTGCCGACGTCGGGTCGCATTTCAAGGATTTTTTCCAAGCCGCGCCGATGCATATTCATAACTATTCCATTGTCGAAAACGCGGTTCTTACGCCCCGGCTGGTCAATCAGCTCACGTTGGGCGTCAATTATTTCCTGCAAACCTTCAACGATTTCAATCCCGGTTTCAATCCGCTCGCTCTCGGGCTGAATACCGGAATCACGCAGGGCAATCAGATCGGGTCGCCGACTATCAACATCACTGGTTTTGACTTCGTCGGCGCAACCCAGCCGGCCGGCCGGATCGATACGACGGGTCACATGACCGACAATCTTTCCTATACCCAGGGCCGGCACCAGTTGAAATTCGGGGGCGAATATAGGCGCGCAATCTTGGATGTGTCTTATTTCAACAACGTGCGCGGGTCATTCACATTCGATGGCACGCGCGGGCCCTGGTCGAGCGATTCGACCGTATCCAGCACGCTAAAAGCCCTCTCTGATTTCCTGGCCGGTGAGCCAAGCAACGCTAGCGGCGCAACCATCAATCGCGGCGAGCCAGAGCCTGTTTTTCAGATCAACTCGGGCGCGTGGTGGGCGCACGACAACTTTCAGGTCAGCCCGCAGCTCAACATCAACTTCGGCATCCGGTACGACTACGATGGAGTGCTGCACGACAGCAAGGGTATTCTCGCCAACTTTTTCCCGGGCCAAGGCTTCCTGAACAAACAGTTATACCCGAAGGACCTCAGAGACTACGCACCACGCGCCGGATTCGCCTATTCGCCCAAGTGGGCCAAAAGGATCGTGATTCGCGGAGGCTATGGGATTTTCTATGATGCGCAAGCGGTGAACTCGTTCGACTCCGCTAGTTCTTCCAACGGTGCCACCACTGGAATCGCTTATAATCCCGGCGGCACGAATCCGGTGTTCGGCCTGTCGGCGCAGAATATCGTATTCCAGACCGGCGTGCCCGTATTCGGAGGCACAGTGCCGGTGCCGCCTTTCGGAGCTTTTGCCATCAGCCAGGGCTATCGTACGCCATATTCGCAGAATTTCAATCTGAACGTGCAGACGCAGATTACCTCGTCGACATTGTTGCAGGTGGGCTACGTGGGCACCATGGGCCGCCGGTTGGCCGTCCTCGAAGACATCAATCAGCTCATTAACGGAGTTCGCCCGTTGGCGCAGCAGTTCCCCACACTGGGTGCGATCAACCAGCTAACCACCGCGGCCACCTCCAACTACAACTCGCTCCAGACTTCGCTGCACCAGCAATTCTGGAAAGGACTTACGGCGAATGTCAACTATACCTGGAGCCACGCCATCGACACCGCTTCCACCTTTACGACGCCGATGAACAGCTACAATCTGGAGCTCGACAAAGGGGACAGCACCTTCGACACTCGCCACATCCTGACCGGTTTTGTCAGCTATGAAGCGCCGCAGTGGGCGCACTTTGCGCCTCGCCTCACCAAAGGCTGGCAGTTCCACGCTTTGATTACCTACACCTCAGGCTCGCCGATTCAGCCCTTTACTGACGGTAAGAACATCGATCAGACCGGCGAAAATAAGGACCGCCCTAATCTGATCGGCGACCCGTTCGCGAATGTGCCTGTGCTGACGAACACGCGCGCCGTCCAATATTTGAACCCGGCCGCTTTCGCGTTATCCCCGGTGGGCACTTACGGCAATCTCGGCCGGGACGCCATTTTCGGCCCTGGTATCGGATCGGTCGACTTCTCGGTGTTCAAGCGCACTCCCATCACCGAAAGAATTATGTCCGAATTGCGTCTCGAGACCTTAAATCTCTTCAACCGAACCAATTGGGCGAACCCCAGCGGCAATTTTTCCAGCGGCAGTTTCGGCCGGCTGACCAACACGCGCAACGGCGCGTCCGCTCCCGGCCTGGGGTTCGGAGAGCCGCGCAATGTACAACTGGCGCTGAAGTTGATTTTTTAATCAGACTTGTTCAAGAACGCGGCAGGAATCGATGGCATCTTCCAGTTCCAAGGCGCCATTCACCAAAGCCACCAGGCTTTGCCGGTTCAGCGGCTTGAGCGTTACAGCATAACCGCCATTGTCGAGGACGTCCAGCGACATCTGGGCATTCACTACACCGGATATTGCAATCGCAAACACCGGTTCGGCGCAATTCAACAAGGTGAACAAGCCTTGACGCCAATCGGCTTCGGCGACGTCACAATCAAAGAGGACTACGTTAATCCGGTTGGTCTGGCGAATATAAACCGCGCGCTCCACCGACGTCGCGAACAACACCCTCCAGCCCTCTTGAATCGCACAGACGCGCAAGTCGTCCTGACCGGATGATAGGCGCATCACTACCAGAATGCTGCGCTCTTCGGCGACATGCTCCAGTTGGCGCCACAGTGCTCCAATCCGTGAAACGAGGTTTCTCAGCATGCGCGGCCGAACCACAGGTACATTGGCGTGCTCCCGCCCACGATTCCAGTGTATTTCGCTATCCGAAGGGTGTCTATACCTGGAATTAGGTAGTTCTGCGTCCGGGGATTCAGTAGCTGGGCGATCGCAGTGAAAACCACGAATCGCCTACGCTGCTGGTCTTAACTGGGGAGACGTGAATTCCCTCGCCAGCGGCTCAAAAGCTTCGTAAGGATTGAGAATAGCGTGCAGGCGCTGGGCGCGCTGCTTGACCGCGCTTAGTTCGCTCAGGAAGAGATCACGCAGCTTCGGCTTCTTCGACAACTGCGGATAGAGACGCTTCAAACGTTCTTCACCTGCACGCAACATTTCCAACTCGGAGACCAGAATCGTATCGAAATCGGGCTGGGCAATCGCTGTCGTGTTCATCGCGGTGTTCATCATCCTGTTCCAGGTGGTTGCAATTGGCCTTCCACGCGGGCAACCCCCCCGCCAGCTACGAAGGATGAACAGCTTAGAAGTGCGCCCTGGCAATCGCCTGACGTCAGGACGCCACTTTGAGTAAACATCGACAGGCCAGAGTGAAGAATCTTCACGCTTCAGGCCATGGGCACATGCGAAAGCATCGGCGAAAAAAGTATACTGAGGTCATTCATGCACTATCGACTTGCTGCTGCCATCGGGTTCCTCGCTATAGTGATCGCGCCCGTTGCCGGGCAAACCAGGGCCGGGCAAACCAGGGCCGGGCAAACCAGGGCCGGGCAAACCAGGATTCCACGCGCCTCCGATGGTCATCCGGATCTGCAAGGCGTCTGGACCAACGCCACGCTAACTCCGCTCGAACGGCCCGCCGATCTGGCCGGGAAAGCCACGCTGACAGACGCCGAAGCGAAGACCTACGAAAAGAAGGATCTGCAAAGCAATACTCTGGACAGCGACGTCGAAAGTAACTTTAACAAGGCCACCGGCGGTCCCGGCGTGGGCGCCTACAACAACTTGTTCGTCGACCGTGGATCGGAGCTCGCTCGAGTCGACGGCCTCAAGCGGACGTCGCTGATTATCGATCCACCCGATGGCAAAATTCCGCCTCTCACGGATGAGGCTCGCCAGCAGACCTCCGTCGCGTTACGCGCCTTCGCCCGCTATGACAGAGTGAAAGATCGGCCTTTGAGCGAGCGCTGCATCATCGGATTTGGTTCCACCTCCGGACCGCCCATGCTCCCGGTCCTCTACAACAACAATTATGAAATTGTGGAGACGCCCAACGCCATCATGATCCTGGTTGAGATGGTCCACGATATTCGCGTGATCCGCATCAATGGAACGCATAAGCCGGCCGAGATCCGCCAGTTGCTGGGCGACTCGATTGGGCAATGGGAAGGCGATACGCTGGTCGTCGACACCACCAACTTCACCGGCAAAACGAGGTTTCGCGGGTCATCGGAAAACCTGCACGTCATCGAACGCTTCCGGCGCGTCGATGCTCACACCATCCTGTACCGGGCGACTATTGAAGATCCCGCGACGTATACCAAGCCATGGACGATCGAGTATCCATTCCTCGCCACGGCCGGCCCGGTTTACGAATATGCCTGCCACGAAGGCAATTACGCCATGCCTGACATCCTCGGCGGCGCTCGCAAATTAGAGACTGAAGGCCGGCAATAATCCAGATGTCGGTCCATTTTGTCGTCCGGTTTGAGCCTAAGCCGGGGCAGGAGGCGGCGTTTCGCGAGGAACTGTTGCGAGTAGTTGGGCCTACGCGCGCTGAGACTGGTTGCCTGGCGATCCATGTTTTTGAGTCGCTTCGGGAGCCGTTCTCATTCGCGATTCATTCCGAGTGGGCCGATGAAGCCGCGTTCGAGTTGCACGCGCAATTGCCCCACACCGTTCGATTCCTGAGCGCCGCGAAGGAGCTGTTGACCCACTCCGTGCAAGGGTTGAGGTCGCGGGAGATCGCTGGAGGCGCGGGAGCGGGCGCTTCTAATGCGGGATAGGTTCGTCAACAGCTCCTCCAAATAGAAGCGCCTAGCGCTTATGAACTCCGTTTACCGGACTTTCAATTGTCTGGGCCCTCGCCGTTGTCGCGATCGTCCGTGTACACCTTCACACCCTCGTGACTTACCGGCACAAAGATCCGATTCAATTGGCTATCCGCGGCGACCGAATGCGTGGTGTGATTGGGTGCAGGCGGAGTGGCGATCAAGCCGACCGTTAACGAGGTAATCACGTTGAACGGGCTCAGGGCGCTGACCACATTCACGCTGATCCGGTCGAGGCCCCCAGCGAAATACACACGGTCGTCCCCGGAGTTGAACCAGATCTCGTCGCCGCTGACGCCGGCAACGTTCAGCACCGAGCCACTGGCGATGTCGAGAACATCCCCGCAGCTCGCGATCAGGTGCTGGCCTGGAATCAAAGCCAATCCGGCGGGACCGCCCCTGGCGCCGCAAGCCGCGCTGGTCGGGAAGACCTTAGTGATCGCCATTGTCGAAGGGTTGATCTCATCTATTTCACCATTCGCGTTAGCAGCGGTTTTCGGAATCGAAATATAGAATCGTCGCGTTGCTGCGTCCCACACCGATTGCTCGATGCCGCCAGTGGACTGTGGATTTCCTAAGGTGCCGTCGTAAACTATCTTGCCCACGACTGCGTGCGCCTCGGTCGAAATGAACGATACATACGGAGCAGGAACGTCTTGATCGTTGGCGATCAGGATGACTCGGTCCAATGGGTCGTAAGCGAGTTCGTCCGCGCGATGATTGCCATTGGTGCTTACCGCGATCGGAGCGGCTTGCGGATGGGCCAGATCAATAAAGAGCGCGTGGCTGTCCGCGGTTCCTACAACCAGTACGCCCGGCTGGTCCGGCTCCTCAGTGGATCCGTTAATCGCGACAACTCCGTTTCCGGCCGATGTCAGTGGAATGCTATACAGTAACTTATTGTGTTTCGTATCGATCACGTCAATTTCGGGTGGCACGGGCGGCGTCGCGGTGGCATTGCCGCGATTGGCCAAATAGTAGCGCGCATTCGCAGAGTCCACCCAACTAATATCGAAACCAA
>Ga0210401_10002846_pt1 | contig 18839 bp, 14 predicted proteins | sample IncBWH32MmetaG_FD_150866 | JGI IMG/M metagenome (GOLD analysis project Ga0210401, IMG submission 150866) | Forest soil microbial communities from Barre Woods Harvard Forest LTER site, Petersham, Massachusetts, United States - Inc-BW-H-32-M | ecosystem: Environmental > Terrestrial > Soil >... | reverse complement strand
CTAACGGTTACCGCAGGCCTGCGCTACGAACTGTTCTCGCCGAATCTTAACCATCAGAATCAACTCAGTAATTTCACTCCGGCGAACGGAGGTGGACTGATCTCAGTTGCTCCAAACGCTTCCGGGTGGTATGCAAGGTCTCTGATTCACCCCGATTATCACAACTTTGCTCCTCGGCTGGGCTTCAGTTACAGCCCGATGGATCGAGTCGTTCTGCGCGGAGGATATGGCATCTTTTATCAGCACGGCGTGCGCATCGGCTCCGAGAGCATCCTGGCTCTAAATCCTCCGGCCGTCCTCTCTTTCAATCTCCAGCAATTCAAGGGCAGCACGACACCAGTCTTTCAGTTGCAGAATGGGCTTCCTCCGTTTTCTTCAACCACCGTCGATCTGACGCAATTACAAGTCCGCGCGCAGGATCCCAATCAGCGCACCAGTTATGTCCAACAGGCCAGCTTTGGTCCTGAGTTTCAAATCGGACAAACCGTATCTCTGGACGTGAGCTACGTCGGTAACTTCGCGAGAAAGATGAATCGGCTCCGCGATGCCAACCAGGGGATATTCACCGGGAATTTTGACGGAAGCGGGAATCCAATCGATATTTACCGATATGCGAACTTGAACACAACCACTAGCAGTGCAACAGGAAATCACGCGTTTCTCGAGTATGCTACCAACGACGGCAACTCCGACTACAACGCGCTTTTAATCTCACTGCGGCGACGCTTTTCGCAAGGAATGTCGTATGGGGTCAGCTACACGTGGAGCCACAATATTGCCGACTACGTGGACAATCTGACTGGAACAGCCTTGCCCCAAAACTCTTTCAACTACGCAGCTGAGCGCGGAGACTCGATGTTCGACGTTCGCCAGCGCTTCGTCGGTTTTTTGACATATGAATTTCCCGTCGGCAGGGGGAAGAAGTATTTGAACCAGGGTGGAGTCGCGAATGCCATAGCGGGAGGATGGCAGGTCAACACCATCGTCACCAAACAAACGGGTAGCACAATCCAGCTTTCCGCTCCCGATGAAAGCTTGTCAGGAGGGCAACACGCTGCTCGTCCGGATTGCATCGGCGATGGGCGCGCTGGAGCCTCCGGCGATCCCAGGACAGGTCTGTGGCTGAATCCTGCCGCATTTGCCTTGCCAGCCTCAGGAGACTTCGGCAACTGCCATGTTGGTGCATACCACGGCCCGGGTAACACGAACGTCGACCTCAGCCTGTTCAAGAGCTTCCCCGTCCGAGAAGCCATGCATTTTGAGTTTAGGGCCGAGGCCTTCAACGTCTTCAACCATGCAAATTTTTCTAACCCAGGTTCGTTCTTTAGCTCCGGGTTTGGGGTGATTTCCTCTACCATCGGAGATCCGCGCGAGCTTCAATTAGCCTTGAAATTTTACTTCTAGTGAGAACGCTCCCTTTCCCAGTGCCGCCAGGCTCTAGATAGCAGGCCTGGCGGCCTGCATTTCGCACGCATCGTGTTCTGCAGCAAGAAGTGCAAACCAGTCAGCGCATCGAGAGGCCCCAGATGAAGCGCTTTCTATCGGTAGGACTATCTCTGTTTCTGAGTGTGGCGCTCTGCGCGCAATCGGCATCGGACTCTTCGGTGCATGCCTCACCCAATGGACAGCCGTTGGCAATCGACCGCGGAACAGCCGCGCTTTGGCAAAGCCTCAAGAAACTGCATACTCGCGCCAGCCTGATCATGGTGACGGCGCATCCTGACGACGAGGACGGGGGCATGCTCGCGTACGAGTCGCGCGGACAGGGCGCGCGCGTCGCTCTGCTCACGCTCAACCGGGGCGAGGGTGGTGCCAATGTGATGTCGGCGAATTACTTTGACGGCCTGGGACTGGTGCGAACCGAGGAACTCCTCGCGGCGGGTCGATACTACGGCGTCGATCAATACTGGACGCGCGTGGTCGATTACGGATTTTCCAAGACGAAAGCTGAATCCATCGCCAAGTGGACCCACGACCGTGTGCTTTATGACGTTGTGCGCGTCGTTCGAATGACTCGACCTCTGGTCGTAACGTCCGTCTTTGTCGGAGGCCCCACCGACGGACACGGCAATCACCAAACTGCCGGCGCCATGGCCCAGGAGGTTTTCAAAGCCGCTGGCGATCCGAACGTGTTCCCCGATCAGATCGCGGCGGGACTCAGACCGTGGACGCCTCTCAAGGACTACGCGAGAACTCCCTGGTTTGGGAACGACGACGGCAAGTTGGCGACCAACGTAGCCGTTCCTGAGGGTGATTACGACGCCGTACTGGGCGTGTCGTACGTCCAGATTGCGCGCGAAGGCCTAGGCCACCAGAAATCACAAACCGGCGGCGGCATGATTCCAAAGCCGGGGGCGCTGAGTTCCACCTACCATCGCTTCGGCTCCGTGGTTCCTGCGCAAGACAAGGAAGCCTCCTTCTTCGATGAAATCGACATTTCACTCGTGGGGATTGCGACTTTGGCTAAAGATGGCAAGGCCGACTTTCTACGCCCTGGCCTTGAAAAGGTAAACGGTCTTGTCGAAGCCGCCATTGCGGACTTCTCCGCCACACAACCTGGCAAGGTCGCACCCAAGCTGGCCGAAGGCTGGAAGGAGACAGAAAACCTGATCCAGCAAGTGAAAGCCAGTCAACTCTCTGAGGAATATAAATACAACCTCACCTTTGAGCTGGAGATCAAAAAGGCGCAATTCAACAACGCGCTCGCACAATCGCTTGGGCTCTCTGTCAATGCCACTCTCGCTCCCGACAGGGAACCAAATCCTTTGTACGCTTTGTTCATGGGCGATCCTGAGACCACACGGGTGATCATTCCCGGTGAAAACATCGGAGTGAAAGTACACGCGGTCAGTCAGAGCTCGGAATCCGTGGCCCTGGCATCCGTCAGGGTTCAGCCGACCGACGGGAAGGATTGGTCTATCAAGAACCCGGGTGAGACCAGCGCCAGCATGACCAGCAATAAGCCGGTGGACCTCCGCTTTGACCTGGTCGTTCCGGAGAATGCAACTTACACGCGTCCTTACTTCTCGCGGCCCGACATCGAACAGTCCTACTACGACATTTCCGACAAAAGATATCTCAACTTGCCGCTCCCGCCCTATCCGCTAGAGGCATGGGCGGAGTTTGAATATCAGGGTGCGCCGGTGCGGGTCGGACAGGTCGTTCAGTCGAGCAAGCGCGTGACCGGAATTGGCGAAGTGCTCGAGCCTCTGGTAGTGGGTCCAGCGGTATCTTTGAACATTTCGCCGCGAGCAGGGATCGTGCCGCTGAGCGCAAAGAAGTTCACAGTAAGCACGACGGTCCACAGCAATATCAAAGGAGAAGGGAAGGGCGTTGTGAAGCTGGATTTGCCGAAGGGCTGGTCCAGCGAACCAGCAACTGCAGAGTTCTCCACGAAAGCCGACGGCGACGAGCAGTCATTAACGTTCGAAGTAACGCCGACCGGGCTGACGGAGAAGACCTACCAAATCACCGCAGTAGCACAGGTCGACGGCAAGGAGTTTCGCGAGGGGTATGAAGTCACCGGCTATCCGGGCCTGCGTCCCTATTATCTCTATCGGTCGGCAGTCCTGCGCACTTCCGGAGTCGACGTGAAAGTGGCGGAAGGACTGCGTGTCGGCTACATCATGGGCAGCGGCGATGACGTTCCCACGTCGCTCCAGTCGCTCGGAATCAACGCGCAGTTCCTGACCGCTAGCGATGTTGCTAGCGCGAACCTTTCCAACTACGACGTCATTCTGCTTGGAGTCCGCGCTTACGCTGCCCGGCCCGAGCTCAAAACATACAACAGCCGGTTGCTCGATTACGTAAAGAACGGTGGCGTCGTGATCGTGCAGTACAACACACCTGAGTTCGACCACAACTTTGGACCCTATCCCTACACCATGGGAGAGAACCCAGAGGAGGTCACCGACGAAGCCTCGAAGATGGAGATCCTGGATCCCAAGAATCCGGTCTTCCAATGGCCCAACCCAATCACACAGCGGGATTTCGAGGGTTGGGTCGAAGAACGCGGCTCGAAGTTTCTCAAGTCGTGGGATCCGCAATATGTGGCCCTGCTTTCTACGCAAGACGAAGGACAAGAGCCTCAGAAGGGCGGCTTACTCTACGCTCGATATGGCAAGGGCATTTATATCTATAACGCCTACGCGTTCTATCGCCAGCTTCCGGAAGGAGTTCCGGGGGCGTATCGTCTGATCGCGAATATGGTCAGCCTGCCGAAGAATCCGAATCGCTAAGACAATTGGAGTGCCGACGTATTCGAGGATTTGGGTGAGAAGCAACTTTAGGCGAGAAGCGTCTCGGGCTGGGCGACCTCTTCGAGACGCACTGTTCTCCGCTCATCGTACGATTTGCGAGCCGCCAGGGCCATCACTACCGCTATGCGCCCGTCGTTCCCGCTTACCGCAGTTGGTCTGTCGTGCAACACGGCGTCCACAAAAAACTCTATTTCACTCACGAAGCTTTGTGTGTAGCGATCCATGAAAAAGTTCAATGGAAGGTCACGTTGAATCGCAGATTTCGTGCTGAGGATTGCCTGGTTGGGATAGCAGTTGTCCGTCGCGATCGCGCCCTTGCTCCCCAGGATTTCTACGCGCTGGTCGTAACCATATACGGCCTGCCGGCAATTATCGATAGTGCCAATGACCCCGTTCTTGAATTGCAGAACGATCAGAGCGGTATCCAGGTCGCCAGCTTTCCCGATTTCAGGATCAACTCTTACATTCCCCGCAGTGTAGACAGTCTCGACTTCATCGCCGATTAGAAATCGAGCCATGTCGAAATCATGAATCGTCATGTCCAGAAAGATCCCTCCTGAAGACCGAATGTAGGACATGGGTGGTGGCCCCGGGTCACGACTGATGATGTGCATAAGGTAGGGCATTCCGATCTGGTCGCGCTCGACCGCACCTCGCACCCGGGCAAAATTGGCGTCGAAACGCCGGTTGAAGCCCACCTGGAACTTTACCCCAAACTTGCTCACCTCGCGGAGAGCCCGATCGATCTTCGGCAGAGAATGGTCAATCGGCTTTTCGCAGAAGACATGCTTCCCTGCGCGTGCGGCCTGTATCACGAACTCCGCGTGCGTGGCCGTAGGCGAGCAGATCAACACGGCGTCAATCATTCGATCCGCAAAGATCTCCGCGACGTCCCGAACAACTTTCGGAGTTCCGCAGTGTGCGGCCAGGGTAGATGCGGCCGCGACATCAGGGTCGGCAATAGCCACGAGATCAGCCTCGGGTAGACGGAACGCCAGCGTCTCCGCGTGCACTTTTCCGATTCGTCCCGCTCCAATAATGCCGACTCTGAGTTTCGCCGTCACGGATACTCCGGGATCTGAGCAGATACTACTTAATCGAGCCTACGTATTAGCGATTGCGCACATCCGATCTCTGGTCTTTCAGCACCGGGCGCGATAGCTTCACACAGAAGCCCATCGCCATTTCTTTTCTTCAGACACCGCCGCACTTCTGAAAATTGACGAGCCCTTCTAACTCGCAAAGGGTGGCGAGGTCGTCGACCCACGGATGATAAGCTCAGCGGGAACCCTGATCGGACTCTCGGTGCTCTCGCCTGAGATCAGTCTGAGCAGACTCTCCATGGCTAGTTTTCCCATAAGTCGGCGTGGTTGCTTCAGCGTGGTAAGAGGTGGCTCCATGTAAGTGGCAATAAACAAATCATCGAAGCCAACGACCGAAATATCTTCTGGAACCCGCAAGTTTAGCGCGTGCAGTTGTCGGATAGCGCCGAACGCAGTCATATCGTTGTAACAGACAATAGCAGTCGGCCGCGTGTTGTGGCGCATAAGGAAATCGATGGCGGGGCCGGCGCCCTCACACTTGCCATCGCCATGAAGCACAAGTTCTGGCACAAACATGAGCCCAGCGCGTTCCAAAGCCTGGCGATATCCCGCGAAGCGCTCCGTATCCGATTGATAGCCGTTGCGATCGCCGAGGTACGCAATTCGCGTATGGCCCAACTGGATCAGGTGATTCGTTATATCCGCACTGGCCTTGACGTTTTCGATCAGTACCGAGTTGACGAACTCTCCGGGATGTTGATTGTTCACCAGAACTATCGGAATGCGCATCTCCGAAAGAAGCGGGAGATAAAGAGCTCCTACCCGTGAAGAAGTGACTACGATGCCTTCGACGCGCCTTTCGGAGAACGAGTGCACGACCTTGGTCTCGCGATCGGGATCTGCATTGGAATTGGCTAAAAAGACGGAGTAGCCATGGTGATTGCAGGAGTCTTCGATCCCGTCTACGACCTCACTCACAAACGGGTCGGCGATCGTCGTGACCACCACCCCAATCGACTTTGTCCTCTGGGTGACCAGGCCTCGGGCGATGGCGCTGACTCGGTAGCCGGACTGTTTTGCGATGTTCTGGATTTTTTCTGCGGTATCGCGGCTAATCAGCGGACTGTTTTGTAGGGCACGCGAAACCGTCGAGGAAGAGACATTCGCGATGCGGGCAATGTCCTTGATGGAGGTCGGTTTGTGGACTAGGCGAGGCAATGTTCGCACACGTTTGCAACCCGCCCCATACTTTAACTGTCGGTGTTCCGGAAGTCAATTAACTGCCCTAGTTTCACCTGCTTGCCGGGAGATTGCACCTCTTGTCGCAGTTGACTCAACACAACAAAGTCTAATTACCTTTGTGGAGAAAAACACCACCTCCATCGGCCGGTGCGAAGCGGGAGCCTTCTCAATTTTCCAAATAGCCAAGGTGTTCCGGGTCCGCCGTCTTCCAGGTTGCTCGGAGATTTTCAGCGATTTCCCATTGCCCGATGATCGGGTATTCCAACATCGCGAGCAGCGCCATCGGCCATGACTTTTCCGTGGCCGCGCGAATCGCGCTGCGCTCATAGGCCTTCACCGCCAGCACGAGTCCTCGTACACTTTCGGGCAATGCGCCAACCTTCGAGGCGCTCACACCCTTCGTACTGATCCGGCAGGGAACTTCTACCACATCGCCCGCGAGCAAATCAGCGATACTGCCATCGTTACGCACATTCACAATGACGGTTCGAGGTTGTTCGGATACCAATCCCATCATCACTTCGACCGCGATCTTGTGATAACCCGTTGGTGCGTCAAATGGATCCGGCTCGTCGCTCGATGTTTGAAAGCCCGTGCCAGCCTCTGCTTCCAGTCGCATATACGATGCGTTGCGTTTCATCAGATAACGTCGATACGTGGCCAGCGCATCGCGTGGCGGCTCCGACTGCAACTGCGAGAACAGATCGCCGTTCAAGCGCATTAATTCCTCGCCGCGACTTGCCCCTGCCGCAACTTGATTCTGATAAGCCCTTCGCTGGCTGTAATAGAAGAACAGGTACTCGGAGGGAATGAGCTGCAGGGTTCGAATCAGCAGCGGATCGAACATGTCGGTATGGTAGAGCTGCCGGAGGGCGTGCTCGTCGCCGAGAAGTCGCGCAGTCACGTCTTGTCCACGCACCAGAACTCGTCTCACCCAACCCAGGTGGTTGAGGCCGGCATAGTCGCACTGGACGTCGGCGGCAGGCTCGGCCAGCGCTTGAGAAATCTTGTGCACCAGTTCCGCCGGAGTATCACAAATCCCGACGACCCGCAGCTTGGTGTGCTGTAGGAGCGCTTGCGTGATCAGGCCCGCCGGATTGGTGAAGTTAATGAACCAGGCATGTGGCGCGAGACGTTCGACAACGCGCGCATGCTCCAGCGCAACCGGAACGGTACGCAAAGCCATCGCTACCCCGCCTGGCCCTGTCGTCTCCTGCCCTGCGAGGCCGTGGTCGATGGCGATACGTTCGTCGCGTGCGCGCGCAGCCATACCGCCGATGCGCAGACTGCTCAGCACGAAGTCGCTGCCTTCCACGGCTGACTCGATAGATTCGCGGGCATCGATCTCAACATCGGTGTCCAGCACCCGCGCGATTTCGCGCCCTAACCCGGCCATCAGTTCAGTCCGTTTGCGATCCACATCAAACAGTCTCATGCTGCCAATGTTGAGCTGAGATTGAGCGCGCAGCATTCCGTGAATCAGCAGCGGCGTTCGAACCCCACCCCCACCAATGATGCTTACTGTGCGGCGCATAAAAGTGTTTCCAGTTCCTCCCGTGAGGGAGCGCCAGCAACCCCACCCATGACCCGCACTGACGCCTCTCCGCAGGCGGCGCCTGCTTTGAGGCACTGTCGCGGCGACATTCCTCGTAACCAAGCGTAGAGAAAACCGGCGTCAAAGCAGTCGCCCGCCCCGGTGGTGTCCACCGCATCCACCCGTCCTGGTTCTTGAAACATCACTTCCTCGTTAAACAGTAGAGCGGCACCCTCGCCACCCATTTTCAAAGCCACGCAGCGCAAACCCATGCTGCCTAGTACTTCCAAAATACGGCGTGGTTCCGTTTCTTTCGTGATTTCCGAAGCCTCGTGCAGATTGGGAAAGAAAACGTCGACCATCCTCAGCGCACCGATCGCCTCAGCGTTCGCAAGCCATTCCGGATGCCAGCCTACATCCAGAGACACAGTACACCCCACATCATGGATCGCTTGAAACAAAGACTTCGCTCGAGTTGGATTTACGGCGTGCCCCAAGTGAATGTGACGGGTACCGGTCCGTTTCGCCAGGTCGGGAATGGACTCGAGAGCACCCGGGAATTTTCGATTTGCCCCACTATAGGTAAAAAGCGCCCGGTCGTGCGCCGTGGATACGCTGACCGTGAAAGCCGTGGGTTCATCCTCAGCCATCAGAATCCCCGACGCATCGACGCCGCGTTTGGCCAACTCGTCCAACATCCACTGGCCATCGCTCTTGCCAACGGCTCCCAGGACCAAGGTTCGAACACCGAGCTTGGAGAGACAACAGGCAGTGATTGCTGCACCGCCTCCCACCTCTTTGTGGAATCCCTTTGCGAACGATTCCTCTCCCGGATTTGGCCATGACTCAAACCCGCTCATCACCAAGTCAAGGAACAGATCGCCGGCGACCAGCACTTCAATCCGCGCTTCGCCAGTCATGAAGCCACCTCGGCAGGTTGCTGCTGGAAGGGCCATTCTTTCTCTGAGCGGGCTCGCCACATATACGCCGCCACCCCGAAAACGACCAGCGCGAGGCCCCAGAGAATGAATCGTAGGCCGCTGGCGGCGAGAATGAACGCCCATCCTCCGAAGGCAATGATACTGGTAACAGGGTACAGCCACATCTGAAAGGGCCGACGGATGTCGGGACGGTAGCTCCGGATCAAGGTTACAGCCACCACCTGCGCCATGAATTGCACCAGTACCTGAATCACAATCAACGCGGTGATCAGGTCCGAGAGGTTGAGCAGGCAGGCAAAAGCCGACGTGATCCCGATGAACGCTACCGATACGTAGGGGAAATTCTTGCTCGGGTGCAGTCGTCCGAACATCTGAAAGAAACGGCCATCGGTGGCAGCAGCGTAAGGAACTCTCGAGTACCCCAACAGGACCGCGAAGAGCGAAGCGAACGTGGTGAACAGGATCAGCCCGGTCATCACCTGTGCTACGCGTGACCCGTACAGTCGCTGCATTAGGTCGGAAACGATGAAGGTGGAGTGCATCGCTTCGCGCCACGGAATCACGCCGATGATCGTCAGATTCATCGTCAGGTACAAGCAGGCAACCAGGCCGATGGAGATCAAAATGGAGCGCGGAATCACTCGCTCGGGCTGGCGCACCTCGCCGGCGAAGAAACAAGCATTGTTGTACCCGCCGTAGTCATACATCGCCAACAGGGTTGCTCCGCCCAGTCCTACCCAGAATTGCTTCGACAGTGCAAAAGCACCGGACGGGAAATCAAAGACACGCTTTACCTGAAAGTTCAACAAACCAGCCGCGGTCACCGCCAGTGCAGTGAAAATGACCACAGCCCACAAGACGATGGACAAGCGGCCCACTGATCGAATGTCCCGATACAAAAGAAAAGTCACCAGCAGGCACACGCCCATGGCGACAACCTTGACCTCCCATGTGCCAAGCTGAGGTCGAAGAAATTTCGCATACTGTGCGAACCCGACCGCGCCGGCGCCAATCGAAAGTGGCGCCAGAAAGATCGTTTCCCAGATAAAAAGGAAACTCATCAGCCTACCCAGCCGGTTGGGACCGTATGCCTCCGAAAGATACCGGTAAGGTCCTCCCGTCCCTGGCATGGCGGCGCCGAGCTCAGCCCAGACCAAACCATCACAGATTGCGACGATCGCCCCCAGCAGCCATCCAAGCATGGCCTGGGGGCCATTCATCGTACTCAAAAGTAAGGGGATAGTCAGGAACGGGCCGACCCCGATCATCTCCAGCATGTTGGCGGAAATCGCTTCAAACAGGCCGAGTTCACGATGGAGGTGGGGCGCCTCAGGTGGCACAGGCGGGATTCTCTCACACGTTTGCATAAAGTCACAAACCCGCACGAAACCTCGCTAAGATACCCAGAAATGCGCCTGCCTCACCTCCACCCATGCTGCTTGATCTGGTTTTGCCTGGCTGCTTGTGCGGCTCAGTTGCCCTCAACTCCAGCCGCAAAGGGAGAACCACAAAGCACATCTATTGATCCAGCCGTTCAACTCGCGAAGGCGCATCGCTACAAGGAAGCCGCCGCCGCGATTCGCGGCGTTCCGGAACCGAGCGATGTTCAGCAACGGTTGACCTTCCTGCGCGTCAGAGCTTCGATCGAGTCCGGGCTTGGAAATTCAAAAGCCGCGGCAACCGACATGGAAGCTGCGGCGAAGCTCGCCCCGCAGAACGGACAACTCCGAGCGGCGGCCACCCTGGCACGTCTGGAAGCACAACTGGATGCGCACCAGGATCCGGGGCCCTCACTCAAGGTGCTCCGTACTATGCAACTCCCGCCAAGTGGCGAGCTTGAAGTTCGCCTGCGCACGGCAGAGATCCTGAGCGGCGCGCATCTCTATGCCCAGGCCGCCTCCGACTATTCGGAAGCAGCAAAGTTGGCGCCCGATCGCCCCGACATTTTCTTCAATCTTGCCCTCGCACACTATTACAACAGCGACTGGAATGCAGCGCTTGAAAATGCCAACCGGGCAAAAGCGCTGGAGGACACTGGCTCTACTGAAAGCTTGCTGGGCGACATTTATGAGAAGCGTGGTGATGCCCTCGACGCGGTCCATTGCTACCAGGCTGCCCTGAGTCTCGAGCCCAACGTGGAACAACACCGCCTGACCCTCGCCGCTGAACTCCTCCGCCATCAAACATTCGACGCCGCGATCGTCGTTCTTGAACAGGCGGCCAGTCTTTTTCCGGAGTCCGCGCACGTGCGAGTTCTGCTGGGGCTTTCTTATTACCTTGTCGACCGTTCCACCGACGCCGTTCACGCCCTACTGGAAGCAACGCAACTTAGCGACGACAGCGGTCTTGCGGTTCGCTACCTTGGTGAGATCACTCTGCTCGACACAGCGGCGCCAGACCCGGCCGCAATAACGAAAATTTGTGCGTTTGCCGATTCGCACCCTGTCAGCAAAACAGCTAATGCGTTTTGTGGCGGCGTCATGCTCCGCGTCTCACAAGAAGCCGGAGACGATGCCCACCGCGAAGAAATTCTTCGCCGTCTTCGGGAAGCGACACGGGTGGCGCCGAATGAATCCGCAGCACGATGCCAATTTGGAAAAGGTTTGGAATGGGCCCAGCAATGGGAAGAGGCACGTACACAACTGGAAGCCTGCGTTCGACTCACTCCAGGTTCTCCTGAGGGTCACTTTCATCTCGCCAGGGTTTATCGCCGCCTCGGCCTCACATCCCTTGCCGCACAGCAAACGAGACTGCAGGAACAGACCGCAAAAGCCGAGAGCGCCGAGAGCGTCAGGCGTGCCAACACCGTGAGCCGTTTCCTCGTGCTTTTCGGTGATGCTAAGACGGATTGATTGCCCGACGTGCCCCAGTCTCTTCCAGGCGCAATCGCAGCGCTCTGCCAAGCCCAGGAAGGTTGCAGCCCGCGCATGTCCTCGTCAAGACTTTGCATACTGTTAAGGCTCGAGAAATGCACGATTTCGCGAGCCTGGCTCGCACCGGGATTTCACCCGCGTCGCCGTTTCTCAGAATGTTCTAAGCGACATTTCAGAAGAGCCAAAGATCACTCGGGCCACCGAGCCGCTACGGGTTGCTCCATCTCACGGACACCGGAGCCAAGGGCCGGTTAACTTCGAGGATGCGACACGCGTAGCGTCCGCCGCGCCAGCGATTTAGTCCTTGTCGGCAAACCGGAAGTGATCCAGAAACGGGCTAGGTCGCAATTTGTGAATCCCCATAGCCGCAACGCTGTTTTTTGCCGACGCTCAAGTGGCCCATTTTCGAAAAGCGTGCCTCCTCGGCGGAGAGGTGCGCAGTGACCAGAATCTGTTTGGTTCGAAAAAGTACAAAGCAGACGCACGTCTAAGACTGAGCTAACTTCGACTTGATCAGTCCGACGACAATCGTCAGGATGGCACCGCCAACCCCGCCGCCGGCCAGGTTGCCTACGATCGATCCGATGTCCATGCCGCTGCTGGCTCCGGCTACGGAAGCTGCACCGCCCGCTCCGAGCATGTGGATCAACTGACCACCGAGCCCCCCACCCACGAGTCCGAGAAGGGAATTACCCACCGGTCCGAGGCTGAACTGTTTCAATAGCGATCCGGCAGCATTGCCACCGACCGCACCACTGATGAGCTGAATAATCAGACTTGTAATGTTCATAAGAGTCTCCTACGAGAGAGTTGACCACGTGGCCCGGGGCCCTTGCCCTGCTACAGTTATCCAGTTTTGCGGTCCCCTGGCTCTATCGATGGTCCCTATCCAGAGGACTAGCAAGACCTTACTGCACCTGGATCGAAGAAATCCGATCATTCCAGGTGCGCGATGGATCGTCTGCGGTGCGCCAGTTCTTCAGATTGGCCACATCCCTCTGGACGGTTCCGCGGCGCCCGCCATAGTTGGAATCGTTGTACACCGTGACCCTTGCACCTCCAAAGACCTTAATCGCGGAGATTCGATCGTTGTACCCCGGCGGCAGATTCGCATTGGTCTCGCCCCGCTTCATGCAGAAGTACTCCCCACCGAAGTTGATCTCCTTATAAAAGCACGCACCGCTGTTGCCCCAATTCGGTCCCCCTGGCGTGGGTGGACGATGCCCCTGGCCAGGGTTCCCCCAGTTAGGCATGCCGTTGTACGCCTTCACCTGAAACTCGGCCCGACAGCCCGCCTGCACCCAGATGCCTCGCGCATCAAATCCCCACGACCGACCCTGGATGCATTGGGCCTGGCTGAGTTGCCGAGCGAGTGTGACCCCGCCTCGTGTATCAGCGGCGCAATAGTTGCGCTGATTGTTCTGCGATTCACACTTCGTAGTCGGCACCGGCCTTTGGGGAGGCTGGCCGGGGTAATTCATTTGGGCTGAAAGACTGGGCGTCAGCGAAACTGCCAGGGCCAGAAGCCCCAGCAGCTGGATAGATCGTTTCGTTTGCATGACTGATTCTCCTTCGCGCAGTAAATTTGAAATCATGACGGGCCTCGTGATCGCCGGTTGCTTGGAAACCCCGGCACGCAAATGGACTATGAGGCTTGATACCTTTGGGCGGAACTCGGGAAAGTCCCAGAGTTAGACGGATTCTTTCCGAGGGGAGGCAGCGGTTGGAACGCAGGGGCCCAAATGGCAGATAGGTTCACTTCCAACATGTTCGGATCAACAGTGGGCGGCAGGTTACGAGCCAAGTGGAGAATCCAGTGCGGGCCGACATCGTCGGATATAATCGGCGTACCATATTCCCAGGGTGCTCAGCCCTGGAGTACTAGCAGCTCGTCCGCACTTGGACGAACCATGCATGTATCACACTCACACCCTGCCGGCAGGCAGAGGCCCGACTGGTGGTTTACGATCGCAGCAGCGATTTTAGTGGTTCAGTGTGCGGTGGCACTTCCGAGACAGGGCTTCTTCCTGGTTGCATACAACCAGATCAGCTACTTCCTTCTCATGCTTGTCGCAGCCGGGATCGCGGCAGGGAACGCGGTGCGGGCCATGCAAGCGATCCGACTCTTCTGGTTACTCCTGGCTGCCGGTTGCGCCCTGTGGGCGTTGACCACATGGTTCTGGGTGTACGCAATCCTGCACGCACGGGCCCTTGTCGTGCCGGACCTGTCCTGGAGCGACCCGCCTCTGTTTCTGCACATCGTCTTCTTTATGGCCGCGGTCGTCACGCGTCCTCATCTGAAGTGGCCAAGCGGGAAGCTGTATCACACAACTCTGTATTTCCTTCTCTTACTGTTCTTTTGGGCTTTCATCTATGCCTTTCTCCAGTTGCCGTACCGCCACAGCGGCCCCGAACTCTTTCGATACACGATCTTGTACTTTGTGGAAAACATAGTCCTCCTCGCGGCTCTCGGTAAACTCGTTGCTCGGGTGCAAGGTCAGTGGAAGACAATTTATTTGAATCTGTTTGGCGCATCCGCTCTCTACGCGAGCAGTTCTCTGGCCTCGAACATTGTGACCACCAGGTACGGCTTCGCCTCGGGGTGGTACCACGTGCCGATGGTCGCCGCCTTGTGCTGGTTCATCTGGGTGACCCTGCTGGGCAGAACGATGGCTCACGAGCTCGAAGAAGCTTCGCAGCCTGCAACGGATGATCCGCAGTACGTTTCGCTGCTGGCGATGCTGTCGGTGGTCGCGATCCCGCTCATAGGCCTGTTTGAACTGTTTCGAGTGGATGAGCCGCCGGAAAGAAAATCGCTTCGCTTGCTGATCGCATTCGTTTCCGCTGTGGTTCTGGCTCTCTCCGCGTTTATCAGGGAATACCTGGAACGTCACGACTTAACAGCCGACCTATCCACTGCGGTTTTGCAGAGAACTCGGGTGGAGGAAGAGCGTCTGGAACTGAGCGGCCGCCTGATTCATGCCCAGGAGGAGGAAAGGAGCCGGATCGGGCGCGAGCTGCATGATGATCTGAATCAGAGGTTGGGCTTGCTGGCGTTCGGTCTGGTACAACTTCTTGGAAGTGCACCGGCGGAGGCGAAAAATAGCATTCACCAACTTCACGAACAAACAAACAACCTCTCCAAGGACGTTCACTGCCTCTCGCATGAGTTGCACCCGGTGGCTCTGGAGCAACTAGGTCTGGTGGTGGCCGCGCGTGCGTTCTGCGGTGATTTTTCAAAACAACAGAAGATGAGGGTGGAATTCACGGAAGAGAACATCCTCGCCCAACTGGCTCCAGATGTATCGCTTTGCCTTTTTAGGATTCTCCAAGAGAGTTTGACCATGCCCGCAAACATGGAGAGGCCAGTTTTGCCCGGGTGAGCCTAACCGGAACACCGGATGGCATTCGTCTCATTGTGGAGGACGACGGCATGGGTTTCGATCCGGAACACAGGCACAGGGGCGGCCTGGGACTGCTCAGCATGCAGGAACGGCTGCGTCTGGTTAGGGGGGCCTTCCGTATCGACTCCGCTCCCGGGGAAGGAACCACTGTGGATGCCTGGGTGCCGATCCAGGCCGCCGAGCAACCGCACAACGCAGCAGTTTCCGAACAGCAGCGATTTCTGGCGTAGTCGCGACGAGGCGAGCCATGAGCCGGGTGCGAGTCGTTTTGGCCGATGATCACACGATTTTCCTGGACGCATTGTCAAAGCTGCTAGAACCAGAGTTTGAAGTAGTCGGTACCGTGATCGATGGGCGGGCTCTAGTGTCACGGATCGGTGACCTCAGGCCGGATGTGGTAGTGCTCGATATCGGTATGCCCTTGCTCAACGGACTGGATGCTGGCAGGCAGATCAAGGTGCTTCGCCCCCAAACCAGGGTGATCTTTTTGACCCAGAATCAGGACCCCAACTTCGCCGCCGAAGCTTTTCGCCGGAAGGCTTCGGGATACCTGCTCAAGAATTCGGCGGCGACCGAATTGATCACGGCCATTCGCGAGGCGATGAAGGGACGCACCTACGTATCCCCGCTGATCGCGGAAGGGATGCTCTCCACCCTCGCAGATCCTGCGCGCGCTGAGAAAGGTGCGGAACTCACCCCGCGCCAACGGGAGGTGCTGCAGCTGCTGGCTGAGGGGAAGTCCATGAAGGAAGTTGGAGCCATTCTGAACATCAGCACACGCACCGTGGAATTCCACAAGCAACGCCTGATGGAACTGCTGCACCTGAAAACCAACGCCGACATCGTCTGCTACGCGGTGAAGCAGGGAATGATTTCCACGTGACGACCCTTCCCCCGTAGTTATCCTCCAGGATACTCGGGAAAGTCCGAGTCGTCGCCGGCGTCTCCTTGCGTTAATTTTTTGTCCATGAAGGAAAGACCGTCTGCCCGTTCGCGAATCTTGTTGGCAGACGATCACCGCGCCACGCTCGCGGCCGTCAAGTCTTTTCTGGAATCCACTTACAACATCGTGGGGGCCGTGGGCGATGGTCAGTCCCTGGTGCAGGCGGTCGAACAACTCCGACCGGATGTCGCGGTGACCGATATCTGCATGCCTGGAATGGACGGTTTGGCGGCCGCCCGTCGGGTACGGGAATTGGGCTCGAATACTCGGGTGGTGTTCTTGACTGTTCAAGGCGGTCCGGAATACCTGCAGGCCGCGATCGATGCAGGTGCGATCGGCTACGTATTGAAGTATCGCTTAGCGACTGATCTGCCGCTCGCCATCGACGCGGCGCTTGCTGGCCAACGCTTCATCTCTCCGCCATTGGACGACCTGTACTTGTGATCTTCGTGAAGCCTGGTCCCTCTGCCTACCGAGAGCACGCAACCAGCCCGACCGCCTGGGGAAATTCGTTGGTCAGACTCGGAGTATCCACAGTTCCATTCGCCATCCGATTCGTCGATGATCCGCCAGATGCCGAGAGCATCGACAGAGTGAACCCAGAATTCGACAGGTAATTGACAACTGGAGATCGCGGCGAAACGGCTTCTCCGGCTCCAGGCAAGAGAGTTCTTGGTGAGGAGCAGGCAGATGTACCGAAGGATTCTGTTCGCGTTCGTAATGACAAATGTAGTGACCATTGCTATCGCAATTCGGGCGGCGTTCGCCGTCGACCAGGTATCCGGTACACCGACGACTACGCAAATCCACCAACCAACAATGAAGGCGAAGAGTTCGACCAGCAAAAAAGATCAGTCTGCCGACTCAACCGCGGCGCCCGCGGCGCAGTCTGCGAAGGCTAAGCCACCAGCCGGCATACCCATGGTCCAGAAGGCAGGGTCTCACGCGCACCTTCCGACAACAGGCCAAGGGAGATCCCAACATGAGGAAGGAGGAGTTGGCGCAAGGTGATCGCGACAAGGGCTTTAAACGACTTTGCCGCCAAGGAAGGAGTCTCGTGGTGTGAACTCCTTGACAGCTCGGCGGGTTGACCTTCGTGGGGGGATCCGTGAGGACCTCCCGCCAAGTGATGAAAAACAAGAACGAGTTCCTCCAGGGGCTGGCAATTGTTTCACAAATTCAGTTTGGATAAGAAAGCGAAGGAGAAAACTTATGGGTGCAATGAATCTTGTACTGGATGAAGTACAAAGCAAGTTCGGAATCAGCGAAACAACAGCCGGATCGCTGTTTTCCGGGCTACTCTCTCTCATTAATCAACAGAATGGCGGCGTGAGTGCATTTCTCGACCGTTTTAAGAGCGCAGGCTTTGGAGATTCGGTTTCTTCCTTGCTTGGCGGTTCGGCGAAGGCACTTATCCCTGGGCAGGTGGAAGCCGTATTGGGCAGCAGCACCATCAGTAACCTGGCGGCGAAAGCCGGTGTACCAGTTGCTACCGCATCGTCGGCAGTAGCGTTTATGCTGCCGAAGCTGGTTCAGAATCTAGCCCCTGGCGGGTCGACTCCATCGCGCTTACCAGCCGAGTTCATGTCGTACATCAGTGGGCCCACCGCCGCAGTGGCCTCCGGCGCAAGACAGGCAGCGTATGCCGCGGAAGGGGTCGCCCAACGAAGCGGAGTCGCCCGATTTCTCTGGCCCCTGCTGGCGCTTCTTGCCGCTGCAATATTAGGCATTTGGCTCTGGAACAGAAGTGGATCTACCCAGACCGCCGTCTTCAATGCGGAGGAACAGGTTCGACTGGCAGCTCAAAAAGCGACCGCGGCGCTGGCATCCCTGAAACCTGGCTTCACCGCCGGAGATCTGGTCGGCGCTCTTAACTTTGACGTTATCAACTTCGCGGCCGGTAGTGCGCAGATTCCCGCCGATAGCTATGACTTCTTGAACAAGGCCGCTGTTGTGATCAAGATGGCGCCGCAGGGCACGGTAATCGAGATCGGTGGGGACACCGACAATACCGGGGATACTGCGTCGAACCTGCAGCTTTCCCAGCAAAGGGCCGATGCAGTTCGGGACTATCTCGTCAAACAGGGCGTTGATCCGTCAGTTCTCGTTGCCAAAGGTTATGGGGATACCAAACCAGTGGCGGCAAATGACACCGAAGAAGGGAAGTTCCGCAACCGGCGGATTCAGTTCTCCGTCGCGCAATAGATTTCGGCCCCACCAACTTGGCCCGGATGACGGATGGTTATCCGGGCCTTTCCGTGTTTGCACGGGTCCTGGCTCCCTGGAAATGTCACCAAGAGATGTAACCCCCGCGATTTGACCATTACGCCTTCGTGTCAGTCCACGGGGGTGATCGCGTAGCGAGAAACCGGGAGAGGATCTAAAGTCGCATCCTCCCCTTTTTTAGCAGCCTGCTGGTAATGTGAAGGTCTGTTATTGCCCGATCCCGGCGCAGAGCAAGAGGTGCCGCGTTGCGCTGACATGTATACCGGTCAGCACGGGCCTTTCATCTGGGCAGACCCACATATAATGTCCCAGGTCATTTTGCTTCATTGAGTTTGGGTCTGGGGATGACAAGGGTTCACAGAAGAAATCTCTCA
>Ga0210401_10002843_pt1 | contig 18848 bp, 17 predicted proteins | sample IncBWH32MmetaG_FD_150866 | JGI IMG/M metagenome (GOLD analysis project Ga0210401, IMG submission 150866) | Forest soil microbial communities from Barre Woods Harvard Forest LTER site, Petersham, Massachusetts, United States - Inc-BW-H-32-M | ecosystem: Environmental > Terrestrial > Soil >... | reverse complement strand
GCCCCTGGCCGCGGGATTGCCCATCGGTTCAGGCGAGATTGAGAGTGGCCACCGCTATGTGTTCCAGAACCGGCTCAAGATCTCAGGCGCCTGGTGGAAGATGGAAAATTTAAGAAAGATGATCGCTCTACGGGTCTTACGAGCCAACCGAGGTTGGGAAGATTACTGGAGCAACGTGCATCAGCAAGCGGCATAACTGACTCGCACTTTTTAATTGCACCCTTTGGGTCTCGGCGGCGCTAGCATTGCAAAAGCGGAGCGGTCGGGATAGCCTCTGCCTCTGAGCGCGAACTACTCTAAGGAGCTAAGACTTGAGTTTGCAAGCCTTCCTCGCTCGCCGAGTGATCACTCCAAAAGAAATCCGCCCGGCGGCCATACTGGTGGAAGGAGAGCGAATCCAGGCCATTGTTTCGCTCGATCAAGTACCTACCTACGGTTACAAAATCCATGACTTCGGCGATGCCGCCATTCTTCCAGGGCTCGTCGATTCCCACGTGCATATCAACGAGCCCGGTCGCACCGAGTGGGAGGGTTTCGAAACAGCGACACGAGCTGCGGCAGCAGGAGGCTACACGATGCTGGTCGATATGCCCCTGAACTGTCTTCCCGCGACTACGACTGTCGCGGCTCTTGAGGCCAAGCGTGCAGCTGCACAGGGCAAATGCCGCATCGATTGGGCGGCATGGGGCGGGGTCGTCCATGATAACCAAAGTGACATCGAAGCTCTCGCTGTTTCAGGCGTTCGTGGATTCAAGTGCTTTCTGGTCAATCCTGGTATCGATGGCTTCACCATGGTTGCGGAGCAGCAACTGCGGTCGGCTCTGCCTCACGTCGCCCAAACTGGTCTGCCGCTCCTGGTACACGCTGAACTTCCCGGTCCAATTGATCTGGCAACGGACGCTCTGGCGAGCGCCGACTGGAATTGTTATTCGACGTATCTTCGGTCGCGGCCAGACGAGGCGGAACTGGCAGCCATCCGGCTGATGCTTTCGTTGTGTCGCGAATACGGTTTTCGTTTGCACATCGTCCATCTCTCGAGCAGTCAGGCGCTTCCGGAACTGCGGGCTGCGCGCGACGAAGGACTTGGGGTAAGCGTGGAGACCTGCCCCCACTATCTGCACGTGTGCGCGGAAACGATCGCGAACGGCGCGACGTTGAGCAAATGTGCGCCGCCGATTCGCAGCCGTGAAAATTGCGAGAGATTGTGGCAGGGCCTTAGAGAGGGGACGATCGATCTGGTGGTGACCGACCATTCCCCGTGTCCTCCGGCTTTGAAGCGTCTCGCGGAGGGCAATTTCCGAACCGCATGGGGTGGTATTGCGAGCCTTTCAGTAGCTCTGCCGCTGATGTGGACTGAGGCTAGCAGGCGAGGATTTACGGTGCTCGATCTAGCACGCTGGATGGCATCGGCCCCGGCACGACTGGCCGGTTGTGACACGCGCAAGGGACGGATTGCGGCTGGGTATGATGCAGACTTCGTCGTGTTCGATCCCGACCGCGAATTCACTGTGACAGAAGACAGACTGCACTACCGCCATCCGGTCTCTCCCTACATGGGAGAAACGCTGCGAGGAGTGGTGAAGGGAACCTATCAGCGAGGGAGTCCTGTCTTTTCTGAAGGAAGATTTCCCGGTAAGCCTGGCGGACGTGAATATTGTGCGAATGCGAACGCTCGATCAGCGCCATAAGCTTTTTGTATTCTCCTTGACCGCACTCGCGCTCATGGTGCCGCGGTCTGTCATACACTATTCCATCAGCGGATCTTGGCGTCCGCGCCAGGTTACGGAGTCGGGTAGATTTTCGCGAATACAAGAGGTGTGAATGAACAGCAATAGCATCGTCGGCAGGGCGGTTCCTCGCAAGGAGGGCCGCGACAAGGTAACCGGGAAATCCCAGTATGTCGACGATTTGGTTCTGCCGAATATGCTGTTCGGAGCAACTGTTCGCAGCCAGATTCCCCGCGGCCGGATAAGAAACATCACGTTCGGTTCTGGAATTGACTGGGACGAATTCGTGATCGTTTCTGCGAAAGATATTCCGGGGAAGAATTGCATCGCGTTGATAGGGGACGATCAGCCATGCCTGGCGAATGAGGTCGTCAACCATCCCGAGGAACCTGTTCTGTTGTTGGCTCATCCGGACCGCCACCTTCTTCCGAAGGCGGTTGAAGCCGTATCGATCGAATACGATCCTCTGCCTGCCGTCTTCACGATTGAAGACAGTGAGCGCGGGTCCGACATTGTGTGGGGCGAGGACAACATCTTCAAAACTTATTTGATCGAAAAGGGCGATGTCGATGGTGTGTGGGACAAGGCCGACCACATCGTGGAAGGCGAGTATACGACCGGCGCACAGGAGCAACTTTACATCGAAAACAATGGGATGATCGCCGCCTTTGATGCCGCCGAGGGAATCACGGTATGGGGTTCGCTGCAGTGCCCTTACTACATTCACAAGGCGCTGATGACTCTGTGCGCTTTGCCGGCGGAAAAAGTTCGTGTGGTGCAGATGGAGACCGGAGGAGCTTTCGGCGGGAAGGAAGAATATCCGTCGATGATCGCTGCTCATACTGCATTGCTGGCGATCAAGTCCGGGAACCCCGTGAAAATTATTTATGACCGCATGGAAGACATGGCGGCGACTACGAAACGGCATCCGTCGCGCACGCGTCACCGGACGGCCATCAGCAAGGACGGTAAGATCCTGGGCGGTGAAATCGACTTCACGATTGACGGCGGAGCGTACCTTACGCTGTCCCCGGTGGTGCTTTCTCGGGGGGCGATCCACGCTGGCGGACCGTACTACTGGCCGAGTGTTCGTATTCACGCGACAGCCGTTGCTACAAACGCGCCGCCACATGGAGCTTTTCGTGGCTTTGGAGCGCCGCAGAGCCTGTTTGCTATGGAGCGGCACATGGATCGCATCGCGCGAGCCGTAGGCCTTTCTCCGGTTGAGATCCGCCGCCGGAATTTTCTACAGCCTGGACAGTCCACCACCACGGAACAGGTTGTCCGCGAACCGATCGATCTCGGGAAGTTGCTGGACCGGGCGCTGGAAGTTTCCGACTATCACGCCAAGAAACAGGGCTTCGCGAAAGGGAATCAAGTCGGCGCTACCAGGAAGGGCATGGGCATTGCTGCGTTTCTGCACGGTGCGGGATTCACGGGGTCGGGCGAGCGCTATCTGAGTTCTGTTGTCGGTGTAGAAGGTTGTGCCGACGGCACCGTGCGCGTGCTGGTTTCTAGCACCGAATTTGGCCAGGGGACGAAGACTGTTCTCAGTCAAATTGCGGCCGAAGCTCTCGGCCTGCCCTACGAGAACGTCGGCATGGCCCAGCCGGATACGCTGGAAGTTCCCAACAGCGGTCCGACCGTTGCCTCGCGCACGGTAATGGTGGTTGGGAAATTGGTGCAGTCAGCGGCTTTGGGGATTCGGCAAACCCTGATTTCGTCCAACCTGCTGAGCGACACCTATACCGCAGGCGAGTTTCGCGTTGCTTGTGAGAACTATGTTGCAGCGCATGGCGAATTCCGTTCCTGGTCGCGTTACGAAGCGCCCAGCGATATTTTCTGGGACGACCAAAAATATCGAGGAGAAGCCTACGCGGCATTTGCGTGGGCGGTCTACATCGCGGAAGTCACGGTAGATTTGACGACGTATAGCGTATCAGTGGACGACTTCGTGGCGCTCCAGGAAGTTGGCAAGGTTCTGCACCCACTTCTCGCCAGGGGCCAAATCATCGGTGGCGTCGCCCAAGCGATCGGATTCAGCCTCTATGAAAAAGTGGTTTGGCAAAACGGACGCATGCAGAACAGCCAGATGACCAATTACATTATCCCGACTTCGAGCGACTTGCCTCCCATTCGCGTACACTTCGAAGAGTTGGGCAATGTCTACGGGGCGTATGGTGCGAAGGGCATCGGCGAACTCCCCATGGATGGTCCGGCCCCGGCAATCGTCAATGCGGTGCAAGACGCGCTCGGAGTTTATTTCAATTCCATTCCTCTGCTACCCGAAGACATCATGGATGGGCTTTCTTCATCGTCGCAAGACAATGACGTTGTTTCCGCAGGCAGGGTCCAATGACCGTTTCTGGCGCGAGCTGCGCCAAAGCCGAGATCTCGTTTACGGTCAACGGCAAGGCGAAAACGTTGTGTGCTTACCCGATGGAGCGCCTGCTCGACGTGTTGCGGCAACAACTCCAATTGACCGGCACGAAAGAAGGTTGCGGAGAAGGCGAGTGTGGTTCCTGCGCAGTGCTGATGGACGGCATGCTTGTGAACAGCTGTCTCGTGCCTGTTTTCCAGGCTGAAGGCTCAAGCTTGGTTACGATCGAGGGACTCGCTTCGGGTGAGACGCTGCATTTGGTGCAGGAGGCATTTCTTGAGTGCGGTGGCGCACAGTGCGGCATCTGCACGCCGGGAATGATTCTCGCAGCGTGCCATTTATTGAATGGAAAACCTGAAACCACGATGGATGAGATTAGGGAAGGACTCTCCGGCAATCTCTGCCGCTGCACGGGGTACAGCCAGATTGTTGAAGCGGTGGCGGAAGCGGTGCGCCGCAGGATGACGGTATGAGATCGAATCCCTCTGACTACGAAATGGTCGCGCCCGGCAAACTGCATACGATTGTCTCGTTGCTGGCACAGGAACCTGGCCTATGGCTTCCGATTGCCGGAGGCACCGATGTGATGGTGCAATACGCGGCGGGAAAACTTCCTGCGCGAAAGCTGGTCAGCATCTGGAATCTTCCCGAGTTGCGGCGTATCGAGGTCACAGAGAGCGAGATTCGGATCGGCGCGGGATGTACTTATACCGATCTCCGTAGACACGAGGTTATTGGACGCGAGTTTCCGCTTTTGGGCAGCGCCGCACGCTGGACCGGTGGGGTAGCGAACCAGAATCGCGGAACGATTGGCGGCAATATCGTCAACGCGTCCCCGGCTGCGGACTCGCTGCCTGCGTTACTCGTCTACGACGCCGAATTGATTCTCGTGTCGGTCCGAGGCGAGCGTCGTCTGCCCTATGCAAGCTTTCACACTGGCTACAAAAAGACACTGCTGGCGGCTGATGAACTGCTTCAAGCCGTGTGCCTGCCGCGCCGATTCACGGGATATTTCTGCCATGCCCGCAAGGTGGGAGCCCGTAATGCTCAAGCGATCTCCAAAGTGTGTATCGCCGCTCTGGGCCGCATAGCGGATAGAGTAGTTGACGATGTTCGCATCGCTATGGGAAGCGTGGCGCCCGTTCCGCTCCGCCTTATGGAGACCGAGCATACCGTGAAAGGAAAGGCTATCGATTCCGAGCTCTTGCTTTTGGCGAGAAAGGCCGTTGCCGCTGAGATCCGGCCGATTGACGATATTCGATCCACCGCGAGGTACCGTGCAGCAGTGGCAGGCAATCTTGTTCTTGAGTTTTTGAATCGGCTGAGTTCGGAGCAGATGGGCGCGGAACATGAGCAAGTGGCGGATGCTCTAGCACGATGGAATCGCCTTCCGATCGACGAAGCCATACAAACGATCCTGCCGTGCTGCGGGTCGGAGGCGTGGGCGCAGGGAATGGTAGCGAGAAGGCCGTTCGCGGATGAAGTAGCGCTGGTGGCTGCGTCGAACGAAACGTGGCGCAGCCTGACAGAATCAGGCTGGATGGAAGCATTCCAACTTCATCCGCGAATCGGAGAGTCGCGAACATCTTCTCCGAAACCGATGTCCCAGACAGCCCAGTCTGTAGAATGGTCGGCGCAGGAGCAGCAGGACGTAGCTGACGCCGAGGCGGCAATGAAGATTGCTCTGGCGGAAGCGAATCGAGAATACGAGCGGCGCTTCAATCGTATCTTCATTGTGTGCGCAACGGGTAAGTCTGCACCGGAGATTCTGAAGATTCTCCGCCGACGCCTCAAGAATGACGCAGATACTGAACTTTACGAAGCAGCCGAGCAGCAGCGGCAGATTACAGAAATCCGGCTACGGAAATGGCTTCGAGGATGAACCGCATTTCGACCCACATTCTGGACATCGTTCTTGGCAAGCCTGCCAAGGACGTGTCTGTACGACTGGAGAAACAGAACACACCCGCGAATTGGCGGCTGTTGACCTCGGCGCGTACCGATCGAGCTGGCCGGTGTGCTCAGTTGTTACCGGAAGGAGAAGATCTCTCTGCGGGAGTCTATCGGTTGTGTTTTGACACCGGGAGTTACTATGCGCTGCAAAACATCGACGCACTGCATCCGGTGGTGGAAGTCACGTTCCAGACGCGTGATGGAGAGTCGCACCTTCACATTCCGCTGCTGCTGAGCCCACACGGGTATACGACTTACCGGGGAAGCTGAATTCAACCGCTTCTCGATCTATGGAGTCGATAAGGTGACCTCGTCAAGCCGCGAATGGCTCAACCTTCTCGTGCGCTGGTTCCACGTGTTTGCGGCGATCATGTGGGTCGGCCAAACCTATTACTTCACGTGGCTGGACGGCCAATTTGGCAGGCTTGAGAAGAACGCCGCCGGGGACGGTGCAAGGTTGTCAGTATGGATGGTCCACAGCGGCGGTTTCTACACTGTCAACAAACAGACGGCCCTGACGGTCGGACCTGAGCAAGTTCGGTGGTTCCGCTGGGAAGCGTTGATGACTTGGCTGAGCGGAATGGCGCTCCTGTTTCTTGTCTACTATTCCAGCAGCGGACTTATTGACGCGGACATTGCGAACATTTCTCAGGGGGTCGGCATTGCCATCGGACTAGCCGTGCTAGCTGGCGGATGGGTCGTCTACGATCTGGCACTACGGTCGTCTCTTGGCAGGTTGGAAGCCGCGTTCGCTCTATTCTCTCTGCTGATGATTGCCGTGCTCGCCTGGGGATTGATGCATGTGTTCAGCGGACGCGCGGCTTACATCCACCTCGGAGCGGTGTTCGGGACGATTATGAGCGCCAACGTCTGGTTCCGAATTCTTCCCTCCCAGCGCAAAATGATCGCGGCGGCGGCAGCAGGGGAAGCGTTCGACGCGTCACTCGGCGCTCAAGCCAAGTTGCGCTCCAAACACAACACCTTTATGGCAGTCCCCGTCGTCTTTATCATGATTAGCAACCACTTTCCTATAGCGACGTACGGGAACGCTTACGGTTGGGAGGTCCTCGTCGCCCTCGTTCTCCTCGGCTGGGGAGCGGCGAAGCTTATACGCGAAGCCTAGGCCTCAATAAGGCGGAATTGTCGACAGAAACAGAATCGAGTGCAAACAACTGGAACCACAAGTCGCGCGGAGGAAGTCATCGCCCGGTGTAAAAGGTTAGCGTCATTTACTGAAGATCCAGATTGCACGCGCAGGACATTCCTGTCTCCGCCTATGCGTGATTGCCACCGGGAACTTGCCGGATGGATGGAACCGCTGGGCGCTGACGTGCAAGTCGATGCTGCCGGAAACTTCCGTGGAGTTTTCCCGGCCGCTCAGCCGAATGCTCCGCGCCTCCTGATCGGTTCACACCTCGATACGATCCCTAACGCCGGTGCTTATGATGGCGTTCTGGGGGTTGTTCTTGCCATCGCGTTGCTGGAGGAGTTGCGGGGACGGAGGCTGCCTTTCGGCATTGAGGTAGTTGCCTTCTCTGAGGAGGAAGGAGTACGCTTCGGCACTCCATTCATCGGCAGCCGTGCCTTAGTGGGCAGGCTGGATCAGGAACTCCTGGATACTCGGGATGCGCAAGGCATTTCCGTGCAAGAGGCGATCGAGAGCTTTGGGCTGAATCCTGAAAAACTCCCTCAGGCTGAACTCGAGAGCAATACGCTCGCCTACCTTGAATTTCATATCGAACAGGGACCAGTTTTGGAGAAACTAAATCTGCCAATCGCCTTGGTAGAGGCCATTGCCGGCCAGACCCGATTGGAGTTCACGTTTCTCGGCCGCGCCAACCATGCGGGCACAACGCCCATGCATCTTCGCTGCGACGCGCTTGCTGGCGCGGCCGAATGGATCGGCACAGTGGAGCGCGTGGCCCAGGGAGTGCCTGGTTTGGTCGCAACCGTCGGAAAGATCGAATCCAAGCCAGGAGCGACGAACGTAATCGCGGGAAAGGCGTGGCTGACCCTCGACGTGCGTCACAGCTCCGACGAGATTCGAAATAGGGTCGTGGTTGATCTCATTCGCCGGGCTGAAGGAATTGCCGCGCGCCGCGGATTATCGGTTCAGGAGCGCACACTGTTAAGCCAGCGCGCAGTTGCGATGGATTCGTTCCTCAATGGAGAGATAGAACAGGCAATCCTCAAAACAGGATGCAAGCCGCATCGGATGGTAAGCGGCGCCGGTCATGATGCCATGATCATGGTGGAAAGAGTCCCTGCTGCGATGATTTTTCTGCGCACTCCCGGCGGCATCAGTCACGATCCGGCGGAATCGGTTGGGTGTAAGGACGTAGAGAAGGCAATCGAGTGCGGATTGCATCTTCTCGATCAGTTGGCTGCTTCGCCCAAATTTCAACAAAGGATGAACCGTGCATAATCTTGGCCGCACACGAAGTTCCCAACAAGCGAATCATTTACTGCTGACTGCCGACACTTTTGTGCGTACGACTCTGCCGGGTATGAAAGCGTGCTCAGCAATTGTGCATGTCAGTCCCGCAGTGGGTGCCAGATTCACGGAATACACCGCAGAGTTTGAGGCTGGAGGAGAGCTGGGCAGTACGCCGACCCAGCGCGTTATTTTCGTGATCGAAGGCGGCGTGAAGGTGGAGGTTGACGGCAAATCAGACGAACTGGACGCGTGCGGTTACGCCTTTCTGCCCCAGGGATTCTACCACCGCGTGGTGGCGGCCAAAGCGAGCCGTGTCGCCGTCATCGAGAAACCGTATCAGGCTCTCGATTCGGTTGCGTCGCCACGGTTAATAATTTCGAGCGAAGATGCGGTGTCCTCGCATCCGCTCGGAGACGATCCCACCTTGCAGGTCAAATGCCTCCTGCCCGAGGAGATGAGTTTCGACTGCGCAGTGAACACGATGGTCTACCAGCCGGGGGCCTCGCTGAGCATGGTCGAAATGCACGTGATGGAACACGGGCTCATGATGCTCGAAGGTGGCGGAATTTACCGGCTGGGCGATTCCTGGTATCCAGTGACAGCTGGAGACTTCATCTGGATGGGGCCATGGTGCCCGCAGTGGTTCGGAGCCATCGGCAAGGTGCCAGCAAAATATCTCATATACAAAGACTGGAACCGGCATCCCTTGGCGGGATTGCTGTGATGAGTCTCACGATCAACCGAGACCGCTTGCTCTTCGAAATCGACGAGCTCGCTTCATTCTCTGATGCTGAAGCTCCTGCCGTGACGCGAATCGTCTTCACGCCAACGGATCTCAAAGCTCGCGCGTGGATGAAAGCGCATTGTGAGGAAGCCGGACTCACGGTGCGCCAGGATGCCGTGGGCAATATCTTTGCACGCTGGAATGGTTCTGACGCGGCCGCGCCGGTTGTCGGCACTGGCTCTCATATTGACGCTATTCCGAACGCAGGGAAATTCGACGGTGTTGTAGGCGTGCTGGGAGGGTTGGAAGCGATAAGAGGTTTGCAGCAGAGTGGATTTCGTCCGAGGCATCCGATTGAGTTGCTCATTTTCACTTCCGAAGAACCGACGCGTTTTGGCATCGGATGCCTTGGCAGCCGGCTCCTGTCGGGCTCCCTTTCCCCGGAGGCGGCGAGAAAACTAACGGGCAACGATGGCACGACACTCGATGAGGTCTGCCGTGCGACTGGTCTCGGAAGTGATCTCGAACGGGTGAAGTTGCCAAGCGGGTACTACGAGGCATTCATTGAATTGCACATTGAACAGGGACCGCTGCTGGAGCGACGGCAAATTCCTCTCGGCATTGTGACAAAGATCGCCGCACCGGCGAGTCTGCGCATTGTAATCGAGGGCCCGGGTGGACACGCCGGAGGAGTCTTGATGACCGACCGCCACGATGCTCTCTGTGCGGCGGCTGAACTGATTCTGGAGATTGAGAGCGCAGGACGCACCAGCGGAGCCATTGACACAGTTGCGACAGTAGGCATGTGCGAGGTATTCCCCGGCGCGGTTAATAGCATTCCCAGCCAGGTCCGCCTAAGCGCGGACGTCCGCGACACGGATCTTCAACGGCGCGACACCGTATTGCGCACGATTGAAGCCACCTGCCGTTCGATTTCCGTCAAACGGCAGGTGTCGATCCAGAGCCAGTTGCTGAACGCCGACGCGCCGGCCGACTGTGCCCCCGCAATAATCGAAGCGCTTTCTCAATCTTGCCGCAAGCACGACCTGAACTCTCTGGCCATGGTCAGCCGTGCCTATCATGACTCACTTTTCATCGCGCGCGTCGCTCCGGTTGCAATGTTATTCATTCCTTGCCGCAACGGATACAGCCATCGTCCAGACGAGTACGCGGCTCCGGAAGATATCATTCGAGGAACGCTTGTACTCGCCGAGACCCTCGCAGCCCTGTCTAGGTGACGTTTTCAGAACCAGCTTGGACTTGGATCCTGGCGTAACAAATTGGTGGCGCGGAATAGATGAAATCGCAAGGCTCTCTGAACGGCAAAAAAGTACCAACGACACCTGCTTTGACATCCCTGTCGATGACGCTTCTCAGAACGAGTTCTACAACCGGTTCCCAGTTCTGGGCACGCCGCCGTCGCCATCCAATGGCTGCCAATAGCTCTTACAATCGCCCCCCTGGTGTGGCTCTGCCGTAAACAAGACCATCGACAGCCCGCGGCAGATCCAGATGACACGCGGGTCGGGTTCCAGTTCACACTTTCAGGGAGGCAACCCCCGTTACCAACCCCCGTTACTCTTCCCCGATGTCTTCGTTCCAAATCTCTGGGTTCGCGCGAATATAGTCGCCCAACAGGGAAGCGCACTCCTCGGAATCGAGGTTGACGACCGTTACTCCGAGCGAGCGGAGCCATTCCACGCCGCCCTGGAAATTGCGGCTCTCCCCGACGATCAGAGTCCCGAAGCCAAACTGTCGTACGAGCCCGCTGCAATACCAGCAAGGCGCCAGTGTTGTGGCCATGGTGAGCTGGCGATAGCTGCGCTGGCGTCCTGCGTTGCGGAAGGCGTCGGTCTCGCCGTGCAAAGAAGGATCGCCGTTCTGCACGCGCCGGTTGTGGCCGGCGCCGACCAGTTTGCCGCTCTGGTCAAAAATCGCGGCACCGATAGGAATGCCGCCCTCAGCCAGCCCTTTACGGGCTTCAGCTATCGCCACTGCCAGCATCGCGGAGTAATCGGGGCTGGACACTGTTCTTGAGTATATGGGGGTAAGCCTTGAAACTCGAACAGAAAACGAATTTTCGCCGAGGGCATAGTGATTTCCGCGCGACAGAAAGATGACCTGCCCGGCCTTGGGGCGAACTTCGACACCCTGTCTACCCATCAGACAGGAGCAGCTGTGTGGCGTGCCGACACAGACGTGCCAATTCCGGTTACCTTCCCGGACTTTTTCGGAGAATCCCAGGCCCAAGGCGACCACAGCCTTGACGCGATGGGAGAGTGAGCCTAGGCTCGGTGCAGAAATGTACGCTACATGGGTTGAATGCGCATCTCAAAATCCCTGAGGAAAATGACCGACCCGAGATTACTGCGACTCTGAGGCTGCACTCTCGGATTCGCAAGGCATGAATGAACCGATACATGAATTCCCGTTTTGGCCAATTGCTCTTTCCGTTCTTGACCCCGGAATGCTTGTGTCAGCGATCGCCAGACACGACTCGCTCGGAGTGTTTGCCGTCGGAGTAGTCATTACCTTGATTGGATGGTCTCAACTAGTTCACCGGCTCCGGCGGCAACGATAATAGCTTGGCGCGCGGAATCGCCAAAATGCGGCCAACCGGCTCCCAATAGAAGTCTTCCGGGAGGTGCGCCCTCTCCGTGGTAGGCGCGGACACGCATGTGTCTATCCGCCGATCGTGGAGGGGGAACCAGCGATTCTGGGTGGATTGTCGCCAAACGAGAAACTATGGGGTTGTGGTCGCAAAATCACCCTAACGCCCCGGTCTAGGAATGCCGCGCGACCCACAAAGCGGGAGTAAGGTCTGGGAGGCACCGGATCGGGAAATCGGCAAGTCCGGGGAGAATCGCGGAAAAGTAGTCCAGCCGATTGCGCTGGCCGTTGCAGAATAAGAACAGGTGCCCGCTCAGCGGCTCGCACGACAATCGGTCCCGGACCAGACCGTACAGGCCCTCGAAACCCTTCCGCTCCAGCGGCCAGATAGATGCGTGTGGCTGGACGCAATCCAAACACGGCTTACACGTGCTCCAGGGCACTCACCAGTCGCTCGAACATGTTCGTATCAAAATCAGGATGTACCTCAATCCGACGCCCACCTGGCAGCACTACTGCCAGCCCAAAAGTCGCGTCGTGCTGCGTCGGCGATTTCTTGGCGGCCAACTCCACCTTCACCAACCGCCCGGCCGAAGAAACTGGCCTACGCCTTCTCTTCCAACGCCGTTTCTTCAGATGGCGATCCAGTATGCTGAAGCTCAAACCCCGACTCCGACCAAACTCGCTGCGGCGCATACCCCTGCTCGTGAATTCTGCCACACACTTAGTTCAGTTAATCGATTTGCATTTGAAACAGATGCACACAGAACCTGAACGAGAGAGCACTTGCTCCGGCCAAGACTCAACTCCTGGGAAGAACGATCGACCAGTTGTGCAAGCCAAAGGTCGGGCGCGACAGAGAGTACGAAGCCGGATGGACCAGAAAGGGCGGCGGCACAGAAACTGAACAACCCTACATTCGCGCCAATGTCCCAAACGGTGACACCGGGTCTAACCAGTTCATCGACCATGCTGTAGAGCATTGGGTCCACGCGCGACATGGCCAGCCAGTAGCGCAGCCCTGCCTCCGGGGTAACGTATATGGGCAGACGACCGAACCTGGAGGGGAGTCTACCGCGAAGCACGACCCCTCTACTCACGCGCTCTACCGTCTGCGAAAATTCATTTAAGAGGAATTCCCGTTTGTCTGCGCCTCAACACTGGTCAGATTGTACACTTGCTTTTTTCGCCACAGTGTATTCCTCTCTTGATACCTAATATCTTTCTTATCCGTGTGCCCTCAATGCGTAACAACCCGTCAATGAAATGCGGGGAGTTGGCAGTAGTTCAGACGGGTTGCTGTCACAAAATCTTAGTTTCCTATCGACAAGCGCACCGGCGCGGAACATTCGCGTGAGGCGATGAAGCATCACGCCGGCGCACTTGCGATAGGAAACTAAGATTTTGCGACAACCGCGAGTGACGCCGTTTAGAATTGGGATCTTCAGAAGTACTCCGAAGACCAGCAGAGTGCAGGGGCACGATGACCGAAAACGCGAACGTTAGCTCTCGGCTATCGGGCAGCCCGCTCATTGCCCCAGCGTGGCATACGATTGTATTCATCGCTATTTTTGTCGGGATGTCCGTCGCTGGCGGTTTCTTTCAGCACGCCGTAAAGCAACACCCGCAGGCGACAGTGCCGAGCGGCAACGCTGTGCCACGTTACATTTCTGTGCTCGTCTTTGAATGGCTTCTGGTGCTTTATGTCCGCATGGGTGTGCACAAACGCGGAATGCGTTTGCGCGATCTTGTTGGCGGCCGATGGACTACGCCGAAAGAGGTGATGAAAGACATCGCTCTAGGCGCGGGTCTCTGGGCGGTGTGGATCGGCTTGATGAATGTCATGTCCTGGGTGAAGGAACAAATGCCGCGCAGGGACTTCTTCCGCGAGGGATTCTTGAAAGCCTCGTGTGGATACCGGTTGCTCTCTCAGCAGGGTTTTGTGAGGAGGTCGCATTTCGCGGCTATCTTCAGAAGCAATTTCGGGCGATCACGGGTAATGCTGGATGGGCAGTCCTTTTCCAGGCGATTGTATTCGGCATTGGCCATCTATACGAAGGCGTGGGTCCAGTAGCAAGAATCACGCTGTTCGGCGTCCTGTTCGGACTGCTCGCTGTATGGCGGCGAAGCCTGCGACCGGGGATGATAGCGCACGCATGGTCTGATATTTTTGGGGTAATCATTTTCCGCGGAATGTAGACAGGGGCGGCCTTGGTTCGGACACTGGTCGCGCTTTGTAGATGCTGATTTCTGAGCCTGCGTCGTTAACTGTTGCAACCAGGCCGGTTAATCACTCAAAACCCTGGCCAGGACGAAAGCCTTCACATCTTCATCAAAAAGATCGACGAGAGTCGGCAAGTCGGCCCCGTCAGCTTTGTACCAAACTGCAAGGTTGTCCAGTTGCGGTCCCAGGACCACGCCAAATTGAGGGCCAGAGGCATGACGCCACCAGCCCTCTCCGCGGGGTTTGTAAAATGCTAGCAACGCCGCGGGTCAATCGCGATCAGTTACCGTCGGTTCTGTGTTCGCCCGCTGAACACCAGCCTCAGGGTATGGTCTGTCATCTCCCATGATTCCCTTCCACAGAATCCGATTGAACAAATCGGCATTGTTGAGGTCGGGGTGTTTGAAGTTAAAGCCTGCGGTCGCTTGCGCCCACCACGCACCGTCGTGCAGCGGTTTGACTGCGACAGTGACAGGCCGGTTTCCGGGGTTGTGGCATTCGGGTACCAGTTTAGGATCTACCGGAGAGTGGCACAGTATACCCGGAATGGGCGCTACATAGGGCTGCAGGTTGGGTTGCTTGATGAACACATCGGACATGGGGCTGGCGTTAGCGTCGTTGAGGCCCAGGTAATTGACGCCGAGGATATCCTCGATGGTACGGACCACATTAGTCGAGTTGTAATTCGTGTGGATGACTGCGCCGCTCTTCGTGTAGGGAGACGCTACGAAAATCGTCGAGCGGTGCGCATCCACATGATCCGGTCCGTTCTGTGCATCATCTTCGACCACGAATATCGCCGTATCCTTCCAGTAGGGAGATTTTGATACCGCCTCGACCAGACGGCCTAAGGCGTAGTCGTTGCTCGCCATCTGTGACAGCGGATTTTCCAGAATCCCGACATTCGTCGTGAAGTTGCCGAAGTGGTCCTCCATGAAATCGACCATCTCGAAATTGGGTAGATTGCCATTTTTCACATACCCATCGAACTCGCGCTTCCACTCCTCATAGCGGTACTGATCGGGGGTGTTCAGGTCCCAGCCACGATAGTAAAGATCCGTGCGCTTGCGGAGAGACGGACGCCCCGGCACCGCCTGCACCACCTTCTGCTTGAATGCGTCACGGACGATGGGTATGTAGAAGGGATACGGAGCCGAAGGGACGACATAGTAATTCTCATCGTCATAGAGACCGTAATGGCGAACCGCCAAGCCGGCCCGAAGCACCGTGTCCCAGATGTAGCCACCGAGCGCATCGGGGTCGAGATCATCCGCACCTTCCGACGCGGTGATGTCTTTCGGTCCAGGTTCAATGGATGAGTTGCCGGTCGGATCGAACAGGGTGGTAATGCGCACCGTGTTCGGCCCCTGCGTTCCCTTGGTCTGGTCCGGCACCGCAATGCCGATGTTCCGGGGATTGCCATTCCAGTCGAATGGGATGTTGAAGTTCGCGTTGCCGTAGCCGACCAGAACGTTCTTGGTCGTGGCGTCATTGGCATGACCCTGTGTGTCCCAGTTCCAGCCGTCGCCGCTTACATCGCCTGCATCGTAGAAATTGTCGAGCAGAGCGAAGCGTTCCGCGAGAAGGTGGTGGTTGGGAGAGATTGGGCGTGGAAACTGTACGCGGGTTGGATCGCCATTGCCCTGCGGCAGATCGCCGAGTACCTGATCGTACGTACGGTTTTCCTTCTGAATGTAGATCACGTGTTTGATGTGGCGATGCAGGAACGCCATCATCGGATCCTGGCGACGGTTGAAGAAGAGGTTGTTGGCATCAACCAGTTCTGACAGATAGCTGAGGGTATCGCCGTCCGGCACGGGAATGGTCAGAAATCCCGCCTTCAGCAGGGCCAGGATATATTCGTTACGGGAGGTCGGATTCGGTGGCGGGCAGAGAAGCTTCGAATACTTTGGCGGGATGCCCAGGCCAGGGCAGTCGACTCGGTATTCCAGGTTCGGTCCTGCATTGGATTTCATGTTCACTACGAACAACTTCTTGCCGTCGGCGCTGACCGTAACCGAACTGGGGTACCACCCAGTGGGGATGCGGCCGAGCAACCGCTCGGAAGCCACATCAATGACAGCCACGGCATTCTCGCCGCCCAGCGTGGCGTAGAGCCGACGGCCGTTCGGGCTGAGCGCCAGGGAGTTGGGGCTGGAGCCCTTGTACAGGTAGCCTGGACGGGCCACGGAGATTCGGCTCTTGACAACATCTCTTGTGGTATCGATCACCTCGATCTCATCAAGATCGCCGTTGGCGACATAGAGTCGAAGCTGATCCGCCGACAGTACCATACGATTCGGTTCGCCACCGACCCTGATCACATTGAACGAGCCCGAAGGATTCACCGAGAGCACTTGGCCATCGCGCTGGCTGGTCACATACGTCTTAACCGGGGCGCCCGCGGTATTCGATACCACCACTGTCCAGTAAGGCATTTCTCCGACCGCCGTGGTCTGTCCGGGCACAAAGAAGGTCACTTCGTTTGACACCTTGCGAGTTGCCGGATTCACTATCGACAACGAATCGTTCTGGTAGTTGGCCACGTACAATGTCGAGCCGTCCGGGCTGATCGCCAACCCGGCGGCGAGAGCGCCGAACGGGATAAACATATCCTGCGCATATTGATTGCTGTTGATAGGGGTATTTTTGAACATGCCGCCAGTAGGGAACGTCTGTATGGGCACGTCCGCCGGGATATCGTGGTCCAAGAGCACAAACGGAGCATCCGGTACGAAGGTCGCGTCGGCACTGGCTCCGGGGTTGCTCGCTTTGTAAACGAAGATGCGGTCGTCGATGCCTCCTGCAACATAAAATCTGCTGCCCGACGGATCCCACAGCAATCCGTGATAGGTGTTGGGAATGTTTATCAGTTGCTTCTGCACTGGCTCCGTGCCACGGACGTCGAAAACGAACACCCACTCCGCATTCGGTGTCATGGTTGACGTCTGTTTCCCCGTAATAGGGTCGAGCGCAGCGTACGAGATAGGCGTACCTTTCGGTCCCTGGGTGTAGAAGCCTGTGTTGTACCCCGTCGTTAAGATCAGTAAGGCGGTGCCGTCCGGGCTAAGCGCAGTGTTCACTGCACCATTCGCGTTGGCGGACCCATCGCTGCGCAGCCCGGTGGGCAGGTCTTGGAAAATTGAGCCGGGAGCGGCGGTAGGAGTAATGTAGAAACCGTCCGGCAGAAGGTTGCCTCCAACCTGTGCCGGGTGCCGCCTCTGACCACCCGCCAACTCGGGCACCGTCAGGCAGAGAAGAACTGCCAGAACGGCGCAAAAGCAAAAGCTCGTTTTTTGTCGCATGTTACCTCCTTTCGAGGTCTGCCTCTTGGCCTTGTGTGACCATGAAAACCGGAATTTTCTTTTCGGCCTCGAAAACGGCACCATTGTACGCCCGCTCCGCCTGTTCGCGATATTGTGCAACGATTTGTCATCGGCGTCCTCCGAATGTCCGGCCTCAGTCCGCAATTTCTAGCCGGACCGGGAGCCGCCGGCTCATGGCGTTGAAGGATCAAATCAAAATTGAGATTTCTCACGGAGTGATGCTTTGACCAAGACCAACCACACTGCTTTCTTAGCCAACCTCTCGTTGTGAGTATCTCCCTCTCGAAATCGAATGCAATTTCAGTCGTAAACATCTGCTACGAATTCGTCTAGGAACGCGCTAACTTTTGTGCCCGGGATGCGCTATGTAATTTGAAAGTGTGCCCAGGTAGCAGTCCAGGATTCACGCGTCACGTTTCAGAACAGGTTGCGCCACCGAGGTCTGGCCCAGTGCGGCAGCGGGCGGCAGACATGAGATTCTTGCAGCGACTCTTCGGAGCCGCAGAAGGAGACCTTGCATCTCGTACACGCTCATTCCAGTTGGCTGCCTGTGACAGTGCATCCGCTCAACGTGAGAATTCAGTCTGCCCCTTCGATCAACGAGCTGAGCATGCACCTGTTGGCAGTTCACCGGTATGAGGAGCGCACCAACTTCCAGAGTGTGCGCGACTTGCAGCATGACCTTCTTGGGAGAGAGATCGGCTCCGTGTAGATCAATTGCGAGATGTCCGAGGCCAACCTCCTCCAGACGGCGCTTAACGACTTCGAGGGCCGCCTTCTTTTCGGCGACAAACAGTATGCGGCGTCCCGCGGCAGCCAAGCTCGCAATCGGTTAGTGATCGTCTGGCTCTTTCCCGTTCCCGGTGGCCCATGGATAACTCTGCTTTGGTCCGCAAGGACGGCCGCTATCGCTCGCTGCTGGCTGGAGTCGGCATCGAGCACCAAGAACTCGTTGTCCAGTGGAATCCGGTCGAACTCTCTGGGATCGGGGTCCGCACACATGTACCAGCAATAGCGGACGTGTTCGGTGTCTCTGGGCTCACATGCTGTTGGCACTCCTTGACGGGCGGGCTACGCCAGAGGAAATCGCTGGATTGGCACGCGGATCGGCCAAACGTAAGACACCGCAATTGATCGAGGCACTCGAAGGCAATCGCATGAGCGATCATGTGCGATTCGTGATCCGCGGTTGTCTGCGTCACCTGGCCTGCTTAGAAGAGGAAGTGGAGGAACTCGACGCCGAAATTCTCCGGCGCATGCAACTCTCTAGTTTCAGAAAGCCTTCACACTGTTACAAACCATTCCCGGAGTAGGCCAACTTTCAGCAGCCACGATCTTGGCAGAGACCGGGCCAGACCTAGACTCCTTTCCGACCATTGAACAGATGGCGAGTTGGGCGGGCTTGTGTCCAGGTAATCGGGAAACTGCAGGCATTCAGAAAGGACCACAAACCACCCACGGCAATCC
>Ga0210401_10002841_pt1 | contig 18852 bp, 20 predicted proteins | sample IncBWH32MmetaG_FD_150866 | JGI IMG/M metagenome (GOLD analysis project Ga0210401, IMG submission 150866) | Forest soil microbial communities from Barre Woods Harvard Forest LTER site, Petersham, Massachusetts, United States - Inc-BW-H-32-M | ecosystem: Environmental > Terrestrial > Soil >... | reverse complement strand
GATAATTGCGACCAGCAGAATATCGATGACCGAGATCACCGACAGATGTGGCCACGGTGCTGAAAACTGAGTCACTCACGGCCCCTTTCAAAGTGATATCCGCTGGGTCCAACATTTCATTGTAATCCAGGATTCATCGCTACAAAGGTTACAAGCGTAAGGGGAAGACTGAGCGGTTAGGCGGGCGCCTTGGCTGACACCTCGATCTGCATGCCCTCGGCGGCAGCCCGCAGTCGCGGATAGTAGTCACGGGCCTCCTTGACTACCTTGTCGATGCAGACGTCGTCATGATCGGGATCGTGATGGAACAGAACCAATTCTTTCGCACCGCTCTCGGTCACCACGTTGATGGCTTCGCGCCAATGGCTGTGCCCCCAGCCGTGTTTGCGGGCGTATTCCTCGGGAAGATATTGCGCGTCGTAGATCAGGACGTCCGCGCCGGCCGCAAGCTTGCGCACGTTCTTGTCGAACAGCGCATTCCCAGGCTCGTTGTCGGTGGCATACACCATCACGCCTTCTTTTGTTTCCAGGCGAAAGCCCATGCAGCCCTGGGGATGGTTCAGCCACAGAGTCTGCAAGCTCACATCCCCCAACTGGATGCGGCCTTCTTCCAGATCGTAAAAGTTTTGGTGAGCCTGCATTTCGGTCAGGCCTACGGGAAAGTACGGCGCGGCCATCTGCTCCTCGAGCACCCGCTTCAGACTGCGCGTCCGGCTTGAACAATGAAACTGGAAGCGGTTCTCACGGTTGTCGTAAAGCGGGCCGAAAAACGGAATTCCCTGAATGTGGTCCCAATGGAAATGCGAAACGAAAACGTGGGCAGAAACGGGACGCCCGTTGAACTCGTGGCGCAGGGATTGTCCCAACACGCGGAAGCCCGTGCCACAATCGAAAATATAGAGTTCATCCCCGACGCGGACCTCCACGCAGGAAGTGTTGCCTCCATAGCGCATATTTTCGAGCTGAGGAGCAGGTGTCGATCCACGAACTCCCCAGAACCTAATACGCATAGGCCCCCGTGCTGGCTAAACAGCCATCTTCTGCCCCGCCGTCGAATCCGTCAATTCATTCGGTGGTTACCGGGGTACTACTGCTCCTGCCCTTATAATGGCAGACGAGATTCCAGTTGAAAGGGCCTAACCGGCAACCTCTTGCTGCGCCCCGATTACAAGGAGTTTTCACGCCTCGCCCGCGAATTCACGCTGGTGCCGGTCGTCAAGTCGGTCACGGCCGACCTGCTAACGCCCGTCTCTGCTTTTCTCGCCATAGCCGCCGGCGAACCTGACGCTTTCTTGCTGGAATCGGTGGAGCGTGGAGAGCAAATCGGGCGCTACACGTTCCTCGGAGCGCGTCCCTACCTGAAGGTAAGAGCCCGCGGCGAGGATGTTGTGCTGCAGCGCGGACGCGCCCGCGAACAGCGCAAGGGCAACGTGCTGCCCATGTTGAAAGAGTTGCTGCGCCAGCATCGCCCGGCAACGATTCCCGGCTTGCCACCGTTTACTGCCGGCGCCGTCGGCTATTTTGCCTATGACGCCGTCCGCCAACTGGAAAAAATTGGCGAGCATGCCAAGGATGATCTTGCTCTGCCTGATTGTGTGCTGATGTTCTTCGATCGCCTCCTGGCTTTTGATCACCTGCGCCACCAGATTCATATCATCGCCACTGCCGACGTTTCGCGCGAGAGCCCTCGACGAGCCTACGATCGCGCATTCGCTGACATCGCAATCCTCGAAAAGAAGCTGGCCGCCGGTTTGCGTCCGGCGCATTGGCACAAGTCAGCTCGACCCGGCAAAGCCAAGCTGAAGGTTCATGCTGGAACCAGCCGTAACCGTTTCATGAAGTCCGTGGAACGCGCCAAAGACTACATTGCAGCCGGAGACATTTTTCAGGTTGTGCTCTCGCAAAGACTGGACTTTTCTCCCGAAGTTGCGCCGTTCGATATCTACCGCTCCCTACGCACGGTGAACCCCTCGCCTTACTTGTACTTTCTTCGCATGGGTGACATTCACGTTCTGGGATCGTCCCCGGAGATGCTGGTGCGCGTGACCGGAAGCAAGCTGGAATACCGCCCGATTGCTGGAACTCATCCGCGTGGGCGCGACGAGGCCGAAGATGTGCGCCTCGAAAAGGAAATGCTGGCCGACGAGAAAGAACGCGCCGAACACGTCATGCTGGTCGACCTTGGCCGCAACGATCTGGGGCGCGTCAGCCAGTACGGTTCGGTCAAAGTACGCGACCTCATGTACGTGGAGCGTTACTCGCACGTCATGCACATCGTCTCCGCGCTCGAAGGCAAATTGCGCGAAGGCCTGGACGCTCTTGATGCCTTTGCCGCGTGCTTTCCCGCTGGAACACTCAGCGGAGCGCCAAAAGTGCGTGCCATGCAAGTCATCGAAGAACTTGAGCCCGTGCGTCGAGGCGTCTACGGAGGCTCCGTGCTTTACGCCGATTTCGCCGGCAATCTCGATTCCTGCATCGCCATCCGCACCATGCTCATGCAGGGCAAGCGGGCGTATTTACAAGCGGGAGCAGGCATCGTCGCCGATTCCGATCCCGCAAGTGAGTTTCAGGAAAGCATGAATAAGGCCCAGGCGGTGCTACGGGCGGTTGAAATGGCGCGAAACGGGGGATAAGTCGTGATAATTTGTGTCCCGAGAGCTGTCATCCTGGGCGTGGCGAAGGAGCTATGTACTTTGTTTGCAGCGCTTATGCGGGATATGCGATTCTCTTCGAACGCGCTGCACTGTTTTCCTGACAAAAAAAACTCTCTTTCGCATCGTGTCTATGAAAACAAAGGGGTTGCTGGCTTATTCGCGCTAGATCTAACAAAACATGAGGCTTAAACTTGCCCCATGTTTTCATGGATTTAGGGGATGACTGTAAAGTATAGAAAACAAGGCAGATTGACTGCAAAGTAAGTCCTTAGTTTTGAAATATTTTACGCCGACAGTGCAAAATATAGAAAACAGAGGAGTTACTGATTCTCGTACCGCCACATCCGTCGCCTTGGCCCCGGGGCGGGGCTTTTCCAAAGACGAGACAAGCGCCGATCGTAAACATCGGGCGCTGCCGGTAGGTTGTCAAACAGCCGATGACCGCGCTATTCTCAAATAGCTAACTTTAATTCTCGTATGTTATCTGTATTGACAGTCTCCGTCAACGAAAAAGTGATTGCGGGACGGCGCGAGTCCCATTTTGGGAATGGAAGGTTTCGCTTTTCGAAAGCTTGCTTGGGGGTGGGATAAGCAAAAGTCAGAGTGCCCACCCTAACGTCGAAAAGCATGAGGTTAGATGGGCCGCCCGTCCGGGCCAGATCGACATGGTACGAAGGCTTTCGTTTGCCTAATTCTTGAGGTACCAAAATTCATTAGATCGGCCACGTATTGCAGCTCGTCGAAATCTGCGCCTGCCTCCATCCGCTTGACGGCGTCCGGCGTTCGTGGCCTCCCAGCCGGGGCCCTTCCCAAACCCTTGTGTCGGTCGTGGGGTTGCAGCATTGAGGCGGATTTCCTTGGCAGCGTCGGCTCCCACCTTTGCAAAGGGCGAAGCTGTGCAAAAACCCCCTCAGAGGGTGGCGTCCGTGGAAGCAAGACTGTAAAGCCAAACTTCAAAGGTTGTTTATAGAGCCTCCCAAAGCGAAATTTTCGACAGAAAACTTAGTGACGATTTTGATTCTTTTTTTTCATAGCTTCAAAGAGCCAAAGATGGGGCACCCCTCGGTTTGGTCCAGGGTAGGAGAACGCTTTCGGGCAGGATTGGTTGCCCGGCGTTTTTTGGCTCAGTTGAGAGTGCAGAGATCGATCGTTGGGAGCCCTCGGCTCTTGCCGAGGGCTCCGCTGCCTCAGGATGACACGGGAATTAGATCCGCAGAAAATTCTCGATCAGTTTCTTTCCCTCGCGCGTTAGCACGCTTTCGGGATGGAATTGCACGCCTTCCACTGGAAACTGTTTATGCCTCAGGCCCATAATCACGCGGGAGCCGCCGTTCTCGGTGGCGTAGGCGCTGATCTCCAGATCTTTCGGCAAGCCTTTTTCCTGGACGATCAGGGAGTGGTAGCGCGTGGCTGTCATGGGTGAGCGGAGGCCCTTGAAGATGGTTCGGCCGTCGTGTTGCACTTCGCTGGTTTTGCCGTGCATCAGCTTGGGGGCGCGTACGATTTCGCCGCCGAAGGCTGCACCGATGGCTTGATGTCCCAGGCAAACTCCCAGCACCGGAACTTTACCCGCAAAATGGCGGACAAGGTCAATACTGATTCCGGCCTCCTGCGGGGTGCACGGTCCGGGCGAAAGCAGGATGCGCTCCGGGTGCATGGTTTCTACCTCCGGCACAGTTACCTGGTCATTGCGGCGGACTACAACCTCGGCTCCCAGTTCGCCCAGATACTGAACCAGGTTGTAGGTGAATGAGTCGTAGTTGTCGAGGACGAAGACCATTACGCTTATCAGCTTACCCCAATTCCGATGACGAAGTGCATTGTAGTCCGCGCTGATTTTAGAACGGTTCATACCCCCAGGCCCGCATAAGCTGTTCCAAACTACAGTCTTGACACGGTGAACGCAAAACGCCATGCTTTACACGCTCTTCTGGAGGGCTCATGGCCGAGGCCGAACAGGATAACAAGCGGGCAACCCGCCGCTTCGCATTGCGGTTGCCCGTTTCAGTGACCTACACCGAGGGTGGCGTGCAGGAAAAGGCTGCGCAGACACGAGATGTAAGCGCTCGCGGCATTTGCTTCTTTGTGGACTCGGCAATCGCCGCCGGATCGAACATTGAGTTTACCCTGACTCTTCCCCCGGAAATCACTTTGACCGAAAGCATTCGGGTACGGTGCAAAGGCAAAGTGGTGCGCGTGGACGATGGCGGCAACGAAGGTCGAGTCGCGGTTGCCGCGGTCATTGACGAATACGAATTTCTGTCTGAACCATGAACCCGGGCGGACCAGCAATCCCCGGCGCAAGCTCAGGGGCTGAAGCCCCGGCGTTTTTAGCATTTTGCGGCACGAGTGAACTCGTGCCCTCCCGAATAACTGATGTTCTCTCGAAAACCTCGCGCCCTCTCGAAAACCTCGCGCTCCCGAAGACTTTAGTCCTCCTGCCAACTTGCGCCCTGCCGAATTCGAAGTCGGGCGAGTTCTTGAGCAACCGGCCCCGAATCATCCCTGATGACTTTGGTGCTTGCCGCTAGACTTCTCTCTATCGCAGGCCAGTGGTATCTTTGCAGTAAGTACCTTATTCTGCGATGAAGTCCCAGCCATGCGTTCGGAGCGCGCTCGTTGCGCTTGCACTGCTCACAGGATTGTTGATTGCCTCGGGCGGAGCCCAATCGACTCCAAAATTGCTGGCAACTACGGACACTCCGATCTTCGTTCGCAGCGTGCGCGTGTTGCCTGGGCCGGCGGTGGAGATCCTGTCCAGCCGCCCGCTCGTGCCCGCCATCAGCACGCTGGACAATCCGCCACGGCTGGTGATTGATCTTCCGAATGCTGATCTGCCTGCGAACTTATCTGGAAACAGCAATGGCATCGACTCGGCCGCTCAGGAGATTCGCCGGGTCCGCGTCAACCAATATCAGAAAGCTCCCCCGGTCACGCGCGTGGTGGTTGATTTGGTTAAGCCGGTTGGGCACACCTGGGACGCGGCCGGCAATCGTTTGATGGTTCGTCTGCGCTCCTCGGATCAAGTGACCGCCAAGCCGCCGTCCATCCCGGCTTTCACGCAAGGTATCCAGCCGGCCGCGGTTCCGCTCGGACCGGGCTCCTCCGGTACGGTTGTTCTGGCGGGAAGCCGAGCCGCCGCGGGTTCTTCGGTGACTGCGGGTTCGGAGACGTCCGTGCTGCGCTTGCAACGAGGCGGCGAAGTGCTGGTCTGCCCGGGGACAACCGTATCGGTCACGTCTGCGCAAAGCGGGAATACGCTGATGCTGGGGATGAACACGGGAGCGCTCGAAGCTCATTACAAGCTGGACGCATCGGCGGATTCGATTCTGACGCCTGATTTCCGCATCTTGCTGGCGGGTCCGGGCGAGTTCCACTACGCCGTCAGCGCCGACTCGCGGGGCAATACCTGTGTCCGCGCCTTACCCGGGAACACTGCTTCTGTCATCGTTTCCGAACTGTTAGGAGAAGGGAATTATCAGGTCAAGCCCACTGAGCAAATTGTGTTTCACTCTGGCCGCCTGAGTCTGGTGGACGCCGCCGTGCCTGCCCGTTGTGGCTGCCCGCCGCCGGAAATCCCCGTGATGCGGGCGTCCGCCGCGCCTGCGCCTGCGGTCTCCGATGCGAAGCAACCTTCATCGATGGACTTGGCGCAGCCCAGAGACGGAGTTAAGCCTGTGACGCCTGCCGCTTCCGGCAGGCCATCAAATGTTACGTTGCCCGGCGAGGCGGCGGCGCTGCCACCGGAGACGGCTGCTTTGCCACCGTCCAAGCCGAACGACGTTCATGTGCAGGTGGAAGCTCCGTTTGTCTTTCGTGCGGCGGATATGCCTGCAAACAATCCTCCGGCCCCGAAGCCGGCTCCAATCCGTGATGCGCAGTCTCTACCGGTGCGCGACTTGCCGCGTCCGGCGACGTTCGAGACCGGGGTTCTGCCTCCCGCTCAAAGCCAGGCAAAACAGGTCCACCACGGAGCGTTCGCCAAAATCAAGGGTTTCTTCTCAGCGATCTTTGGCTAGGTGTACGGCGGGCTACGCGTAGGGCAGATATCCTTTTGCCAACCACCTGCTTCTTTAGCTGTAGTCGGTCTGGATATTTTGCAGGAGCGCCCATGCCAGATTCCTCCAGGTCACAAAGCGTGGCTTTTTCGAGCCTGCTCGGCAGTGGTGAATTAGATCAACATCGGTCCCGCCATTTCATGCTGGGCTTCTTAGCCCAGTCGATGGAGCTGGCAGCGCTGGTGGCGATTGCTACGTATGTAGGGCATAATCCGCGACTCGGCCCGGGACTTGGCCCAACGATCGCGAACATCACTCCGATTTCCTACCCGTTTTCTTCAGACGAGACCGGTGGCCACGGAGGCGGCGGTGATCGCGACAAACTTGCGCCCTCCCGCGGTGCGTTGCCCAAGATGACGCTGGATGATCAATTGACTCCGCCGGAAGCGGTTGTTTCACAATCTTGATCCCAAGTTGCCCGAGCCACCGAGTGTGATGGCGTTATCGGCTGTCAGATTACCTCAGCTTGGACAACTCGGGGATCCACTAACCGCAGTTCAGGGACCGCCTTCGAACGGCCCCGGACGCGATGCTGGAATCGGCCAGGGATGTTGTGGCGGAGTGGGGGCGAAGAACGGTCCGGGCTTCGGCCTTACGATCAAGGTAATGTCTTCACCCCGGGCAAAGGCGGCGTGACCGCGCCGCGTCCCATCTATGACCCTGATCCTGAATACTCCGACCCCGCGCGCAGGGCCAAGTACCAGGGCTCGGTGCTTTTGTGGCTGGTGGTCGCGCCCAACGGACGTCCACGCAACATTCGCGTGCAGCGTTCGTTGGGCATGGGTCTGGATGAAAGGCAATTGAGGCCGTGAGCCCAATGGCGGTTTCAGCCGGCCACGCTAAACGGCCAACCCGTCGCGGTGCAGATCAACGTGGAAGTCAGCGTCCGGTTATATTGACGCAAGTTGGCCACTGAATGGGGCGACAGCATACAACCTTTGTGTACTTCGTGTGATCGCATTTGCAATTCGTCAACCACAAAGGACACCAAGGTACGCAAAGGTTCGGCAGGCCTGCTTACCGCCGTTTCATGGCTGCGGCTAGCGGCGCTACCCGGTCGCGCAATTCGTCGGCGATTTCCTGGCCGCGTTCCAGAGCGCCTTCGGCCACTTCTTTTGCGTCGTCTTTCCAGTCGTCCAAGGTCTCTCGCGCGTCTTCGTATCGGCGTCGCAATTCCTTGCGCATTTGTTTTCCTGGCTTAGGGGCGAACAGAAGTCCAATCAGGGTACCGGCTCCCAATCCAATCAGCAGGAATGTGATCGCGGTTGCGGCGGTGTTTCCTTCAGAAGACTCATATTTTCCTTCACGCATAAAAGCTCCTCTCTGGTCATGAAAATCTCGTGATGAAGCTGGCAACTTGAATTCGCCAAACATCATTCTAGCTGCCGGATGCGGCGAGTGCCGTGGATTCGTAATTCTCAACCTGGCCGCGATTTCCCATATTGGCTCAAGTCCTGTAAAATAAGCACTTTGAGCCTCGTGTCTGGCGGAAAATGTGGATTGCCCGCGTCCGTCGGCTACCCGCAATCAAAGGAGATTCATTCAGTAATGTCTATTCCCGCCACCCAACTTCGTCCCGGCATGATCATTAAACACAACAACGATCTGCACTCCGTTTTCAGCGTGGAGCACCGCACGCCCGGCAATTTGCGCGCCTTCATCCAGGCGAAACTGCGGAACCTGCGGACCGGCGCCATGTTCGAGCACCGCTTCCGCTCGCCCGATCCCATCGAGAAGATCACGGTGGATGAGCAGGAGATGGAGTACCTTTACGCCGACGGCGATAGCTACTACTTCATGGACACGACGAACTTCGAGCAAACCCATTTGACTCGGGACATTCTCGGCGACGCGGTGGACTATCTGATTCCTAACTTGGAGATCAAAGTAGAATTCTTTGACGGCAAAGCCGTGGGGATTGAACTGCCGCAGACGGTTGAACTGACTGTCGTCGAGACGGAGCCGGGCCTGAAGAGTGCTACCGCGTCCAGCGTGACCAAGGCAGCGAAAACCGAAACTGGCCTCGTGGTGCAGGTGCCGCCCTTCATCAATGAAGGCGAGAAGATTCGCGTGGATACTGCCGAGGGCGTTTACCTCTCGCGAGCATAGGATCCGGTTCGCTCAGCGAGTACCCTAAGTTGCAAACATTCTGTCAGGGGGATCGATCGATGACTCCTGCAACCGTTCGTGGCAACGGCTTTATGTCGCCGAGTCGCGCCATGTTTCTTAGCCTTGCTCTTTGTTTTTTGTGCCTTCTGTTCCTGTGCCGTGCCGTTGGCGCACAGCAGAATGCGCCCTCGAAAATAATCGCGCTTCGTGCGTCCCGAATGCTGGATGTGAACAGCGGCAGCATGGTTCGTGATCCCGTGATTCTGATTCAGGGTGACAAGATTACGTCTGCAGGATCTTCCGTGAAAGTTCAAGCTGAGGCGGAAGTCGTGGATCTGGGCGATGCCACTCTTTTGCCCGGGCTCATCGACTGCCATACTCATCTCATGGCCCGCATGTCCGACGATCCCCAAGGCTACGGGCTTACCTTGCTTACCAAGTCGCAGGCTTTTCGCGCACTGGAAGGCGCCGCCGACGCTAGGGTTACGTTGCATGCCGGTTTTACCGCTGTGCGTGATGTCGAAAGCGAAGGCTCCGGTTATGCCGACGTCGCCCTTCGGGATGCGATCAATCAGGGCCTCGTGGAAGGTCCGCGCATGCAGGTGGCTACTCGTGGGATCGCGGCAGTCGGCAAGTACTTCCCCTTCGATATCTCTCCCGACCTTGTGGATTTTCCTACCGGCGCCCAAATGATCAGCGGAGCTGAAGAAGCGCGCCGAGCTGCTCGCGAGCAAATCGGACATGGCGCGAACCTGCTCAAGGTTTATGCCGATTGGGGTGCTCCCACACTGACTATCGATGAGATCCGGCCCATCGTCGAGGAGGCCCACAAGTCCCAACTAAAAGTGGCCGCCCACGCGGACAGCCCGGAAGGCATTCGCAACGCCCTGACCGCCGGTGTGGATTCCATCGAACACGGGCACCAAGCCGACCGCAGCTCTTTCGAGCTAATGAAACAGAAAAATGCTTTCTGGGTGCCGACCAAAGGCTATTACTTCTATGCTGTGGACACGGCGAAGTCTCCGCAACCACGCAAACACATGGAAGAGACTCTGCAACGCGCGCGGCAGAATATTTCAACTGCCCGCGAGTTGGGCGTGAAAATCGCAAATGGTTTCGATCCCGCCAGCGCCGGGGAACACGGCAAGAACGCGCACGAGATCATTGCCATGAGCAAGCTTGGATTGTCGCCGCTCGAAGCAATCCGCGCAGCGACGACGAATGCAGCCGAATTGATGGGATGGCAGGACAAGATAGGATCAATCGAGACAGGAAAATATGCCGATATCATCGCTGTTTCGGGAGATCCGATTGCCGACATTGGCGAACTCGAGCACGTCAAGTTCGTCATGAAAGGCGGAGCGGTTGTGAAGAACGAGTTCGCCCCCCATTAGACTGTTACCGCATGACAGCTTCAGCACGAATGGACAATCTGGTATTTTTGATGGTCGGAGTCTTATGGCCAAGGACACACAGGCCCGCCGCTTTCTGGTTCGCGGTCGCGTGCAAGGAGTAGGGTTCCGCTGGTTTGTGGAACGCGAGGCGCACACTCTTGGCATTGCCGGTTGGGTGCGCAATAATGCGGACAGCAGCGTGGAAGTGCTGGCCATGGGCACCCGCGATCAACTGGCTGGATTGCGTTCGCGCCTGCGCGAGGGTCCGCGCGCCGCCCGCGTGGACGATGTTGAGGAGTCTGAAGCCAAGCCTGTCTCTGGTCTTACAAGCTTTCGCATCGAAGGAGCCTGGTAAATGCCGAGTAACGTAGCGCCCATTAAAGCAAGCGTCAACTGCGAGCCGCTAAAGAAACTGATCCGCGAAGTCCCTGATTTCCCCAAGAAGGGAATTCTCTTCTACGACATCACGACGGTGTTGAAAGACAAACTGGGATTCGCCATGCTGATCGACGCTCTCTCCGAGCACTATCTGGACCAGAAGATCGACTTGGTCCTCGGCATGGAGGCGCGCGGATTCATTTTCGCTCCGGCACTGGCGTACCGGCTGAATGCCGGCTTCGTTCCCGTCCGCAAGCCCGGCAAACTTCCTGCTGCGACCACCAAATACGACTACGCTTTGGAATACGGCACCAACACGCTGGAGATTCACAAAGACGCAATCCGGAAGGGCGAGCGCGTCATCATTGTTGACGACCTGTTAGCCACGGGAGGAACCGCGGAAGCCACGACCAAACTTGCGGCCTCGCTGGGTGCGGAAGTTGTGGGCTTGGGGTTCGTGGTCGAACTCGATTTTCTGAAGGGTCGCGACAAGTTACGCGACTACGATGTATTTTCGTTGCTGCACTACGACCAAGGCTAAACCACAGACCAAGGCTGAAACCACAAAGGACACAAAGGTTCACAAAGGGAAGATTGTAAGGCTTTCCTTTATGAACCTTCGTGGCCTTTGTAGTTCAGGCCTTTGGGATTTCCGTCAAAATCAGCAAAGAGTCTTTTGGGACGTAGCTCTTCCGTCGGAACCAATCCTCCATTGCGTCTTTCAATTCAGCCAGAGGAACGTGGGTTCCAATTTCCATCAGGCCGTCGGCCACGGGCAAGGTATTGTCAAAGGTGGTCGCGTTGGTGAAGTTGCGCATCGAGAAGCTATCCAGCCACTTCAGCGGGCAGGGAAGACGGCGCCCGCTCTGCTCGTATTCCACGCGAATCTTGCGGGCAAACATGTATCTGATTTAACCACAGAGGCACATCTCGGGCATATTCGGCATCGCAGCAGACTTATCAGGAATCACATAGGCAGGGATGCCTCGTCCGGGTAAGCGAGCACGGCGAGCGCCCTCAGTGGGTCGGAGACGCGGGTGCGGCCGGAGCCGCCGCGGCGGTCTCACTTACTCCCGTATTCACCAGATCCTTCAGTTCCTTGCTCGGCTTAAAGAACGGAATCTTCTTAGCGGGGACTTCTACGCGGTCACCGGTCTTGGGATTGCGGCCCACGCGCGGCTTGCGTTGCCGGGTGCGGAAGCTGCCAAAGCCGCGAATCTCAATCTTGTCGCCCACGCGAAGCGACCGCACGATGCTGTCAAAAATGGTTTCGACGATAACTTCACTGTCCTTGCGTGTTAGCTCCGCCAGGTGGGACACTTCATCGATCAGGTCAGCCTTGGTCATACGCCTCTTCGCTCCGTAAGTGTCGTAATGAAAGTGGCTTGCACCTGGGGTCGGGGCTCCCGAGCCACATCAGGGCCTGCATAACCTTCTCAAATTTCAGGGGTTGTGCGCAAGTGACATTTTTTGGGACCGGGCGTCAGGCGTCTAGGCTTCGGGCTCTAGGCTCCAGCTTTGTCATCCTGAGCAAGGCGAAGCATCTGTGCACTTTCTTTTGCTGCCTGGAGCCTGAAACCCGATCCCTGCAGCCTGCAGCCCATCGCCTGCAGCCTGCTCCATCACTTCCACAGATAATAGAATCCCATCTGCTGGTCGAGCAGCTTCTCCCGGGTCGGCAGCCATTGGGAAATATCTCCGAATAGCAGATCGGCTAAAGTCTTGCGATCTTTGTCCGGGCGCACCAGCACTGGCTCGCCTTTGATTCCGACCGACTTTGCGGTATCGTCGACCGCATTCTGGAAGTCGCCGATTTGATCGATCAGGTGGATGGAGAGCGCTTCCTGCCCGGTCCACACCCGGCCATCCGCGATTTTCTTAATGTCGTCGGTCTTCGCATGGCGTCCGTCGGCTACTGCCTGCACGAACTGACCATACATGTTGTCGATCAGCGACTGCATATAAGCTCGCTCTTCCGGGGTCATCTCGCGGCTGGGGTCGCCCGTGTCCTTGAGCGCGCCAACTTTGAGCACTTCGGGTTTCAGCTTGGCCCAGCGCATCAGATCGCCGTAGTTTACCCACTCGGCAATCACACCGATGGACCCGACCACGCTGCCATTGTCGGCATAAATCTTGTTGGTCGCGGAAGACACGTAGTATGCGCCGCTTGCGCCCACAGTGCTGATCGCGGCCACAATGCGCTTTTTCTTGTCGTCGCGGATGCGTTTGACCGCGCGATAAATTTCCTCGGACGCCGCCACTCCTCCTCCGGGAGAATTGACCCGCAGAATGATGGCCTTGATGGAATCGTCGTCGCCGAATTTTTTAATTTGGGGCACAATGACGCTGGAGTCCAGAATTACGCCTTCCAGTTCCACCACGCCAATTTTGTCGCCGAAACCATCGAGCGACGCGTGCTCTCCACCCGCGCGCAACGTCAGGTACACGAGCGTAAACACGGCCAGCACGAAGAGGAAGAAAACTCCCCCCCCGATCACGATCCAGAGCAGAGTGCGGGAACGACCATTCTCAGCCATACAGTGAGGGTAGTTTAGCACCGTAGGGCAGGTTCAAGGACAATCACTCGCAGCGCCCCGCGCGCCACGCCCACTTCAATTGGCGTGCAGCACACATATTCGCCGTCTGCGTAAACATCCTGCGGTTCTTCCGTTTCAAGCTTGATGCGTTCGGCCTGGAAATAATCCACCTGCGGGACGCTCAGGTGGCGTCCCAAATAGACGGTGGGGAAAAGACAAAAGAGCTTGAGCTTGTTCATGTGATTGATGATGCAAATGTCGAGCAAACCGTCGTCGAGTTGAGCGTGGGGCGCAATCTTCATCCCGCCGCCGTATGACGATGCATTGGCGAACGCCGTGACCATGATCGGTTTCGCGGTCCGTGCAACGAGCGCAGACTGATGTTCGGTGCGAGGCATTGAAATCTTCAGCGCAACGGACGCGAATCTCACGAGCGCGGGCAGGAGGCTAAAAATGTATCCGCCATGTGCCCGGAGCCAGCGCGGAAGGCGATTCGCCCGGCGGGCAATCTCGGCGTCCAGTCCGACGCCACCTACGCAACAAAAATAGTGTGGCGCGGACGACCCGCCAGCGTCTTGACCCACAATCGATGTCGTGACCACACCAAGATCGATCGGTCGCACGTTACGACTGCCGGAGCAAAACTTGTGCCACACGGCCAGCGAATCTCGAGAGTTGCGTAGGCCCAGCGCCCGCGCAAAATCGTTTCCACTGCCACAAGGCACGACCAGCACGGGGATCTGCAACTCGACCAATTGCGGCAGATAACGATGCACAGTCCCGTCTCCGCCGAAGATGAGAATCGCGTCTGCCTGATCCGAGGCTGCGGGCAGATCGATAAGCCAGTTCGCTTCCGAGTTTTGCTGGAACGACTTCAGGTCTTTGGCGGAACATCCCGGCCCGAAGATGGCGGCAGCGCGCACGTCGGCGGCAGATTATCAGAAATGAATGAACAACCGCAGACCGCGTAGGCCCGGACGTCCTCGTCCGGGCGGGCGACCGCCGGGTCGCCTCGCTCTTCGCCGAGAATCCCAGCGCACAAGGCGGACGAGGGCGTCCGCCGTTAGGTGTTTCTGATGATCGAGGTTGGTGCTCCAGTCGAGAAAGCGATAGAGTAATCGGTTATGGGGATCGCGACTCGATATGGCAAATGATTCAAAAACCAGCGAGCTGGAAAAGGCTGCCGCTGCGCGCGCCAGTCTGCGTTTCGTGCGCGACGGGATGACGCTTGGATTGGGAACAGGTTCGACCGCGGCGCACGCGGTTCGTTTCTTGGGTGAACAAGTCCGGGCAGGATTGAAGGTTCGGGGGATCCCGACTTCCGTTCATACCCGAGAGCTAGCCGCGAGCCTGGGAATTCCGCTGACCACGCTCGACGAGTGTCAGCAGATCGATGTAGATATCGACGGAGCCGATGAATTCGATCCGCAGCTGCATCTGATCAAGGGCGGCGGCGGCGCGCTGCTGCGCGAAAAAATCATCGCGTCGGCATCGCGGCAAGTCGTCATCATCGCGGATTCGAGCAAGCAGGTCGCGGTGCTGGGAGAGTTCCCGCTCCCGGTTGAAGTCATCGCCTTCGCTCAGCCCTTAGTTGCAAAAAGAATTACGGCCTTGGGAGCGACAGTGAAACTCCGCCAGGATACGAAGGGAAACCCTTTTATAACCGACGAGGGCCACCACATCCTGGATTGCAGCTTCGGCCAAATCCCCGATCCGCCCACCCTGGCGCGCACGCTGAGCGATATGCCCGGCGTAGTTGAACACGGATTGTTCATCGATCTGGCCACGGTGGTGCTGTGCGCGAAAGGCGAGAACGTTGCGGAACTACGCCGCAAAAATAAATGAAGGGCAGAACTCGCTAACCGACAATCTCCCGCAGAGCTGCCAGCAGCCGTTCCACTTCTTCCGCCGTGTTGTAGTGTGCCAGCCCGATACGCAGAAATCCACCATCTTTTTCGACATCGAGGCGCTCGGTGAGGTTCAGCGCGTAGTAGTTTCCATCCCAGGTAAAGAAACCGCGCTCGCCAAGCCGAGTGGCGAGTTCGAGCGGTGTGTGACCCTTGATCCGCACGGCGATCGTAGGACATCGCTGATCGAAGCGCTCCGGATCGCTGACGCCATAAAGCTTCAGGCCGGGAATCGACAGCAATCCCCGAATGAGGCTTTTCATCAATCCGTGCTCATGTTTCTGAATGGCATCGTATGCGGCGAGCAGGGCCGCGCGACGAGTAGACACTGACGGATTCACGCGTCGTCCAAGATCCGCAAGGTAGTCAATACAGGCCGTGATCCCTGCAATGCATTCATGATTAAGCGTGCCCCACTCCCAACGGTTGGGAATTGCGTTGGTGTTGGCGCGAACCTTATACGGATCGAGCCGCTTCCCGTGCCCGCGTTTGCCAAAGAGTACACCCATGTGCGGACCGAAGAACTTGTAAGTCGAGCACACCAGGAAATCGCAGTCGAGCGCGCGGACATCGATGGGACCGTGCGGCGCGTAGTGGACTGCGTCAATGTAAGCTACCGCGCCGCGTTGATGGGCAATGCGGATGATCTCCTTCACGTCGTTAATCGTGCCCACCGCATTCGAAGCGTAGCCGACCGCAACCAGTTTCGTGCGATCGGTAATCTTGCGCGCCAAATCGTCCATGTTGAGAGTGCAATCGTCTTCATGAATCTCCGCCATGCGAACGGTCACGCCGCGCTCCTCGAGCGCGCGCCACGGAGAAACATTGGCATCGTGATCAAGGTGCGTGAGCACGATTTCGTCCCCCGGACCGAGCTCGCGCCCAATCGAGCGGCTAATGGCGAAAGTCAGCGAAGTCATGTTGGGACCGAAAACGACCTCATCCGGATCACAGCCCAGGAAATCCGCGATAGCCGACCGCGCGCCGGCGATCATCGCGTCGGTGCGGCGACTGGTCGCGTAAGCGCCGCATGTGTTAGCGTTGTCATGCTTCAGATAATCGGAGATCGCATCGATAACACGCTGTGGAACCTGAGTTCCGCCCGGCCCATCGAGGAACGTTGCGGGATGGCCGTCAACGGTTTGAGAGAGAGACGGGAACTGCGAGCGAACCCAATCAAGATCAAGTGCATTTGCTGTTTCGTTCCGAGTACTCAACATAGGATTCATAAAGATTTGTAGAGACGTAGCTTTACTACGTCTCGGTCACCGCGCGGACGAAATCAGCCAGCATTCCGTAAGCGGTCGCTACCAGTCCGGGATTGTTTTCGGTAATCGCCAGCCCGGGAAAGATGTCTGTCTCAAAATACACGATGGAAGAAGTTCCCGCGACCCAGGCCAGCGGATCGCTCAACGGTACCTGCTCCAGCCGGACGCTCGCCATCACGCCCTGATCGGTGTGCTGGGCGCGGCACACCAGCTTATAAGGTTTTCCGTCGGCCCGGGCAGCGCGCACCGCTTCCTCACTCAGCTTTCCAATGCCTTCACGCTGAATTTCCTCAAGTCGAATGGGCACGCCCATGAGCACGCGAATCAGCGCAGCGACCTTGACCGCCGAATCCCAACCGTCAATGTCATTGCTCGGATCGGTTTCGGCGATCCCGATCTCCTGTGCCTTGACGAGCGACTCCTCAAAGCTGAGCCCCTCTTCCACGCCGGTAAGAATGACATTGGTAGTGGAATTCAGAATGCCGCGAAAGCCTTTCAGCTGAATGACCGGCAGATTGTCGCGGAACAGGGCGAAGATGGGAACGCCATCCATCACGGTAGACTCAAATAGAAATCTTCGCTGCTTGGCAGTCGCCAGGGCACTCAGTTCCTCGTAGGCGTGCACGATAGGCCCCTTGTTGGCGGTGATGGCATGTGCGCCAGCTTCTAATGCAGCGCGAATATGATCGATCGCCGGTTGGCCGTCGCGAGGGCTGAGCGATGTGGCTTCGAACAGAACATCGGCCTTCGCTAGACGCAACCAACCGCGAACGTCGTGTGGCACGGGCGCACCCGCCCGCGAGTGTCCCCGGAAATTTTCACGCAGCATCACATCTACATCCAGCCCCTCGGAATCTGCGATCCACCCCATCTGCCGTGTAGCCACGCCCGTGATCCGCCACGCGACGCCACGCTCGCGGAGTTCGCTATCCTTTTTCTGCAGCAGACGAACCAGGATCCGGTTGACGTTGCCAAAACCGAGCAGGCAGAGATTGTAAGTGCGAATGATTGATCTCCTGGGACGGCTCCAGGCGCAAGATGCGCCCGGGACATCCGATAATATGCCGGCCGTTACCATTTAGCCCATCGTTGAGGTGTGTTCAGGCTGAATCTTGTAGATCACGCGCGTTTCCGACGGCTGTCTATAGGGGTACTTGTCGACGCCCAGATACTTCTTGGCCATCTTGTCGATGTGCGCGTCGGCGCCCTGCTCGGTGATCTCCACCACTCGACCGCGGATTTCGAGATAACGGTAGGGATTGTCGGGATCGATAATTGCCATCGCAACCCGCGGATCGCGACGGACGTTGCGATCCTTCTGGCGACCCTTGGCTGAATTGAAAAGTACGTAATCCCCTTCCAAATCACACCACACCGGTGTCACCTGCGGACGGCCATCGGGCATCAACGTTGCCAAACTAGCGAAGGCGCGCTTGTTGAACAGATCGCGATATTTCTCCGGAATAGCTTCAGGCATCACATCCTCCTTGCGATAGTATTGCCAAGCGAATTATAGACGTCGCCGTGAGTTTCGTGTTGCGGCCTCGACTACTACTTTGGACCGAACAGCATTTACGATCTTCGATCTAATACCGTTCAAAGAGTTGCGAGCACCGCGATAGGTTGCACGATTGTGCCCAAATTTCACAAACTCCAGTAAACTGGTGGGCCTTATCGAGAGCGAACTATGCTGAGAGAGAGTTTTCGCGGGAGCAAGCCATCGCGCTGTTTGGTCGTCTTAATGTTGCTGATTCTGTGTCCCGGGAGCCGCCCGGCCAGTGCTTCAGACAGCCCATCGGGCAAGTCAATTCCTACCATCGTCTTCATGACTGACTTCGGTACAGTGGACGATTCGGTAGCGATCTGCAAGGGCGTGATGTATTCGATTTCTCCGGAGGTGCGCATTGTCGACCTCACCCATGAAGTTACGCCGTTCTCTATCCTCGACGGAGCGCGCTTTCTGTACGGCACGACCCCATACTACGCGCCGGGAATGGTTTTTGTAGTGGTCGTGGACCCGGGGGTCGGCAGCACTCGGAAAGCGGTCGTGGTCAAGTCGAAGCGTGGGCAATATTTTGTTTTGCCGGATAACGGGTTGATGACCCTGGTGCAGGATCGTGATGGAATCGAGGGTGCACGCGAGATCACAAACCGCGATTGGATGATCGGAGCGGCGCTGTCATCGACTTTTCATGGACGCGACATATTTTCGCCCGTCGGCGCACACCTGGTGCGGGGCGACGACTGGACTGGCGTGGGACCCGAGCTTGATGTCAGCAAACTGGTGCGCCTGGACATCGCGCCCGCAAAGCTGGATGAACGCGGGTTGAGCGGAGAAGTGATCGCGACCGACGGACCCTTCGGCAATCTCGTCACCAATATCAGCGGCGATGATTTTCTCAAACTGGGCTACACGCGGGGCCGGACGGTTCACATCACTATCGGAAAAAACGAGATGGATATTCTGTTCGTGCGCACCTTCAGCGACGTGCCGCTGAACAAGCCGCTGCTCTATATCGATTCTCGCGGGCATCTTGGTTTGGCCGT
>Ga0210401_10002840_pt1 | contig 18866 bp, 11 predicted proteins | sample IncBWH32MmetaG_FD_150866 | JGI IMG/M metagenome (GOLD analysis project Ga0210401, IMG submission 150866) | Forest soil microbial communities from Barre Woods Harvard Forest LTER site, Petersham, Massachusetts, United States - Inc-BW-H-32-M | ecosystem: Environmental > Terrestrial > Soil >... | reverse complement strand
ACTCTAATTTTTTAAGAAAAAAATAAGCAGGTCTATAAGCCGGGTTTTGTTCCGCTTGCGCGGCTTCTATCATTTATCTGGTCGGCCTACCCATTGCGGCGTGTTGCAAGCAACACATAAACGAGCTGCTTATATAACCGCAACTTATTTGGCTTTTCAACCCCTAAGGTTTTCCCCACAAAGCATTACTACTTTGCGCGTGAGCTCTTACCTCGCGTTTTCACCCTTACCATACCGAGGCATGGCGGTATTTTTTCTGCGGCACTATCTGTTATGCTAAGTTGCCTTTTGCATTCCCTCTTTTTCAAAAGGTTGGGTGCTCTATGTTGTCCGGACTTTCCTCTGCAAATAATTTTACAGCGATAGAACGACCTGCTTGCCACAAAGGTACATAAAATAAAAAACACAAAAAAGGAGGTCACTTGACCTCCTTTTTTTAACTATTAAAGTTCTAGTTATTTCTTTTTCCCTTTTGCTTGGGAAAGAACAGAACCAGCCAACGATTTAGCTGCTTTACCGGCATGAGGGTTAGTTAAAACCTTAGAAGCTAATTTTGCCTCTTTTGTAGATGACTGTTTTTTGTTTGACATTTTATTTGTTTTTTAAAAGTAAAAATTCAAATTTATTCTGCTATCATAGCTACCGGAGCAGTGTTCCCGGCTAAGCTTTCTTTAATTCTGTATTCTATTTCACCGGCTAATTCAGGGTTATCGTTAAAAATTTGTTTAACCGAATCGCGACCTTGTCCTAGTTTGGTATCGCCATAACTAAACCACGATCCACTCTTTTTAATGATGTTTAACTCAACACCCAAATCAATGATTTCACCTACTTTACTAATGCCTTCTCCAAAAATAATATCAAACTCTGCCTGACGGAAAGGAGGTGCAACTTTGTTTTTTATAACCTTAACACGTGCACGGTTACCAACTACGTTTTCTCCGTCTTTAATTTGCCCTATACGACGAATGTCTAACCTAACCGACGCATAAAATTTAAGCGCGTTACCACCCGTGGTAGTTTCAGGGTTACCAAACATAACACCAATTTTTTCGCGTAACTGGTTAATAAATATAACACAGCAATTTGTTTTGCTAATAGTACTTGTAAGTTTACGTAATGCCTGACTCATTAAACGAGCGTGTAAGCCCATTCTGCTATCACCCATTTCGCCTTCAATTTCAGCTTTTGGCGTAAGTGCCGCTACCGAGTCAATTACAATTAAATCAATAGCACCCGAGCTGATTAAATTTTCAGCAATTTCTAATGCTTGTTCCCCATTATCCGGTTGAGATATTAAAAGACCTTGAGTATCAACTCCTAATTTCTCGGCATAAAAACGATCAAAAGCATGCTCTGCATCTATAAAGGCAGCTATACCGCCCGATTTTTGAACGTTTGCAATAGCATGTATAGTAAGTGTTGTTTTACCGGATGATTCTGGTCCGTAAATTTCAATAACACGTCCTTTTGGTAAACCACCTACGCCAAGCGCAATGTCTAACCCAACTGAACCTGTACTAATTACTTCCATGGCTTCGGTTTGCGTATCGCCTAATTTCATTACGGTACCTTTTCCATATGTTTTTTCCAACTTATCTAATGTAAGTTGTAGGGCTTTTAATTTTTCCGAATTAATTTTTTTTGATTCGTTTACTTCTTCGTTTTTCTTAGCCATGATTTTTGTTTTTAGTAAAGCAAAGGTAGGTTAAAGAACAACACAAAACTAACCTATTACAAAAAAAACTAAATATTTTAGCAAATTTTATATATAAATAATTGATATTCAATTAAATAAAATTTACACTATTTTACACCTTTTTTAAATTGCTAAATTTTTTCGCAAAAATTGTTTTAAAAAATAGGCAGATTTTAAACAGAACGCTCGCCTTGTTTGGCAATAAAATCCTTAATAATCAAATCACATTTACGGATAGATTTTCTTAGCCACTCTATATATATGTCTTGTTTTTCTTCCGCCGGTAAATAAGGGTTAGGCACTTCTTTTCTTATTTTATTGCTAAACTCATTCATGCACATAGCGGCGCAAACACTTATGTTAAAGCTTTCGGTAAAACCATACATCGGTATTTTTACAAACTCATCAGCCATATCAAAAATATCCTGCGATATGCCTTCTTTCTCTGTACCAAAAACAAGTGCAAATTTTTGTGTTACATCAAAATCGTAAATGGTTTTATCATTTTTATGCGGTGTGGTTGCTACAATTTTAAAACCCTGTTGTTTTAATTCGCCTAGCGTTTCTCGTGTGTTTTTATGGCGATGTATGTTTAACCACTGCGATGCGCCCAAAGCCACATCGTCAGATACTTTGTAAAAATTCCTTGTTTCAATAAAATGTACATTTTGTATGCCGAAGCAATCAACACTACGCAACACCGCACTGGCATTATGTGCCTGATAGATGTCTTCCAGCACAATGTGCATGTGACCAATTCGTTCAGCAATTACTTCATCAAAGCGTTTTAATCTTTCATCGCTCACAAAAGATTTTAAATACTCAAGTAAGGCTTGCTTTTTTGCCGTGTCTAAATTTTCTAACACAAGCAAAAATTAAAATTTCAAATACGGCATTAAACCATGTAAACCACCTTCTCTGCCAAAGCCGCTTTCTTTATAACCACCGAATGGAGAAGTAGGGTCAAATTTATTATACGTATTTGCCCAAACCACACCGGCGCTCAGTTTGCCGGTCATGTTAAATATTTTAGAGCCTTTATCTGTCCACACACCGGCACTTAAACCATACGGAATGTTGTTGGCTTTTTCAATAACTTCTTCAATAGTACGGAAAGTTTGTACCGCCAACACAGGGCCAAAAATTTCTTCTTGCACAATGCGATGCGATTGTGATGCATGTAAAAATAAAGTTGGTTTACAGAAATATCCTTTTTTAGGCATAGCACATGATGGCTGAAAAATATCAGCCCCTTCGTTAATGCCCAATTTTATATAATGATTTATTTTATCTAATTGTTCTTTTGAGTTGATGGCACCTACGTCGGTATTTTTATCCATTGGGTCGCCTACAATAAGCGTATCCATTCGGTCTTTCAGTTTGCGTATCAATTCATCTGCAATTCCTTCCTGCACAAATAAACGCGAACCCGCACAGCATACATGTCCTTGGTTAAAAAATATACCGTTTACAATTCCTTCAACAGCTTGGTCAATGGGCGCATCTTCAAAAACAATGTTGGCTGCTTTACCACCTAACTCAAGGGTAATTTTTTTGTTTGTACCTGCAATAGATTTTTGAATTAGTTTACCCACATCCGTACTTCCGGTAAAGGCAACTTTATTTACATCTGGGTGGTTAACAATAGCTGCACCTGTTTTACCAAAGCCTGTAATAATGTTTACCACACCATCGGGCAAACCACTTTCCTGAATAATTTCAGCAAGTTTCAAAGCAGTAAGCGGTGTAGTTTCAGCAGGCTTTAAAACAACCGTGTTACCTGTTGCCAATGCCGGGGCAATTTTCCAGGCAGCCATCAGTAAAGGAAAATTCCAGGGGATAATTTGTCCCGCTACACCAAGCGATTGAGGGTTTCTTCCCGGAAAAGCATATTCCAGTTTATCGGCCCAACCGGCATAATAAAAAAAGTGATTAGCCGCTAAAGGCACATCAATGTCTCTGCTTTCACGAATTGGTTTACCACCATTCATGCTTTCAATAACAGCCAACTCGCGCGAACGCTCTTGAATCATTCTCGCAATACGGAAAATATATTTTGCACGCTCTTTAGCGGGCATTTTTTTCCAGGTTTTATCGTAAGCGTTACGTGCGGCTTTTACAGCTAAGTCAACATCTTTTTCATCTGCCTCGGCAACTTCAGCTAATTTCTCTTCGGTTGATGGAGAAATGGTATCAAAATATTTTCCTTTGGTTGGCTTTACAAATTTGCCACCAATAAATAAATCGTACTTTTTATTTAAGTGAATGTGTTTGCTATCTTCGGGTGCAGGCGCATAAGCCCAGTTGCCCATTAAATCTAATTTCGGTTCTTCTTTCTTTGCCATAAAATATTTTAATCTACGCTTATATAATCTTTTGAATAGTAAACACCTTTTGCTTCTTTCTCTAATTGTAAAATAATATCGTTAGCTAAGCTACTTGCGCCAAAACGGAACCATTCGTTGGTCATCCATTTAGATCCCAACGTTTCGCTTACCATCACTAAATATTGCAAAGCACCTTTAGCAGTAGATATACCACCCGCAGGTTTCATCCCAATCATAACGCCTGTTTTGTAATAATAATCTTTTATGGCTTGCAACATTACCAAGGTAACTGGCATAGTAGCAGCAGGCTGAATTTTTCCGGTAGATGTTTTTATAAAATCTGCTCCAGCATACATAGCAATATCACTTGCACGACGAACATTATCCAGTGTAGAAAGCTCTCCCGTTTCTAAAATAACCTTTAAACGTGCTTTACCGCAGGCTTCTTTAATGGCAGCAATTTCATCAAATACAAAATTGTAGTTACCACTTAAAAATTCTCCGCGAGAAATTACCATATCAATTTCATCAGCACCGTTATCAACCGCAAACTTTGTGTCAATAAGTTTTACCTCTAAAGTAGAGTTTCCGCTTGGGAAAGCAGTTGCCACTGAAGCCACTTTTACATTACTCCCCTTTAAAGCATCCTTAGCTGTTTTTACATGTGTAGGATAAACACACACAGCCGCAACGGTTGGCAAACCACCTAACGAGTCGCAGGGGTGCATGGCCTTGTAACACATTTGTTTAACCTTACCGGGGGTGTCTTTTCCCTCTAAGGTGGTTAAATCAATCATGTTAAGCGCAAGTTTCAACCCTTGTAGTTTAGACTGCTTTTTTATACTCCTCGTGTTAAAACGTGCTACACGCTCCTCAACACTAACCTGATCAACACTTGGCGATTGGCTAAAATTTGGAATTGTTTTTGTCATAGTAAAATCAACTCAAAAGTAACAATTATTTACTAAAATAAAGGTTGTTTTTGTGTTATGTATTACATATAAAATACAAGCTACAAAGTACATTTTTACTTACTTTCGCTGCATGATTCAATTCGAAAAAATTAAGCTAAAGAATAATCTTACCCTTATTATTCACCCCGATAAAAGCACCCCTATGGCTTGTGTAAATATTTTATACAACGTAGGCGCGCGTGATGAAGATGAAAGCAAAACAGGTTTTGCCCATTTGTTTGAGCATTTAATGTTTGGCGGCAGCATTAACATACCCAATTACGATGAACCTTTGCAATTAGTAGGTGGCGAGAATAATGCCTTTACCACAAATGATATAACAAATTATTACTGCACCGTTCCGTCAGACAATTTAGAGACTGCTTTTTGGTTAGAGAGTGACAGAATGTTAAGCCTTGCTTTTACCGATAAAAGTTTAGAAGTACAACGCAGTGTAGTTATTGAGGAGTTTAAGCAACGTTACCTAAATCAACCATACGGTGATGTGTGGTTACTGTTGCGCCCTTTAGCTTACAAAGTGCATCCTTACAAATGGAGTACCATTGGTAAAGAAATTTCGCATATTGAAAATGCGGTAATGAGCGATGTAAAATCTTTCTTTAAAGAACATTATTGTCCTGCTAATGCCATACTGGTTGTTGCCGGAGATGTTGAAAGAGAAAACGTAATTAAGCTTGCCGAAAAATGGTTTGAGCCTATTCCTGCCGGAGTAGCAACTGTTCGCAACCTGCCTAAAGAACCTCAACAAACCGAAGAACGCACTTTAACTGTTCATCGCGATGTGCCTCAAAACGCTATTTATAAAGCGTATCATATGTGCGCGCGTGTTGATGAAGAATATCACACGGTTGATATTATGTCGGATATTTTATCGAGAGGAAATTCATCTCGTTTATATAAAGAGCTTGTAAAAGATAAAAAACTTTTTTCTGATTTAAACGCTTATGTAATGGGCGATTTTGATAATGGCTTATTTGTTATCTCAGGTAAGTTAAGTGATGGCGTAACTGTAAAACAGGCAGAGGAAGGCATTGAAGTTGAATTGCAAAAAATAAAAACCGAAACTATTCCGGTTGATGAATTACAAAAATGTAAAAACAAAACAGAATCTACCATTATTTTTTCGGAGGCTGATGTTTTAAACAAAGCCACCAATCTTGCCATATCAGAACTTTTGGGCGATGCTAATTTAATTAATGAAGAAACCGAAAAGTATCAGCAGGTTACTGCCGAGGGAGTTAAAAAAGTTGCCAATAAAATTTTACAGAAAGAAAACTGTTCAACACTTTATTACCTGAAAAAATAAAGTTTGAAAGCTATAACATACATAGAGACTAATTTTAACAAACTGTTTTGGTTGTTATGCGGTGTACTGTTTATTTTAATAGCTCTACGTGCTTTTTTTATTCCCTTTAGTCATGATGAAGCGGCTACTTTTTTCTTCTATGTTCAAAGCAACGATTACTTACCTTATCAGGCTCACATTTACACCAACAACCACGTTTTAAATAGTGCATTAGCCAATCTATGTTTTCATTTAGGCGGTTCGCACAGATTTGTTTTACGCCTGCCCAATGTTTTTTCTTTTCTGTTTTTATGTCTGGGTGTTTTCAAACACTTTAAGTATTTAAAAACTGTTTACGCTAAAGTTATACTGGTTACCTTTTTTCTGCTCACTATAAATTTTCTCGATTTTTTTGAATTATGCCGTGGCTACGGCATGTCCTTTGCCTTTATTGTTCTTGGCCTCGCCTACTTAATGGATTATTTTCAGGACAAAAAAGCTAAAAGCTTCATCCTCTTTTCTGTTTGCTTACAACTTGCTTTAGCTGCCAATTTAATTTTAGTGGTGCTATTAACCTTTTTACTTTTTTGCCTGTTTGTGTTTCAGTTTAAAAACAAAATCCTTTTTAAGTCGGCAACTATTATCACGCAAATTCTCAATATTTTAATTCTAATTTTTTGGATAAAATTTTCCTTCTTTTATAAAGAACACGGCTCGCTTGATTCGGGTGTAGGAGATAATTATTGGTTGGTAAGCTTTAAATCATTAATGTCTTTTATTTTCGGAACTGACGCCTTATGGATGCAAATTATGGTTATAGTAGCTTTTGTATGCATATTGTTTTGTACTCTAAAAACCTTTTTTCAATCCCCCATTTCAATCAATAAGCTGTTTACACCAAAATTGTTTTACACACTCACTTTAGTTACACTAATTATTGCATTTTATCTTCAAAAAAAATTACTCGATGTAAATTTTCCTGAAGACCGAACAGGCGTGTTTTTCTATTTACTATTTACATTAAGCCTTGCTTTTGTTATCGATTCTTTTTCCATGAAAATTTCAAGTATACTCTCTTTAGCATTTGCAATTCCATCCCTTTTGTTTTTTGTTCTTACTTATAATTTACACGATTTTTCTTCGTACTTCTATCACACTATTCCAAAAACAATTTACGATACATTGGTAGATGAGTTTAAAAAAAACGGCAAAATAATTACCATTGGTGGGCACCGCATCCGTGAAATGGATTATGCCTTTTTAAATTACCGTGGCAACTCGGTTCTTAATGGCATGGACGATTCTGAACAAATGATTATGAATTGCGATTATTATTTTGCCTTAAAAAGTGAGCAACCTTATTACAAATATTTTTATAATGAAATTGCTTACGACAAAACCTGGGATAGAGCCCTACTTAAACGTAAAGAAAAAATACAGCGAACCGAATTATACAAAATGCCTAATACACCCAAAAACTTTAAAGGTAACGGTGAGTTTTTCGAATTTTTCAGGTTAAAAGATTCCGTTTTAAAAACTAGAAATTGTATTGAAGTAGAGTTCGAGATAAAATACAATAAGGTGGTAACTCCCTTATGGTCTAATATTGTATTGCAGGTAAATGGCAAAAAAGGAGAGCAACTTTACTACAGACGAACCTTCTCTAACTGGTTAGCTGATGATTTAAACGGACAAACAAAACGTATAAAACTAACCACAGGTCCATTGCCCGAAAACACTGAAGATGTGGTTATATATATGTGGAATTACAAATTAAAGGATATGGATTTTACCATTAACGAAGCAAAAGTTTTAGAATTAAAAGGTAAAGGAGTCAACGTTATGATTCCCCAATCGTATTATAAATATTTAGAAAAAGCAAGTAACAAACCCTTATTATAAATTACAATTATGCTAAACCGAAAACAAGCACCCCAATTTAAAACCATAGATAGCATTGCTATTCAGCACGCACAAAGCTTTAAGCTCGATAATGGTATACATGTTTACACAATCGACGCGGGCAGTCAGGATTTAACCCGAATAGAATTTATTTTTAAAGCCGGCATGTATTATCAGGATGCACCTTTGGTGGCATCTGCTGCTGGTGCATTAATAGAAAACGGCACAGCAAAATATTCTGCCAATCAAATTTCCGACAGCATAGATTTTTATGGTTCTTTTTTCGAAACTTCTGTTCATCAGGATTATTCTTCGCTGGCTTTATTTTCTCTTAATAAACATTTAGAAAGCACTTTGGTTTTTGTAGAAGAATTAATAAAAAATGCCAACTATCCGCAAGAAGAAATTGATACTTATTTCATCAATAAAAAACAAAAATTTTTGGTTAACTCCCAAAAGGTAGATGTGTTAGCGCGTCGCATTTATAGCGAGTTATTGTTTGGCAAAACACATCCCTATGGCTTAGAAGTAAAAGCCGAAGACCATGATAACACCAAGCGCAATAACATTGTTGATTTTTATAAAACACATTATACCCATAATAATTGCACTATTATTGTTTCGGGTAAATTGCCCGCCAATTTAGCGCAAGTTTTAAATGCACATTTCGGTAAAGAAAAATGGGGTACCGCTGCTAATATTGAAAAAGCATACACGCCTGCGAAAACTACCAAGCAAAACATTCATTATGTTGAGAGACCCGATGCCGTACAATCTGCTATTCGTATGGGACGTAAACTGTTTAATAAAACCCATCCCGATTATTTCAACTTTCAGGTTTTAAACACCATTTTTGGCGGTTACTTTGGCTCTCGTTTAATGGCCAACATTCGCGAGGATAAAGGTTACACCTATGGCATAGGCTCAGGCTTATCTTCTTTAGTGCATGATGGTTATTTCTTTATCACTACCGAAGTAGGTTCTGATGTTACAACAAGTGCCTTAAAAGAAGTTTATAAGGAGATTGAAATCATGCAAAATGATTTAGTGCCTGCTGATGAACTTGAAACTGTAAAAAACTACATTTTAGGGCAGTTTCTTCGTTCAGTTGAGGGTCCTTTTGCCTTGGCCGATAAATTTAGAGGGGTATGGGAATTTGGTCTGGATTATAGCTATTATGATAATTATTTTAATGCTGTAAAATCGGTAACTTCTCAGCAAATACGTGACTTAGCAGGCAAATATTTACAAAAAACCGATATAATTGAGCTGGTGGTGGGAAAAAAATAATCAAGTCTCACAATAATATAAAATTAGGCACGTTATTAAGTAAATGAACATTAAAAACCACTCGACTGCCTATGATCAAAACTACTACGCTATCTCAAGAAAAATCACGTGTAAAAACCAAAAAAGCTAAAAAAATCAATGTTGTAGCCGACGACGATTTCGGTCCATCAGATTTTACCATACAGAATATTTTAAACTATTCTAAAGCTTTACAGGTTATTAAACTATCAACAGCGCAACCTGTTTTTGGTGTGATGAATTAAAAACCAATTTTAGTTTTACTAAAATTACTCTACATCCTTTTTAGGAATAAAGGTGTAGTTTACTGTATAAGGATTATCGCTTGTGTTTTTAAAAGCATCTTGCTGTGGTTCTTCTTTGGATTGATTCTCTTCCTCGGTGCTTTCTAACCAATAAGGATTAGATTCATCAACGTCATCATCATTATTAATATCCCAAGAGTATATAGGTCTTTGAATGCCTATTTTTCTATAAACAAAAGCCAAACAAACACCAGTTAAAAAACCAAACAAGTGCCCCTCCCACGAAATATTTTTTATATCTTCTATATAATGAATGGCCTTTTGATACTCGCTTGGTAAAACTCCCCATATAATAGTTCCATACAAAAAAATAACCAGTAAGGAAATGCCGAAAAGAGCTTTGTGTTTACGTATAATGCCCGATACAACTAAAAATCCGGCCAAGGCATAAATTAATCCACTGGCACCAATATGTACACTATTGTGATGATCTCTTTGCGCAAATAACCAAACTAAAGCACCACAAGAAATGTAGGAGATAAAAAAAACTTTAAATGCAATTTCTTTATAAAAATAAAATAAGCAAATTCCTAAAATAAGTAGTGGTAAAGAATTTGATGTTATATGCCCTAAATCGCCATGTAACAAAGGCATAGTAAAAATACCAATCAAACCGTGTGTGCTTAATGGTAACAATCCATATTGATGCAAATTAAGTTTATAGGTAACATCAAAATAAAATACCGCCCAAATAACAAGCAGAAAAAAAAGCGGAAATACGCTGCTTTGTAATAAACGGTTTTGGTTAGACTTCATTATAAAATCTTCTACTCAAATATTGTGCACTTATACAAAGCCTGACAAAATGTACTAGAATGAATTTTAAAAATTTGTAACAAAAGTAAATCTACTTCAATAATGTTACTGTACCTGTATAGGTTTTTCCTTGATGACTAACATTCTTCAAATCTATTTTCCAAACATACACATCCATCTGCAAGGCATCTCCACTGGTTTTATTATGCATTCTGCCATCCCAGCCCACATTTATATCCGTAGTTGTAAAAATATTATTGCCCCAACGATCAAAAATGTACATTTTAAAATCAGTAATTCCTTCTCCTTCTGCTTTAAAAATTTCGTTTTTTCCATCTCCATTGGGCGAAAAACTATTAGGTACAAAAAGTGCAAAATCTTGCTCTATTATTACTGTTCTTACAATAGTATCTGCACAACCATTGACTGATAAGGCCACTAAAGTAACGGGATATGATCCAATGCTGGTATATGTGTGTTTTGGGTTAACTAAATCTGATGTATCAATGCCTGTACTTAAGCTGTCTCCAAAATTCCAAGTATACTGTTTTATAGTTCCCGAGCTCGAATTTAAAAATGTAATTGTAGGCTCTAAAATAGTTGCGGGGTCTGGTGTATAATTAAAATCAGCTGTTGGTAAAGGATATGTTACTACACTTGCCGTAGCCGTATTTTTACATTGATTCAAATCTGTTAGAGTTAACTTAACGATATAATTACCTGTCACAGTAAAACATGCAACAGGAGATGCTGCTGCAGAAAACTGACCGTTACCAAAATCCCAACTATATGAAGAACCAACAGTTGCTGTATAAGTAGCGCATTGTGGTGTACAACCTTTGGTTATTGGTGGCGTAATACTAACTGTAGGTAACGGATTTACATTTACTGTTGCCATAGCTGTATTTACACAACCATTTATATCCTGCCCGGTTACCACGTATGTAGTTGTTGTAACAGCACTTGGGGTTACTAAAACTGTATTTCCAACATTCGTATTTAAATCTTCTAATGGGTTCCAGCTAAACGTAGTACCCGGGTTGGTTGAATTTGCCAATAAGGTTCCTGTAGTAAGTAAACAAACAGTTGTATCATTTACTGTAATAGTTGGTGGATTATATACCGTAACTTTAATTGGATTGGTGTTTGGATTTGACGAATTTATACAACCATTGGCATCAACAACGGTTACAACATAAAGTCCTGCATTTGCAAAAGATGCACTTGGAATTACCACTGTTTGACCAGACGCTGTATATCCTCCGGGTCCTGCCCATGTATAAGAAGTATATCCTACAGGTGTAGCCGATAAATTAATAGGGAAATTCAAGCAGGCCGTGGATGCCGTTCCTGTAACGGGTGGCAGCGGGTTAACTACCGCAATAACCGTTGCCATATTTACACAACCGTTTGCATCTATAACTACTACGCTATAGGTTCCTGCATCACCAGCTGTTACACCTGCCCTTGTTGGGTTTTGAACTGTTGATGTAAAAGCTCCCGGGCCGGTCCATCCATAATTTGTATAACCTGCATTACAAGTTAAAATTAATGTTTGGTTTGCACAGGGTGTGTTACTGGTTACTGTTGGCACTACAGCCGAAATAACAGTAACCGTTGTTGTTACAGGTGTTGCGGTACAAGTACCAACCGATCCACTAACAGTATAAATAGTTGTAGTTGGTGGGCCAGCCGTTACTGTATCCATATTAGTATTACTTAAACCTATTGGTGGTGCCCAAACATAAGCTGTTACACCACTAGCCGTTAAAACGGTAGAATTACCCGTACAAATGGTACCTGAGTTAACTGTTATTGCCGGATTTGCAACCACCGTAATAGTTCCTGTTGCAGTAGATGTACAAGTTCCCGTTCCTCCTGTTACAGTATAAACAGTTGTTGTTGCCGGATTATCTGTTATCGTTGCAGTTGTTGCCCCTGTATTCCAAATATAAGTTCCCGCGGCCGGTGCTGCTGTTACAGTACCCGTACCTCCTGCACAAACAGTTGATGAGGTTACAGTTGGTGTTGTACTAGAATTTATAACCACCGCAGTAGTTGCAACACAAGTTACTGTCCCTCCCGTAGTTCCAGTAACACTATATGTCCCAGCCATAGCGAGTGTTGAATTTGGTATAGTAGCATTTTGTGTTGTAGCACTAAATCCGCCCGGGCCTGTCCAAGAATAAGTTGTAGCTGTTGTATTAGTAGTTGCCGCGTTCAAAGTAATGGTCTGTCCCGCGCAATAAGGTCCCGTATTAGTAGCTGTTACACCACAGTTTATTATATTACAGTTAGTCGAACCGTTTCCACCAGTTTGATTTAAATTAATGTTTTGAGGTGTGTCATAAAAATTGGTAATCAGTATCATATAGTACTGCCCTACTATAGCATTATTTATTGTACACGTTTCTGTAGCCGATGTAGAATAACTGCAATCAACAATATTTCCCGAACAAGGTGCATTAGTAGTATTAGTAGGTGCGCCAAAACCACATGCCCCTGTTAAACTAGTAGCACAAGGCGCTGTTTGCGAGGCAAAAGGACCCCAACAAATAAAATCCACATCATTATTTAAACTACCGGCTATCGTCATCACCAAAGTTCCTGCAGTAGCCACTTGCAAATAGTACCAGGCCGGGTTTGGGGTAGAGCCTAAACAACCATAACTCGGGCCTGTTTGTGCTGAAGGCCCTGAGCCCGGAGTGTTTGTTCCATCAGTGGATGCCGGAAAAGTTATTCCACCAGCGCCGGCAATGTTAGCGCAAAAAGGAGCTGCGCTTTGGCAACTATCGGTACTTGTCATTGGGCTTGGTAATGTGTGTACGGTACCTCTTCCAATAACAGCACTCCATCCCGGTAAATTGTTGCTGCCATCACTTGCAAATACAACGGTAAGATAAGCGCCACTTGCTTTTATAATTTTTGGATTAGTTCCACCTGTGTAAGCTCCTATTAATTTTGATGTTGAACTTGGTCCATCATAAATATACATAACATCAAAATAATTCTCTACAGAAAATAAAGTGAAATCCAAATAAGGAGATTCACCATTATCCGAATAAATAGTTTTTACATATGTTTCATTATCCGAATAGTTTCCTTTTAAACCACCTGAGTCATAAAGCGTACTTCCAAAATCAGTTATTGTTTCCTTCTTGGCTGTTTTAAAATTTCCCGTTGCTTGTTGCTCAACTAAAGCTACATTAGTTGTAGTAAGCAAGCTGTAATTGTTTGGAGATAACTTAAATTTTATGGGTTCTGTAACCGACAGTTTCCTTGCTGTAAGCGGGCTGATTGGCTTCCCATAATTTTCAAGTAATTCTTGTGCTGAAAACAACTCTATACTTATTTTAGTGCCTTCAACCGGGATTTGTCTTCTGCTATCTAAATATCTTAGATTATCTAATTGTGTATGCGCTAATGCTTTTTCGTATAATAAAGTAAACTCAAATCCTTCGTTAATTATACGGTAGTGATTTTTTTGTACTGTGTTTTGAGCTGTATTACAATAGCCAAATATTAATAAACATATTAATAGATATGCTCTCATTTATTAAAAAAAATATTGGCTTTTGTTCTCATTTATAATTTAGACCCTACTACTAAGATACAATTTATTTATAATTCTGAATATTTAGCTAAAAAATATGTTTTTTTATTTTAAGAGTGTTACTGTGCCATGCAGATTTTTAGCTCTGTTTGTAAAGTCTGTTGCTTGTATTTTCCAAACATAAACATCTTCCTGAACCATGTTACTACTTCCTTGGTATCGTCCATCCCAACCTTTATCAATATCGTCCGAATAAAATATTAACAAACCCCATCTGTCAAACACATAAAGTTTATAATCCTTAATGCCTTCTCCTACAGCTTTAAAAATTTCATTTTTACCATCGCTGTTCGGACTAAATGCATTAGGCACATATAAGACATAATCCTCATTTATAATTACCGGTTTTACAACCATTGCTGAACATCCATTAAGAGTTGAGACAATTAAAGTAACATTATAAGTACCAACATTAGCATATGTATGTGATGGATTATTTACCGACGATGTATCAGAGCTACTGCTATTATAAATATCTCCAAAATTCCAGTTATGGATAGGCAAACCCGATGTTGATTGGTTAGTAAATTGCACTTCCGGAGCTAAAATACTTACCGGCTGCTGTCCATAATCAAAATCTGCTATAGGAACAGAAAGTGCATTAACCGGCGTAGAGGCCGTGCCGGTACAACCATTTGCATCTGTTATTAAAAGATTAGCGGCAAAAACACCTGCTACACTATAACAAGGTGTTGGGTTAGCTGATAAAGATGTCTGTCCATTACCTAAACTCCAGCTATATCCATAATTTCCACCGGCAGGTGTTGGAGTAGCTGTAAGAGTTGTGCAAAAAGGAACACATTCTGGCGTAATTGTATGTATTGTAACAGTAGGTAAAGAATTTACCCATATACTAGTAGTAGCTGTATTTACACAAGTATGAATGTCAGTTGCTGTAACTGTATAATCATTCTCTCCAACATTTGCCGGAAACCCAAACACAGAAGTTCCGGTACTATTACTTAAAGTATTTGATGGGGTCCATGTGTAAGTTGATGCGCCATTTGCTGTTAAAGTAGTTGTTTGTTGTCCCATACAAATTGTTCCTGATGTAACAGTAACAACAGGTAGTGGATACACAAGCACATTAGATGGCCCTGCACTTATACAACCATTAGCATCTGTACCAGTTATTATATAAGAATAATTTTGCGAAGTTGTAGTAACTGTTGGATTAGCAACCACAGTTACACCGGTTGTTGAACTTAAACCTGTTGCAGGTGTCCAAGTATAGGTTAATCCTCCACTAGCTGTTAATGTAGTTGTTTGCCCTGTACATATTGTGCCTGATGTTGCTGTTATAGTAGGTAATATATTTACTAATATAGTTGAGTTTCCGGTGCTAACACAACCATTACCATCGGTCCCTGTAATAACATAGTTGGTGGTAACAGTTGGTGTGCCGGTAACTACAGTTGCTGTAGTTGAACTTAAACCTGTTGCCGGAGCCCAGTTATATGTTGTTCCAGGGTTTGTTGAAGCAGCCGTTAACGTAGCTGTTTGTTGTCCAACACATATAGTCCCGGAGTTTGCAGTAATAGTTGGTATAGAATTTACTACTACCGAAGTACTGAATGTACCTACACAAGTATTGGCATCTGTTCCAGTAACTAAATAAATATATGTACCTGCAGGGCTTGGATTAGCAACTACCATACTTCCGGTTGTTGCACTTAAACCTGTTGGAGGAGCCCAACTATAATTTGTTCCTGCATTTGATGAGCCAGCTGTTAAAGTTGCTGTTTCTTGTCCTACACATATTGTACCTGATGTTATAGTTATTATAGGCAAGGGGTTAACTTGCACTTGCACTGCTGCACTAGCATAGCAAAAATTAACATCCGTTCCTACAACGCTATAAATTCCTGTCATATTTGTAACGGCATTTGTAATTGAAGCATTAGGATTTGGAGACGAACTATATGTATTCGGTCCATTCCAAATATAAACGCCTCCAGCACCAGCTCCATTTGAAGTTAGATTAATTGTTTGCCCCACACAAACCGTAGCTCCTGTTGCCGTTATAGTCGGTTTAGGATTTACAATTACTGTTACTGTAGCTGAGTTATAACAACTATTAGCATCAGTAACCAAAACAGTATACGTTCCTGCCACCACTTGTGTTACATTGCTCAAATTAGTAATAGATGGATTTTGAATATTTGCGGTAAACGTATTTGGACCTGACCAACTATATGTATAAACTCCTGCCGGAGCAACGGTAGAAGTTAAATTAAGCGGGTTTTCTGTTTCACAAGGTATATTGGTAGATGCGGTAGGTACGGGTAAAGCATAAACAGTTACAGTTGCAGTAGTACTTACTGTACATCCTGCCGCTGTTCCAACAACCGTATATACATTTGGCCCAACTGTTGTTGGATTAGCTGTGACAGAACTTCCTGTAGTAGCACTTAAACCAGCAGCAGGGCTCCATACAAAACTTGTAGCGTTGCTGTTTGCTATTAAATTAACTGTTTGCTGCCCAATACACATAGCACCATTAGCTACAGTAATAGTCGGATTACTTATTACATTTATAGTTGCTACAGCCGTATTTGTGCAACCATTTAAGTCTGTACCAGTTACTGTATAAGGGGTTGTAGTAGCAGGACTACCCGTAACACTTGTTCCGGTTGTTGAGCTTAAACCTGCAGTCCACGAATAAGTTGTTGCCCCTGTTGCTGTTAATGTAGCCGTAGATCCATTACAAGTTGAAGGGGAGTTAACACTAACAAGAGGTAAAGGATTTACAGTTATAGTTGCTGTAGCAGTAGCTGTACAAGTATTTACATCGGTTGCATTTACAGTATATGAGGTTGTATTTGCCGGATTATCTGTAGGGTTGGTTGTTGTGTTTCCAGTAATGCCTCCGCCAGTCCAAGTATAAGTACTGGCTCCACCTACAGTTACTGTACCTATTTGTTGACCTAGACATATCGTACTACTTGTTACAACTAATACCGGAGGATTATTTACCGTAACAACAGCTGTTGTACTCACCGTACAAGTACCTGCTGTACCCACTATGGTATAGGTTTGAGTTGCTGCCGGATTTGCTGTAACCGAACTACCCGTAGTTGCACTTAAACCTGCCGCCGGGCTCCATGCAAATGTTGCAGCGTTACTATTAGCCGTTAAAATCAACGTTGTTTGCCCTTTACAAATAGCACCGCCCACAACCGATATAGTAGGTGTACCTATTACATTTATCGTTCCTGTAGCCGTGGCTGTACAACTTTGTGCACTTGTTCCGTTCACAGTATATACTGTTGTGACAGCAGGATTATCACTCGGAGCTGTTGAATTACTTCCCGTTATTCCTCCGCCCGTCCATGTATAAGTATTTGCCCCACTTACCCCCAACGTTGCTGGTCCGGCTCCGTTACATATGCTGGCCGATGTTACTGTTAATGTCGGTACCGGATTTACAGTTATAGTGCCTACGGCACTATTAGTACAAGTGTTTGAAGTACCGATTACTGTATAAGATGTTGTTGCAACAGGTGAATCTGTAAGAGCTGCTGTGGTAGCGCCTGTATTCCAACTATAGGTCGTAGCGCCTCCTGCCGTAATCGTTCCCGCATTGCCTGCGCAAACTGATGTACTTGATGCTGTCACAGCCGGAATTGGATTTACGGTTACTACAGATGTCACAGTTCCGGTACATCCTGCTGAAGTTCCAGTTACGGTATAAGTTGTTGTAGCCCCGGGATTAGCTGTTACAGTCGCTCCAGTAGTTGCACTTAAACCTGCTGCCGGTGTCCAACTATACGTAGTGCCTCCATTTGCTGTCAACACCGTTGATGTACCTGCACATATAGTTGCATTATTTACATTCACAGTTATTCCCCCACCAACAGTAATTGTACCAACTGCCGTATTAGTACACGTATTAGCTGTTCCTGTTACTGTATAACTTGTGGTTGCTCCTGGCGATTCCGTTATGGCTGCCGTAGTTGCACCTGTATTCCAACTATATGTCGTAGCTCCCGCACCGGTAAGTGTCGCATTACCTCCTGGGCATATAGTCGCGCTATTTACTGTTACCACAGGTAATGTGGTTACAGCTACTGTAGATACTGCCGAATTTGTACAAGTACCTGTTGTACCCACCACAGTATAAGAAGTAGCACCTGGAGTTACGGTAATTGGGTTTGTAGTAGCACCCGTACTCCAATTATATGTTGTAGCTCCTCCGGCAGTTAAATTAACTGACCCTCCCGCACATACAGTCGGACTGTTTACTGTAACAGTAATAGCACCGGTTTGTGCAACATTAGCAGTTATAGTAAACGTACAGCCAACATGATCTGTAACTGTTAGTGTGTAAACACCTGCGGTAGTCAACCCTGTTGGGCTTTGTACCCCTGAAGCAAAAGCCCCGGGTCCTGTCCATGAATAAGTATAAGGTGCTGTGCCACCTGTTGCATTTGTAGTTGTTATGGAACCCGCTGCTGCACAAGTAATATTATGTGGCGTAACAGCCGATGTAATACCACCACCACCTGTTACTACAATAGTATTTGTTGATGCACATAAATTTTTATCGGTAACAACAACCGTATAGGTTCCTGCAGGTAAATTATTTACAGTATTGGAGGTTCCTGGGTTAACCGTAGTTGTAGACACTGCACCACTAGGACCAGTCCATTGAAAAACATAAGGTGCCTGTGACCCCGCACCCCCCACTATAGCAC
>Ga0210401_10002838_pt1 | contig 18871 bp, 19 predicted proteins | sample IncBWH32MmetaG_FD_150866 | JGI IMG/M metagenome (GOLD analysis project Ga0210401, IMG submission 150866) | Forest soil microbial communities from Barre Woods Harvard Forest LTER site, Petersham, Massachusetts, United States - Inc-BW-H-32-M | ecosystem: Environmental > Terrestrial > Soil >... | reverse complement strand
ATCGTTGTGCTAGAATTCCGTGGTGTTTGAAGGCGCCAACGCCGCTAACGGAGTGCCCGTATGAAAGCGCGGTCTAAATTTTTGGTGGGTTCGGGGATAATCGTCGTCACGCTGGTCTCGCTAGCTTATGTGGGCTTCACTCAAAGTAAGACCTACTACCACACGATTTCCGAGCTCGGGACGCTGCAGAACTCGGCGCTGCACCAGCGAATGCGCGTTTCCGGGAATGTGCGCAACGGCTCCATTCAACATGTTTCCAATCGTGTGAACTTCGTCCTCACCGAGCAGGGCAAGGACTTGAGTGTCAGTTACATCGGCAGCGATCCGCTACCCGACACGTTTAAGGACGGCGCGCAGGCGCTGGTGGAGGGCCGGATCACGCCTGATGGGAATTTCGTGGCCGAGCAAGTGCAGGCCAAATGCGCATCGAAGTACGAAGCTGCTCCCAGTGCTGCGCCTGGCGGCGTTCAGCCGGCAAGCGCGGCGGACGCAAGCAAGAGTTGAGCTGGCGGTACAGCTAACAGAGGGAACACGTTGGATATATTTGGATCGTTTGCCCTGATCCTTGCACTTCTGGCTGCCGTGTATGCGTTTGGCGCCGGGATCGCAGGAATTGTCACACGGCGTCCGCTTGTATCGAGAAGCGCGCGAAATTCCGGACTGGCCGTTTTTGCGCTGGTCACGATGGCCGTCGCCTCCCTCGAATATTTCTTCTTTACCGACAATTTTTCGATGGCTTACGTGGCCGCGCACAGCAACCGCGCGCTGCCCGGCTTCTATAAATTCGCCGCTCTCTGGGCCGGGCAAGAAGGGTCGCTCCTGTGGTGGAGTTGGCTGCTTTCGGTTTACGTTTTCTTCGCGCTATTCCTCAACCGCAATAAGCATCCCGAGCTGATGCCTTACGCGGGAGTGGTGATGGCCGGCGTTCAGATTTTCTTTCTGACGCTGAATAATTTTGCAGCAAACCCCTTTAACGTGATGGCCGGCGCGGACGCCACCGGCGCGATGCACATGGCCACCTTGTCGGATGGGCACGGACTGAATCCGTTGCTGCAATATCCCGAGATGGTGATTCATCCTCCCATGCTGTATTTGGGCTATACGGGGTTCACGATTCCGTTTGCCTTCGCGCTGGGAGCTCTGCTCGGCCGGTATCCGGGCGAAAAATGGATCCATATAACGCGCCGATGGACGATGGTTGCGTGGTGCTTCCAGGGGATCGGTGTTCTTTTGGGTGCGCACTGGGCGTACGCCGTTCTCGGCTGGGGCGGATATTGGGCCTGGGATCCGGTCGAAAACGCGGCACTGCTGCCGTGGATTACCGGCACCGCGTTCCTGCATTCGGTGATGATGCAGGAAAAACGCGGCATGATGAAAGTGTGGAACGTGTGGCTCGTATTCGTCACGTTCATGCTGTGCATTCTGGGGACGCTGCTGACGCGCTCCGGTATTGTGAGTTCGGTTCACGCGTTCGCGCAGTCTTCAATTGGAAACTGGTTCGTCGGCTTCCTTGCGATTACCATCATCGTTTGCGGCGCTGCTTACTGGAAAAATCGTGACTACCTGCGCAGCGATAACCAGCTTGACTCCCTCGTCTCGCGCGAATCCAGCTTTCTATTTAACAATCTTGTGCTCTTAGCCGCCTGCTTTGCAGTGCTCTGGGGAACGCTCTTTCCGGTGCTCTCGGAGTGGGTTTCAGGAAGCAAAATCAGCGTGGGCCCTCCGTTCTTCAACAAAGTAAATGTTCCGATCTCGCTGTTTCTGTTGTTCCTTACGGGAGTGGGCCCGCTACTTGCGTGGCGCCGGACTTCTTTTGACGCGCTGAAGCGCAACTTCACCTGGCCTCTAACCGGCGGCATCGCTGTGGGAATCGCGGCGTTCATTTTCGGTTTCCGCTCCGTGTATTCGCTGATGTGTTTGATTCTGGCTGTTTTCGTGACGCTCACGATCGCGTCGGAATTCTATCGCGGCGCGCGCGTAATCGCGGCTCGCGACAACGTCAATTTGCTCAGCGCGGTTGGCGAACTAACGATGCGAAATACGCGCCGCTATGGCGGCTACATCGTTCACCTTGCCATGGTGCTGATTTTCGTCGGCATCGCCGGTTCCGCGTTCGATCGGGACGTGCAACAGGAGATGAGCGTCGGCGACACGCTCAAAATTGGCGAGTATTCGATTCAGTGCCAGAATTTCGACATGGTCGCGAATAACAACTATCGGTCGGAGCGCGCAACGCTTGAAGTTTTCAAGAACGGCCGCTCGGAAATGATGCTGTTCCCGGAACGCCGCTTTTTCATGGCGAGCGAAGTCACGGAGACGATTGTCGCCGATCAAAGTACACCGCTGCGCGATCTTTATTTGGTGTACGCTGGCCGGAGTCCTGAAACCAACCGGCCCGTGATTCACGCGTACCTCAAGCCACTAGTAAAGTGGATATGGTTCGGAGGCATTGTACTCGTACTCGGCACGGGGCTGTCGATGCTTCCGAATCGAAGAACCGCTTTGGTGCTGCGTCCTGTCTCCGAGCCGTCGTGGGGCGACAGCGTTTCGCCAGAAGGATCGCCCGCCAGAGCTACAATACCGCGCAGCGGAGACGACTGAGCCTGCGCGAGAATTCAGTGCATTGAAATGCTCTCTCTACTATCCAAATTTCGGGGAATTATCCTAATCGCGGCGCTAATAAGTATCGCGCCGGCAGCGAATTCGCAGGAAACCGCGCGCGCCAAATCGCTCTCCGGAAAGCTGATGTGCGTCTGCGGATGCAATCAGATTCTTGGCGCGTGCAATCACGTTGGCTGCTCGTATTCGCATGGCATGCTAAAGGAAGTGGACGACCGCGTTGCCCGCAACGAGTCGGACGACCTGACTCTTCAAGGATTCGTCCAGGAATACGGCCCCACGGTTCTCGCCGAACCTCCGGCAACAGGATTTAATCGTGCGGCGTGGATCATGCCCATCGTTTTTCCGTTGGTCTCGCTTTATCTGTTGTGGGAAGTAGTCCGCCGGTGGCGCCAAAGGTCTTCGGTTGCCACCGCATCCGGGCCGAGGGTTTCTCCAGAAATGCTTGCGCGCGCACAACGTGAGTCGGGTAGGGAATCCGATGAGTAGCATGGACGTTACCGTCGCCCTCGCGTGTGCGCTGCTCGCCGCGTCGGTACTTCTTTTTGTCTTCGGTGTTCGCAGCGACGCCTCGGATTCCGCGCCGCATCGCACGAAGCTTGATCAGTTGATGGAACGCCGCGATGCGATCTACGAGAATCTGCGTGACCTGCGCTTCGAATTTCGCGCCGGTAAATTCTCTGAGAAGGATTACGAAGAAATCAAGCAGTCCCTAGAAGTGGAAGCTGCCCGAGTCCTTGCGGAGATGGACCGTCACACCGGCAGCGTTCCCACTCCCGCCACCCGCCAGGCCGCCCTAGAGAGGCATCGTTCATGAGGTTTTCTCGTTGGGTAACTTCCGCCACACGATCTCGCTTCGTTTGCCGAGGGGCAAAGGTTTGTATTCTTGCGATGATCTCTTGCATCATCGGCGTATCGGTGGCAGGTGCCGGCACTGTCACTGGCACGGTGCACAACGGCACAACGGACAAGCCTGCTGCGAACGTCGACGTGATTCTCATTCAGCTTCAGGGCGGCATGAAGCCGGTAGCAAACATGAAGACGGATGCCCAGGGCCGTTTCAAATTTGACAATCCAGGACTGGGCACAGGCCCTATGTTGATTCGTGCCGCTTACCGCGGCGTAAATTACCACGAGCCTGCAACACCCGGGAAAACTACCGTCAACATCGACGTTTTCGAACCCACCGACAAGCCGGGATCGTTCACCGTTCCGGCGCACGCTATCATTTTGCAGCCCAACGGCCAGGAATTGCTGGTCGGTGAGGAATACAACATTGAGAACAAGACGAAACCGCCCATGGCGTACTATCGCGCTGACGGTTCGTTCCTTTTCTCGCTGCCTGACGGTGCACAGCTCAGCGAAGTCTCCGCGGCGGGGTCGTCCGGCATGCCGGTGGTGCAGGGCACGATCGACAAGGGCAAAAATCAGGAAGCGATCGCGTTCGCATTTCGCCCCGGCGATAGCGGTGTGCGGATTTCGTACAAACTGCCGTATCCCGGCAATGAAACGAAGCTCCATTTCGTTTCGATCTATCCTGCGGAGAAGCTGGCAGTCTTTGCCCCTCCGTCCGTGAAGATTTCTGGCGACGGCTTTTCGCCGGCCGGGCAAAACCAGGGCTTCAACGTTTACCTGCGCGAGTCGGTGGCTGCGAACACGCCGCTCAGCGTTTCGGTATCGGGCACGGCGCCGATGCCTGCGACTCAGGGCAATGGGGCTGTGGGCGGACCTCCGGGATCTGACCAATCGCAGAACCCTTCTGTGAATTCGCGGCTCGAACAATCCGGCGCAGAATCTCTCACTGCCACCGCTACCACGATGCCCGCGCGGCTCGACAGTTTGAAATGGATTTTGGTCGGCGGGTTCGCTGTATTGTTCGCGCTCGGGTTTGTGTTTCTGTGGCGACGGCCGCAGGTGGTTACCGCACGTGGTGACGTTGGAGGCGCCGTGCTTGCGGCTCCTTCGCCGCGTAGTTCTCGCGTATCTGCACAGGCTCTGGCCTCTACACCTGCTTCCATGGCGGAGGTGGACCGCGAAGTTCGCGGCAGCCTCGATGAGTTGAAGGACAATCTTTTTCGCCTCGAATTGCGGCGCCAGGCCGGGACCATTACGGAAGCAGACTACACGCACGAGCGCGCGCGCGTGGAAAAGGTTCTTCGCGATTTGGTTCGAGGCTGAGCGAATCAACTTGCCAGCGTCCTCCGCTACGTCAAATCTGTCCATTCGATTTGATCGCGTGGAAAAGCGCTTTGGCTCGCTCGTCGCCCTCCGTGGAATTTCCCTGGCAATTTATGCCGGCGAATTTGTCGCGCTGCTGGGGCCGAACGGAGCAGGGAAGACCACTCTGCTGCGAATCGCTGCGCACCTCATGAATCCCACATCAGGCAAATTGCAGTTCTCCGAGAATTCGGATGATGGAATTGCCGTGAAGCGGATGATCGGGATGGTAGGCCACTCCACGCTGCTGTATGAGGAGTTAACCGCAGCGGAAAACCTTACGCTGTTCGCGCAACTCTATGGCCTCGACGGCGTCGCTGTGCGCGTGGAGGGTGCTCTTGAAACTTGCGGCCTTGCTTCGCGCGCTGGAAGCCTGGTTCGCACGTTTTCTCGCGGCATGCGCCAGCGGCTCGCAATAGCGCGCGCTCTCCTCCACGGCCCGCGGCTGCTGTTGCTGGACGAGCCGGCTGCCGGTTTAGACCGTCAAGGCCTCGCTTGGTTCGGCGACACCCTCGCACGCCTCCGAGCGGGGGGCTGTACGGTGCTGATGTCCACGCACGCGCGCAACGAATCGCTCGACCTTGCCACCCGTGCCGTATCGCTCCTTGCTGGGCGACTCGACCACGACAGTGGTTCCGGCGGAGATCCGCGTCCGCTTCTCGCAGCATTGCGCGCGGAGGCCTGATGAACACTGCGCGCGCAGCCGCCATTTTACTTACGAAGGAACTTCGTCTCGAATTTCGCACGCGCGAGCTTCTGAGCGCCACGGTGATTTTCGCGTTGGTGGTAGTGGTTTTGTTCAGCTTTGCCTTCGACCCGACCAACGCCGAATCGCGGCGCTACGGTCCCGGACTCCTGTGGATCGCGTTTCTTTTTGCCGGTTCCTTGATGCTGAATCCTTCGTTCGCACGGGAGCAAGCGAACGATACGCTCGACGCGTTGCGCATGGCCCCGGTATCGAGCTTCGCGATTCTATCCGGTAAAATGCTGGCGAACTTTATTTTCATGTCGCTGGCGGAGGTGGTGCTGGTTCCGGTGTTCGCGGTTCTGTACAATGTTTCGCTTGCGGGCGTGGCGTGGCGCCTCATACTGGTGCTCGTGCTTGGTACCAGCGGCCTGGTGATTACGGGCACGGTGTTTTCAGCGATTTCGGCTCACGCGCGCATGCGCGAGCTGCTGTTGCCGTTGCTATTGCTCCCGATTCTTGCCCCGCTGCTGATCGCGGCAGTCGAGGCGACAGCGTCGCTCTTAACGCAGGATCCCGCGCTCGACCGCACGTGGGTCGCATTCCTCGCGGGTTTTGATATTGTGTTCCTGACGGCATCCTGGCTCCTGTGCGACTACCTGGTGGAGGAATAACGCGTTGCGTTCAATGACCGGCCGTATCGCTGGGACCGTGATAGTGGCAGCGCTGATTTTTTACGCCGGATACGCCGCGCTTTTCATCGCCCCCGACGAAAAAACGATGCACGAAATCCAGCGGATCTTTTATTTTCATCTGCCGAGTTGGATGACCTGCTTCACCGCCTTCTCCATCGCCTTCATCGCCAACGTGGCGTATATCACCACGCGCCAGCCCAAATGGGACTGGCTCGGCGTGGCCGGCGCGGAAGTGGGTGTGGCCTGTTGCACAATTGGACTGATTACCGGTCCACTCTGGGCGCGGCCAGTCTGGGGCATCTGGTGGACGTGGGACGCGCGGCTCACCACCACATTTATTTTGTGGCTGCTTTACGTCGCCTATCTCCTGCTGCGCGGCCTCCTGGAAGAGCCGGAGCGCAAAGCGACCCTTTCTGCCATCTTCGGCATTTTCGCATTTCTCGATGTGCCGCTCGTTTACATGTCGAATCGCCTCTGGCGGACGCAGCACCCGCAGCCCGTAATTTTCGGTGGCGAAAACTCGGGACTAGCTCCCACGATGAAGTTGGTCTTACTGTTATGCGTAATCGCGGGATTCGGCGTGATGATTCTGGTTTTAATCGACCGCTATCGTCTCGAACAACTGCGCTTCGAATTCGAAGAGCTGCGGCACGAAGTAGAGTCTCGAAGTTCGGATGCACAATTCATGCGTGAAAAAGGTCGGTCATGAAAAATTTCGAATTCCTTTTCGCCGCCTGGATGATGGTCTGGGCCGTGTTTTTTGTCTACGAAGTCTCGGTTGCGCGCCGCGTAAACCGCTTGCATGAGGAGCTCAACCGTCTCAAGCAGCAATTGGGCGAGAGCTAGGCAGCAGGCCGCCGCGCTTCGCGGCCGCGAGAGCCCTGCTTTTGAATTGTCGGTTCGTTCTCAACAGGCTAGACTTTGCCGAGGTGGTGGGTCATGCAGGAATCGCGAAGGATCGCAGTGGTTCTCTTTCAGCTTGGCGGCCCTGAAAACCAAGCCGCTGTCGAACCCTTTCTCTACAATTTGTTTTGCGATCCCGACATCATTAATTTCCCCGGAGCGTTTCTAGCTCGCAAGCCGCTGGCGAAGCTGATTTCCACGCGGCGCTCGAAAGTGGTGGCGCGGCACTACGCTGAAATCGGCGGGGGCTCTCCGATTCGTCGCCTCACCGAAGCGCAAGGCAGAGCGCTCGAACTGGCATTGCGTCCCCACGTTTCGGTACGCGCAGTCGTCGCGATGCGCTACTGGCATCCCGACACAAACGAAGCCATCGCCGCGCTCGAAAGCACGCCGTACGACGAGCTGGTCCTCCTTCCGCTCTATCCGCATTATTCTTTTGCCACCACCGGCAGCAGCCTCAAGGAGTGGAACCGTCAGTTCAAGCCCAACGTACCCGTTCATATGATCGACCACTTCTACGATCACCCGGACTACATAGCAGCCATCGTCGACCGCATTAACAGCGTGCTCGTCGGAGTGCCGCGGCCGCACGAAATCCATCTCGTTTTCAGCGCGCACGGCCTCCCGATGTCCATCGTCGAAAAGGGCGATCCGTATCCCAAACAGATCGACGAAACCGTCAAGATGGTTCTCGACCTAGGCGCGTGGCCGAATCCCCACGTGCTCTGCTACCAAAGCCGCGTGGGCCCCCAGAAGTGGCTCCAGCCTTCGCTTCCCGATATGCTGACGGGCATGGCCGGCAGTGGCATCAAACGCGTCCTGCTGATCCCAATCTCTTTCCTCACCGAGCACATCGAGACGCTGCACGAAATCAACATCGAAGCGCGCGAGCAAGCCGAATCGCTAGGCATTCGCGATTTTCACATGATGCCCGCGCTGAACGACTCACCTCTACTGATCCGCGCCCTAGCCGACCTCGTACTGCGCTCGGTAGGCGTACGCGCGGGCGTCGCGTCTTTCGCGTAACGGTTCTTTTGTCACAAAGCCGCGCCACGTGCAGGCGCACGCGTACACGCGGCTTGCCGTACTCACCAACAGCCACTTCCTTCTTGACACCGCGTTTCCCACGTCATATAAAACTCTGTTTGTTGTTCAGAATTTATAGATTCTATATTTCAGGAGTGGATCGCAGCACTTAAACCGGCCTATGCCAGAAACCTCCGCAGGGAAGGTTGCAGAATTGTCCGGTGAGCCGGACGCAAAAGTGGTCGAAAAGGAAGTCAATCTCACCCGCCGCCGCATCGTTTGGGCGTGTATCTGGGGCTATCTCGGCGTCAATTTTCTGATGTTTCTGCGGTTTTTCTTCCCGCGCGTCCTTTACGAACCAAATACCGTATTTAATATCGGCTTTCCGTCCGATTTCGCTCTCGGCATCGACCAGCGCTTCCTGATGACCAATCGCGTCTGGGTAGTCCGCGAACCGGACCGCGTCTTCGTTATCTTCGCCCGCTGCACTCACCTGGGCTGCACGCCGGAGTGGAAGACAGCGGAAAACAAGTTCAAATGCCCGTGCCACGGCAGCGGCTACGACGGCGAAGGCGTGAATTTCGAAGGCCCCGCGCCGCGCCCCATGGATCGCGCGTTCATTCAGCTCGATCCCACCGGGAAGATCGTCGTCGATACCAGCCGGCTCTACGTAAACGATCCGCGCGCCGGCACGAATCATTTCAATGATCCAGGAGCATTCTTAAACGTTTAGCCGCTAGGCAAGTGGTTGGCCTTGGGAGCTGCATGAATGCCTGAAGAGAACGGCAGCAATAATAAGACCGGCGTTCTGGAGAAAGCGAAGGAATCCGCTGCCGCGCTTCGCAAGACGCTCGAAGAAAAGTCCAAGCAGCAGATGGTGGAGCTGAAGGAGCCGGAGAAAACTCAGCTCTATCGTTCCATCTTCCGCGTCAAGCACGACGAGGAGCCGCGCAACCGCGCTCTCAGCGTTCTCTCAAATGTTTTCTTCCACCTCCACCCGGCGAAAGTAAATCGCGACGCCACAAAGTACAACTTCACATGGGGCATGGGCGGCATCACGTTTTATCTGTTTATCGTGCTGACGTTCACCGGCGTCCTGCTGATGTTTTATTACCATCCTACAAAGGTCCAGGCGTTCCGGGACATTCTGTACCTCGAAAACGACGTTCCCTTCGGCAAGCTTCTGCGCAACATGCACCGCTGGGCCGCGCACCTGATGATCATTGCCGTCTGGCTGCATATGTTTCGCGTGTTCATGACCGGTTCCTACAAGCGGCCGCGCGAGTTCAACTGGTGCGTCGGCGTGCTGCTGATGGTGCTCACGCTTTTGCTTTCCTTCACCGGTTACTTGCTCCCGGACGACCAGCTCGGCTTTTGGGCCGTCACCGTAGGCACGAACATGGCGCGCGCCACGCCGTTGTTAGGTAACGAAGGCCCGGGTGGTCCCCAATTAGGCATGACGCCTTATAACGACGTCCGATTTGCGCTTTTAGGCGGCTCAATCGTGGACGCGAACGCGCTCTTGCGCGCTTACATCTGGCATTGCATCGCGATTCCGTTGATCGTCGCGATATTCATGGGCGTGCATTTCTGGCGCGTCCGAAAAGATGGAGGCATCTCCGGCCCTGCGCCGGTGATGCTTGAATCGGAGATTAAGGAAGAGAGAAGTCCGCGTCCCGTCGTCTTAAAACCGAGCGGGATGGGCTAGTTTCAGCTGAGCTGGTGTAGCGTTGCGCAGTCGGGGCTTTCGCCCCTGAGGGAATTGTTCAATGGGCGGTGATTGGCATCAGATTTGGGAAGTGGCGTCGGCGCCGGACAATGTGCCCATCGTCGCGATGCTATTTCTCGTTCCATTCTATTTGTGGTACGCCCTCCGGCAAGCTATCGCCAACGATCGCCTCATCGCAGTCCTCGAAGGCGATGCCACCCTCGCAAAAACGAAATATCGCAAGACTCAGGAGTGGGATCCCAAGTGGGAGCGCGAAGTTCACACTTGGCCGTATTTAATGCGCATGGAATTCCTTGTGGCGATTATAGTCACTATCCTGCTGATGGTCTGGTCGCTCACGCTGAACGCGCCGCTCGAAGAGCCGTCGAATCCGAACGTCACAATGAATCCGGCGAAAGCGCCATGGTATTTCCTGGGTCTGCAGGAAATGCTCGTTTACTTCGATCCCTGGATCGCGGGCGTGGTCATGCCCACGCTGGTCATCGTTGGCCTGATGGTCGTGCCGTACATCGATTCAAATCCGCTGGGGAACGGCTACTACACTTACAAACAGCGCCGCTTCTCCATTTGGACGTTTCTGTTTGGCTTCATCGTCCTGTGGGTTGGCATGATTTCCATCGGCACGTTTATTCGCGGCCCTGGCTGGATGTGGTTCTGGCCCGGCATGACTTGGGACGCTGAACGCGTCGAGTACACGGTGAATAAGAACCTCGACCAGGTGTTTCCGTTCACGTTGTTCCACATCAACGGTTCTTGGCTGGGCGCGATTTTCCACATGCCGCAGGATCATGCGGTGATCTGGTCGCGCGTGATTTTCGGATTCTTCCCGATCGCGATATTTTTCGTCGTGGCGGCGTTTATCGTCCACTGGATCTGCGTCCGGACCGAGTTCAGCCGCAAGATTTACAAGCGCATGAGTCTGGTTCAGCTCGTCACCATGTACATATTCCTGATCCTGATGCTCTCACTCCCGATCAAGATCTTGTTGCGCCTGCTTCTCAATATTAAATACATCTGGGTGACGCCTTGGTTCAGCATCTAGCCGCCACATGTCAATTTTCGCGCGTGAGTCGTTTTGAGGAGGCCCTGGGTGCCTGAAACTCCTCCTCCCGCGCCGCAGACGACTGCTCCGCCCGACGATCCGATCACCACGCGGTCATTCGTGTTTCCGCTTTTGATCTCGTCCGTGCTTCTCATCCTCACGGTCGCATGGTCGTTTTACGACGAGGTCTACGGCCTCCGCCCGTGGCGCACCTACCAGAGCCGTTTTGCGAGCGCCTACTCCAGCTATCTGCAAAAGGCGGTATCGAAGGAGAGGAGCGACGAGAATGCGGTTTATTCTTCTCCCGAGTACAAAACGCTCTCAGCGAGGGTTAACGATCTCACGCAAACGGCAAAGGCTCAGGACGACGAAATTGCCAAGCGCATCGCTCTGCTCGACGAGCAGCGCATCGCGATAGGTGACGCGTTCAAGGACGCTCGCGGCAAGGTCGGCCACCTTACTTACGAATACGAAGTAACTCCTGCGTCGGATAAGAGCGCGAAAGCCAAAGCGCTGAAGCAACTCGAAGAAGGCCGGAAGAGCACTTGGGAAGTGGATTGGCCCGTAGCCGAAGGCCAGGTCCAAAAGAACAAGCTCTTCACCGCGGATGAATTGAACGACGCATTTACAAACATCATGGCCGAGCGCGCCTCTCTGGTGGCCAAGCGCGGCGAAATCGACAAGCCTGCCAAAGATGCCCAGACCGAGCTTACGAAATACGTCTCGGATCATTTGCCCGGACTCAGTTCAGCGTCGCTCGAAGGCTTGCTCCACAGCATGCTGGGCTTCGACCAGCGCATCATTCAAATCAACGTCAATCCTCCTGGAGCGTCGATCAACAATCTTGGTGGCGCGGGTCTGGTGGACCGCTGCGAATCCTGTCACGTTGGCACCGATCCGGTGTATGTGCCCACGCAAGTCACGCTCACGAAAGCGGATCTGGGCATGGCGAAGAGCAACGACGCGCCGTTTACGAGCCACCCGGATCTGGATTTGATCAAGACCCATCCGCTCGAACGGTTCGGATGTTCTCCGTGCCATGGCGGCAATGGCCGCGCGATCGATTCCGTCAGGCGAGGTCACGGCCGATACGAGCACTGGCTCTGGCCGCTCTACTATCCCGAAAACTACAGCGCGGGTTGCCAGCAGTGCCATGCAGGCGATATGGTCACCGAGCGCGCACCGGTTCTGAATGAAGGCAAGCAGCTCTATCGCCATTACGGTTGCGTCGGTTGCCATCGCTTCCAGGGTTTCGACAATCAGGACGAGGAACTCGTCAATGCACGGCAGACGATTCTTCAGCTTGCAAAAACAAAGTCGGACGACGAGCTGGACATCCCGCGCATTCAGAAACTGGGCGACACGGCTCCCGACAATGCCGCGGCCAACGCTTACTACACCCAGGCCACGAATCTCACGGTCGAGGTAAGCCGCATCGACGCGCAGCGCGAATCGCTCGAGCAGCGCAGCCACAATCTCCTCCAGGAAATTAAGAAAGTTGGCCCGGACCTGAAAGACGCCCGCCTCAAACTGCGAAAGGAATGGATTCCTTACTGGATCGGCCACACCCACGATTTCCGGCCGACAACCAAGATGCCGCAATTTCGCTTGTCCGACGACGAAATCAAAGCAATTGCCGCATACGTCTGGCAAACCGCATTAACCGGTCCCGCGCTGGAACATCAAACTCCCGGAAACGGGGCTCACGGCAAAGAGCTGTTCGAGCAGCGCGGCTGCATGGCCTGCCATTCCATGGGCGAGGACGCGAACAAAGTCGGCGGGGTTTTTGCGGCGAACCTCAGCCGCGTCGGCGAAAAAGACAATTACGATTACATCGTCCGCTGGGTTCACAACCCGCGCCAGCGCACCCGCCCCTATTGCCCGTACGAAAAGCGAGATCTGGGGCCTGAAGACTACGCCAAGCACAATCTGCCGTTCGTCTTCGATCTGGATCATTCGCGCTGTCCGAACGACGGCCATGAGCTCGTCGTGCAGCAGCCCACCGTGATGCCCAGCCTGCGTCTCTCAATGGAAGATGCTCGCGACGTCGCCAGTTATCTCGTCGCACAAAAACACTCCGATGCAAGCTACGCGGACGCGAGTTTCATGGATGATCCCAAGCTCAAAGACGCGGGCAAGGATCTCGTCCGCCACTACGGTTGCGCCGGCTGCCACGAGCTTTCAGGATTCGAAGACGAAGGCCGCATCGGTACCGAGCTAACCAATGAAGGCTCGAAGCCCATCGAGCGTCTCGATTTCGCCCTCTGGACCGAAGACGCCAAGCGCGGCATTCGGCCCGACGGCAAGCCTGCCATGCGGGAAGGGAAAAAGACCGCGTGGTACGACGCGAAGGGATTCTTCGAGGAAAAGCTAAGCGACCCCGGACTCTACGATCAAGGCAAGTATCACGTGAATCCGATGGACGCTCTGCGGATGCCCAAGCCGAACTTGCAATCGAACGACGAGCGCGAAGCTCTCGTCACAATGCTTCTCGGCAGCACCGATCCCACGCTCCCTCCCGAGTACATGTATAAGCCGGCCGACCGCCGCCGCTACGTGCAGGAAGGCTGGTGGATCGCCACAAAGTACAACTGCATTGGTTGCCATCAAATCGGCGTCGGCCAGCGCTCGATCCTGATGGATCTGCCCGCGTATCAGGGTGAGAACCACGCGAACCTACCGCCGGTCCTGACTACGGAAGGCGCGCGCGTGAATCCCGACTGGCTACGCCAGTTCCTGGCGAACCCCGCGCAGAGCACCACGGATACGAACCGCAATGGCGTCCGGCAATACTTGCAAGTTCGCATGCCGACGTTCTATCTCTCCGATGACGAGATTCGCAAACTCGTGCTCTTCTTCGCGGCGATGTCGTCGCAGCCCGACCCGTTCATCCCGCCGAAGATCGAGCCGCTCACCGAAGCCGAGCGCTCTATGGCACGCAGTCTGTTCACGAGTCCCGCCGCGCCTTGTTTGAAATGCCACATGACCGGCAATGCGGCGCACGACAAGACCGCCTCGGCGCCGAACTTCCTGCTCGCTCACGAACGTTTGCAGCCGGCTTGGACCGCGCGATGGATCACCGATCCCGCGAAGATTATTCCCGGCACTGCGATGCCCTCGGGCTTATTCCATCGGGATGGCGATCACTGGGTGTTCTCGGGACCGGAGCCGCCCGCGCTCCAGCAATATCACGGGGATCAGGCCGATCTGCTCGTGCGCTATATGTTCTCGCTCACACCGCAGGAGCAAAGCTCGTTGCTTGGCCGCACGCCTTCGGGCGCGGGTGTAGGCAACAAGTCGCCGGGAACTCCCGGCGCGAAGTAGCACGCGGTCTCTTAGGCGGTTTGGGCTCGTTTCCGTTGGCGCGTCTGAGGTCGGACGTGATCCGCGTCCAGGGAAAAATACTGCGCGGCAAGTCCCTCAAGAATTGCTAAAATAACCTGTTTTGATTAGGAGGAAAGGCACTATATGAAGATCAAGTTCTTGAATCTCTCGTTCGCAGCAGTGCTGGCAATCGCCATTGTTGGCTGCGGCGGTTCGAAAAGTGAATCCACGTCGCAGCCCGCGCCCGCCGCTCAAACCTCGGCAAAAACGGTCGATCCATCAACCGCCGGTTCCATCACCGGGACGGTCAGTCTGGACGGCGCGGCGCCCACAGCGCGTCCAATCAACATGAGCGCCGAGCCTTACTGCGCAAAAGCGCACTCGACGCCGATTGTTCCGCCGGAAGTCGTGACCGGCGATAAAGGCTCTCTGGCAAACGTGGTCATCTTCGTTAAAAGCGGTCTTGGCCCCGACTACACTTTTGACGCGCCGAAAGATTCAGTTACGCTCGACCAGAAGGGTTGCATGTACGACCCTCACGTGATCGCTCTGATGACCGGTCAAACCATCGCCGTGAAGAACGATGACCAGACCACGCACAACATTCACCCCACGCCGAAGGACAATCGCGAATGGAACCAGTCGCAGCCGCCCGGAGCCACTCCCATCGAACAAAGCTTCGCCCGCGCCGAGCTTGCCATTCCCGTGAAGTGCAATGTCCACCCATGGATGAAGAGCTACATCTTCGTCTTCAAGCATCCCTACTACGCGGTCACCACCAAGGACGGCAAATTCGAATTGAAGGGCTTGCCGCCGGGGACCTACACCATCGAAGCGTGGCAGGAAAAGTACGGAGTGGTCGACCAGACGGTGACCATCGGCGCGAAGGAATCGAAGCCAGTCAGCTTCACCTTCAAGGCCAACGCCTCCGGGGATTAATTAGCGGGACGGCTCCCAAGCCTGTTCTTGCGCAATTGCCACTTGGGACGGGACGCCGCGGCGGGCGAAGCGCTCGCCGCGCGCTCCCGCCCAAGTTCTCGCTAGAGCTGTTCGCGGGAAGGGGATTACACTTCGATGTCGGACGCTCGCACACAAAACTCCACCGCCGTTCACCGCTTCGCCATTCTCACGTCCGGTGTCACAGTCGTGCTGCTAATGGCAGGCGCGCTCGTAACTAGCAACGATGCCGCAGACTCCGTCCCCGATTGGCCCCTCGCCTACGGGAAAATAATTCCACCGCTCGTCGGCGGAATCCGTTACGAATTCGCACATCGCGTGGTAGCAGGCGCTGTTGCCGTTCTCACCCTGATTCTCGCCGTCTGGCTCGCGCGCACAGAGAATCGCCGCTCTGTGCGCCGCCTCGGTTGGACTGCACTTGCCCTCGTAGTCGTCCAAGCGCTTCTCGGCGCTCTCCGCGTGCTCTTCGGCCATCCGCCGATCGTCGCGACAATCCACGCCACGGTGGCGCAGATTTTTTTCATCACCACGGTAGCGCTCGCCTTCTACACCAGCCCTTGGAGCCGCACAGAAATTCGCCCGCTCGACGACGCAGGCTCTCCGCCCATGCGCTACCTCGCGCTCTGGACCACCCTGGTAATCTTCATCCAGCTCATTCTAGGAGCTGGCTTCCGTCACGGCGCGTTCGGCATCCTTCCGCACCTACTCGGCGTCGCCGTAGTCACATTTTTCGTGTTCTGGACGGCCCGGGCCGCCAAGGAACGCCTCGGCACGGTCCCTCAAGTTCGTCGCGCCACCATTCTGCTTCATGCCACATTCGGCACTCAAATTTTGCTCGGCATCGCGGCCTATTGGGCCGTAGCGAAAGCAATCCAAGAAGTCCAGCCGACCATGTCCTACGTCGTCCTCACCGTCGCTCACGTTCTCGTCGGCGCACTTGTACTTGCATCCAGCGTGCTTCTCACCCTATGCTGCTTCCGGCTAATTCGCCCGCACGCGGCCGCAACAACCGCCGCCTCGCGCGCGATTCAATCGCAATCGCATTCGCCGGTGCCGTAAACATGAACATCGAGCCATGACCACACTCCGCGCCCACGCCATCGATTTCGAGAAACCCTGGGCCTACGTCGTTCTCACTAAGCCCGACGTCACCTTTCTAGTCGTGATCACCACGGTAGCCGGATTTTATCTCGGCTCTCGCGCCGCGCTTGACTGGGCGCTGCTCGCGCATACTCTTATCGGCACCACGCTGGTCGGCGCAGGCACCGCCGCCTTAAATCAATATATCGAGCGCGACATGGACGCCCTAATGCGCCGCACCGCCTCCCGCCCGCTTCCGCTAGGCACGCTTCAGCCTGCTGACGTTCTCCGCTTCGGCGCAGCGCTGGTAATCATCGGCTCCGTGTGGCTAGCCATCGCAGTGAACGCGCTTTCAGCCCTTCTAGCGTTAGCGACATGCCTCTTCTATCTCGGCCTGTACACGCCGCTGAAGACCCGCACCACATTGGCCACGGCCGTCGGCGCCTTACCGGGCGCATTGCCGCCCCTAATCGGCTGGGCAGCCGCGTGCGGCCACCTTTCCGCAGGCGCGTGGATTCTCTTCGCCATCTTGTTTTTCTGGCAGTTCCCGCACTTCTTCGCCATCGCCTGGATGTACCGCGAAGATTACGCCCGCGCCGGCATCCGCATGTTGCCCGTGGTTGATCCCACAGGTGACGCAACCTTCGGCCAGATCGTCGCTACCAGCGCGATTCTCGTTCCTGTCGCTCTCCTCCCCTCGGTTATCGGCATGTCCGGAATGCGCTACTTCACCGGCGCGTTAATCCTCGGAATGCTCCTGCTGCAGGTTTCGCTGTGGACCAGCCGCTCGCGCACCAACGTCCGCGCCAAGTGGCTGATGCACGCCACCGTCGCCCACATTCCGCTGTTACTCTTGCTGATGATCTTCGACAAGGTCGGCCGATGACCGCGGCCGCCGGGAGGGATTTGCGAATGGCGTCCAAGCGCAACTGGCTTGACGTTGCCGGGATTTGCCTGCTCTTCATCCTGCTATCGCTCGTCGGCATCATCTGGGACGTCGCCAGCGGCCTCCTCACCAGCGGCATCGACGGCATCATGCTCGCCGCCGTTTGCCTCATGACGGCCGGTATCTTCGCCCTGATGCTTCTCGTGGTTCTGCATCAGGCGGGATTGCTTCCTAAATTTGGCAAGCCGAAGGCAGAAGTCGCCGCTGCGTCAGCGAAGCCAGCCGCTCCCGCCGTTCCCCCGGCGGCCACGAAGCCGGCAGCTCCTGCCTCCGTCGCACCAGCGTCTCCAGCAACGGCCACTTCTGCTGCTGTGCCGAAGCCCGCAGCTCCGCAGCGCACGGAGCAAGGCAAGTAATCGCCGCTGCATGGTCGCGCGACGCTCAACCAATGCCGCTCCTACCGCTATCGGCTCTCCCCGCAGTAAACGCCACGTTAAACGGAACCTCGGGAATATTTCTCGTGGCAGGCTATTCGTTCATCCGGCGCGGCAAAATGTTCCCGCACAAAGTTTGCATGCTCTCCGCGTTTTGCTGCTCCGCGCTTTTTCTCGCGTGCTACGTTTACTTTCATCTTCACGCCGGAATCATCCGCTTCGGCGGACAGGGCTGGATTCGTCCCGTCTATTTCACTCTCTTGACCACGCACACGATTCTCGCGGTAGTCATCGTCCCGCTGGTCCTCATCACGTTGTCCCGAGCCCTGCGCGAAAAATTCGACCGTCATCGCGCCATCGCACGATGGACGTTCCCCCTCTGGCTCTACGTCTCGGTCACGGGCGTAATAATCTATTGGCTCCTCTATATTGCCTACAACCCAATCGGCGCGCCCGCCTAAGCACCGCTTGTCACCCTCCACTCGCCCCTGTAATCTGTTTCGCGCATGACCATCGACGCGACAGCAGCTCCCAAATCGTTCGGCGGCCGCTGGACCTACGTGGTGGTGGGCCTCGCGCTCCTTTTCGTCCTCATGCCGTTCCTTTTCTGGAACGCCACATGGTTCGGCCGCCCACTCACCGATGCGCAACTCGGCAAAGCCCTGGCTGACCGCGCCCACCCCCGCGAAATCCAGCACGCCCTCACCCAAATTGAAACGCGCATCGAAGTCCGCGATCTCTCCGTCCAGAAATGGTACCCGCAATTGGTCGCGCTCTCGGCGAATCCGGTCGACGAAATACGTCTCACCGACGCCTGGGTCATGGGCCAGGACAACACTTCTCCCGAATTTCACGCAGCACTTCAAAAGCTTCTTACCGACCCGCAACCAATGGTGCGCCGCAACGCCGCTCTTTCGCTCGTTCGCTTCAACGACGACGCCGGCCACGACGAAATCGTCGCCATGCTGCGTCCCTACGAGATGCCGTCGCTTTCCACCGGCATTCTTCGCCAGCGCCTCAAGGTCGGCGACGTCGTGAATCCCGGCACAATGCTCGGCCACGTGGACGCCGGCGATCGCGCCAGCACGGAAGCGCGTGCGCTCGTCCCAGGGACGCTCCAGCGCTGGTTGGTACAAAATGGTGCGCAGGTCGCGCAGGGCCAGCCCATCGCATCGCTCGCTCCAAGCGAAAACATGGCCTGGGAAGCGCTGCGCGCACTTCACATCATCGGACGCACCGAGGATCTGTCCGACGTAAACCGCTACACTCGCGGC
>Ga0210401_10002837_pt1 | contig 18875 bp, 23 predicted proteins | sample IncBWH32MmetaG_FD_150866 | JGI IMG/M metagenome (GOLD analysis project Ga0210401, IMG submission 150866) | Forest soil microbial communities from Barre Woods Harvard Forest LTER site, Petersham, Massachusetts, United States - Inc-BW-H-32-M | ecosystem: Environmental > Terrestrial > Soil >... | reverse complement strand
GGCCACGTATCGGCTGGAGATAGAGTGTGGTGCGGGGCCGCGTAGCGGAGACCCGGAATATTACTCCACACAAGAAAAGCGATACCGGCCACGGCTAGGCCGATCAAAAACGTTCTCACTGCACTCTTTCGCGCGCCGTAATCTATGACTTGCGGCGGCGCGACCATAGGTGTGCTCTGCGGCTCAGCGCACTGTGGACAGAACTTGGAAGAATCAGGAATCTCGGCATTGCACTTCGAACACTTCATCAGTTGCTCCTCCGTTCGCCGGATTCTAACATGCATGATCCGAGATTACGGTCAGCAACACCTTGATCGGTGATTACTGGATTGGGCAGTAGTACTAAAGTGCCGGAGGGCTACTTCAGCGATGATGCAATCCGAACGTTCGTGTCCCGCTGTGGCAGTCGGCGCAAACTATTTCGCAATTTGAAACGGTTCCGGGGCGATTCCGATTCACGTGGTGAGCTTCCCAAGACCCACGCCCCTTACCCCTACCCCGATTTTTCCATGAGAGCACCTTGTTACACCGTGTCGGAGGGCCGTGCGATTTGCGCCTACACTCGCATCTGCCGTGTGCTCGATCAAAGAAGCGTTCTTCAACGACCGATAGTGAGAATTCAAATCCAGCACCCATGCGCGTATTCTAACACGGCCCCCGGCGCGCCCGGACGCCGGTCTAGGAACGTCCCTACTTCGGGCTAGATTCAATGAGCGCTTTTTCGAGACGGTCTAGAAACACTGTACCGTTGCGCCGAACACCCGAATAGGGCGAGTTGTCCGTTACCGTGCACGTCGTTTTGTTATCGTTGTCTTTGAACTGTACGATGATTTGCGAGGCTCCGGCTTTCCAGAATGAACCCGTTTCAACGATGAGGTTCATATCCGCCTTGCCGTCAAGTTGTATCTTGTATGGTTTTTCACTTCCGAGTTTTTCCGCAATCGGGAATACTGCGGCGCACGGCTGCGAGAAGGTGCGCGTCACAGGTTTTGCCTGGGCAACCGTCGCAAGCGCGAGCAAACCAAGCGCGAAGATGCTTTCCTTTATCATATACCCTCCGTTGCGCCCATTCTCCTGAACAGCGCCACCCATAGCCAGTACGTTTCGTGTGGGAATACCTTAATCAGTAATCACCGGATTGGGCACTAGGCGGGCGGCCCGGCGTTTAAACGGGCCGCCTTTCGGTCTAGATATTCCTTCTGCTTTTGCCGATAGTATTCCCGACACACTCCACACTCGGTAGTGTCCCCTTCACGTTCCCGATTCCCGCAGGTTCCGCACAGGCCAGCCGCTAGGCGTTGCGCTCGTTTCTGCGCGCGGTATGTGCCGCCACACGGCGTCAGAACGGGTTTGGAACCACGCTTGGTAGGAAGACCAGCCGCGACCACTGCATTGTAAACAGAGGATACATTCTTCCAACCGAGTTCCTTTGTGACTTCTTTCCATCCGAGGCCTTGCGATCTGAGCAAGGCGGCGCGCTTCACGTCAATTTTTCCTTTTTGCGCACGCGGGTACGTTCGCTTTGGAATCAAATCACAAGGTTGCGCCGGGGGAAGAACCCACTTGGGCTTGTCCTTTGGTATCGCAATCTTTCCCTCTGCCAGCATCGTGGCGATCTGTTCGCGCGTATAAGAGCGGCACGGGGGCACAGGCCGTTCGGCAGGTTCCAACATGAAATCAATCTGGAATTGTTCCTGCCACACGCGATGCAACCGAAACAAAATCTGCCGAATGAGGGGCGGCTTAGCACCCACTTCTGCGGCGACCTCTACGCTGTTTTTTCCCATGCGATAGTAGAGCGTGACCGTCGCGGCGAGAAAAGCGGTTGTTGACTTTCGGGTGATCCGGATCAGTGTGTCAAGCGATTCAATTTCTTGTTCAAGGTCATCAAGCCGCTTCTTTGGCGTTCCATCTTTTTGGCCCGCCACATATTCCAACTGAAGTTTATCAATCGTCTTGTTCCACGCCGGAATGCGATTCTTCAAACTCTTTTCAGCATCCGCGATCCGCTTGCGTAGGCTCCCTTCCGCTTTGTGAATGTTCGCGCGGTTTTCCACGAAGGCTGTGAGCAGTGAGCGAAGCAGCGTGTCAGAAAGTGCCCATGCTGGTACGGGAAGGCGGCGCTCTTGAACTTGCTTGCGGCTATGCACGGACATGCTGAGTGAAAAATCACTCCAACTGATGCGGGATTCGGCTGATACAGGGCGGGATTTACTTCCAGCGAATTGCCAAGGATCAAATGAAAGTGAATTCATGGAACCTCGATTTGAATTTGAACGGCGTGCCGCCTGAGTATGAACGACACGCCGCCTCGCGAAGGGTGTGTGCATCAGCAGCAAGCCGCCGAGGCCCACCGAATAAATTCATTCAACACAGCACAAAATGTTTCGGCCCACGCGACCGGGAAGAAGCATGGGCCGATTCATTCGCGCTGGGTGACCCAGCACTTAGCCACGCGTCGGAGGGGGCAATGAGACCCTTGCTGTGCGCGGGGCTCTACATCCCACAGCGAGAACTCTTATTTATGATCGTTCGGAATATCGCAGTGGCTCCAAAATGGGTCACTGGTCTTCGGCGCGGCAACAACTTTCGCCGGGTTCGCCTGAATTACAACCGGCGCGTCAGCGAGTCCATCCGCCAGTGCTGCTGCATCGGCGGTTGCGATTTCGCTACTGCGGTTGTTCTGGTTCCCAAAGTTTTGCGTTGTCATTGACACGGTAGTGCTCCTTTTTGCTAGCGTCTTTCAACAACGGGATTTGCCACGGCCTGTTCCGTAGTTGGTTCGCCACGGAACCGCGCGTACGCCCAAGCCAGATTGCAAAAGTCCAAATCCGGCATCCCCTTACTTCGACGCCACTCCTCGAATTCTTTTAAGTTTGCGAACTGGTTCTTGCGAGCCAACGCCGCCGCCTCGCCGGTCTTCACTCCATCTGTCCGTTGGCCATTCCAGCGCCAATGTGGATCGCTGGGCGTGTGGTCTTGTCTGTCACTCATTGCAGTTCTCCTTTTTTAGTAGCTGCGCGACATAGGTCGCCGTCCGTGATTTCGGTCGATTGCTGATTGCCGCGCGCGGGCTTCATCCTTAGCCGCCAAGGCATCGTCAGCCACGATGATGCGACCCCAGGTCTGCATTCGGTCGCGCAGGGCGGCTTGGCTCTCCGGCTTCCGCACCGTCGAGGATGGGGGCTTGGCCACAATCCCGCCACGGCGGCGCGAAATCGCAGCGCGGGGTTGCTTTCCCGTCGCCAGAATATTTGCGCGGCGTTCAAGCATGCGCTCAAAAATGAGAGGCGGGCATCCAAGCAAGCGCAGATCGAATGCCTGCTTCAAAAGTCCGCGATGCTCAGCTAGAAGACTGCGCACTTGCTCGGATGAATACTTCGTGGTGGCACGGATTTCCATTCCGGCCACGGCATGCGACCTCAAAAATGCTGAACTATGCTCGATCATTTCGTCCTCCACTTTTCTGTGTGGTTTGCCATTTTAGTTCTCCTCAACCGCGAAACCCTTTTCGATCAATGCAAGGGCAACCGATCTCGAAATTACTTCGACGCTGCCGACAGGGCCGTAGTGATGGTTGCCCTTTGGCTCCACTACAATTCGAACCTTGATGCTGTCGGGAACTTCGACCCGCACGAGCGGGGTAATTTCAACTTCGCCAGCCTGACCGTGTTTGTTTATCATTTCAGTTCTCCTCAAACTCTTGGGCCGCCGTTCGCGCGGCCTGAACCTTAGAGCGATCATAATTTGTGCCGTCTGTTACGACGTGAATCCGAACTGCGCCGCGTACGTCTCGATTACCGCCTCGCTAATCCGCGATGGACCCAGGCTGCAATGGGACCACGTGACATCCTTCGCGGCAGAAGGTTTGCCATCGTAGTGGCAGTCCTGACCACATCGTCCGCAATTTCCGACTATTCGCGGCTTGCCGGATTGAAGACCGGGTTGGACTTTCCAGCCAACCTGATGCAGTGGCTTCGGCGGCGGGCTGATGCGCTTAATCAAGGCTTGGCGTTCGACCGGGTGCATTTTCTGGATTGCTTCGGCAGCGAAGTGCTCGACGGCCAATTCGGTTGCCCTTTGGGCAACGAGATGATCGTTCAAAACCTTGTTGAGGGAATCGGGCGCGGGAAATTCCGAAATACCCAAAGCTTCGAGGATGGACATTTCTCTCTCCTTTGCTGCAACTACTAGAATTCAACTTCCGATGGACCCACACGCTGTTAAGGGCGCATGCGCTCCAACAAGCCCTGTAAAAAAAGCAAATCGGCCCGCGCGCCGCATTCTGCGCACTGATGCATGAGCCAAATGATTTCTGTCCTGTTCACCACAACGCGCAACCACCACCAAGGGACCGGATTACATTCAACGCCCTCAGCTTCAATCACGAACACCCAGCCGAGCCGTTCAGCCAAGATCGAGAACGTCAGAATGGTTCTGATTCCGAATATTCGCGGGATCTTCATAGGCCAAAAGTCTGGCGCAGCCGCGCAACGACCGCGTCGATGGCTTTCTGCTTGTTCGATTCAAAAGCTCTGGTCATGAACGGGTTTGCTCCCATCCTCACAGTTCCGAATTCCAGGAATTTTGCGACCAGCCACGCTGGCTTTGCACGGGGGCCTTTTCCAGGGCGCGGCTTATCGGAAGTGGGATACGTCACCTTCGCGTTCGGTCCAACGAACGCGGAACCTGATAGCCCAGCGCCGCGCACTCGCGTCTTCACGTCGATGTGTTCGGAAAGTAGGCCGCTGTCTTTCGGGGCTTCATCCACGATTGCGCTTTGGATTACGCGCGCGCCATCGCGGAGTGCGGCGCGCATCGCATTGGCGGCCTTCCGGGGAAGTTCATCCTGCAACCGTTTCTGGATTTCCTCGAGGCCGGTAATTTTCACTTCAATGGTATTGGCCATGACCGAACCCTCCGTCCTCTTTGGATGTTTTTTCTGAGTGATGTTTCTTGCACAGGCCACTCAGGTTGTTGCGATCCATGAACAACTCCCAGTTTCCTTTGTGCGGGATTTTGTGATCTACGTCCGTTGCAGGCTGATTGCATCCGGGAACCGCACAGATTGAATTGTCACCTTGGCTTAGAAACCACAATCGTAGCTGCTTCCAGCACGCAAGGGAGTACCACGAGTCCCATGCGGGTCTTTTACGAACCGGCGTTGGGGTCGCGGGCGGCTTGCAGCGCCACACTATCGCGGCCTGAATGACGCCGTATGCGGATCGCCGAAACCGATTTCGGATATGGTTTCTGGGCCGCGATTTGCTCCGGAGTATTCATACACGCCGGAACTAGCGCCGTTTTTCTCGTCCCACGAGTCGAGGACTCGCGGTTGGTTTTGCGAGGTTAGTCCTGTTGCGGAGCGCATCGGAAGGAACGCATACGCTTCCTGAAGCTCTTTGTCTTCGATGGGTCCAGCTTTCACGTTGATTTTCTTTCCAAGCTGGCGCGCCATTTCAAGTTCGGGGGCTGTGGGGTTCGGGGACAATCCAGCGGCGATACTTGCGGCGGCAACGCGCGCCTGCTGGGCCTTGCGTTCTAGGTAGGAACGCAGGCAATAGTCTTGGCCGCATCCGCACCTGTACGCGGTTTGCCAGCCGAAAATTCCGCCGAGTGCCAGCTTCATTTCTGTAGCGCACCGGCAAACGTAGATGTGGCCGATGATTTGACCGTCGGAGGCCTGCATCTTGAACCACTGATCGCGCGGGGGAACACCTTCCTGAATCGCAGCATATTCAATCTGGCTCGCCTTGTTCCTGCCAAGCGGCCAGAATTTCAAGGACGCATTTCTCACATCATCAAAAAATCCCATCATGCCCTCCTGTAGATTCGTTGCCGTGTAACGGGCCTAAAAATACTTAATCACTCCATCCCAACTACTTACCTTCGGAGCGCCAAGAAAACCGTGCCATGCCGTGATAGCTGCCTGAATGCCGTCAACTTTCTCTTTTACCGAAAGTTTCTTCGGCATGAGACCGCCGTGTCTTTCGTCTTCTTCGAGCACGACGTTGCCTGCCATCCAGCGGAGCACAGGGTTATTCAAGTGCCACAAAGTCCCGTTCCAAATTGATTGCTTGAATTCGCGCGCGGGCGTGGTCAATTCAGAAGGCTTCTGCGGAACTTCTTTGCACTCACACACACGCGATTCGGCTAGCTCGGCCATCAGAACGCGCGCCTGCCAGGGGTCGAACGAAATGGACTGAATTTTTCCGGGGCCGTTGGAGCAAAGGTCCAAGATGTCTTGTCGAATGATTCGGGGGTCGCACATATCGCCCTCGATCAGCTTTATCCAGCCTTCGCGCGCCCATGTTGAAAGAGGAACTTCCCAACTCTTTTCTTTTTCGAACAACGCGAATTCGGGCATCCAGAAATACGGGATGATTGTCACGTGGTCGCTCAACGGGAACAGCAACACGTAACAGCTGAGGTCGGAAATCAGTCCGAGGTCCAAACCGCCCCAACACTTTTCAAGGTAGTTGTCTTCGAGGAACTGTCGGCGCAGGTCCAGCGGCGTCATATCGGCGGGAAGGTAATCGGCTCCACGACATGCGTCCCACTTTGCGACGGGGATGCTGCGGCCAGATTTGAAACTAACCCAACGATTGCAGTGATATCTCTGGAAGGCGGTCTGTCCGCTGGGGTCTGCTTCCGCTTCCGCAATAATTTTGCGCAATGCTTCGGGCTGAAGACTCACTCCGAGGTTCGGATTCGCTTTGGGCCAGTTTCGTTCATCGCGGAAGTCATCGTCGGGGTCGAGCTGGTAGATTGCTACGAACGTCGAGTCGTCGTTGAACACGCCGGTCAAAATCTTCGTGGCCAGCGCATGCTTGTTGTGGGCGAAGCAATTTTCCGATTCTCCCGCCGTCGTAATGGCGAAGGTCAACGGCTGCGAGCGTGAAACAGTTCCCTTGCAGATTTTGTCCCACTGCTCGCGGTTTTCCCATTCGTGAATTTCGTCCGCCAGAATGAAGTACGGGCGCAAGCCGTCCATAGATTTGGTTTCAGATGACAGCGGCTCGAACCGGGAGTCAGTTTCTTGGACCAGCAGGGACGCAATGTTGGCCCCAGTGAACTCCTTCAGGGCGGCCTTCAGTTCAGCGTTGGAGTGAACCGCGCGAACAGCATCGCGGTAGATCAACTTCGCCTGATCCCTCTTGGTCGCGGCGGAGTAGACTTCGGCGTAACGCTCGCCGTCAGCCACGAGGCCGAACAGACCGATGCCCGAGGCCAATGTTGTCTTGCCGTTCTTTTTGGCCATGCTGATCCAGGCGTCACTGAAGCGGCGCGCGCCGCTGGGCTTCTTCCATGCGAACAGCGAAGTCACGATCCAGGTCTCCCACGGCTCCAACTTCAGACCGCAGAAGTCCGAGTACCAGGTGGCGATGTTCCGAGCAGCCGCAGGGTCGAAGAACAACCCTCTCTCGTGGCCCGATTCCAGGTCGCTGAGATGTCGGGCACAGGATCGGCGCAGCAAGTCGCACGAGGGGATCGCTCCTTGCATGATCTGTTGGCAGTAGTCGCGGGCTACGGTGGCAGGGTCGCCTTGCGGCCACTCGTAGACCCCGGCGATGTCCCGGCAAACCGTTTGGCCGGGCAGCAGGCGCGCAGCAAACGTGGAACGTTCGGCCCGCACGTCAGCCAGGAAAGCTTCAAGGGTAGGCGCGGCGAACGGCGGCTTCTCATCTCGGGAACCGACAACCGGCTCCTCAGCAGACGGCGTTCGCGCTTCGAACTTGGCGGAGATCTCGGCTGCGCGCGCGCGGCCCCGCGCCTTGGCCGCCCCGGTCCCCCGATATCGGTCCGCCGTGGCTTGAAGCCAATCCAGGAGCAAGGGACCATCGTCAAGGTAAAGCTTCCGCGCGGCCAGAAGCTCGGTGGTCAGCTTATTCCAGGCGCGGCGCTGGGCGAACGGCAGGCTCTTGGGGCGCTCCGGGACTCCGGGGGCGTGGATGGGCACGGCGTCAGAATTGTTGCGATTTTTGGGCATAAAAGAATCCGGTTAAACGATTGCCAATGTGGAGCCTTACGAATCGAAACGTGGCTCCTACCACTTCAGAAAAGTGTATCGGCCCCCGAAATCTGTATCGAAACCCCGTGTGTGTGGGCGTGGCTGGCGAGCGCCGTGGCTAAGTTGTTGATTTGGAAAAACAGAGCCGCCATCCGGGTAGGGGAAGACTTCAGCCAAGTATTCATGCATCCAAGTGGGGATCGTGCGACAGCGGGCACGGGCGGCGCAGGGCGCGGGTATCCTGTCACGATTGGTGTCGCTGGGGTTCTATCCGAACGGTCTGCGGCGCAGGCTTTGAACCGTCCGCACTGTGAGCCGCGATCCACAGCCGACGCTTACGTAGTCGCTTGGCACGCCGCGCAGCCCGGTTCCATTTGCGTTTTTGTTCTTTCTTCCGTTCGTCCGGGGAAGCATCCGCCCATTCGAAACCGGCCAGGCCGTCCTTAATCTCGGGGATACATGGCGGCAGGCGGATCATCCGTGGACCCGCGTCTTAGAAGTGTCGAAGCCGAACTTGCCGGCCTGTGGGCGCGCGATGCAGATTGGCCGACCATGCAGCGTGTCCTCACTGAGCGCCCATGTGAGTAGGTCGCTGACATCTTCCCAGCCGAGAGATATCGCGGCATTCCAGTCGGCCATGCCCGGTCGTTCGCGAATGCTGATTCGATCAAGCGAGACGTTGACGCCAGTTCGGGCAAGGATCAGTTCCTGAAATTCTTGCTCTGTTGTTTCCGGGTCAACGCCGTGAAATAGAATCCGCGTGCCTGGTGGTAGTTGCTTCATGGGTTCACTTCCAGCCATAGTGAGTGCAACTGCTGGCAGCGGTCCGAGCACTTACTGGTGTTCAGCCCGTCCAGTTTGACTTGGCCTTCATCGCGGGTCGCAAATAACCAGTAGCGCCAAGGCTTGCCGCAGCGGGACAGCACGACATAGCCTGACCGCTCGCCTTTGGTAGTGTCGCCGCCCATGTGTACGCTGTATCTCAACTTGCGTGCGACGTGGCATTGGAAATGACTGCGCCGTTTTGGTTTGTCGTTCATCGTTTGGTCCATTTTCTGAACTGTTGTCATCGTTCGTGCCATCACACCGAAGCCCCGTACCGGCCACTCCGTACTTTTGCCCAGCGGTACGGGCTTGGCGGTACGGGTAAACCACTGAAACAAACCATCGGTACGGGCGGTACGGCATCGGTACGAGTGGCCCGCACCGCAAAAACCCTTTCTAAGGGTTTGCGGCGGGCGGTACGGGCAAGCCCGGTACAACCCACTTGTTTTCGACCTTCTTGATCCCCAGTTCGGCCACCAATCTTTGTGCGTGGCCCGTCCCAATGCCCAGCGTTCCAGCTATCTTTCGAATCCCGATCTCTGGCTGTTTTTCTACCAGAGTCCGTATTTTGGACTTGTGGGACGCGTCATCTCTGGTTTCGTTTTGGGGTTCTTCTTCACGATCTGAAATCAACCGAAAATCACCCACGGTGTCGATGAACGGGCGGCCTTGGATAACAAATGGATCAGCCGGTTCCATATCGCGCGGCTTCACGCATTCAACCCACAGTCGCGTGAGCGTTTGAGATTCTTTTAGGTAGGTAGTGGAAGCTTCCTTTTTGGCGTGCTCCACGGCCCAAACACAATCGGCCATAGCACCAAAATCGCCACTTCCGCGCAGAGCATTTTCCAAACTCAACTCTTGATTTGCGGAACCTTTCGACCTGTGGTGCATACAAATAACGCCTTGCGCTCCGTGGTTGATTAAATTGAACAGGCGCGCGCCCAAACCTTGTGCCGTCTCCGTTGATGAATTTTCTTCGCCGGGCGCAAATCTGATCGCGGTATCGAGCACTATGATTGGCTTCATGTCCGCCAAAGCTTGAAGAAGGAACGGTTCATTCAAATCGCAGGCTCCGTCGCGCACTGTCTGGCAGAAAAATCCGCCGTCCTGAGGAATTCGCATCTTAATCAGGCGCTCCCGAAACTTCCTGCCACCCATCTCAGGGACGAGGTACAAAACGTTGGCGCGCTTCTGAACGGGAAAACATCCGAACAGGGGTTCGCCAGTTATCAATGCGTGCGAAATAGAAAGCCCAATCCACGTTTTGCCTACTCCGCTCAGGGAGCCAATCGCAGTAATGCCTTCTTCCAAAAATCCTTTGATGAACACGACGCCGGGTCGCTGGTCGAGTTCACTTCCCGTATGGAAAACATCGCGCCAGTATTTGGGGTCCGGAGCATCCAGCGGGGGCGGGCCGCTTTCGGAGGCCAGCGGGGCTTCTTTATTGAAGGCACGGGCTTCCACGCGGCTCAACAGAGCGTTCAGAACATCTTGCCGTTCATTAATCAAACCGTGGAGATCGAATACGTCGCCAGTCAGCGCCATCAGCTTGTTGGACGTGTTGCCCGCGTAGATTTCTACTTGGTCCGGGTCTACGTGGAAATCGCGTGGCAACGTAGCCCTAGCTATTAGATGGAAGCCCTTTCCACTCGCGGATAATTCACAGTAGGTGTCGAGCTCGTCTATCAGTTCGAGCGCCCATTCTTCGACATCGCCGGTTTCCGGGTCCCGAACGCGGTCGATGTCAACAAACGTGAATCCCTCCGCTTTATCTATCCAGCGTTGGACCCCGGCTGTGGCTGGACGTTCAAGTAATTTATCCAGTGGACGCAGGTTCGCCTTGCGGTCTTCCGGCGTGGCGTATTTGACGCAAGGATGCTTGCGAGGCTTTTTGTCCGGGTGTTTCGAATCAGCGGAGAGGTAGTACTGCAACCACAGTGGGGCCGCGCGAAGCTCGTCGGGAATGTTTTCAAACTGATTCACGCGATGCCCTTTTCTGGATCAGCGATCAAAAAGGGCGGCGGCTGGAAAAAGCAATTTGGGTTGCTCTTTCCAGCCATCCGAATCAGGCCAAGTGCGAGTTGGCGTGAAACTTTTCAAGAAGGTCTAATGTTGATGTCCGCACGTTCGCGCCTTAATTCAGCGCCGCCCTTGCCGGTTCCCCGGCTAACATAGCCCGTTCGTGTTAGGGGTAGGTGTGAACTACCTAAAGGCCCCTTCCCTTGCGCGCCTTACGCCGATCATACGGGGCCAGCCCAACGCCTTTTCGAAGGGGCCTTTATAGTGGTTCACACCTTGGCTTTCCGGTTGCCTTATCGACCAGAACGTGTTAACTTTTAGGAAATGCCCAAGAAGTGGATTCGTACGCGGGAGTGGCAACGTCAGCCGCACGCCAAGGAACCAATCGCGTCCCTTTGGTGGTTCGGCTTTCCCGACCGACAGGTAATCATCTCCGCATATGTTGAACAGGCCAGCCGAGGTCGTGCCCTACCGGACGATTTCAAAGCCAAGCTAGTTGAGTGGCTTGATGAACTGAAGCAGTTGCAAAACAAGAAAGAGTGGGGTCAGCCCCGCACATATAGATACTGGACCATTCCGGCCTTTGCGTTGGCACGTAGTTTGAAACCGGCTACGTTGATGAAGCGGCTACGCGAACTCGAATCAATCGCCCGCCAAAAGTTTTCCGACAGAGTTCCGAGCAGTAGAAAGAAGCGTGCGCCACTTTCCGAAAAGGAAATTCAGGAGATCAAGGCACGATACTTGTCAGGTGTCGATGCCAAGGAACTGGCCGCCGACTATCGAATCCCGGCATCACAGGTTGGCCACATTTGCCGAGATGAAAAAGAAATCCGCAGGTCCGAACGAGAAGCACGGGAAAACCAGCAAGCGCCCGCCGTAACTGAAGAAGACCCCTTCCGGTCCGAAATTTGAAATAGCCCATCACAGCCGCCTGAAACTTCGCAGCCGCAAGGTTGCCGACCGCAAGCGTTTCGTAATCAAAAAGTTTTCACGGACTCGCCTAATCGCGGGACGCTGCCCGGTTGCGTCGTGTATCTATCACGCGGCGCGCCGGGCATCGGTCGAAACTTTCGCAATGTGGAGTTTCGATGCCAGCCCCTGAATCAAATGAGTTGCACCCAGGCGGAAGCCCTACTATTCTTCCGTCCGCAACGCCCACAACGGCACATAGAAAGCGGGGAAAATCTATGAGCCGACGAAGAGGGCAAGTAGGAACAGTTGAAATGCGGAACGGGGCTTATCGCGGACGGTACCGGATTGACGTGCCCGGCTTAGCTGAGCGCGTGAAACGGTCCGTCGTGATTGGATTCTGTAGGGATATGACGAGGAGCGAGGCACGGCGACGGTTGATGGAAATTATTGCGGCGGAAGGCATCAACCGCGCGCAGTACCATCTTCCTTCGGGGATAACGTTCGCCGCGAACGTCAAAAAGTGGGAACAGACTTACGTTTGTCGAATGAAGCCAAGCACCCAGAGCACGATTCACTACCACCTTGACACTTACTTGCTTCCGCGTTGGGGCAAGTGGGCCGTCGATTTCATCACGGCGGAAAAAGTCAACGAATGGATAGGCGAGGCGGAACTGTCGCATCTGGCGACGGAAACCGTTCGCGGAATCGTCAAGACGTTGCAACGAGCGCTCGGCGTTCAGTTCGGCAAGGGGAAGATTAACTACCGATCCGCCGTGGCGGTTGAAGAGGATACGCGATGCTTTAGCGACGAGGAAATCGCAGCCATCCTTTCAACTGCAACCGGGCGGGAAAAAGTTCTGTTCACACTGGCGGCGGAGACGGGCATGCGAGCAGGGGAACTGTACGGGCTTCAAGTGGAAGATGTCGATTGCATCCACAACGCGGTGCACGTTCGGCGAAGTTCTTGGAGAGGGAAGTTGCAAAGTCCCAAGACGGCCAACGCGCGACGTGTGATCCCCGTCCAGCCCTACGTAATCAAAATGCTGAAGGAGCATCTTGCCGGGCGGCAAAGTGGGCTTGTGTTTCTATCCAGAAGGGGTACGTCGCTTCAGAATACGACGGTACTCCACAAACACTTGCACCCCTTGCTGGCCGAGCTTGGGCTCCCAATCGGCGGCATGCACGCATTCCGGCACTTCCGCGTGTCCTTCTTAGTCCAGAACGAAACGCCGCTTGAGTGCGTCAAGCGTTGGATCGGTCACGGGTGCGATTCGATGGTGCGCCATTACACGCATCTCGCGCCGCGCTATCAGCGAGAAGTCATCAACCGGCTTCCGCCTGTATTGGCCCCACAAGCCGCAATTGGCCCCAATGCTGTGGTACAGTAAGTGCGTTTGAATCAGGCTATTCCGGGGTAGTGCAATGGTAGCACGCCAGCCTTTGGAGCTGGTTATCCTGGTTCGAGTCCAGGCCCCGGAGCCATACCTTTCGTTGCATTTGTTGCGCGCACAATGAACACGCCCGACCTAGCCCTTGGCGCAGTCTGGTACCTCGTCTTTCTGTTTTCGACGACGTGCCATGAAGCGGCGCACGCGCTCGTCGCGAAGCTCGGCGGTGACATGACGGCCGCCGAGGGCGGGCAGGTCACGCTCAACCCGATTCCACACATTCGCCGCTCGCCGTTCGGGATGGTGGTGGTTCCGATCCTCTCGTTCGCTCTCGGCGGCTGGATGATCGGCTGGGCCAGCGCGCCGTTCAATCCGCAGTGGCAGCACGAGCATCCGCGCCGTTCAGCCTGGATGGCCCTCGCGGGCCCCGTGGCAAATTTCGCGCTTGTGATTCTGACGGGCATTGCGATCCGCAGCGGCCTCGCTGCCGGCTACTTTCGGGCGCCGGAGTTTGTGCGCGGCTATTCCCGCGTGGTCATGCCGGCCGGGTCGGGCGAACCCACGTTTCTGACTTCGGGGCTCAGCATCCTTTTCAGTTTGAATGTGCTGCTGGGGGCGTTCAACCTGCTGCCGGTGCCTCCGCTCGACGGCCACGCCGGGATCATGGCGCTGATGCCGGAAGGCGCGGCGCGGCGCTACCTCGACTGGGTGAAGCAGTCCAGCAACTTTGCCCTCCTTGGCCTCGTGATCGCGTGGACTCTCTTCGACAGAATCTTCCAGCCCATTTTCCTCTTCGCGCTGCGAACCCTGTACTCCGGCGTTCACAGCGGGTAGGACCCGCCGCCATTTTTTGATGACAACGAAGGGCGCGCCGCCGCAGCACGCCTGTTTCGAATTTGCACAGTTGTCTCAATTTGTGCATTCCTCGCGTTCGCCCCCTTCCAGCCAAATCCTCATAACTCCTTCTATTTCAGTAGCGGCAATTTTTTCACGTTCTGGCCCGTCGTCTGCAATGGAGATAGGCAGGAGCGCGACAGCAATGAGCGATTCAAACAATTCTCGCGGTGACTACCGGATCGAACTTTCCGGCTGGGGGCTGGACAACGCCTTCTTCACCGAGAGAACTGAACTGATGTGGACGGGCGACGGTGACAAGCAGGTGCAACTGCATCGCGCGCTGGCGGAGGGCTCGATCGCATTCATCCGCCTGCTGAGCGCGGAGCCCTCCAGCGGATCCGTCCCGGTTGCGTACCATGTCGACGAGATCGTGCCCATGGATCGAAATGGGCGATACCAGATAAAACTCGGCCAGCTGCATCCGCGCTCGAAGCAATCTCAGACGGCGAATCGTGCATCTAATTGGGTGGAGGAAGAGCAGAGCCCATGCGACATAAACGAAACTGGAATGGAGCTCGAAGCCGTGGAGGTACTCCGATGAAACGAGATACGCTCGAAATCACTACCGAGGATCGGCTGGCCACGGGCGAGGAGGTTCGTCGCGCAGTGTCGTTCAGCAGCGAGAGACTGCTGCAACTCCGCCGCCAGGGTAACTACTGTCAGACGGATTCGGATTTTGCCGGGATCATCCGGTATCCGGCCGAAGAGCTGGAGTTCTTCTCCTATCTCAGCGACGCGGACGAGAGCGTAATCAACTAGCTGTCTCGGGTTGCGCTCTCGTCCCGGTCGATTCGATTTTGGCACAGAAATCTCGCGATTCTCTCCAAATTGGAACGAGCCGTTCAGGAACCAGCCCTCCTCAAAATTTTCCCGCCTGTCGTCCGCGCTGTGGCCTTAGAAATCTTCCCTCTCCTTTTTCAATTAGCTGATTGATGGCTGAGGAGTTAGCGCAGATTCGGCCTGGACTCGCACCACGGCGCGAGCCCGCGCCGAGCCGGCCGCTGCCGCACGACTTTTTGGCATTGGCCTTGCCAGTGAACCGCCATGAACACTTTGACTGCAAGCCCCAACGCGGATCACCTCGTACGCGGCAGTTCGGAAGATTCCATGACCGTGTGCGTGCTGGATGACGAAGCCGGCATGGTCGAGATGCTTCAGGAGTCGCTCCGATGCCTCGGCTACTCCTCGATCGGCACGAGCGACCCGCAGCACGCTTTGGAACTCGTCGAGCAGGGGCGCATCCGCGTGGTGATGTCGGACATCAAGATGCCGGGGATGGATGGCTTGCAGTTCCTCGAGCAGGCCATGCAGCGCGATCCAGGGATCTACGTCATCCTGATGACCGGCTACTACTCCATTGACAATGCGATTGCGGCCGTCAAGCGCGGCGCCTACGACTACGTCCCGAAGCCGGTCGACCGGTCGCGCCTCAAAAAGTCGCTCGACGAACTGGCCGAGTCCTTTCACAAGAGGAAACGCATCCGCAGTCTCGAGCAGCAACTTCTCACCGACCTGGAATTCCACGGCATCATCGGACGCAGCCCGGCCATGGTGGAAGTGTTTGAAATGGTGCGCAAAGTGGCCCGGCACTACACGAACATTTTGCTCGTCGGCGCGACCGGTTCCGGCAAGGAGCTAATTGCCAAGGCCATTCACCAGATGAGCCCGGTGGCGCACCAGCGCTTCGCGGTCTGCAATTGTTCCGCCATGGTGGATACGCTGCTGGAAAGCCAGCTCTTCGGGCACATGCGCGGCGCGTTTACCGGAGCAACCGACACGCGCCCGGGTCTTTTCGAGTACGCGAACGGCGGCGCGGTGTTCCTGGACGAGGTGGGGGACACTTCGCTCGCCATGCAGGCCAAGCTGCTGCGCGTCATCCAGAACCGCGAAATCCAGCGCGTGGGATCGCCCGAGGTGCGCCACGTGGACGTGCGCCTCGTGGCCGCCACCAATCGCGACCTGCGCGCCGAGGTTCTCACCGGCCGGTTCCGGGAGGATTTGTTTTACCGGCTGAGCACCATCCAGATTCGCGTGCCGAGTCTCGCAGAACGCCTCGATGACATTCCCCTGCTCATTCAATATTTTCTGAAAAAATACAATGAAGCCTACAGCAAGCAGATCAAGGGCCTGACAAGACGGGCGCAGACGATCCTTTACCAGCACGGCTGGCCCGGCAACGTTCGCGAGCTCGAAAACGTGATTTCGTGCGCTTGCCTCACCTCGGTCAACGAATTCATCGACGTCGACGATTTACCCGAGACCATCCAGAAACCGTCGGGCCACGCCGGAAACGGCACGGAGAGTTGGCGGCCGCTGCCGCTGGAAGAGGTCCGGCGCCAGCACATCCGCCGCGTTCTCGAAGCCTGCGAGGGCAATCGCGTTCGCGCGGCGCAAATGCTCGGCATCGGACGCACCAGCCTCTACCGCTTCCTGAAGCGCAACGAGAAGAAGCCGTCGAACTCGGCGGGCGCCTGATAGACCGACACGCTGCTCTGGTTTTCTACTTCGCGGTTTCCTGTCTCAGAATCGAACAGATGTCGCGGTTTCGCACACCTCAAATACGCCCGGCTTGCCTAACCTTATTATTTTCAACCGCGCGGTGTGATCTCTCTTGGCACGCAATTTGCAATTCCATGGGCGTCGTAAATGAAACACGAATTTTCGATCTATCCAGCACAGCCCGCAAATCTCCCACCCCGATAAGCCCGCCAGAATCCTCGCGTGGCGCGCCGGCCTTAACCCGGAACCGGCGCGCCACCCACACTGTTCAAAGCGTCGAAACAGGTCGAACTTCGATGGACTTTAAGCGACGAGCTTTCGTCCCTCTCTGGGGCAGGTTTCTCGTTTTGGAACGCCCCGCCATCGATTCCGCGACTAAATTGTGTATTTCCGATGTCGTATCGCACCTTTTTTGGCACCGCGCGTGCCCCGAAACATCGTAAGTCGATGATGAGGAAAAACGGTGGCCGAGGAAAGCGATAAACCACGGATATTCCTGACCGAACGTAGGAAAACAGAACAGCGAGTTCTGGTAAACGTACCCGTCGAAGTCATCTTTGAAACGGGCGAGGGTAACCGGGTTACGGAGAGAACGTTTATCGAAGATGTCAGCGATCTTGGTTGCCGGTTCACGACGCGAGCGCCGGCCCATCAGGGCGACACGGTCTCACTCCGATTTGTCGGCCCAACGGACAGGCGCATGCCGAATGAAGAAGCTCGCCACTACAAAATCATGTGGGTCGCGCCGCACGGCCGTGGTTCCACAGTAGGCGCCCGATTGGTCACCGGCGAGAAACCGGCCGAAGTCGAGGCCGTGCAGGCGGCGAGCACCGAGACCCACCATTCCAAGTGACACAGATCAATGACAGGCCAACGGCGAGCGGATGAGAGGTTCGCGCTCCATTCGCCGATCGAAGGCGCCGGAATTGACGGCGCCGGCCGCCAATTTGACGAGCGAGTCCCCCTCGAGGACGTCAGCAACGCGGGCTGCCGCTCTTCGTTGCGGCACGAGGTCCAGCCCGGGGCAATCGTCGCGCTGAAACCGCTCGGGCAGCACGGCGATGATTGCGCGGACGACTACTGGCGCCTCTTTCTCGTAATTTGGGCCAAGCGTAAGGGCGAGCGCTGTACGGCCGGCGTTCGGAGCCTCCTCGAATGCGAGCTGGTGGATACTGACTCGCTCGCCACCCACACCGCCTCGAAGATCCCCTCAAGGTAGTTCGCTGAGTTTAGCCCGCGCCCCGCTGACCGGCGGAGAGAGCCTTCCCTCGCAAATCGTCCCGCCTGCTCTATGAAAAATCAAAGCGCCGGGATTGTGCCGTGCAGTTCTTGAGAGTATCATTGCGGCCCGGTTCGGAGCCCCCCACTTGAGTACCGCTTGAAGGAGGATTTCCATGGCCATGAATCAATCGACCGTCTTCACCCGAAGAGACATGCTGCGCGGCAGCCTGGCGATCGCCGGCGGCGCGCTGGCGGCCCAGCTCTATCCCGCGACGCTCGTGCGCGCGGCAACTCCGGGGTTTCCGCAGGAAAAATCGGCGGCAGACCGAGTCGCCGCCATGCGCGCGCAGTTCGGCGGCGTGCCGATTCAATCGCAGCCTTTGACGGATACCCTCACGCTGCTATCGGGTCCGGGAGGAAACATCATCGTGCTGAACGGCGCGGACGGAAAGCTGATGGGCGATACGTTCGTGCAGCCCGCGTGGCCGCACCTGAAGGACGCGCTGGACGCCATCGGAAAAGCGCCCGTGAAGACCGCGATCGACACGCACTGGCATTTCGATCACTCGGACAACAACGCGTCGCTGCGCGCCGCGGGCGCGACGCTCGTGGCTCATGCCAATACGAAAAAGCGCATGTCCGAAACGCACACGCTGGCGGTGCTGAACCTGACGTTTGGTCCGTCTCCCGCAGACGCGCTGCCGCAGGAGACATTCGGCCAGAGCCGCAAGATTACGATGAACGGCGAGACCGTGTCGCTCGTGCACATCCCGCCCGCGCACACCGACTCCGACATTTACATTCACTTTGAGAAGGGCAACGTTTTGCAGTGCGGAGACGTGTTCTTCAACGGTATCTACCCCTACATCGATGACGAAACGGGCGGCAGCGTTAGCGGCATGATCGCCGGCGCGGCAAAGCTGCTGGTGGTGGCCGACAACAACACGAAAGTGGTGCCCGGACACGGCGCGCTGGGGACCAAGGCCGACCTCGCCAAATATCGCGAGATGCTCATGACCGTTCGCGAGCGGCTCCAGAAACTTAAAACCGCCGGCAAATCCGTAGAAGAAGCGGTCGCGGCAAAACCCCTCGCCGATCTT
>Ga0210401_10002829_pt1 | contig 18904 bp, 17 predicted proteins | sample IncBWH32MmetaG_FD_150866 | JGI IMG/M metagenome (GOLD analysis project Ga0210401, IMG submission 150866) | Forest soil microbial communities from Barre Woods Harvard Forest LTER site, Petersham, Massachusetts, United States - Inc-BW-H-32-M | ecosystem: Environmental > Terrestrial > Soil >... | reverse complement strand
TTGTACCTGGCCGATATTCTTCATCTGGGAATCGCCCATCGTGCCCTCGACTATAAGGAATGGTTCATCAAGCTCGTCACTGTCGTGAATAACACGTTTGGGATTTATGTCGATCCCATCGCCTGGGTGAATCGCCATCGCTTGCATCATAAGAATTCTGACCATGACGGGGATCCCAATAAGCTTGCGAGCGACGGCTTTTGGCGGACTATGGTTCTCTGCGTACTGCCTTATCGATGTAACGAGAATTTGGCGGGCGACGAGATTTTGCAGTCGGGGTCTTTTCGAGTCACTGCGAGCCCACTGTTTGCCATCGTTGCGCAATCCTGTAGTTTTTATCTCTTATGGAAGTTGGTTGGAGATTGGAAGTTTGCGCTGGTGATGTGGTTTGGAATACGAGTTTTTGCACTGTGGGTCAATATGGTCCAAAACTATTGGACCCACACGCGCGACTTCGGATACCGGCGGTATCACGATGACCACGACAACGCCATGAACATTGGCGAGTGGCTACCGGTAACGGCCACCTTTAGCGCATGTTTGCAGAACAATCACCATCACTATCCAGGTCTTTTGCGACTAAGCCATCATGAATCTGAATACGACTTTGGGTTTTTAACGGTGAAGGTTATGAAATCTCTGGGCCTGGTGCAGGCGACGGCAAGGGGTGAGAAGATACCGCACGATGTTCCCTTAGCCGCGCTAGAGTTTTAGGGCGCTCTTTCGCCGGATCGTAAAGGGTTCAATCGTCTGTCCCACAAAACCGAGCGCAATCTCTTCGCCATCCAGGCCATAACGTTCTGGCCACTCCTCAGGATAGTAATAAGTTCCGAAGATTCGATCGATCCACGGAAAGTGGATGGCAAAGTTCTTGTCGATTCCCTCTTTTTGAGAAGTGTGGTGCCAGTGATGATATCGGGGCATTACCAGAAACTGTTCGAGCCATTTCGCATTAGGACCGAAATTGCAATGAGTCCAGGTAGCGTGAAGGGTGACAAAAATCAGGTAGGCGAGGATGATCGATTGCGAAAATCCCAGCATGAGCGGAGCGAGGATAAATCCGCGCACGAGTGTGTCGTCGACAAAGTGAGAGCGTGAGCCCGCGATCCAATCCAGCGCCTTGGAAGAATGGTGAATGGCATGAAAACGCCAGAGAAACGGCACTTTGTGCAAAGCCAAATGGATGAAGTATTCCGCAACGTCCGCAACCACTACAGCCAGGAAAAATTGCAAGAGCCAAGGTAAGCGAGCGATCAAATGTTGGAGAGCCGGAACGCCCAGATACTTCGTGGCCTGGGTTGCGGGCAATAAAACCAGAAAAGATAAAATCTGTATCGGGAGATGAGTGGACATGAAGTACACCACATCCAGAGTCCACTCGTTCCTGAAGGTTCCCTGTTCTGGATATTGGGGCCAGAGTCTTTCGAGCGGCACGTAGATGAGTGCCATCAAAAGCATATCAAGCAAAAACCAGTCCAGGCCGATGGCAGGCCCATTGCGCAGGTTCTCGTTGATCTGTACGCTGGATCCTCCCAAAGCGGTGGCGGCAGTGGCAAGCAACAATCCGGTGAAGGCCAGAGTCCTTTTCTTGCGCAGAATCGAAGAAATGATTCCGAATATCATTGCCCCTACGATGAGGCACTGGATTAACACGCGCATGGCCTGCATTGGATAATGCGGACGAAGTTCAGGAGAGGTGAGTAGCTGAGGAAAGTGCAGGCACAAAACGGCACCGAAGGAAAGAACTCCAAAGAAGGCGGATAAAATCCCGCTCCACCAACCGGTTCCAAAACCGGTAGACTCGGCATCGCCGAAGAATTCATTAATTTGTTGCTCGATCACGAGGTCTCCCGTTTGAAGCCACACATACTTCTTAACCAGTTCGGCGCGCCCTTCGACGTCGCTCAGGGCAGGCTCTGAAGGCGTCCTGACACGAACGTGCACGGCGAGGGCAAGATGCCCCTTCGACAAGCTCAGGGCAGGCTCTCACGACAGCCGGCGGGACCCTTCAGCTTCGTTCAGGGCAGGCTGCCGGCGCTACCGTCGTTTTACCGCAGCCTGTTGAGCCCATGGACGAACGTTGCGAATACGATTCTAGGATGGCGCGATAACGCGAACAAGTCCGCGTTGGCCCGGGTAACTCCGGCATAACGGGGCAATAGGAAGCCAATCCTTTGGGTAGTTGACGTACCTTGCGTGGAGTGGTTTGGCTACGTTTCGCAATCGGGAGTGTGACGGCAGAGCTCGAGTGACCTGTCACCCGGGAGTGGAACTACACCGCATTTAATCCCCCGCTGCCACTGCTTCGCGATGTTCTACATACTCGATGGCAGACGACATCTGAAATACCGAGGACAGATTCGTCAGGTCCAGCAACTCGCGCACGTGTGCATTCGCGTTCAGCAGGGTGACAGTTTTTCCCCGGTTGTCTGCGATCATGTGCACCAGGACCAGCTCACCCAGCCCGGCGCTGTCGATGGTCTTGACATCTTCAAGATCAAGCACCACCTGGTTCGCGTGCCACAGCGCGTCTTTTACTGCCCGCGAAAGGCTCGCCGCTTCCTCGCGATACACGATGCGGCCGGCGCAACGAATCACCATGGCATCGCCGGATGTCGATGGCTCAAGGGTGAGTTTCAGATCCGGTTTCCGGCGGATTTTGTAGGCGCCTTTATACATTGACGACAATCGATTTACGTTTTCCATGGACCCTACCCTATCCGATCGACATTGTGCGATTGTCGCCGGCATGTAAAAATCTCTTCCATTACTTGTCTGCAAAGCCGGATGCCCCGCAATGCGGGGCAAAGTTTTGGGAGGCCGGTGCATCCTACGATGTTCGCGCTTCCCTGTGGCCTCGCCCGATAGCGGGCGCCAAGGAGGATTTTTCGTGTTGAAACGCGCCCTCATGCTGGCGGCAGTGCTTGCGCTTGGCGGCCTGGCAGCCGCCCAGAACCCCAAGTTCACCATTTTTGCCGGCTACTCTTACGGCAACACCAACTACGGTCCCGGCAACCGCTCGAACCTGAATGGCTGGGAAGGCTCCATCGAGGGTTACCATCTCAAGCCCTGGCTGACGCTGGTTGCCGACGGCAGCGGGCACTATGGCTGGAATGCGTTTCCGATTTCGTGCGTGACCTTTCCTGTCTGCACTCCCGCCATCCCGAACTCCCGCGCCAAGGAATACACCGCCCTGGGCGGCCCGCAGATCTCGAAGCACTACGGCAATCTCCGCCCCTTCGTGCACCTGCTGGGCGGCGCCACCCGTGTCAGCGTCACTACGCCTGGCTTTTTCGATTCGAGCACCAACTGGACGGTCGCGGGGGGTGGCGGCGTGGATTACAAGTGGCGCGGCCCATTCAGCCTACGCGTCTCGGCCGATTACCTGCGCACCAACCTCTTCGGCCTCACCCAGAACATGGTGCGAGCCTCGACCGGACTCGTCGTCAGCTTCTGATGGGGAGGGTGCCGCTCTTCCAAGAGTCTGGGATGATCAAATGGCAGGTGAGCGCGACTCAAAACCGTGCCGTGATACGAACCTAAGCGGCGAGGGCAAGATGCCCTCGCGACAGCCGGCGGGACGCCGGCGCTACAATCGTTTTTCCTCAGTCTGTCAAGGCGTGCCCTGACGCGTCCTAATGCCTGAGACCTGACACCTAATACTTTAAGACCCGACACTAAGGCTTAAGGCTCGAGAGCTCCACCGGTTCGTCGTGCAGGTCGGCTTCGGCGAAGGCGGCGAGCTCGGAGTCGTCCTCGGAGTGCTCTTCATTGTCTTCCCCAGCCTCGGCTTCTTCTTTGTAGTCGTGGATGCGGACGCCTTCGGTGCCGATGGTGATGTAGGTCAGGCGGGAGTCGATCCAGCCGCCGGAGTTGTAGTAGTGGACGCCATCGCGCTCGAGATCCATCGCGTCGTGAGTATGTCCGCAGAAGATGCGGTCGATGCCGCGCTGCCGGGCATAGGCGATCGCGCCCGCCGCCACTTTTGCCGACATGCGCAGCCAGCGCGTGTTCAGCCGGTCAATCAGCCGCGCCAGCGGCTTACCTTTCAGATCGAGCTTCTGCAGCAGGAGATAAAACCACGTGCCGAAATTGCTCAGCGACACGCTGTTCACGGCGAAGCCATCGAATTGGTGCCCGTGGATGGCAAGGTGGCGCAATCCGGCGTAGTTCCAGGCGTACTCCTGGAACACACGCACGCCCACCAGATGCGACATGACGTTGGTGAGGCCGAGATCATGATTGCCCTCCACCCAGATCACTTCGACCTTGCGCTTGGGGTTGGAGAGCTTGCGGATGGCGCCGAGAAATTTCCAGTGTTCTTTCTTGAGGCGCCCGAAATTCAGATCAGCAAAGATGTCGCCCAGCAGGATGAGGCGGCGGAAGGAATTCTCCTTCAGCATGGAGGTGGCGGCGCGCGCGCGGCTGACCTCCGCGCCCAGGTGCACGTCGGAGAGGATCAACGTGTCGTAGACTGCCCCGTCCATAGTCTCTTTATAGGCGGGCGATGTTACAGGGTTATGAAATATGCACCAAAAAGAGTGCAGGGTAATTCCGGAGGTAACCGGATTGTGAGAAATGGTGAACCTGCGCGGCGAGGGCAAGATGCCCTCACGACTGCCGGCGGGACGCCGGCGCTACAGTCGTTTTCCGCAGTCGCGCGCGGAAATGATAATGGAAAAACGAGAGGGTTGCCGCGGCTGCGACCTGGTTTAAGAACTTATCGAGAGAAGGCTCTAGGGTTCTGGCGTGGCGCTCATCTGCCAGTCGGTGGCTCGGAGATGCCAGGTTGCTGAGTTGGAATGGGGAAGCTGGGCGAGAGTGTTCCTGGCGGCGATCGGGTTGGAGGCGCTCCGGATGTTCACGGGAAGATGACCGGAGAAGCGGATCTCTCCGAATAGCGCCCGCGCGACGCTGACTTCGGAGACGGTCGCGTTCGAAAACGTACAAATATAGTTCTGGATCGCGGGAAAGTCTTCCGTCAGGTAAGGAGTTCCCATGGCCAGCACGGCGGTTTTCGCGGCGGCGCGAGCCAGAATGGAGTTCAGCAGATTGGCTGTCGAGTCGGGCAGGGACGCGGAATTTCTCTGACCGCGGGCGACGGTGCGCGTGCGCGCGGCTGACGGGACGACGTAAACGGCGACGATGACCTGAGGCGCGGCATCCACCGCGTGCAGGACAGCGTCGCGGCGGGCGGCGGCCACTCGCGGATCGACGTAGATCACGGCCGCCTCGGGGACGCGCTGGCGAACTTCGCGTTCCAGCACGTGCCCGTCTTCGGCCCGCAGGTGATCGCAGAGAATCACCAGAGTCGGAGGGGCCGGCTTCACGCGCTGGTAGAGGATGCTCATGCCATCATCGGTCCGCTTAGAGCGCAGGGGTAGAAGCTTGCCGTTGTCGCGCACCAGGGTGACCGACTCATCGGAGATGTGCTGGCCTTCGGCTACGTTCTCGGGACTGCCAACCAGCCTGGGAATGGCCGTGATGTCAGCGACGCGATCTTTCTGCAATCCGAGCGAGCCCTTGGCCTTCAGAATCTTCAGCACCGAGGCATCGAGGCGTTCTTGCGAGATTTCGCCGACGCGCACGGCATCGAGCATCGCCTGGTAGGCGGCGCCGAGATCAAGAGGCATGGTCAGGACATCGTTTCCGGCTTCGAATGCTTCGACCGCGGCGCGGCCCGGATTCGCCGCATAGCGATTGCTGAGGCCGGCCATATCGAGCGCGTCGGTTACCACCAGGCCCGGAAAGCCGAGTTGTTTCTTCAGCAGATCATTAATGATGTGCGGGGATGTCGTGGCCACATGGTTGGGGTCGGGATCGAGCGCGGGCACGCGGACATGCGCCGTCATCACGGCATCGACTCCAGCGGAAATCGCCTTGCGGAAGGGAGGCAAATCGACCGCGGTCAGCTGATCGAAGTTTTCATCGACACGCGGAACCGCAATGTGCGAGTCGGTGGCGGTGTTGCCATGCCCGGGAAAATGCTTGGCGGTGGTGAGCATGCCATTGGCACGGGCGCCGTGGATATAGGCGGCCACCAGGTCGCCGACCTGCAGCGGATTCTCGCCGAAAGCGCGCGTTCCGATGATGGGATTCGCCGGATTCGAGTTGACGTCGGCCACCGGAAACAGGTTCCAGTGCACGCCCAGGGCGCGGCTCTCTTGCGCGGTGATGCGTCCGAACTTCTCCGCGTATTCGAGATTGCCCGCCGCTCCGAAAGCCATGGCGTGGGGGAACACGGTGGTGCCGAACAGGCGGGCGGGAAGAACGCCGCGCTCAAAATCACCAGCGATCAGCAGGGGCAGCTTGGCTTCTTCCTGAAGATGGTTGATCAACGAGACGGTTTGGTAGCGGTTGTTGCCCTGGCGAAAGCGTCCTTCAGCGGGGACCGACATGGCCAGCGAGCCGATGTGATATTGGTGGATGCTGTCGCGCAGACGGAGGTATTCGGGGCTCTGGTCGCCGAGCAATTCGACCCGCATGCGAATCATGAACAGCTGGCCGACCTTTTCTTCGAGAGAGAGGGATTGCAGGGTTTGTTGCGCCCAGAGTTCGCCCGCGCTCGGAAGGCGAGGCGGAGGAGGCGCGGCGCGCGATTTTTCCCGAGTCAGAGCCGCTGTGCCCAACAGCGCAAGCAACAGCACCAGGGGGAGAGGATTTCGGGACATTCGGCAAGAGCATACTGCGGAAACAAATGGACATCATCCACAGAGTTAGTCACAGGGAGCAAACGAAAGTGCATGTACCGTTGGACAGCGAAGAAAAAGGGCACTGTTCGCTCGCAGAGGTCGCGGTGGGAGCGGGGTGTCGTTCTTGGTACGCGCGTGCGAGTCGGTGCCGAGTCTTGAGCGACGTGTGCGACACCGCACTCCTCAACCAGATCGGCGCGCCCTTCGACTCCGCTCAGGGCAGGCTCTGAAGGCGTGTCCTGATATGAACCTTGCAAGGCGAGGGCAAGATGCCCTCACGACAGCCGGCGGGACGCCGGCGCTACAGTCGTTTTTCCGCAGTCTGTAGCGACGCCGCACTTGACGGGCGGGGACGCCCGTCGCTCCATCGGCGAGCGCACAAGCAGGGCGAGGTGTTACTTTGCCACTCCAGCGCCATCCTCACGGCACCAGCGCCATCCTCCAGGACCACATCAGAAATGACGTGGCCGTCAGATCGATCGCGGGTTCGGTCGTGCTGAAGGATTGCACGTTGTCCTGGTAGACGGCGGTTTGAGAGGGATCGAACGGCCCGCTGTTGCCGTTGAACTTCTTGAACGGGTCGGCGCCGTTGGCGGGACACAGAATCATGTTGTCGAGCACACCCGAGCTGATGAAGCCACCCGGGCCCTCGGAAGCAGCGCCCCACAGAACCGGCGTTCCGCCGGATGTACCGTCGAGCGCGCCGGCGAGATTGGCCACCTGATGCTGGATGCAGTCTGGAAACGTGGAGCCGTCTCCGACGATGAAAGAGGAACCCCAGGCGTTGGTTCCTAATATGTTCGCCAGCCAACGTTGCGAAAAGGTGTCGTAGCGCGGAGCGCGGGTGAGGGCGTAGGCCTCACTGGCCATCACCGACAAACCTGCGCCATGCGAGGTGCTGTCGCCAGCGCTCCAGGGGTAGCCGAAGCCCCAGGAGTCGGCATTTGCTTGCGCGATTGCGTCGGCGACCTGGCGGAGGAGTTGTTGGCCGATGGAGGATTTCGAAACGGGCAGCCCCTTCGGATCGTTGGCCAAATCGAGTGCGCGGTACAACTCGTAGTGGGCGAGGCCGCTGACATCGTAGAGATTGAGCGTATCGCTGTTACCAGTCTTGTAAATGTTCGTGATGTAGCTCCGGGCAAAGCGCGCGGCGGCGCGCAGGTAATCCATGGGATTGGTGTGGGCCAGCCCAGCGGGAAGATCTTCTCCTTCGCCGGCGGATCGAAGCGCGAAGAAGAGTTCGGTGGCGCCGAGTTCCATGTCATCTTCCCAGACGGTTTCGGGATAGCCGTCGAAGGGCGCGATGGTCAGCAGGCAATTGGCGCATGTGCCGGAGCCGCTCCCGCCTGGCGCAGGATCGGGATACGAAGTATCGGCGAGCGCGAAAATATCCTCCGCGTTTTTCAGACAGCGATTGGCGAGAGCCGGCCGGGTCTCGTGGTTGAGCTGGTAGCAAAGCGCGAAAGCGGCGGCGAGGCGTCCGGCAAGATTGGGGCTGATCCTGGAGCCGGCTGGTCCGGCCAGGTAGACGGGGCGATTGCAGATGTAGAAAGTCGTGAGCGGATCGCACGGTTGGGGATCGCCGGCCTGCTCGAAATGATCGGCGTCCTGCGGCAGCGTCCAGATGTCGTACTCGGTGATAAGGCAGAACGGAGTGACGAATGTGCCGCCGCAATTGCCGGTGGCGGAACTCGGGGTACCTTCGCCGTAGTAGTTCCAGTCTTGCGTGTTGTCGACCTGGTAATAAAGGGTGCGAGTTTGACTGTCCCACATGTTGAGCAGCCAGTTCACTCCGAAGCGCGCTTCGCCAGTGAAGTCGGCGGAACGCGGGGCACCCGGACCACTGTTTCCCGCGTAGGAAACCGAGCCTGGAGGGGCGGGAGGATGCAGGCGGGCGCGCGCGCCCATCTGTTCAGGGAAATCGCGAACTCCGATCTGCATCAGGGCGGCGGTGTAGCTGGTGGTCTCGACGTACTTGGTGTAGTCGCCGGCATCCCACCAGCCGCCGGATGCGTCGAGGTTCGGCAGCCCGGCCGCGATCAACGGAGGCGCAGGCGGAACGTTGTTGATGAAATCGTTGTCGTCGAGGGGCGGGGTGAGGAACACGCGCGCGTTCGCGTCCTTCAGGTGGCCGGGTTCGGGGCGTAGCGCATTGCGAACGAAGTTCGGGCCGTCACGCGCTGTCTGGTAGAAGAACAGCGAGTTTAAAAGCAGGCCGGAGTAGAGACTCTCTGGAGTACCGACCGCGAAGCGTGGCGAGGTGGCCGCGGGGTGGGCCAGTGAGATTGTGTAGAGATCGCCTGGAGACGCGGTGAACTCGATCGCGTACACGTCGTAGACAACTTTCCTGGAGTGGCTCCAGGTGCCTAGCAGCGCGCCAACTTTGCCTTCATGAACGATCCTGCCTGTGGAGTTTGACACCTTAAAGGTTGCGTCCGCCGCCGAGGCTGTCGACATCAGGTATGCGCGGAAGGGTGCATGGCCGGCTTCGTAGCCGACCTGACTGACGCGAACATACGCAGACTGCGATTGCGCGTTGGGAACGCAAGTCAGCAGAGTGGCGGCAAGAGACAGAAGTAGAGTGTAAGTGTGGGAGCGGAGAAAAGCAGGCATACGGAGTCTCCCGCGCGGGAATGCCTGTATTAAATGCATTTAATACAGGCGAAGATACTGCCTTATTGTTGGGGCGGTGTCAAGCGGGCAGGCAAAGGTGGTGCGGTCCACGTGCTATGGCGAGGGCAAGATGCCCTCGCGACAGCCGGCGGGGACGCCGGCGCTACTTTCGTTTCACGACGGCTGGCGGGGATGCCGGCGCTATTTGTGGATTCTGTAGCCGGGCACGCCAAAGATGCACGGCAATTCTTTTCTGATTGCAGGAGAGTTGTTTGCGCCGAAGGGTTCTGCTGGCGACTGAAGACTGGCGACCAATGACGTGACTTCATGGGGTTCAGTGAGCCATCGCTTTTCCGCGACTAGTGCGTCGGCGGCACGTATTCCTTGGGGGCGACGGCGCCATCGCCGAAGAAAAACTGCTCCATGTGGCGCACGATGACTTCCTGATCCTCGCGGCGGGCGGGGTTCAGGCGATATTCGTTCAGGATCATTTTGCAGAACTCGGTCCACTGGCGCCAGGCTTCCATCGAGACATTGTCATAGATTTTCTTGCCAAGCTCGGTATCAAAGGGCGGCTCGTCGAGGCCGGGCAACTGCTTTTTCAGCTTTACGCAAAAGACTTCGTGCGCCATGAGTCTTCCTTTTTAGGATAGTTAATCCTTGATTATCTCACAGCGCCGGCGAGCTTTAGACCGGCAGGCGCGTAACGTCCCGCGAAGAAAAAGCTCAGCAAAGCCGCGACAAAAACGCTTAGAACACTGCTTCCTGCTGCGTCGAAGAGCGGGGAAAGGCAACCGCCGGCGGGGGTGCACGATCAGTGAATTTCCGAATCCGGGGGATTTCGGAGAGAATCTGATCTGCAGAATGAACACGGAACTGGTCAAGGAATTCAGGAACATCCCGATCCTCGCCGATCTCTCGGACGACGAACTGCAGTGGCTCGCCGACCACTCTGAAGTTGCCACGGCCGAGGCGGGCGAAGTGGTCATCCGCGAGAACCAACCGGCGGACTCCATGATCATCTATCTGGAGGGCGAGACCGACGGCCGCCGTGAGAGCGCGGGGCCGGATGCCCCGGTGTACACGGCGCGGGCCGGCATGGTGACGGGCATGCTGCCTTTTTCGCGCATGACGAACTACACGATCACGGCGCGCGCGGTGACGCATCTGCGGGTAGCGCGAATTTCGAAGGCATTATTTCCCGAAATGCTGAACCGTATTCCGGAGCTGGGTCCGCGTCTGGTGGGGATCCTGTCGGACCGCGTGCGCGAAGTGACGAAGATGGACCTGGCGCGCGAAAAGCTGGCCTCGCTGGGCAAGCTGTCGGCTGGGCTGGCGCACGAGCTGAATAACCCGGCGGCTGCGGCGGCACGGGCGGCCAACTCGCTGCGCGCCATTTTCGACAGGCGCGAGCAGGCCAGCATGGAAATCGACCAGGAGAATCTACCGCCGGAGGCGCGCGCGACCCTGCGCATGATCGAGGCCAAGGCGCGTGAGCTGCAAACCCAAAGTCCAACGAAAAATCCCCTGGAACTCAGCGATCTGCAGCAAGAGCTCCAGAAGTGGCTCGAGGAGCACGGCGTGGATGATGGCTGGGAAGTCGCGCCCGTATTGGCCGAAGCGGGTGTTCACGTCGAGCACCTGGAACGCCTGGCGCAGAAGTTCACTCCGGCAGTGATGAAACCGGTGATCCGGCGCTTCGGCACCACCCTGGAAATCTCCCGGCTGCTCACGGACATTGAGCATAGCTCATGCCGCATTTCGGAGCTGGTAAAGGCGATCAAGGAATACTCGTTCATGGACGAGGCGCCGCGGCAGGAAGTGGACATCGCCAAGGGAATCGACAGCACGCTGATCATGCTGAATCACAAGCTGAAGCATGGCATCACCGTGGTGCGGAACTACGATCCCAACTTGCCGCGCATCGATTCGTATGGCAGCGAACTGAACCAGGTGTGGACCAACCTGATCGACAACGCTGCCGACGCGATGAACGGAAAAGGAGAACTGCGGATTCGAACCATGCGCGAGGACGAGGACGTGCTGGCCGAGTTCGTCGACAACGGAACCGGAATTCCGCCCGAGATTCAGACCAAGATTTTCGATCCTTTCTTTACCACCAAGCCCATGGGAGAAGGCACCGGACTCGGCTTGGACACGGTGTATCGCATCGTGCGCAAGCATCGCGGAAACGTGAGCGTCGTGTCACGCCCGGGATACACCTGTTTCCGCGTGAGACTGCCGATCAAGAATACGAGGATGTAAGCGGCTCTGCTCTCACTGCACTTGCAGCGTGAATCTGGTCGAGTGCGTGATTGACCCGCTGCCATGCTGGTTCCGTACTCCGACGAAAATTACACCCGGTCGGTCATTCGCGCTGATTCGATGCACGCTGCTCTTTCGCTGCCTCGTCTCTTTCTTATTTATTTGCCCAGAAGGAAACAACCTCCGCAGGGGCGAAAGCACAGTTTGTGACTGTCCAGCGATTCGGGCGCAGGCAATGCGCCTTGCGCGAACTACGCTTGCTCTCCGGGCTTGCCGGAAACATTTCTTTACACTCCCCGATAACTGGGGTGAGAGGAGATGAACATGTCATTCATCAATCAGCTTCAGAACTTTCTGGGACTCGGGAACAATCTCCTGCAAGCCGGCGAATCGGCCTTGGAAGGGGCAGAAAACAGTTTGCAGAATGCGGGGCAGCAAGTGGGCGACGCCTTCAACAATTGCAGGCAGCCTAACCAGGGCATCTTTGATCCTGGATTCCTGAAAGGAATTCTGGATTCTCTGCGTCCCCACCATCAACACCATCATCATGGGCCGGAACATCATGAGCATCACCACCACCATCATCATCATGAGGGTGGCCATCATCATGAGGGGGGCAGATTGTTGCCGCTTCCTGGGCCTATCAACTGGCAGCAGCCTTCGAGAATCGAGCCTCTGCGTGAGGGCGCGGAGCAGGGTCAGCAGGACGTCGAAAAGCTTGAGCGCGAGCTGCAGAAACTTGGACAGTTTCCCTTCGGTTCGATCAACGGGTAGTGCCCACTCAATGATAAGAGCGTTGGCGCTCTTTGAGTTTGCGGGACAGTGGGCAGGCGGGGTGAAGGTAACGACTCCGGTCAACAACCTTGGTAACTTGTCTGCTATCGGTAGGGACGGAGCACAATTGCGAATCTGCAGGGTGTGGATCCCGTCCGTTAAGGAAAGCCGAAAGACATGTTCGGGTTCTCGTTGACCGGAGTTGTCATTGCGCTGGCGGCGGTGAGCGCGGTCCTGGTTTTTCTGGTGATCGACGCGCGCAAACCGAAGCGGGTCGAGAAATGGGAAAAGGCGGCAATCGTGAAGCAGTTGCTGGACCTTTCCGAGCAGGAGGAAGGAATCAACCGGCAAGCCTCCGCGCCACGCCCGCGGACGCCGGCCACTACTCCTGCAAAGTCGTCGCGGTCCAACCCATCGATGAAGCGACCCGCCAAGCAAGCTTTCCCAGCGCAGCAAAAAGTTCGTTAAGTCAGCAACGCCCGAGCTGACGTTGTCGCGCAGCTTTCCCACCAGCCAATCTGCTATCTACACCGAGCACGTCCCGCGAATAGGCCCGGCGGACCGTGTCGGCGGTGGTTGCTGCTTACGTGGCGAATGCGATTCTGGTTGGTGTCACCGAGGCAAAAAGCCCCACTGGTATGGAGCACGCTGCTAGCCGCGTTTCCGCTCTGCGCTTGGATCGGTTGGGCCCTGACAGCAGCACGGAATGAGCGCTAGCGTGCATTTGTGGGCATTCTCGACTGTGCTGAGCGTTTCATACTCCCTTAACATTGGGGCGCTACCATCACAGAACTTCCTCCCCTCAACCATTTTCCTCTGGCCAGGGAGTGTGTATGGCTGCGACCAGCCCCAGCCTGAAGCGAGAAGTGGAAGAGCTCATCGCCGATCAGGTCCGCCTTTTCAAACAACCGGTCAGCCTCGATGAACGCGACCTGCTCGAATACCACCTGCGGCACTACTTCATCATGACGCTTTATCGTGAACTGGATCGCGGCAAAGCGGTGGAGTCGAGGCCGCGCATTCCGATGAAGGTGTCTGTGGCTGCGGCGAACCGGGCATACGCCGCAATCCGCGTATAACACGCTCCCACCCCAGGGGCCATCCCCTGAAGTCGCCTGGCAAGCGGGCCGGGACGCTCAGGACTGTTCGCCTTCATTTTTTTCTGCCGCCATGGCTCCCTTGAAGCCGCGTATTCCCTCGCCTAAGCCTTTTCCGAGCTCCGGGAGCTTCTTTGGACCAAAAACCAGTAGTGCGATTCCAAGAATCACTAACAGATGCATGGGTTGAAGCAGACCTTCAAACATAAGTGCTCTCCATTTTCGCGGCTGAAATCAATTAAACGTTGAGGAAGGCCGGCGTGCGGTGTTGACGCATGCCGGCCAGTCCAGGACAAACGCGGCCAGCGTTCTCAACATCCCTTGAAAGAAATGAAATTGCCGAGCGAGTTGGGTAACACCGGACTGAAAGGCTCGAAGGGATACGACTTCGAGGTATCGAATCCGGCAGCATTCGCGGCGTTCTTGTCGACGAAAGGCAGCAGGGCCGATACCGCCTGGTCGATCCTGGTCCAGCAGAGGGTTCGCTCGTATCCGTTGTTGTTGGGGGGATCGACGCTCTCGGCCACGCCCTGAATGCCGGTGACCGTCTCGATCGGGCCGCCGTCCTGTGCCGCGACTCCCGGAGCCACCACTCGAGCCAGCGTGCGATGATCGCTTTCAATCCCCATGATGCGTGCCGCCGTTACCCGCAACGGCGGGGTGCTGAAATTGCGCACGCCCACCAGGTATGCGGCGATGAACGCGTCCTCGAGCGTGACCAGCGTATTGAGCGTGGCTTGCGCGTCGGCAAACATGTTGGCGGGATAAAAGAACGAGGTGAACGGGCTGGGCTGATCGGTGACCTGCTGCTCCAGCAGATAGTGGGACATTTCTTCCTGGCGCGCCGCCATCAGGTAGCCCTGGTCGTCGGATTCGAGGCGTGTGAAAAAGGAGGCGGTATTGATGATGTTGGTGTAAGTCGTGACAGCCAGCGCCTCGGCAATTTCGGCGGCGATCAGAATGTCGCGGTCGCCTTTCTTGAGGCCGTGAGCTGCGGGATCGTCGTCGGCCGCCAGCGCGGGCTTGGCAAGCAGGGACGCCAGTGATGTCACGCCGCCCGCCGCAACCAGGCCGGTCGCTCCAACGACGGCCGCCCGCTTGAAAAAAGACCGCCGGGAAAATTCCGACGCGTTGGTTTCCGCCAGCGCGGCCGGGTTGGGGGACACGGAATCGTTTGGTGAATGCATCTTCCATCTCCTGGGAGGATTTCAGGCGCTGCACGTACCTGATGGCTGAGTGCCCAGCGCATCGTTTCGTCCACTCGCCTGTATCATTTACTACGCCGCAGGTCGCGAGTCGGATTGCGATGGGAGAGATTCTCTTCGTGTTTTTACAAATCCGGTGAGCGAGAAGGAACCGAGAGAAGGTCGAGGAGGCTGCAGCCAGCCAGTCGGTGGCCGCGAATCTGGAATGCGCGGCAGATTCGCGAGGAACGTGGTGGGCCCGCAGGGATTCGAACGCCGGACCAAGGGATTATGAGTCCACTGACTTTATTCTTCCTCTTTTTGCAGCAACTTGCGGCTACGGACAAAAGACCCGCAATACACTGTCCGCAAGAGGAGTCTACTGTCTGCAGGAGTGGTGGGCCTGCTAGGATTCGAACCTAGAACCGACACATTATGAGTGTGCAGCTCTAACCATTGAGCTACAGGCCCGTCGCACTGTAGTTTAGCAGTTTCCCGCGTTCATGCCGCACAATCCCTCCGCTCCTTCTCTGTTTTCTTCTTAGCCTCCACAAACGCTCTGAGATAAAACCTCATCACCCCCTGCTGCTGCTTCGTGAGCAAAAGAAAAAGCATGTAGATCGGGGCCATCCTTGGATTGATGCCCCACAACTCCCATGCGGTGTCTCCAAATTTGAAAATCACCCTGTCTCTTTCAACTCGTTGCCTCATGTCCCGCCCGTTCAGATTGAGACACTGGCAGAGTCTCTCTAGCGTGGAATCGGACGGCAGACACCGCCCCATGATTAGCTTTCTTACTTGCTCGTATGTGAGATGAACACTTCCCGCCAGTTGGATTGGGGACACGCCAACTTCACTCATGCGCTGCACCAGCCGCATGTTGAAAAAACCCATTCGCTCTTCGGTTATCTTCATCTGCGGTTTAAGTTGAAGCTACTCAAACAGTGGCTACTTTAACAGTGTAGACTTTAACGCGTCAATACGCAAGATTATGATGTGCAATCTGATCCGAAAAAGTTGTTTGGTCAGAGAGTGAGAGAACTCAGATTGGCGCGAGGAGTCTCGCAGGAGGCTCTTGCTGACGAAGCTGGTGTTCACAGAACGTTCATGGGCAGCGTCGAGCGGGGTGAGCGGAACATTAGTTTAGAAAATATAGTAAGAATAGCGAAGGCATTGAATTGCCGCCCGAGCAAGTTGCTTGACTACATTAACTGATTAGCCGCAGGCCACGTGGTGCCCCAAGCTGCTGTAAACTATCGCGTTTCACAGAGCTGGCAATTTTCAATGCTTAGAGCCCGTCTCCAACAGTTGCCAATGGTAAGCGGAACCGAACTTCATATTTTGGCGAAGAAAGATTGGAGTTCTCTTATCTTCACACCCCGTATGGCTCGCGTTTTGGACTTTGGCGGCATCATGGCGATGAAGTGGCTCTTCCATCCGGGACCATCAACGCCACGCGCATTTATCAGTTTCTGGTTGGTCGGTTGGTTGTTGGGCGAAGTGTGGACAACGTACTGGTGGTTCTGGACGGCGTTTGGTAAGGAGATCGTTACAATACGGGAAGGCGCGCTGAGTATCAAACGAGACATTCTCGGCTATGGACGCATTAGAAGTTTTCCTATTGGAAGCGTCAGCAATTTGCGTGCTAGCGGCTTCTTCCCATCCAATTCTTACTGGGACAATTACCTCGTCCAACTAAAACTAGCGGGTGGCACTGTCGGCTTCGATTTCCAAGGTCAGGTTAAGAAATTCGGTATCCAGTTGACGGAACGCGAGGCGCAAGAAGTGGTGCGCGACCTGAATCCCTATCTGCCTGACTGCGATCTTTCGCCTTGACGTGTACTGACGCGGTTGCTACTTGAGCCAATCAGGAAGCTGGCCGCTTTGGAGTTTTAGAGGCCCAAAGGTGGTCACGCTGTAACCAGCCCCGTCGGACGGAACAACCTCGACTGCGAAAAAACAGACGCCTTTGGCGTATTGGTTCGTGGCTGCGGCGTAGTAGAACTTCCGCATTTCCTTCCGACGGCCATTAAGATACTGTTTGAAGCCTTGCTCCTCGTGTTTGAACTCGCGGTCCAGCGGTCGCCCACAGTACGCGAACAGTTGTTCTACTCCGGTCTTCGCCTTCTCTTTTCCTCCTACCGTGTTAACGAACTCGGGCTCGAATCGATCCACTGCCTTGTCAACTCGATTTGCCACCAAATCGGCCATGAATAGGTCGGCAACCTTCTTCCAATCAGCGGAACCCTTTCCTTCTTGCTGAGCAAGTAACTGTGCCGCGAGCACTCCGCAAATAAAAACCAGTGCGACCCAGAGTTTTTTCATACGGTTTACTCACGCGGCTAGGTTGCGGCTGCGGGACTGTGCGGCTGCTACGCGGCTCTTCTATCGCCTAAGTTATTCTTTGCACAACATCGCCTAAATTGCTTCTTTCGCACAACCATCGTCTAAATCAGTCTTCGCACAAATCAGTCTTCGCATAAATCAGTTTTCGCACAAATCAGTCTTCGCACAAATCAGTTTTCGCATAAATCAGTTTTCTGCACAAATCAGTCTTCGCCACAAATCAGCTTTCGCACAACATCGTCTAAATGAGGTTTTGCACCGTCGTCTAAATTACTTTTAAATTACTGCTTTTGTACAACAGCGATTGCATTGGGACCGTTTCCATCCAAAGCGAATGGGGAGCCGGGAAGAGCGGTGAGAGCTCCAGTCTGGGTACTGAAGGTGAACACGGAAATGTCGTTTGACGCGTTACAGACGTAGATGTATTTACCAGCGGCGTCTACCACTATGCCCAGAGGCCCGTTGATTGTGCCGTGGCCGCCGCTGGGGAAGGGCGATCCCGCAACGGTTCCCGAAACACCGGATGTGGTGTTAAGTGTGAACGCGGAGATGGTGGCATCGGAAGTGTTGGCGACATAGACGAATTTGCCGGAAGGATCGACCGTCACCGAGGAGGGATCAGAGCCGGTCTGGAACGGAGAAGTTGCGACCTCGGCGAGCTTTCCCGTGGTGCTGTCAAGACTGAAAATAGCGATCAAGCCGAACAGAGTGCTGCTGCCATTGCTGACGGCGAGAACAAATTTGCCTGAGGGATCCGTGATGATGCTGTTACTGAAAAGGTCAATCGAGTAAATGGCGCCGGCAATCAGGCTGGCGGTTCCGGAGGCGGTATCGCGGGCAAAGGCGTAGATACTCGTCCCGGCAGCGGCGTTGGCAGTGACGTAGAGAAACTTGCCCGACGGATCGATGGTCAGGGCTCCGGATTGGGAGCCAGAGGCATCAATGAGCACGGGAGAGGTGGCGAGGTTGTGCAGGGCACCGGAGTTGTCGATGGAGAACTCCCACAGGTTGGCCGAAGATCCGCTCACGGCATACAGATAGGCTCCGGTTGGATCGATGGCGATGCCATTGACGCCAGCCTCGACGGGGAATGGAGAACCGGCGACGGGCGAAAGTGCACCAGTAACGGGATTGATGGTGAACGCGCTGATGTCGCCTGACGCGGTATTGGCGACATAGACGTACTTGCCGGCGGGATCGACCTTGAGGGCACGGGAAGAGGAGCCAGTGTTATAAGGCGAGCCAGAAACGGAAGAGAGCGCCCCGGTGGTCGGGCTGGAGGCCAGGACCGAGACCGTGGAGGGAGTCCCGGCGGCATTCGCGGTGTAGACGAAGTTGGTATTGCCGGAGGGGGGTGGTGGTGGCGGAGTGCTGGAGGAATTGGAACAGCCGACGAATGGCAGGATCAAGAGGGCAGTCAGGGTGCTGGCCAGAATGCCGGCGAGGCTGATCGGTCTTAAATTTTTGTCGCACATAAAATCGCGACCTCCCTTTTTCGCAGTATACGAATGGCCCTAGGAAGGTTCGCGCCCGGGCTGGCTTCCGCCAAGGATGTGGATCACACATGCGAGTAACGGAGCCGGGGCCGTTCTATTGCAGCTGCATATTCACGACTACGAGTTCGCGATCCTTCAAGTCGTCGTCGTTGGCTGGCCTGGTCTGTTTGACCTCGTATTCGCCCTGTTCGGGCAGGATCATGGTGAGCCGGCCGTGTCCCTTCCAGAAGCCGGTTTGCATGTCGACGCGGATGTAGTACTCGGTGCCAGCCTTCATATTGATTTCGACGCCAGAAGCTTTGTCGTTGGAACGGATGCTGTGCTTGCCGGGCTCGATTTTGGCCACGAAATAGCGACCGTTTTCGATGCGGGCAAGCTCGCGGTCGTCGATGTAAACGGAAGGTTTCAAGGCCGCGCCTTCGAAGCGGCGGTGGCGG
>Ga0210401_10002828_pt1 | contig 18907 bp, 18 predicted proteins | sample IncBWH32MmetaG_FD_150866 | JGI IMG/M metagenome (GOLD analysis project Ga0210401, IMG submission 150866) | Forest soil microbial communities from Barre Woods Harvard Forest LTER site, Petersham, Massachusetts, United States - Inc-BW-H-32-M | ecosystem: Environmental > Terrestrial > Soil >... | reverse complement strand
CAGATCCCACATCTCCGCGAGAAGCGCCGGATGGGATCCTTGTAGAAGTTCTCGGTGTCTCCGCCCGCGTGCAGAAAAAGGATGTCTACATCGGAGTGCGGAAAAAGCCAGCCACGTCCAAAACCGCCCAGTGCTACGAGTGCGAAGCCGGCAGGTCCATTTTCATCAGGGGAGATAATTTCGCGCCAAAGTCGTAGCGCGATCGCTTCCACCAGGCGAGTACGCTCGCGAACAGCCAGACGGCCGTCTCCACTGGACGCGAAATTTTGCTGGATCCGGACGGATTCTTCCGTGTAAAGATCCCGCAGTTCGCCGCTCAGAGAGGCTGTGGTCATACCGGGTCCCATTCGACTCTTCGTGCCGGCTGTGCAATGACGGATAGGGGATCAGGATCCGCCCGTTCAGCTCTGACGCTACCTGCTCTCTACAGCGCTCCCTCGCCGCGTTCGTCATTACGAATGCGGATCGCTTCATCCACTTTCGAAAGGAAAATCTTTCCGTCTCCGATTTTGCCGGTGCGGGCGGCGGTGACGATGGCCTGCACCGTTTTCTCAACGATCGCGTCCGGAAGCACCAGCTCCAGCTTGATCTTCGGGATGAGGTCGACGGTGTACTCGCGGCCGCGATAAAACTCCGTGTGCCCCTTCTGGCGGCCATGGCCGCGGACTTCAAGCACCGTCATGCCCTCGACGCCCGCCTCGTGCAGGGCATCTTTGACCGCTTCCAGCTTCGAGGTCTGGATAATCGCTTCCACTTTTGTCATAGGTTAATCCGGAACTCAGTATGCAACTTCGCCGCAAAAGTCGAAACGCCGCAAGCGCGAGTCGTACTCATGCAGTTACCTCCCAGGAGTACCCTTCCTCGCCATGCTGCGTTACGTCGAGGCCCTGCACTTCCTCGTCGTCGGTGACGCGAAGTCCCACGACCATATCAACGACCTTCAAAATGATAAGCGTTCCCACAATCGCAAGCACCCACGCAATCACCACACCCACCAACTGGTTGAGTAGTTGATGCGGATTTCCTTCCAGCGCACCAGAGGGCAGAACGTTGCCTTGTGCGTCTTTGAAAATCGGATTGATCGCCGAAGCCGCAAAGACCCCGGTGAGCAGAGCTCCTAACGTGCCGCCAGCACCGTGAACGCCAAAGGCGTCCAGACTGTCGTCGTAGCCGAAGCGCGCTTTCACCTTGGCCACCATCCAGAAGCAGAAGGCGCCCGCAATCAGACCGATCGCGATGGCGGGCATCGGACCTACGAAGCCCGCAGCCGGAGTAATGGCAACCAGTCCAGCAACCGCTCCGGAAATCGCTCCGAGCGCGCTGGGTTTGCCGTTGCGAATCCATTCCGCGCCACTCCAGCCGATCGCCGCTGCGGCAGCCCCGAAGTGGGTTGCCACGAACGCGCTTGTTGCCAAGCTCCCTGCGGCCAGCGCGCTGCCCGCATTGAATCCAAACCATCCCACCCACAGCAGGCATGCGCCGATGAAACTCAATACCACGCTGTGTGGCGTCATCGCTTCTTTCGGATAGCCGAGCCGCTTTCCTAAGTAGAGAGCGCACACCAGCGCGGAAACGCCCGAGGTGACGTGAACCACGGTACCGCCCGCGAAATCCAGGCACGGAAACCGTCCGCCCAGGGAGGCATTCAGCAGGCCGCCCTTTCCCCATACCATGTGGGCCATCGGGTCATACACCAGAAACGACCACAAGATCATAAACAGCAACATAGCGCTGAACTTCATGCGCTCGGCAAAAGCACCCGCGATCAGTCCCGGCGTGATGATGGCGAACATCAACTGGTAGACCATGAAAGTCTGCGCCGGGATGGTGGCGGCATAATCGGGATCCGGCGCCGCGCCTACTCCGCGCAGAAACAGATTATGAAAATCTCCGACAAAGCTGGTGCCCGGTCCAAAGGCGAGGCTGTAACTCAGGATGCCCCAGAGAATCGTGATCACCGCCATCATCGCGAAGCTCTGCATCATGGTGGCCAGCACGTTTTTCTTGCGCACCAGGCCGCCGTAAAACAGCGCAAGGCCAGGCCCGGTCATCATCAGCACCAAGGCCGAACTGGTCAGCATCCAGGCGTTGTCGGCGGAACCCTTGGCGTCGGCAACCTGTTGTTCGAGCTTCGCCAGACGCGCCTCGTGCGCGGAAACGGAAGAATCGGATGCCGGGGTGGAGGGGGAAGCATTCTGCGCGTGCATTCGCGGAACAACCAAGACCAGCGCAAGGAGGAACCCGAAAACCAGCGTTTTTGCCATCGAAACCTATCTGACTCCGGTGGACGAAATGTTGACTGCCCAATCTAACCGGAGGACGCCAAAGCCCGGAAATCGAAACTATTTATGGTGCTCATCAGGAATTGTTATGAGCTGTCGACTGCTCACACGACGAGTGATGAACTGCGCTTACTGAGCCCCGAGCGCGTAGCTGATCGCGCGCTGCCGGCGGCGTTTGGCTGCTTCCATACTGGCGATTTGGGTAATCGGAAAAAGGAACCAGAATCACGCTGATAACGAAATATCTGGTTGACAGGAAAGGGAATAAGTGTGCATAGTTATTCAAGAGAGTGAATAAATATTCATGAGCAAGGCGGCCAGACAAAAAGCGATTCTGGAGCTCCTTCATCGGGGCCCGGTCGAGAGCCAGGAGGAGCTTCAGGGCTTCCTCGCGAAGCGTGGCTTCGAGGCGGGCCAGGCTACGCTCTCCCGCGATATTCGCGAACTCGGGCTGGTCAAGACCCCCGACGGCTATTCAGCCGGGCGCGGCGCCACGTTCGTTGAGCCCGTTCTTCCATCGGTTTCCCGGCTCGTCCGGGAGTTTGTGGTCGACGTCCGTCTCGCTCAGAACCTGATCGTGCTAAAAACCAGTGTTGGCAGCGCTCAACCCGTGGCAGCGGCCGTAGACGCCGAAGACTGGCCCGAGGTCGTGGGGACCTTGGCTGGTGACGACACCATTCTGGTGATTTCCCCGGACAATCGCACGGCCCAGCAGTTGGTGCGCCGTATCCAGGGGATGTTGGGGTAAATGACGGCGAAAGTGAAAACGGCGGTCTTGGGTGCGACCGGCTATGCCGGTTTTGAATTGACGCGCATCCTTCTGCGCCATCCCAAGCTGCAGAAGCCCTTGTTGCTGCGCAGGGAAGAGAGCGGCAAAACGCCGGACCTGGCAGAGAGTTTTCCGGCGCTGAGCGGCAACGGCGGCTACCCGCTCGAACCATTCTCGATCGAGCGCCTCAAGAAATCCGGTGTGAGCTTGTTATTTCTAGCGACGCCGCATGAGTTGTCGCGGAGTCTTGTACCCCACGTGGTGCGCGAAGGCATCCGCGTGATTGATCTGAGTGGCGCCTGGCGGCTTCGGGATGGCGAACATCGAGCAGTCTATGGATTTGAAGATCACGATCCCGCGGCGGCGGACGAAGTCATGAAGCAATCGGTGTATGGCCTCTCCGAATTGCACCCGAGCGAGGTTGCCTCGGCGTCGGTGGTCGCGAATCCGGGATGTTATGCGACTTCGGTGATTCTCGGCCTGGCCCCGCTGGTTAAGGCGGATCTGGTCGATCGCAGCAGAGGTGTCATCTCCGATTCGAAGTCGGGCGTTTCGGGTGCCGGCAAGGAAGCGACGTCGCGCACACATTTTGTCTCGGTCGCCGATAACTTGTCGGCCTACGGCGTCTTCAAGCATCGGCATCTCGGTGAAATGCTGGAGCAGTTAGGACTGTCGTCCGAAGAACTGATCTTCACGCCGCACCTGTTGCCCATTCCGCGCGGAATTTTGTCGACCATCTATGTTCACCTCGCGCGCGCGATGACCGTCGCCGAGGTGGAATCGTGCTATCGGCGCTTCTACGCGGGCCGACATTGGGTGCGGATCTTCTCGCCGCCGAGGCTGCCTGAGATTCAGTACTCGCTTTACTCGAATTATTGCGACATTGGCTTCTGTCTGGCCGACGACGGCAAGCGGTTGGTGATCGTCTCCTGCGTCGACAACCTCTTGAAGGGCGCGGCGGGGCAGGCGGTGCAAAACATGAACGTCATGCTCGGCTGGAACGAAGCGGAGGGATTGAATTGAAAGTCGTCGTGAAAATTGGCGGTGCGGCGTTGGACGACGAGTCCGTGTTGCGCAAATGCGCGCACGCGATCGTTGCCCTTGCGGGAGATGGCCATTCCATCGCCGTGGTTCACGGCGGCGGCGGCGCTCTCACCCGGACCATGCAAAAGCTTGGCAAGACCAGCCAGTTCATCAATGGGTTGCGTGTCACCGATGCGGAGACTCGCGACATGGCCTTGATGGTGCTCGCCGGCATGGTCAACAAGAAACTCGTGGCCGCCATCGGCGCCTCAGGGAAGGCGGCTGTCGGCTTGTGCGGAGGCGATGGCTCGAGCTTTCGCGCGCGCAAGAGACCGGCTGCTGACGGTTGTGACCTCGGCTACGTCGGCGAGATCTGTGCCGTCGAACCGCGCTGGATCGAAGCCATCTGGGCACAGGGCGGAATTCCGGTGATCTCGAGTCTCGCGGTCGGCGCAACCGGCGAGTACTACAACGTGAATGCTGATCAGATGGCGGCCGCGTGCGCGATCGCATGTCAGGCGAGCGCGCTCATCTTTCTCACCGACGTCGCTGGCGTGAAAGGTCCCGATGGATCGGTAATTCGCTGGCTCGACCTGAATCAGGTGGCAACACTTGTGGAAACGTCGGTCATCCAAGGCGGAATGCTCCCCAAATTGGAAGCATGCAAGCAGGCGCTCCGCAAAGGAGTGGGCAGGGTGCGGATTCTGCCCGCATCAGAAGCGGACGAGCTGCCCGAGTTTTATTTTTCGAAGTTGCAGCATGGCACGGAAGTCTGCGTGGCGTGAAATCTGCGATCAACCGAGAGAAGCAAGAATCCAAGGAAAGTGGGGAACACGTAAGGATGAGAAGTCACGCAGCCGAAAGAGCATCGATCGCGCCGGTCCCAGGTGTGGGCCGGTCCGCCATGCGGGACCTGGTGTCCACCCGCGACCTCAGTTCGGCTGAGGTTCGCTCTATTCTTGACCTAGCAGCGGTGGTGAAGGCGCGTCCGGCGGATTTCCGACGCACGCTCGATGGCAAACAGTTGGTGATGTTCTTCGAGAAGCCGTCGCTGCGCACGCGCTTGACGTTTGAAGCCGGCATGTCCAGTCTCGGCGGCACAGCCTTCTTCATGGACCAGACCGGTGGGCGCATTGATGCCCGCGAGAGTCTGCACGACATCGCGCACAACGTCGAACGCTGGGTCGACGTTATCGTCCTGCGCACGTTTGCGCACTCGACCGTGGAAGACATGGCCGCGCACGCCTCGATTCCGGTGATCAACGCGCTCAGCGATCTGGAGCATCCGTGCCAGGCGCTGGCCGACTATTCAGTGTTACAGGAGAGATTCGGCAATCTAAAAAACATTACGTTGGCCTTCGTTGGCGATGGCAACAACGTCGCGCACTCTCTGCTGCTTACCGGTGCGTTGCTTGGTTCCAACGTCCGCGTGACGACTCCGAAGGGCTACGAGCCGAACGCCGAGATTCTCAGCGCTGCGCAAGAAATCGCTCTTGGTACGGGTGCCACGCTCGAAGTCTTTAGCGATCCACATGAAGCTGTAAGCGGCGCCGATGCGGTCTACACTGATGCGTGGGCAAGTATGGGCCAGGAACACGAGGCCAAAGCTCGCGAAGCCATCTTCCGGCCTTATCAGGTCAACGACGATCTGATGGCGGAAGCTGCGCCGCACGCGCTGTTTATGCACTGCCTGCCCGCGCACCGCGGAGAAGAAGTCACGAACTCGGTCATGGATTCGCCGCAGTCGGTGATTTTCGATCAGGCCGAAGGCCGCCTGCACGTGCAGAAAGCCATCTTAATGTTGTTGCTCTGGGGCGGCGCGAGCCGTTTCCCGGTCAGGAGTGCTCATGCCTAAGAAAATTGTTTTGGCGTATTCCGGTGGACTCGATACTTCGATCATCATTCCGTGGCTCAAGGAGAACTACGACTACGACGTCATCGCCATGGTGGGCGACGTCGGTCAAGGCGACGACATCGAAGCAGTGGTCAAAAAGGCCTACGACACCGGCGCCAGCAAAGTGATTGTGGAAGACATGCGGGAAGAATTTCTCACCGGATACGTCTTTCCGGCGCTGAAGGCCGGGGCCGTCTACGAGCACAAGTATCTTCTCGGAACATCGTTGGCGCGCCCCGTGATTGCGAAACACCAGGTGGAGGTCGCGTTGCGCGAAGGCGCAACCGCGGTCGCGCATGGGTGCACCGGCAAGGGCAACGATCAGGTGCGCTTCGAATTGACCTACCAGGCGCTCGCGCCCGAGTTGAAAGTCATTGCGCCGTGGCGCGAGTGGGATCTCAAATCGCGCGAGGATTGCCTCGACTACGCCGAAGCGCACGGCATTGCTGTCGCGCAGAGCCGCGAGAAGATTCACAGCCGCGATCGCAATCTGTGGCACATCAGCCACGAGGGCGGGGAACTCGAAGACGCGGGCAACGCTCCGTTCGCGAGCACTTGGCAGCTCACGAAGTCCCCACAGGAAGCTCCCGATCGTGAAGAGAAGGTCGAGATCGGATTCGTGCACGGCGTGCCCGTCTCCGTCAATGGTTTGCCGATGGATCCGGTTTCGCTCGTGGAACTGCTCAACGAGGTCGGCGGGCGCAATGCTATCGGCCGGATCGACCTGGTCGAGAACCGCTTCGTCGGCATCAAGTCGCGCGGCTGCTACGAGACGCCTGGCGGCACACTGCTGCTCACCGCGCACCGCGAACTCGAAGCTCTTTGCCTCGATCGTGACCTGCTGCACTACAAGCAGCACGTCGGACTGAAGTATGCCGAATTGGTGTATTTCGGTCTGTGGTTTACGCCCCTTCGCGAAGCGCTGGACGCCTTTGTGGAGAGCACGCAGAAAACCATCACCGGAGCAGTCGCGCTCTCGCTTTACAAGGGAAACATCGCTGTCGCGAGTCGACAGTCGGAGCACTCGCTGTATCGCACTGACCTCTCGTCGTTCACCATGGGTGACAGCTACGACCAGAAAGATGCAGAGGGTTTCATCCGCATCCTGGGCCTGCCGTCCCGCTCGCGCGCGCAGCTTCGCCAGGAGGTGGCGAAGTGAAGATGTGGTCCGGCCGTTTTCGGCAGCCACTCGACCCGGCGTTCGAACGCTGGCAGCGTTCGTTTCCGTTCGATCAGATCCTGCTGCCGTTCGAACTCGAGGCGAGCCGCGCGCATGCCCGTGCGCTCGAACATGCGGGCATTTTGTCGTCGGAAGAACTTGCCGAAATCGTTCGCGGTCTGGAGAAAATCGGCGAGAAGGCCCAGGCTGATCCGTCGTTCCTCAAGGACGACGAGGCCGAAGACGTACATCACTTCGTCGAGAAGCAACTCGTCGGGCTGATCGGCGATACCGGTTACAAGCTTCACAGTGGTCGCAGCCGGAATGAACAAATCGCAACCGATCTGCGCCTTTACGTGCGTAGCGCCATCGACCAGTTGCAGGCGCTGCTTGCCGACTGGACGCAGGCGATTCTCACCCGCACAGAAAAAGCGGGCGATGCCGCCATGCCCGCATACACGCATCTACAGCGTGCGGAGCCTGTTCTGGTCGCGCACTGGCTGCTTGCGTACGTCGAGATGTTTCTGCGCGATTCCGATCGTCTTGCCGACTGCCGTGCCCGTCTCAATCTTTGTCCCTTGGGATCCGGTGCCGTTGCCGGCGCTACCGTCCCGCTCGATCGCGCGGCGATCGCTGCTGATCTCCAATTCGACGCACCCACGGCGAACAGTCTCGACGCGACTAGCGACCGCGACTTCACCCTCGAGTTCGTCCAGACGTTGTCGTTGTTGTCGGTGCACCTGAGCCGCTGGGCCGAAGAGATGATCCTTTTCTCCACGCAGGAGTACGGATTTATCTCGTTGCCTGAGGCATTTTCCACCGGCAGCAGCGCGATGCCGCAAAAGAAAAATCCCGATCTCCTGGAGCTTGTCCGCGGAAAGGCCGGACGCGTGATCGGCGCTGCCACATCTCTGCTGATGACGGTCAAAGGACTTCCGCTGGCCTACAACAAAGATATGCAGGAGATGCAGGAGCCCCTCTTCGATGCCACTCAGACGATCCTCTCCATTCTTCCGCTCGCCACCGGTTGGATGAATGGCGTCGAATTCGATTACGAGCGCATGAAGCCAGCCGCCCAGTCCGGTTTCATGAACGCTTGGGCTGCGGCCACCTACCTCGTAGACCGAGGCGTTCCTTCGCGCTTGGCGCATGAAGCCGTGGGTAACGCCGTCAAGCTGTGCCTGGAGCGCGGCTGCGAACTGCAGGATCTATCCCTGCCTGATCTACGGCAAATTCACTCGGCGTTCAACAATGATTTTCCCAAGTGCCTGACACTCGAAGCCGTTCTCTCGATCCATAACGTCGAGGGCGGCACGGCGCGTATTTCCGTCAAACAGGCGATTCAACGGGCAGAACAGCGCATCGCTCTTCTTCGAGGTGACGTCCATGCACACGCGTGAAGCTTTGTTGCGCGATGCGCAGCAGATCCACGACCTGATTGCAAGCTATTCGGGAGATGGCACCCTGTTGCCCAGGACCTTGCCCGAAATCTGCGAGAACATCCGCGACTTCGTGGTCGTCGAGGACAACAACCGAATTCTCGGCTGCGGTGCGCTGCATCTCTATGGCCCGCATCTGGCCGAGGTTCGCTCCATCGCAGTCTTTCCTGAAGTTAAGGGAAGCGGCGCCGGACGGCAGCTGATGGACGCCCTGCTCGAACAGGCCAATCGTCAGGAAGTGACGTGCGTCTGCCTGTTCACGCGCATCCCGAGCTTTTTTGCGCGCATGGGTTTCACAGTGGCCGTGCGAGAAGATATTCCCGACAAACTCTACAAAGACTGCTTGCGCTGTCCACGCCTGCATAACTGCGATGAAGTCGCGATGTTCCGCGGCGAACTGCCGCAGTTCGCGATCCTGCAGCCGCCCACCTCACAGCTCGTCAAGCTGCAGGTGTCTTCGATGGCGGAGTAAGAAGGGTTGTTGAAGACGGCACTCGTGGAGTGATCGCGACCAATAACCAGGCAGGAAACAGTCCCCAAAAAATCAAAGCCGCCAAGGTTTGAGGCAACGACTGGTTGCAGCCTGGCGGCTTTCTGGGGAAGCGCCCATTCGGGCACCCGAAATTCCTTTCGGGTAGGCGAAGTGTACCACGGAGTCTACAAAAATCATCCTATCTAGTTGCAGGGGATTGCCAATTTGAGAGCGCGTTAGTTACTTCCCGCCCCTGCACAGCAGTAATGACTCGTTGTGAGACGCTTCACAGCGTCACGTTCAAAAATTTGGTGCAATTTATGAGCGGAACGCCTGGAATGAAAACACACCGTCGCCTGGTTGTTTTGCTCTTGCTTGCCATGGGATGCCCCGTGGCCAGGGCTGAGCAATTCACCGTCTTTCCAGACCGGAAGGAACTGCGCTCGCCCGATGGCCACTTCGTGATCCGCAGCGTCGATCGATCCTCGCGCCCTGGCGAACTTACCGGCATCTTTCACACCCTTGTTATCGAGGAACCTGCCACGGGCAGTGTGCGGAAACTCTACGACTATGTGGGCCGGGCGGCGGTGGCCTGGTCCGGAAGCGACTTCATCATCGTGACCGATTACGTGAACAAGAAGACCTCGCGCGTGCTGGTCTTCCCGATGAATGCGAATCGTGAGGTTCTCGTTGTCGACAAAGTGCAGATGTCGTCCCTGATCCCCGAGACGCAATCCATCCATCTTCAGCAGAACGACCACGTATTCGTTGAGGTTTCCAGCGTGGAAGGAACTACGTTGAACCTGAGGGTGTGGGGCTACGGCCGGCGCGATGCTACCGGCTTTCGTTTGCTGTGCCGGTACGATCTCGCCGGCGGAAGCGTTGCCTGCAAGTAAGAATTAAGAGGGGAGGGCTACGGTTCCGTCGTCGAACTATTAAACTGGTCTACTTGAGCGCAGCTTTCTCGGACATGTCTTCGCGCGGAGTCATCGAGACCACCACATAGTCCCGGTCTTTATCATCCAGATCCTCGACGCGTAGGACCATCTTGTCCTTTTGCATGCGGAACTGAGCCTCCGCTCCGACGGGCAGCAGTGCCGGATGCTTCTCATCCCGCGGACGGATTCGGTAGATCACCTTGTCGGACTGCAGCAGGTATTCCTGACAGAGCAATTCGTGTGTCTTCTTGTGGGCTGAATCGGTGCCGATAATTTCTCCGGCAATACTCTTGCCGCTGTTTTCATCCACGCCGCAAGCGACCGATTCCATCTGAAGCAGTTTGCCATGCTGGAAAGGCTTCTGATCTTTTGCGTACGCCAGCGAAGCCAGCAGTGCGACCCCAATCACGATACGAGCTTTCACGAGACGGTTCCTCCTGCAGTCTTTGATTTTTGGGGGAGGGCCTAATGACTGCACAACGTGGAGGGACAGTTTCGCCTTTTTTCAGCCCGAACAGAAGTTACTAAGGGACAATGCACCAAAGTCACTTACGTCGACGACCAGCCTGCAGCGACTTTGATGCCCCACTTGATTATCAAGAGTGCCAGATGAAGCTGATCGCGCCAACATACGCCAGCGATCCGGTTGATAACTTCGTGTCTGAGTCTGTTCGGAGAGAAAATCACCCCGCGTACTCAGAGGTGATCTTTGTCCAAACTTTTTGGCGCGTTGAGCGAGTTCTCTTTCGCGCATTCACTCTCCGAGCGCATCTCCTCACATGCGATCAAAGTAAGTACAAAAATTCATTCACTCATTCGTTCATCGGCACTCATTTCAAATCGCGATACAAGAATTTTATTTTTGATCTCGCTCAGCACAACCCTCTCGATGTGCTTGCCATCGAAGGGCCGCTCGGGTGAGGGAAAAAAATTTGTTTCACCCCCATCCAATGTCGAGAAGGCGAGCAAGGCGCTTCCGTCGTACGCGTGCTCGGGTCGCGAGTACGTCGTCAACGCCTCCGCAGAAGCAAAGGAGACCGCCGACTCCAATCACCCAATCCGGTGGGTGACGCGAGCGTTGCTTTGCGTCGCACATCACACCACGAAACATGCGAGGGGCGTGCCCTGTGCCCGCCCTTCCCATTCTCAAGAACAGTAAAGAGGATGCCGCGCAAGTCCAAGCCCTCCCCCCTTGGCTCCTGGCCGATTCAGCAGGCCATCTTCGAGGGTTGCATATGGCGGTGGAATTTCCTCGTAGTGCAGTTCTCTCAGAAGTACGAAATGGCCTTCGGCCCGAACTGAGGAGAAAGAACCATGAGAAGACTGATGCTGCTGGGGCTGTTGTTCTTCGCCGTAAATGTGGTCGCACAAACAATAACCTTAACCAATGCCGGAGGAGCGACAACCGGCTGCCTCAACATCCTTACCGTGGATGGCGCGGCCGCAAGCGGGTCGCTGTGTTTTGGCGGCTTCTATGGTGAAGACAGTTACGGGATCGATATGACCTTTGGTCAAACCGTCATCGAAGACTGCACCTTCACTTCATCGAACACCGTGGCCACGGGGACTCGGACATTTACGAACACCACCAATTACACTTGTCCGGCCTCGGCCAACACCAATGGGGTGACTTATTACGGAACCACTGTCGAACTGCAATCGAAAGTTCCACGCAGTTGCGGACGGCAGACTTGCTGGGCGCTGGTCGACACGTCAGGAACGACGACGCTCACACCTGCACAGTAGGGCGAAACGATCATTCATGTTTGGGTGACCGCCTCACGGACATGGGGCGGTCCATTTTTTGGCAGGCATTTATTTTCGAGTTTACGCCGGCACCTTCTTTGCCCAGGCCGGAGGGTTCAGCACATACTGTGCTTCTCCCCTTCCAAACGACCAGTCCTCCAACCCAACTTCGGTCAAAACGATCATCACGTCATCCGGGCGAATCCCCGGCGATGTCGCCAGGCGTTGCGCGATGCTGCGATAAAGTGCTTGCTTGATCTCCGTCGTGCGGCCACGGGAAAGAAATATCTGGATGGAAATGAAGTCCGCTGTCCGTTTCATTCCCATGAAGGTCGGATCGGCAACGAGCGTCCCGCCGCTGTGCTCGGTGATGACCTGAAACCGGTCGCCCTCCGGAATCTCCAGCGTCTCGCGCAGCGCTTGATACACCTGATTGCTGACTTGAGTTCGATAGGAATCAGATTTTCCGGCGGGCAGTGCGATTCTCACCAGTGGCATCGTCGTTCTCCAAACACTTCAATTTCTATTGATGTCGAGAACGGGCGGCGAGACGCAAACTATCAGCGGCGGTTCGTCGCGGAATCTGGTCGCGCACCCAAGCCAAATCCGATTGGTCGACGTGCGATAATTAGATTGTGCCCTTCGAGGCCCCGTAGCTCAGATGGATAGAGCGACGGTTTCCTAAACCGCAGGTCGGCGGTTCGACTCCGCCCGGGGCCTCCATCCATTCGAAACAACTTGTACTCATGCTCTCGCAGCAGCTTTGGTCTGTTCGATTGCAGTTCGAACACGTTCGGGTGTGAACGGCACATCGCGAAGACGCACACCAGTAGCGTCAAAGATCGCGTTGCCGATCGCCGCCGGCGCCACCGTGATTGCGGTCTCACCCGCGCCGGTTGCAGGCACGTCCTTCGGCACGACGAAGACACACTCAATCGGCGGCGCGGCGAAATCGAGATGCAGGCTCTTGTACGTTGCCCAATCGGTAGAAGTGACATGCTCCTTATCCCACGTGACCTCTTCCACCAGCGCGCGACTCATCCCCTGCAGAATGCCGCCCTCGATCTGATTTCTTAAGCCGTCGGGATTCGAAATCGGTCCGCAATCGGACGCCACTACGAAGCGCGTCGGACGAACCAACCCCGTTTCCAGATTTACGCTGACCTCGGCTACCAGGGCGGCGTAGCCATTGTTGCCTTCATAGTTCACGCAAGCGATGCCGCGTCCATGCACCTCACTCGTTTTCGTTGGCGGCACTTGCGGCGAACGTCGCGGCCCCCATTCGGCCGCCTTCGCCGCAGCCTGCAACACGCCGATTACTCGTTGATCCTGCAAATGCCGCAGCCGGAAATCCACGGGATCAGCTTGCGCATGAGCACAGAGCTCATCCATGAAGCATTCGTTCGCAAAGGTATTCTGGATGCGCAGAGGCGAACGCAGTGGTCCCGTGAAAAAAGGCGAATGCACCGTATGAGTGAGCGCGCGCTCGCTCCGAATCGTGCCACCCCCGCCGCAGGACCCTTCAATGCATCCCGCGAAGTACGCCGGCACGGTGTTGCCGTTATTGCGGAGCTTGCCCTTGGGGGGGGTTGGGCCCCCCACCGTCAACGGTTCCGGATCGTAGCCCATCAGCATTCCACTGATCACGTTTCCGGGCCGGTCGTATCCGGGCCGGCTCCCCAGCGACGTAACCCAGTCCTCGCGATCCCAAGCCGCAATCCGCCCGTCCGCCGACAGGGCGGCGCGCTGCTCGATCACGCACGCCGCGCCAAAGTTCTCCCACATCATTTCGTCCTGGCGCGAATACTGCAGGCGCACCGGCCTGCCCACCGCCTGCGAAAGCACGGCCGCATCGAACGACACCGCATCCGCGCCATTCAGTCCATAGCATCCGGAGCCACGGACGTAGACCACGCGCACGTTGTCCAGCGTCAAAGCGAGCAGTTTCGCAAGGCAGCTTCTTGTTGGATACACCGATTGAGTAGCCGACCAGACCGTGGCGCGGTCACGTTTTACATCGGCCACTGCGCACGAGGAACCTACGGAGCCGTGCATCTGGTACGGATACGTGTACCGCGCACGCAGAACATTGCCGACAGCAGCAAGTTGCTTCTCGAGGTCGCCGGAATCCACGCTCAGCGTGTCTTTCGACGGTAGCTTCTGCAAATACTCGAACAATGTCTTTTGCGGTGGCAGTTCTGGCCCTCGATCCCATTGCACCTTCAACTCGCGTGCTGCGCGGATTGCCTGATGCTGGGTCTCCGCGACCACTCCGACGAAGTCTTTTTGCACGACAACCTTCACGAATCCCGGAACATGTTGAACGGAACTCTCATCCACGTGCGCGACCGTTGCTCCCATTCCTGGCGGCCGCACGACACGGCCATGCAGCACGCCCGGCACGCGAACCGAGTGAACGAACTCAAATTGCCCAGTCATCAGCGCGAGTCGGTCCAGTGAGGGTATGGGCTTGCCCAGAACATTCCATTCTTCAAGCGACCGTCGTTTTGCAGTTGGACTGAGGGGAAGATGAAATTGCTTGCCACCAACCAACTCTTCGTACGTGACACGGCGCGAGCTCTTTGCCGAGATCACGCCATCCTTCACCGTGAGCTGAGCAACCGGCTCACCAAGCTTCTCCGCTGCCATCTTTACCAGCGCTTCGCGCGCGGTCGAGGCCGCAAGAGCCAAGCCATCCATATTGAAGTTGGTCGGTGTCGATTGGCTTCCTGACGTGGTTCCCTGGTCAGGTGTGACGTCGGTATCACATTGGACGAGCTTCACGCGCGCGATCGGAACGCAAAGTTCTTCTGCCACCAGCTGAGTTTGCGCAGTAAAAATGCCCTGTCCGAAATCGCATTTTCCGGTGTGCGCCGTGATGGTTCCATCGCCATTGACCGCTAGCCAAGAGTCAAGTTGTTTCGGGTCGATGTGAGACTCGTGCGTCGCGAACGGTCCCTGGCCCAGGAACATCGGGTCGAGCAGTGGCGCCGAGCTGAAGCTCACGATCAGGGTGCCGCAAGTTTTCAGAAAATCACGACGTGTGGCCATTATGCTTTTCGCCGTCAGCGTACTTTCGAATGGCTCGCAGCATGCGAGTGTGTGCGAAGCACCGGCACAAAACGCCGCCGAGAGCTTCGCGGATCTCTTCATCGGAGGCGTTCGGTTTTTCATCCAAAGCCGCTTTCGCGGTCACGATTACTCCGCTGAGGCAGAAGCCGCACTGGGCAGCACCTTCTTCGACAAATGCCTGCTGAATTGGGTGTGGCTTCTCGGGAGTTCCAAGTCCCTCGAGTGTGGTGATTTCACGCCTTCCAACGGCGCTCACAGGCATTACGCACGATCGCACAGCTTTCCGGTCGACGATCACCGTGCAGGCCCCGCATTGCGCCAAGCCGCAACCGAATCGCGGTCCGCGCAGTCCCAATTCGTCATTCAGGACGAAAAGAAGGGGCGTCTCCGGATCGATCGTCACCGTGTGCTCGTGCCCGTTGACCTTTAACGTGATTCGACTCATTGGATTCGACCGAAAGGGACCTTCCCGGAAGCACCACCTTGGATGCGTAACAAGACAAGCCGGATGGATCAAGTTTGAATCGAATACCGAGGCCGCGACGGGCCCCCGCCGGCGCGCTCGTCACTGACCGCCCTGCGAACGACACTGTACTATTAAAGAGATTTCATGCGTGTCTTTTTCGAGATCTTCGGGCAGACTTTGAGCACTCTCTGGGCGCACAAACTGCGCTCGTTTCTCACCATGTTCGGGATCGCCTGGGGCGTGGGCTCTCTTCTCCTTCTTGTAGGTCTCGGCGAAGGCTTCCGATCCGGCAATCGCAAATCCTTCAATGAGCTGGGCGAAGACGTCATGTTTATCTGGGGCGGGCGCGTGCCCTCGATGAACGGCAGCTTCACCAGCATGCGCCCCTATGTGCTCACCTATCGGGATTATCGGGACATTGCCGCGAACTGCCCCGACGTACGCGCCGCCTCTCCGATCATCGTGCGCAGCGATGTTCGTGCCGTGAGCGAGTTTTTTCAGAGCAGCGGCCAGCTCAATGGCGTCCTGCCCAACTATGGCCACATTCGTTACCTTCCCGTCGCCGACGGACGCTGGATTAACGAAATGGACAATGTGCAGAAGCGCGCGGTCATGGTGCTCGGCGACGAGACGCGCCGCATCCTTTTTCCCGGTCGGCCCTCCGTCGGAAGCACGGTGCTGTTGAACGGTGTTCGCTTCGAGGTGATCGGCACCATCAAGCGCGTCGGCCACGGCAACAACAGCGACATCAATCTGCGCATTTTCATCCCCTACAACACGATGCGCGCGAATTTCCCACCTCTCAATGTTGGGGAACTCGACGATGCTATCTCTTTTTTGATCTACCAGCCGAAAACTCGGCCGATCCACGAGACCTCAAAGCTTGAAGTCCACAAGGTCATCGCCCGCAACCACGGTTTCCCATATGACACACCCGATGCCTATGATGAATGGGACAGCATTCGCACCGCCGATCAGGTCGGAAAGATCTTCGACGCCATGAATGTGTTTCTCGGCAGCGTTGGCCTGGTCACACTCAGCCTGGGCGCCATCGGAATTATCAACATCATGCTGGTTGCGGTCGCGGACCGCACGCGCGAGATCGGCTTGCGCAAAGCGCTGGGTGCCACCAATCGCAGCATCATGTTTCAGTTTTTCACCGAAGGCGCATTCCTCACCCTGCTCAGCGGAGGCATCGGAATTGGCGGTGCTGCCGGACTGATGGCCGCGCTCTCGAAGCTGCCCGCGCCCCCGGGCTGGGATCCGCCTACCTTGGTGCTTTCCAGCGCCATTCTGGCGTTGTGCGCTCTTACCGTTGCCGGCGTCGCGGCCGGACTCTATCCTGCCAGGCAAGCTGCCGCTCTCGAACCGGTAGACGCGCTGCGGAAGGAATAACTGTGAAGCGTGATCTGATCCAACAAGCCTACGGCGCCATGCGACACGATCTGCGCAAGACGGTGCTGACCATGCTGGGCATGGCTTGGGGAATCGCGACGGTCGTGCTCTTACTTGCCTACGGCGAGGGTTTTGGCGCGGCCATTCAAGCCATCTGGGACAGCTATGGCGCCACCGCCGTCGGAATCTATCCGGGGCGCACATCGCAGGAAGCCGGAGGTAACAAGGCCGGCGTACAGGTTCATTTCACGCAGGAAGATATAGAAATGCTCCGCAACGTCGTGCCGCTCGTGAAACATGTTTCGCGAGCGCTCGAGATGTCCACCACGGTGCAGGCGGGATCGCGCACCTTCACCTTCACTACCTTCGGAGTCGATCCGGGAATCCAGGACATCTGGAATCTCAGTGTAGAATCCGGCCGCTTCGTCAACGATCAGGATACCTTCAGCCATGGCATGTACGCTGTGCTCGGCTCCGAGGCGAAAGATAAGCTTTTTTCGGGAATGCCGGCGGTGGGTCAGGACATCCGCATCAACGGTGTGGTCTTCCAGGTCGTGGGCGTAATGAATGCCCGCATGCAGGAAGCTGACAATGACGATAATCGCGTCGTCTATATTCCGTTTCGTTCGATGGATACGCTCCAGAGCACGCACTACGTGGGGGGCGTGTGGCTCGATTCTTTCGGCCTCGATCACACCAAGGTCGTCAAATCCATTAAAGAATCTCTAGCCACGGCTCATGGCTTCAAAGCTGACGACGAACGCGCTCTTCATGTTTTCGATGCTCAAAAGCAGCTGGAACAATTCAGCGTCATTACCATGGGCCTGAAAATCCTGCTCGCCTTTATCGGCACAATCACTCTCGGCATCGGCGGCATCGGCCTGATGAACATCATGCTCGTCTCCGTGACCCAGCGCACCCGTGAGATCGGGGTCGAAAAAGCCTTAGGCGCGCGCCGCCGCGACATCCTCTTTCAATTCCTCTCCGAAGCGATGGTGATTACAGCCGTCGGCGGCATCATCGGCATTTTGCTCTCTTACACCATCTCTTTTTCGGTCGGAACCCTCACTCTTTACAGCGCCATGGCGCAACATGCCGAGGCCGGCGACATCCGCCTGATCGTCGCCCCCAAAATCCTTCTGATCGCCACCACCATCCTCGGATTCGTCGGTATTATCAGCGGCATGTTTCCCGCTATCCGCGCCGCGAATCTCGACCCGATCGAGGCCCTGCGCTACGAATGAAGGCGCGCGCGGCGTCGGCCTGCCGCTTTCCTTTTCCACAATCAACCGTCTAGTCTGGTGAACGTTTCCGCGGGCTGTGATTGCTTTCTTAGTAGGTTTCTGCGGCGCTGGCGCTTGATACCGACAGCTTTAGATCCGCAGCGTTAAAATTACCCTTCTTTCATGTACGTCCATTCACCGTCTCGCACGCGATCCCTCATCAAGGAGGTCTGCATGCTCTTCGTCAGGAAGTCCCTGGTCTTTTGCTTGATTTGTCTGGCTATCCCCGCGCTCTCGCGGGAATCTCGCGAAGGCCGCTTGCTCCGCTTTCCAGACATCTATAAGGACAAGGTCGCGTTCGTGTATGGCGGCGATATCTGGCTCGCCTCGACCAGCGGCGGGGTCGCGCGGCGGATCACCACGCATCCGGGCAGGGAACTGTTCCCCAAGTTTTCACCCGACGGGAAATGGATCGCATTTACCGGACAATACGATGGCAACTTCAACGTCTACGTCATGCCCGCCGAAGGCGGACAACCAAAGCAGCTGACTTTCTACCAGGGAAGCGCGCAGCCGCTCAGCGATCGCATGGGCATCCACAACGAAGTCCTCACCTGGTTTCCCGACAGCAAGCGCATCCTCTTTCTGTCGCGTCGGGACGCCACCAACGGCTGGATCAAGCGCCCCTACAGCGTCAACATCGACGGCGGCCTGCCCGAGCCGATGCCGATGGATCAGGGCGGCCTGACGTCGTTTTCACCCGATGGCAGCAAGATCGCGTACAACCGGATCTTCCGCAACTTCCGCACCTGGAAGCGCTACACCGGCGGCCTTGCGCAAGACATCTACATTTACGACATCAAAAACAACGTCTTCGAGCAGCAGATCCCGCACACCGACTACACCGACACGTTTCCGATGTGGCACGGCAACGCGATTTATTTCACCTCCGACCGGGGGCCCGAGCACAAGCTCAACCTCTATAGCTTCGATCGCGGTTCGAAGCAGATCGAGCAGCTCACCAAGTTC
>Ga0210401_10002823_pt1 | contig 18918 bp, 18 predicted proteins | sample IncBWH32MmetaG_FD_150866 | JGI IMG/M metagenome (GOLD analysis project Ga0210401, IMG submission 150866) | Forest soil microbial communities from Barre Woods Harvard Forest LTER site, Petersham, Massachusetts, United States - Inc-BW-H-32-M | ecosystem: Environmental > Terrestrial > Soil >... | reverse complement strand
CTGACCGGCGGATACACCCTGGTGAACATCTACAACGGCAAGCAGACCACCGACAACAACCTGGACCTGGGTTCCGTGACGGGGACCGGCTCGGGCTTCCAGGTCGGCCTGGGCATGGAAGTCTTCCTGGCCCGCGGCTTCTCGCTGGAAGGCGACCTGGCCTACAACTACGCCAAGATCGACAACGCCACCTTCGCCGGCTCACCCGCGGCGCCGGGCTCCACCAACAGCAGCGGCACCGTCGACTACAGCGGCGTGGTGGCCAAGCTGGCCTTCAACATCTACCTGTTCCGCTAGCACCCAAACGCCCCCAGACCCGGATCGGGCCGGACTATCCGGCAGGATCCGGGTCTTGCTTTTTCTCGGACATCCCCATGCAGCCACGCTTCCCTGCCCTGATCCTCTGCCTCGCAGCCGGCTTGACCGGCTGCGTCACCATGGAAAGCTACGATTCCCTGCTCAAACGCAATCAGGACCTCCAGGCCCAGCTGGACCAGACCAAGCAGAGCAAGGCCACGGTGGTGGCGGAGAACACCGGCCTGGAAGCCACGGCCGCCGACCTGACCAACCGTTCCGCCGTGCTTTCCGTGCAGAAGGACGGCTTGGAGAAGCGCAACGCCGCCCTGGAGGACCAAGCCCAGGACAACAGCCAGCTGATCAGCGCGCTCAGCGAGGAGATCAGCAAAGGGTACCTCAAGGTGGACCAGTACAGGAACATGGTCACCCTGGAGATGTCCGACAAGATCCTTTTCGATTCGGCCAAGGCGGACCTGGGCGAGAACGGCCGGGCGCTGCTGCTGCGCCTGGCGGGGCTCTTCGCCAAGAGCGGCAAGATCGTGCGGGTGGAAGGCCACACGGATGACGTCAAAATGGGGCCCAACGCGAAATTCGACACCAATTGGGAGCTCTCGACGGCCCGCGCGGTCACGGTCGTGCGCTTCCTGCAGCACGAAGGCGGGCTGGACCCTGCACGACTGATGGCCGCCGGCCGCGGCAAGTGGATGCCCGTGGTCCCCAACGACAGCGCCGAGCACCGGGCCCAGAACCGCCGCATCGAAATATCGCTCATCGACCGCAGCTTGGTGGACGGCTTGGCCGCCAAATAGGCCATCCCTTGCCAGGCGCGGTCCGGCCCTGATCAGGGGGCTTTTAGGTCCGTGGGCGCGCAGCCATCGGCGCCCTCCGCGACCCGGTAAACCTCTATCACATGGCCATCGCTGGGCGGGCTGAAATGGGGGTCGCAGGCCAGGGCCTTCTTCACGCAGGCGTCCACGCAGGCCGCGCAGACGATGCACTTGAAGCGGTCCAGGGTCCAGGCCTTCTTCACCCGGTCCACCCGGATGGCCCCGGTGGGGCATTTCAGGGCGCAAAGCGTGCAATAGTTGCAGCTCTCAGCCGTGAACTGGAGGCTGCCGCGCGCGCCCGCGACGGGCACGTAGGCGGTGGCCGGCCAGGTGGTGGTGGCGGGCTTCTTGAACAGGCTGGTGAAGGCCGTCAGGCTGAAGGTTCCAAAGGCCATGTCAGCGCTCCGTGCAGGAGATGCAGGGGTCGATGGTGAGCAGGATGTTGCCCACGTCCGCCAGGCGGGCGCCCTTTAGCATGGACACCAGGGCCGGGATGTTGGCGAAGGTGGGCGTGCGCACGCGGAAACGCTCCAGGTGCTTGGTGCCGTTGCCCTTGAGGTAGTAGATCACTTCCCCACGGGGCTGCTCCAGGCGCGCCATGAACTCGCCCTTGGGGAAGCCCTTGGGCTTGTTCTCCACGGGCCCGGCCGGCATCTTGGCCACGGCCTGGTAGATCATGTCGAAGGATTGGTGGGTCTCGCGGCAGCGCACCTTGATGCGGGCGAAGCAGTCGCCGGCGCCCTCGGTGATGATCTGCCACTGCACCTGGTCGTAGGCGCTGTAGCCCAAGGTGCGGGTGTCCGAGGCCACGCCGCTGGCGCGCAAGGTGGGGCCCACGGCCCCGCTGGCCATGGCCAGGGCCTTGGGCAGCACGCCCACGCCCTCCATGCGGGAGCGCACGGTGGCGTCGTTGAGGAAGGTCCTTTCCAGCCCCGCGAATTCGGCCTCCATGGCCTTCAGGTCCGCCACCATTTCATTCAGCAGCCCGTCCGCCACGTCCCGGCGCACCCCCCCGATCTTGTTGGCCCCGAAAATGACGCGTCCGCCAGTGGTCCTTTCCACCCAGTCCAGCAGCCGCTCGCGCAGCTTCCAGGTGTGCATGAAGAGGCTCTCAAAGCCGAAGGCGTCCGCGGCCAGGCCAAGCCACAGCAGGTGGCTCTGGATGCGGCTCTCCTCGCCCCAGACCAGGCGCAGGAACTGGGCCCGGGCCGGCACTTCCATGTCCAGCAGGGCTTCGATGCCCTGGGAATAGCCCTGGCCATGGATGCAGCTGCAAATGCCGCAGATGCGCTCCGCCACGTAGCCCATCTGCTGGAAATCCTGGCTCTCGGCCAGGCGCTCCAGGCCGCGGTGGATGAAGCCGATGGAGGGGATGGCCTCCACCACGGTCTCGTCCTCCATCACCAAGTCCAGGTGCAGGGGCTCGGGCAGGACCGGGTGCTGGGGGCCGAAGGGGATGATGGTCTTTTCAGCCATGGGTGGCCTCGGGAGAAGGGGCCATCGGCTGTTGGGAAGCCACTGTCTTGATGAACGGGGTCTCCTTCGCCTTCATGTAGAAATTGCCTTTGAAATCCAGCGCCAGGCCCTCGACCTTCACGCCGAAGAGGTCCTGCAATTCGTTCTCATAGATGAAGGCCGCCAGGTAGCTGCCGGTGATGCTGGGCAGGGTCCTGGCGTCCAGGGGCAGGCTGAGCCTCAGGCTTTCCAGCTGCTGTGCCTTCTCAAACACGTAGCTGATTTCAACCCCTTCCGGGTTTTGCAGGGCGGTGATGACCACCAGCCTCCAATTCCCTTCCAGGCGCCTGGCGGCCTCGGCCACCAGGCCGTCGGCGCCGATCTCTGCGTAGTCCTGGCTTTCCCTCATCGGCACACCTTTTCTCGGGCCGTCTTGTCCACGGCCACATGGGTCCCCTTGGCTTTGGCGTCCAGGACAGCCAGGGCCTGCAGGATGCCCGTGACGATGGCCTGGGGGCGGGCTGCGCAGCCCGGCACATAAATGTCCACCGGGATGACGGTGTCGATGCCGCCCCGGATGTTGTAGCAATCGGCGAAGATGCCGCCGGAGAGGGCGCAGGCGCCGATGGCCACCACCACCTTGGGCTCCAGCATCTGGGCGTAGAGGTTTTCCACCACGGTCTTGTTCTGGGTGTTGACCCCGCCGGTGATGAGCAGCACGTCCGCGTGCTTGGGGTTGCCGGTGTTGATGATGCCCAGGCGCTCGGCGTCGTAGACCGGGGTCAGGCAGGCCAGCACCTCGATGTCGCAGCCGTTGCAGCTGGACGCGTCGTAATGCAGGACCCAGGGTGATTTCACCGCGTTTCCCATCTCACCACCCCCTCAGCAGGACGGGCACCAGCAGGATGTTGGCGCCGCCCAGGATGAGCGCCACCAGCCAGGAGGACCGCAGGGCCGTCTCCCAGCGCAGGCGGGCCGAGCTGTTGTCGACCACGATCTCGATCAGGTAGCACAGGGCCACGCCCGCCAGGGCCAAGGCCCATCCAAAAGGCGCCAGGAACAGGTAAAGGATGCCCAGGAGCAGCACGTTCTCGTACCAATGCGCCAGCTCCACCAGGGCCAGGTGGCCGCCCGAAATCTCCACGGTGAGGCCCCGCACCAGCTCCTGGTGGGCGTGGTGGGCCGACGACAGGTCAAAGGGCGATTTACGGAGCTTGATGGTCAGTATGAAGAGGTAGCCCACGAAGATGCCCGGCAGCACCAGCACCGGCGCCTTGGCAGTGTCCGCGATTTCGGCCACGCCAAAGCTATGGGTGGCCAGGAAAAGGCCCAGGGCCGTGAGGATGAGCATGGGCTCATAAGCGAGCATCTGCAGCAGTTCACGGTGGGCGCCCAGGTGGGCGAAGGGCGTGTGGGCCGAGAAGGCCGCCAGGACCAGCATGACGGCGCCCAGGGTCAGCGCAAAGATCACCAGCAGCAGGTCCCCGCCGCCGAAGAAAAGGGCCCCGGCCCCGGCGGTGAAGCAGAGGAATCCGGCCAGGTAGTAGCCCTGGAAGCGGTTCACCTCCGCGGCCTGCTTGCCCATCAGTTTCCGGATGTCGTAGTAGGGCTGAAGCAAGGGCGGGCCCTTGCGGCGCTGCATGCGGGCCGTGGCCACGCGGTCGAGGCCGGCCAGCAGGCAGCCCGCCAGCGGCGCCAACACAAGGTAGAGCAGGGCGCTCAGCAGCGGCGTCATGACCAGGCCCCCGCGGCCAGGGCGGCCACAGCCAGGGCCGCGCCCGCCCAAAGCGCCACGCGCGCAAGCTCCTCCGGGCGCAGGACCGAGGCCAGGTAGTAGTTATGCAGACGGGCCTCCTGGGGCAGGTGCAGGGCATTGATGAAGCCATGCCCCGCGTTGGCGCCGGCCAGGTAGGCCGGGCTGGGGCTGCCCCAGGGCGCGGTCACCAGCAGCAGCGGCAGACCCAGCATCACCAGGGCGATGCCCAGCATCGCGGACAAAGGCGCCAGGTCCATGGGCAACGCCGCCGGGAAAAGGCGGTCCAAAAAGGGCTCCACCATCAGGTGGGAAAGACTTGGCACGGCCACCGTGGCCGCCAGGGTCAGGGCCGCCAGGGCCCCCAGCACCCCCAATTCCACCCGGGGAATGCGCTCCAGGCGCGGCTTGGGCGCGGCCGGCATGGCCACCAGCGCCCCCAGCCATTTGGCCCAGAAGAACAGGGTCGGGGCCGAGCCAAAGGCCACCACGATGGCGATGAGCGGCGCGGACTGGGCCATGGCCTCGAGCACCTTCCACTTGGCGGTCAGCATGCCGAAGGGCGCCAGGAACATGCCCAGGATGCCGACCACCATCAGGCTGCCCAGGGCGCGTTTGCGCTGGAGCAGGCCCTGCATGTCCTCGATGTCGCGGCTGCCCAGGCGGTGCTCGGCGCTGCCCACGGCCAGGAAGAGCAGGCCCTTGGCCACGGCGTGGAAGGCCAACAGCAGCATGCCCGCCCATAGGGCGTCCCGCCCGCCGACGCCGGCGCAGGCCACGATCAGGCCCAGGTTTGCGATGGTGGAATAGGCCAGCACACGCTTGGCGTCGCGCTCGGCCACGGCCAGCAGCGAGGCCGCCAGGAAGGTGGCCGCGCCGACGCCGGCCAGCAGCCCGCCCGCCAAGGTGCCCTGGTAGACCGGGGAGAGGCGCAGCAGGATGAAGACCCCGGCCTTGACCATGGTGGAGGCGTGAAGGAGGGCCGACACCGGCGTGGGCGCGACCATGGCGCCGAGCAGCCATTTGTGGAAGGGCAGCTGCGCCGACTTCACCAAGCCGGCCAGGCCCAGCAGCACGGCCGCGGGCAGGGCCGCCCGGCCGGACGCGAGCAGCGCCTGCATGTCGCCGGTCCGGGGCCCGGGGCCCAGCGCCAGCCATAGCAGGCCGGCCGCAAAAAAGGCCCCGCCCAGGACGTTCAGGGCCAGGGCCAGGTCCGAATTCCGGATCGAAGCCTCGTCCCCCCGGCTGCGGATCAGGAGGTAGGAGCAGAGCGTGGTGATTTCCCAAAAAAAGAACAGCCAGGCCAGGCTGTTCGACAGGGCGATGCCGGCCATGGCGCTGAGGAAGAGGAAGATCAGGAAGAAAAACAAGCCCCGCCGGTCCGGGAGTCCGGGATGGTGGGCCTGCTCCTCCTTCATGTATGAAATGGCGTAGAGCGCCACGAGTCCGCCGACCAGCCCGGCCACCACCAGGAGGAGCACCCCCAGGTGGTCCAGCGCCAGCGGAGCCGCGGACTTGGGCAGCCCGCCCGCAAAGTCAAGGTAAAGCACGGCCGCGGCCTGAGCGACGATCAGCGACGGCACCCATCCGGCCTTGGACTTCATGGAACGGGCGCGCCAGAACAGGAAGGCGAGGACGAGGGTTTCCAGGCCAAGCAGGGCCTGGTCGAGGAGCGGGGCGTCAAAAGGCAGCAACAAGAGGCTTGAGCCCGACGCCCAAAATTGGACCGCCACGGCCAGGGCCGCGCCGCCAAAAACCAGGGCGCCGGTCCAGACCACCATGTCCAAGGCCGGGCCGCGCCGGAACCAAAGGGCCAGCAAGGCCGGCAAGACCGGGAATGCGATCACAAAGCCCAAAGACTGCAAGTTCACACCATACCCCGTGAGATCCAAATCATAGGACCGGCGGAAGCGGCGCCATTGCGCCACCCCCTTCAATGGTGAAGAACCTAACGCCTTGGACCAAGGCTCTCCATGACCCACCTCAGTTCCAGCATGAAATTGACACCGCGGTCGCCGGGCATGATTCCCGTCATGGGTCCAACCAGGAACCAAGCCTAGAGTGAATGGACGCCACCCTGACGCCGGCCGCGCCGGCCCCACCGCGAAGTCGCCATGCATGAAATGTCCCTCGCCATCTCCCTCCTGGACCGAGTGCTCGCGGAAGCGGGGACGGGGGGCTTGCTCAGCGTGAGCCAAGTGACGGTAGAACTGGGCGCCTTGCAGGCCGTGGAACCCGACCTGCTGGCCGAAGCGTTCCGCGCGGCAGCCTTGAACAGCGCGGCCGAAGGCGCGCGGCTGGACCTGGAGCTGCGCCCGGCCGAGGCCGCCTGCCTGTCCTGCGGCGAAATGTTCCAGCCCAGCTTCCAGGACTATGTCTGCCCCCGATGCGGCCAGGCCAACGTGAAGATCCTGCGCGGGAAAGAGATGTTCCTGCTGTCCCTCAGCGGCGAAGCCAAGGAGCCCGATCATGGAAGCTGTCGATCAAGCGCTGCTTGAATGGGCCCATGCCCGCGTCCATCCCGGGGAGATAGACCGCTACCTGGGCGCGGACGGCGGCGATTTCATCGACGACACGGGCATCCGCGGGACTTTGGCGCAGGCTCAGGCGCCCGACGACGGGCGCCTGCAGTGGCTGCTGGAAAAATCCCTGTCGATCCGGGACCTGAGCCCGTCCGAGGCCGCCGAGCTGATGGCGGTGACCGAACCCCGGCAGCGCCAGCGCATGGCCGAAGCCGCGTGGGCCGTGAAACGGAAGGTCTACGGCACCTGTGTGGCGGCCTTCGCCCCGCTCCACCTCGGCAACGCCTGCGTGAACAGCTGCGCCTACTGCGGCTTCAAGACCTGCCGCCCGGATGAGCACCGGCGCGTGCTCAGCGAAGCGGAGATCCAAGCCGCGGTGGAGGTGCTGGCGGGGCAGCTGGGGCACCGCCAGCTGCTGGCCGTGGTCGGCGAACATCCATCCACCGACGCCAAGTACATCTGCGACAGCCTCGCCGCCATCCAGGCGGCGCAGGCCCGCCAGGGCCGGGGCTTCGCCCAGGTGCGCTGCGTGGGGCTGAACGCCCCGCCGATGTGCATCGCCGACCTCCGGGCCGTCCAGGCCGCGGGGCTGGGCTCCTACCACGTGCACCAGGCCACCTATGACCGGGCCGCCTTCCAGGCCGCGCACCAATCCGGGCCCAAGTCCGACTACCGCTGGCGGCTCTATGCCATGCACCGCGCCATGGACGCCGGCATCGGCCAGGTGGGCCTCGGGATCCTGGCCGGGCTGGCGGACTGGCGCTTCGAGGGCCTGGCCCTGCTCGCCCATGCCCAGGCCTTGGAGGCCCGCTACGGCTCGGGCCCGGCGACCATCCAGCTGCAGCGGCTGGAGCCGGGCAATCCGGCCGCGGACCCGGACAACCCGGTGGACGAAGACAGCTTTCTGCGCCTGCTCACGGTGCTTCGCCTGGCCCTTCCCTATGTGGGCCTGATCGTCGGATCCAGCGAAGGCCACGGCCTGCGCGCCCGCGCCCTGGCCCTGGGCGTGACCCTCACCGATGCGGCGCCGGCCATCGCCGTGGGCGCCTACCACGAAGGCGGCTTCATCGACGCCCAATCCTGCCGCCAGTTCGCGCTGGGCGACCCGGAGCCGTTGCAGGGTTTGGTGGGGGACTTGGGCTCCTCGGGCAGCCTCACCAGCTTCTGTTCCCCTGGCATGCACTGCGACCGCCGCGGCACGGACTTCATGGACGCCCTGCGGAGCGGCGCCATGGCCAAGGCCTGCCGGATGAACGCGGTGCTTTCGTTCAAGGAATGGATCGAGGATTTCGCGGACCTGGGGGCCCAAGCCGCCGGCGAACGGCTGCTGGACATGGAAGTGGCGGAGCTTGGCCGGGAATTCCCCGACTGCCGGGGGACCTTGTCGGATCATTTGGGGCGCATTGGCCGGGGCGAACGCGGCCTGGCCTATTGATCGGGAAACAAAAAAGCCCCCGGCCGGAGCCGGGGGCTTTTTTTACACGGACGTCGGGATGCCGCGGTGCTAGGCCGCGGGGGGGCCGACCTTCATCTTGTCGGCGAGGTCTTCCAATTCGGCCGGGCTCATCATTTTGCGGACCTTGGCGAAAAGCACTTCCTGGTCCGCGGCATGCTTGTGCACGGCGTCCTGCAGGGAGCGGAACATCGGCTCCCAATCCGGCTCGTCCACGGGCAGCTCGGCCAGCTGGGCCAGCGAGGCGGCCATGCCGTCCTGGGCCTGCTGGTCCTTGACCGCGAAGCTGGCCTTCTTGCTGTGGGCGTGCAGGGCCGCGTAGAACACCAGCTCTTCCAGGCGGTCGTGCAGCTCCAATTCACGCTTCAGGGTTTCGAACAGGGTCTTCTTGCGGGCACCGGCGCTGCGAACCACGGCTTCCATGGCCCGTTTCGCGTCCTTGTGGTCCCGAACCAGCATCTCAATCGCGTCCATGTCTCTCCAAAGGGCGGGGCGGCCGACGTCGGCCACTGGGCTGGAGTATGGCAGAGACCGGGGGGCGGAGATAGGGCCCTATTTTCCGGCCAGGCCCTTGCGCAGGAGCCGTTCGGCGCCGGCGTTGTCCTGGACCTCCACGGCGGCCCGGCAGAACTCGCCGCTGCGGGTCAGCTCCAGCAGCACCTTGGACCCTCCGGAATTCCATTGCACGAAGGGCGCCGCGTTCCAAAGGTCCTGAAAATCCTCGAAATCAGCCTGGCCCGGGGCCAATGACACCGCCGCCGGCTTCCCGTATTTCTTGCTGAAGGCGGCCTGCACGAACTCCAGCCAGCCCTTCAGGCCGGGGTCGGCCTGGGCCTCCTTCATCGACCATTGGTTCCGCAGCGTGAACGACACGGCCTTGTCGTCGAGGAAGGCCACCGTCGCCGACTGGATGCCGTAGCATCCGGCCGAAGCGCAGCCCAGGGTGAAGAAGGCGCTGGGGTCCGCGGGCCGGGGCCGTTGGGAGCCCTGCCGTCCCGGGGCCTCCTCATGGAGCGTCACCCGGGTCACGCCGTTCAGGCTGTCGGTGGCGTCCGCGTACATGCGCGGCTGGCCGTCCACAAAGGCCCTCAACGCGGCCATGCTCATGCCCAGGCGCAGGCCCTTGTAGGCCAGCGGCAGGTCCGCCTGGGGCGGGGCCGGCGCCGCGGCCGGCGCTGAAGCGGCCGGGGACGCGGCCTGCGGAACCGCAAGGTCCGCAGGTGCCGCCGGCGGCGCCGCGTCCGAAGGCAGCGGGACATCGCCCGGCAAGGGCGCGGGCAAGGCCGAGGAGGCGTCGCCGGGGATGGGGGGCGGGGCCAGCGGATCCGCAGCGCGCAACGGCCCGGGCACGAACGCCAGCAGCGGGGTCACCAGGCACAGTGACAAGCATTTGCGAAAAAACAGCGTCATAGACGTCCGCCCTCTGTCCACGGTGACAAGCCGGCGTCCGGGCCGGCGCAGTCTCATCATAACGCCCCGGTCCCTTGGCCGCCAGGGTTCAACGGGGCCGGCAGGTCCAAAGCGTGTGGTAACCGAGCTGCACGTCCTGGACCACGGTCATGCCTTCGGCGGCCACCAGCGCGCGGAGGTCGTCCGAGTGGTACATGCGGCTCGTGCCGTTGGCCATGCAGCTGAAGTAGAGCGAGGTGCCGATCAGGGCGTCCCTGGCCGCGGGCGTGGCCTGGCGGTCCCAGTAGGTCTCGAGGATGTACAGGCGCCCGCCCGGGCCCAGGGCCTGGCGGCCCCGCCGCAGCAGCTGGGCGATATCCGCCTCGCCGAAGCAATCCAGGAACTGGCTCATCCAGACCGCGTCGAAGCCGGCGGGAAAAAGGCGCCCGTGGTCCAGCAGGTCCATGGGCAGGTACTCGACCCGGCCGGCCAGGCCCGCCGCCTCGGCCGCGGACTTTGCCAGCTCCAATTGGGCGGGATGGTCCAGGATGGTGACCTGCACGCCCGGATCGTGGGCCGCGCAGAGCAGCGACCATTTTCCGGTGTTGCCCCCCACGTCCAGGAGCCGGCGGACCGGGGTTTGGAAGACCACGGCCAGGGCCCCCGGGAAGGCCCCGCTGGAATAGAAGTGGTCGAAGGCCAGCCAGCTGCGCAGGGCCTTTTCCGGCAGCTTGGTCAGGCCTTCATAGATGGTGGGCCAGACGCCGAAGGCCTTCAGACCCGCGGGCCGGGCCTCGTCCAGGGAGGCCTCCAGGTCAAAGGCGCCCTGGTAGCAGACGTCCTGGGTGAAGTCCATGTTCACGCGCACGGTCTCATCGTGGAGCAGCAGGAACCCGGAACGGGAAAGGCTGTAGCGCCCTTCCCCCAGCAGGCACAGGTCCAGGGAGTAGCAGGCCTCCAGCAGCACGCGGGCCGCATAGAGGCTGATCCCGGCGGCCGCCGCGGCCTCGTCCGGGACCAGGCCTGCGTCCCCGGCCCGCTCCAGCGCACCGAGCAGCCCGCGGTCGCGGGCGACGCGGGCGGCCTGGAACGTCAGCGGCGCGAAGGCGATCCGGTGGGCGTTCCGGTAGTGGTCCGGGTATTTCTTGTTGGGCTGGGGCTGCACGCTCAAGGCCGCTCCTGGAAAAATTACGTCCAAATCGAGCCCGCACTTTAGCATCCTGGGCAGCCCAGGGCCAGGGCCCTTCCTGGCTGGGGCCTTGGCCCGCTGGGCGAATTGTCGGACACTGTTGGCGCAGCATTCCAGGCTCCGCCCCCCACCATTTTCCGCGCATGAACCCCCTTCAAAACCCCTTCAATCCTGGGCCCGGCCTGGCTCCGCCCGTGTTGGCGGGGCGGGACCAGGTGCTGGCCCAGGGCCGGCTCCTGTGGGGCCGCCTGGCGCAGTCCCAAAGCCAGCCCGGCCTGCTGCTGCTGGGCCTGCGCGGTTCCGGCAAGACCCGGCTGCTGCGGGCCTTGGCCGCGGACGCGGGCCAGGCCGGCCTGCGCAGCGCGCTGGTGGAGGCGCACTTTGGGCGGCCGCTGGCCCTGCTGCTCGTTCCAGCGCTGCGCACGCTGCTGCTTGCCCAGGGTTCCGGACCCGGGACGGAAGGCGCTTTGGCCGTGCTGAACTCGTTCAGCGGCGCCCATACCAAGCTGCCGGCGGCCGGGCCGTCCAAGCCCGGTTTGGCGGACAGCGGCGATCTGGAGGCCGACCTGGCGTCCCTGGCCGAGGCGCTGGGCGCCGCGGCCCAGGCCCAGGGCCAGGCCCTGCTGCTTTGCGTGGACGAGGCCCAGGCCCTGGACAGCGGGGAGCTGAGCGCCCTTCTGTGGGCCCAGCACCGGCTGGCCCAGGCCCAGCTGCCCTTCGGCCTGGCCCTGGCCGGGCTGCCCTGCCTGGAAAGCCTGAGCGAGGCCGAACGCGGCCTGGCCGAGAAGGTCTTGGAGATCGTGGATCTGGAGCCGCTGGACAGGGACGCGGCGGCCCTGGCGCTGCGGTCGCCGGCCCAGGCCCTGGGCGTGGAATGGGACGCGGACGCCCTGTCCGAGGTCCTCCGCCAGGCCAAGGGCCTGCCCTACCTGCTCCAGCTGTGGGGCGCCGAAGCCTGGAGCGCGGCCGGCGGATCCGCGATCCGCCTCGACGCGGTCCGCCGGGCCGCCCCGGCCGCGGCGGCCCGCCTGGACGCCGAGTTCTACGGCCCGGGCTTCCGGCACCTGAGCCCGCGTGAGAAGAACTACCTGCGTTCGATGGCCCACCTCGGGTCCGGCCCCCGCCGCAGCAGCGACATCGCCGACAGCATGGACGCGAAGATCACGGCGCTGGGCCCGCTGCGGGCGCGGCTGATCAAGCAGGGCCTGATCTACAGCCCGGCCCACGGCCTGATGGCCTTCGCCATGCCGGGTTACGACGATTTCATGCGCAGGGTGATGCCGAATTTCAGGTGAAGATCCGGCCGGAATTTTTTGGACCAAGGCCCGTTTTGTATGACTCTATTTCTTCGCCTGGGCCAGCTTGAAGCCCACCTGGGGCACCGTCTCCACGCGCTTGCCTTCCTTGCCCAGCTTGGCCCGCACATGGCTGATGTGCACGTCGATGACCCGCACGGCGATGGAGGTGGAGGGCCCCCAGGCCCGGGAGATGATGTCCTCCCGGCTGAGCACCCGCCCCTCGTCCTCCAGCAGCACCCGCAGCACATCGAACTCCCGCAGGGTCAGGCTGACGGGTTTGCCGTCGTTCCATACCTCGTGGGTGGTCTTGGACATGCGCAGCTTCCCGCTGGCCAGGTCCTGCTGCCTGGGGCCGGGGCCGGGCTTGCGCCGGACGATCGAGCGCACCCGTGCCACGAATTCGCGCACGTTGAACGGCTTCACCATGTAGTCGTGGGCGCCGGCTTCGAGGCCCTCCACGATGTCCTGGGTGGCGCCCCGGGCCGTCACCATCATCACCGGCAGCCCGCGCAGGGCGGGGTCGGCGGCCAGGCGCCGGCAGAGCTGGAGGCCGTCGCCATCCGGAAGGTTCAGGTCCAGCACCAGCAGGTCGGGGGGCTGGCGCGAAAGTTTCTGGAAACCGCCCGCGCAGGTGTCGGCGCTGTCGATGTCGTAGCCTTCCTTCTCCAGCAGGTCGCGCGCCACCGCCAGGATGGCCGGGTCGTCCTCGATCATCAGGATGCTGGGCTTCTTCATCGGTCCCTCCTGGCTTCAGCGCCGCCGGGCCTGTTTGGGCAACCGTACCACGAACCGGGCCCCTTGGCCCAGGGAGCTTTCCACGGCCACCGAACCGCCATGCAGCTCCGCCAGGCCCTTCACGATGGCCAGGCCCAGCCCGCTTCCCTGCCGGCCCGGCTTGTCGCCGTCCTGGTGCACCCTGAAGAACTTGTCGAAGACCATGGCGTGGAACTTCGGGTCGATGCCGATGCCGCTGTCCCGGACCTCCAGCACCAGGTCGCCGCCCTCCTCGCCCAGCACCACCTCCACCTTGCCTTGGTCCGTGAACTTGAGGGCGTTGGACAACAGGTTCATCACGATCTGGCGGAACATGGTGACGTCGGCCTCCAGGGACAGGTAGGGGCTGCGCTTGGTCAGCACCCACTCCAGCCTTTTTTCCCTGGCCTGGGATTCATAGAGCTGCATCAACTCGGCCACATGGGCCAGCACGTCCACGGGCTCGAAGTAGGGTTCCGCCTTGGCCGCCTCGATGCGCGCCACGCTCAGCAGGTTGTTCACGAAAGCCGTCAGGCTGGCGAGGTTGTTGGAGATCATCAGCAGGTATTCGGCCTGGCGCTCCCCCAGCGCGCCCGCGTCGCCGCTGAGCAGGTGGTCCACGGTGGACCGCAGGGCGTGCAGGGGGCTGCCGAAATCGTGGGTCACGCCGGCCACGAAATCGCGCTTCATCTCGTCCAACTCCTTCAACTGCAGCACCATGGCGTTGAAGTCACGGGCCAGGTCGCCGATCTCGTCGGGGCGCTCCACGTCCACCAGGCCGTCCAGGCGGCCGGAGCGCACCAGCCGGGTGCCCTGGCTGATCCGGCGCAACGGGTCCACCAGGCGGTTTGAGAGGAGCAGCGCCATGCCCAGGCCCAGGAGCAGGCCGGCCAGCAGCACCCCCGCCACCAGGCCGGTCCAGCGCCTGACCTGGGCCTGGTCCTGGGCCCGGGAGGCCTGGGCGGAAAAACCCACTTCGATCCAGGCGCTGGACCGGGAACGCGGGTCCAGGGGCTGGGCCCAGTCGAGGGCTTCACCGCCGGCCTTGAGCGGGCGCCGGTGGGGCAGCGCCACGCCGGCCCCCAGGCCCTGCCAGGCCTCGCCGGCCATGGGTTTGGGCAGCACCACCCGGGTCCCGGTGCCGGGATTGGCGAAAGCCACGTAAAGCACGGCCGGGTTCTTGAGCAGGGCCTGCATGGTGTGGATCAGGCCCAGGTCCTCGTGCCTGAACACCGCCTCGCGGGCGTCCATGGCGAAGCCCTGGACCTGCTGGGCTTCGGCTTTGAGCTCCTGGTGCGACAGCATCCAGGCCGCGCCCTGCCGGAAGATGGCCAGGCAGGCCAGCAGCGTGGCGGCCACCACCAAACCGTGGCTCAAGGCGAAGCGGGTCTTCAATTTCACGGCTGGGAGCTCTCCATCTCGATGCGGGCGCGCACCAAATTGTTGCGCGCGTTGAGGTTGTCCGGATCGGCCTGGACGGCCTGTTCCCAATACCGGATGGCGCCGCGGATGTCGCCGCCCTCGTAGGCGCCCAGGCCGCGGTTGAAGAGGGCCTCGGAACGCCTGCGCTGGGCAGCGCTGGCCGCATCGGGTTTGGCGCCGCCCGGCCTCATCCTTTCGCGCGCCTCAGGGTTGTCCGGGTCCTCCGCCAGGATCTTCAGCCAGGCCTGCCGGGCCAGCTCGCCGTGGCCCTGGCTCTCGTAGCTTTCAGCCTCATGCTGAAGGGCCAGCACCTTTTTTTCGGCCCGTTCGGACAGCGGGGCCGACCCGGCGGCGGCCTCGGCCTGGGCCGCGAAGACCCGCTTCAACGCCGACAGCGAGGGATCCCCAGGATACCACGCCGTGGCTTGCTCCAGCCTGGCCAGCGCGCCGGCGTCCTGGCGCTGGGAATGGAGGGCCAGTGCCCCGGCCAGCGCGGCCTGCACCCGCGAATCCGCCAGGGCGCCCTTGGGCATCTGGGCGTCCAAGGCCGACAGCGCCGCCGCGGGCAAGGGGTCCGAGGGGTTGGCCTGGCGGGCCCATTGGAAGTCGATGCGGGCTTCGGGCAGGCTGCCCTGGGCCTGCGCCTTGAGGCCGGCCTGGTAGTACTGGCGGCAGCGCAGGGCCTGGTACTGGGCCGAGGCTTGGTCCCGCTCGCGCTTCAGCGCCGGGTCGCCCGGCCGGCCTTCCAGGGCGTTGCCGTAGTACCAGACGGCCTGGGCCCAGTCGCCCCGGCGGCCCGCGTCCCGGGCCTTGTCCAGCCAGCGGTCCAGCGGGGCCTCCGCGCCCCAGGCGTAGCTGAGTTCGAACCAATGGTTGGCGGGCAGGCTGGAGCTTCCCAAGGCAGCGTCGGCCCCGATGGAGAATAGGTAGGCGTAGTCCAGGCGCAGCGTACCCAGGGCCCAACCCAGCCCCACCGAACCCTCGTTGGGCGCCAGGCCGGCCCGCAGCGCCAGGCCCAGGTCCCAGGGCTCCCATTGCAGGCCCACCTGGGTCTGGTCCTGTCCCAAGCTGAGGCTTTGGGCCGCGGTCAGTTCCGCGGCGCCCAGCCCGCCGGGGCCGCTGCGGAGGCCAAGGCCCCAGCGCCAGGTGGCGGGCACCTGGGCGGGGCCCAGCACGCCCAGGTTCGGCTGGTTGATGTCCTGCCCGGAAAAGCCCAGGACCAGCCACGGCCAGGGCTTCCAGGCCGTGCCGGCGCCCAGTGAAAAGGCCTGCGAAGCCAGCTGGTCCACGTTCACCCCCGCCAGGGGCGCGCTCAAAGTGAAGGATTGGTGGAGGTAGCCCAGCGATAGGCCAAGGTCCCAGCGCCCCAAACTGGACAGGTCCTGGTCGCGGCCCCAGGCCAATTGCAAACGGTCCTGCTGCACGAAGTCGCCGCTGAAATGGTCCCAGCCCAGGGCCAGCCCTCCGAGGTTGCCCATCGGCGCCATGGCCTCCAAGCCTCCGGCAGCGAGGTTGTCGTTCTCCAGGCCCGCAAAAAGCTGCGCGTAGCGCGCCGACACCAGGTATTGCCCGAGCACGCCCAAGGCGGCGGGGTTGTAATAGGCGCCGGAAGGCTCCTCCGGCAGCGCCACCAGGTTGCCGCCCATGGCCGCGGCCTGGGCCGGCTCGCTGGAGTCCAGGAAACCGCCCCTGGCGGCGCAGGGCGCCAAAGCCAAAGCCAGGGCCAGGGCCGCGCCGGAAGGCCTCATCGCAGCACCGTGACCGCGCCGCGCTCGGCCCGTCCGCCGCTCTGCAACAGGTACGGATAGACCCCGAAGAGCACCACCGAACCCTGGCTGTCCCGGCCGTCCCAGGCCACCGGCTGGCCCGCGCCAAAGGCAATGGAGCGGATCAGGCGCCGCTTAAGGTTGTAGACCCGCAGCGTGCCGGCCGGATGGCCCGGGGCCACGCAAAATTGCACGGCCTGGTTGGTCGCCAGCGAGGGGGTGAACGGGTTGGGCCAGACCGGGCCGCTGGCGCAGGCCGGGGTCATGCTGGGCTGGGGCGAGGGCGTGGCGGTCGGGCTGCGGCTGGGCCGGGGGCTGGGGGTGGAGGTCGCGGCAGCGGGCGGGGTCCCCGTGTCCGTGGGGCTGGACAGAGGGCTCTGCGTCCACGTGGCGGAGGGGCTGGGCAGTGGGCTCGGCGTCCAGGTGGCGATGGGACTTGGCGAAAGGCTCAAGGTGGGCGAGGCCGTGGCAGTGCAGGTTCCGGTCGCTGAGCGGGAATAGGTCGCGGTCGGGGACTGGGTGAAGCTGGGCGGCGCCGATGGCGTGGCGCTAGGGCTCGGCGTTGAAGTGAGGGACGGAGCCAGGGTCGGGCTGGGGGTGCCGCTCGGCGCGCTGGTCCCGGTCCCTGACGGCGTGGGGGCCGCGCTCAGGGTCTCGGTCCCGGTGGCCGTGCCGGTCGGCGTGGGCGTCGGGATGTCTGAACAGATCTGGGCGTAGTCGGACCAAAGGTAGTCGTTGAACCCGGAGCCCGACCAGCTGGCGGGAAAGGCCCCGAACGTGTTGTTCTGGGTGGTGTTCACGGTCGGGCTGACGCTGAAGTCGGACCTGAACCAAACCCCGCCGCTGCTGGCCTGGAACGCCAGCCAATAGGTCCCGGCGGAATAGGTCAGCGCCGGCATGGCGAAGCTGTTCCATCCGACCGCGGCGGTCTGGGGCCCGGAGCTGGACTGCGCCAGCAGGGCGCCGGGGGCGCCGCCCGAGTCGCTGTAGAACGCGACGTTCAATTGGGCCGTCCCGCTGATCTGGTAGATGTTGATGGAGATGCTGGACATGGAAAAGGAATAGGCGGACTGGGCCTGGACCGCCTCCAGCACGCCGCTGGATTGGATGGCGTAGGCCCCCGCTCCGGTGTTGCCCAGGGAGTCCGGGGTGCAAGCCATGGCCCGGCCCGGCCCGAACGCGGCGGCCAACAATGCGATCCCCAGGAGCCTGGACGCCGCTTGGACGGCGCCGATAGATTCCTTCAAATCATCCGCTCCCTTCCCCCGGGCCAGGTGCTTTCATCGCACTATAGCGCTTCAAAACCCCGTTTCAAAGCTCGGACATTCCCCTGGGCGCCGCGTAAACGCAAAGGGGCCCAGGGCGGATGACCGCCTTGGGCCCCTGGCTTGGAACAGTTAGCGGAAGCGGATGGGCTGGCCGCTGGAATCGAAATGAAGCGTGCTGCCGTTGGCCAGGACCAGGGCCACCTGCAGGGCCTGGCCCTGGCTGGTGTCCGAGTATTTCACCCGCGCCACCCTGTGGGCCAGGAAGACCGGGGTGAACGAAGGCGGGGACGCAGTGTCGTAAAGGAACGCGTCACCGCCGTCCAGGACCTTGACCAGGCGCGACCCGTCCGGGCTGGTGAAGGAGCCGGCCTCCAAGGGGGCCTGGTCGGGCCCGGGCTGGGGCTGCATGGTCGGGGGCCGCCGCGGCACCACCTGGGTCTCCGCATCGCTGGTGTCGTAGTGCCCGGGCTCGTCGTGCCGGAACGCGGGCAGGAACCAGCCGCCGACCATGAACTTGATGTAGGGGCCGGAGAAGTCCGCCTGTTCGTTGGAGCCGTTGGCGTTGGTGTTGACCCCGTTCCACCCGTAGTCGAGCGGGTCGCCCCCGGTCCCGCTGAAGGAGGCGTCCGAGTAGTCCACCTCGTTGAACACGTTGCTGGCGTAGCCCAGCTCAAGGCCGAGGCTCAGGGAGCGCCCCAGCATCTGCTCGGCACGGTAGACCACCGCGAAATAGTCGCCTGTGCCGGTGTTGGTCTGGGTCCGCACGTCCCCGGTGGTCTGGTCGGTGAAGGTCTCGGTGCCGTACATGGAGGAACCGCCCAGCTTGACGCCAAAGGTGTGCAGCAGCGGCAGGCGGCCCAGGCCCGGGCTCATCACCCGCAGGGCCGGCATCACGTAGAAGCTGTAGCTGTACTCATCCCGGCTGTCGGTGATGGTGTCGCCGCCCAGCAGGTAGTTTCCGGACACGGAACGGAAGGGCCCATAGGCCATCCCAAACTCGATGGCAAAGGGCTGCCGGAACTGCCATCCGAACGCCAGGTCGTAGGTTTCCGTGATGGAAGGCGAATAGCTGCTGCCGTAGTAGTCGGTCAGGTCCTTGTTCTGCAACTGGATGCCGGCCACGCCGGCGTTGACGTAGAAGGAGTCGAGCTGCTCGTACCCGGCCCGGGCCAGGGACGGCGCCAACGCCGCCAAGGCCAGGGACCATGCGCCTATCCGTTTGAACATCATAGTTCCTCCGCCAGAAAGGGCTTCAGTACCAATACGAACGCCGCCCAAGAAAAGGCGGCGTCCGCATTGTGCTGCATTGTCATCGGTTCTTACTTGGCCTCGCGGTCGTTGTGCTTGGTGCGGTGGATGCGGCGGCTCTCGCGGTTCTGCTGGCGGTTGATGTGGCGCTTCTCTTTGCCGGTCAGCTTGCCGCCGTGCTCCTTGCGGTCGTGGCGGATCTCCTTGCCGATGGCCTTGTGATGGGCCTCGTCGCGGGCGGCTTCGCCCTTGGTCAGCTCCCCGGAAGCCTCGCCCTG
>Ga0210401_10002822_pt1 | contig 18925 bp, 15 predicted proteins | sample IncBWH32MmetaG_FD_150866 | JGI IMG/M metagenome (GOLD analysis project Ga0210401, IMG submission 150866) | Forest soil microbial communities from Barre Woods Harvard Forest LTER site, Petersham, Massachusetts, United States - Inc-BW-H-32-M | ecosystem: Environmental > Terrestrial > Soil >... | reverse complement strand
TGGTGGGCGGAGTGGGCTTGAACCATCAACCTCGCCCTTTATCAGGGCGAGTTCTACGGGCATTTCGCGCAATACTGATGTGGATGACGCTCGGATTAAGGACGGAATTTTTCCTAGAGCCCCCCCAATTTCCCCCTCAGCGAAGATTAGGCAAAGGCATTAATCGCGACTTCTAAACCCGATTTTAGGCTAACAGACCGTCTATCTGATTCAGGATTTCGATCCGTTTCTTGTCAGCATTTCGCAATTCGTGCGTCAGTTTCCTGCGAATTTCAGGGTTGGAAGTTTTCTTCATCTCCCGAACTATGATCGCTGCACTCTCGCCAAGATCGAGGTACCTTTGCAAGGCCTCGTCAAATTCGTTTTCGAGCTGATCGTTTGTCATGCGGTTCGTCCTCCGGTTGTACTGACTCGACGGCACAAAGGATATTCTGGATTCCGATTGTTGAAAGATGAACAATAAGAGTCGTCAGTATCGAAACCGATTTGTGATTCGCGGACCTTCGGGTTATGAGTTCGACGATCAGACTCTAAGTCCCGTTGATTCAATTGCCCTTATTTCAATGAGACCCCCGGAAACCACACAAAAAGGCCAAGTTTTGGACCCCAGTTGGACCCTAGAATTGGGGTGAACCCCTAGGCTGACACAAATTATTGGGGCACGCTTGGGTCACAAACGCCGTTAGCGGATGGTGAAAGCGGGTGACTCCCAGAAGTCAGCTATTTCATGGCCTTTTTCGCTTGTGCTCGCACCTTAGCCCACCGCTTCTTGGCGGCTTTCGCAATCTTGGCTCTACCAGCTTCAGAGAGAACTCGCTTTTTTATCCCTGATAGCTCCCGCCCAGCTGAATTCCCCATCGCCTTTCCGGCAGCTCGCACACCCTCTAGTTGCTTCTGTAATTTACCCAACTGTATCTCAAGCAAAGGCTAGAGATTGTTTAGTCCGAAAAATTGTAAATCCACAGTGTCAGCACGGAATGGCGATCAATCTCTACGTCTATCTCAATGTCTCGCGGTCCGTTGAACTCTATAGAATTTGAACTTTTCGTCTTAGTCGGCCAATCCGGGAGACACTTACTGACTTTTGAGACAAGTTCCTTGAAATCACCATCAGAAGCGTCTTCTTTGAAATCGCAGTTAAAATCGGTACGGATTATGGAACAGTTGCTTGCAGGGAGCGATTTTCTTGACTGATAATTATCAGCGCCGGAATCACGCTGTCCCCGAATTGAAACGAAGTTACTATACGCAGACGAGATAAGCGACTTCAGTGCGGGACAAAAATCGCCTCTCTCTTCAGCCTGTGGCTTGGGGGTGGGTTGTGACGTTTCGGGGCCGTTGTTTACATAGTCGTGCGCATGGGCAAATGCTGTCCGGACACTATTATTTATTTGTGTAAAGCCAGCTTGGACCGCCGCCGCACGTTCTTCCGGCGTTCCATGGTGATTCGGTGAATTAAACTCGACGTCTCCCTTACTGTAAAAACTTAAGAGATTTTGCTGTGCCGCTTGAGCATTCCAAACATATCCGTTGGGAAGTCGGCTGAGCTGCGACATAAACCAACCAGCCATGTAATCCGCCTCGATCTCCTTCAAATTTGTGGACAACTGTTCATTCAATCTAAATTGAAGTATGTGTGCGACTTCATGCGCCAAAATTCCCGTAATCGAGAAATTAACGCCGCTCCCAGAACTACGAAATTCATTCACCAAAAGGTTGCTGCCCATTACGACGGAACCATCGGTGAATCCCGGTTGATAGACTGTTGGAGTCGCAAAGGCGTTAGGAGAAGAGCTATCGTCGAAAAGGAAAAATGCTGGATTGAGGCCATAGTATCGGCCAAGAAGTCCAATTGTATTGTTCAAGTTTGCGTCCAGGGATGGATAGCCAGTGGTCTTGAACAGTCGGAGCTGACTTTGCATCTGCGCGGAAGCCGATGCCGACAAAATACAGCCTTCCAAACCCGAGTCCTGTCGCCGCTCAATCCGCGCATCGCAGACTGGCGCAATCATGAGCAAGTAAGAAATGGCAAAGACAAAAAGCTGGCGAAATCGGAGCATGTGACCTCGTAGGATGTTGCGTTTGAGACTTTATGTTCACACCCGCTGATATTGTGTGTTACGAATCGCACCAACTTATGTTAGCGCTGTTCTATTGATACGGAAGTAGAACCTATCCTGTTAAGTAATTCTTGTGGAATGCCACACTCTGTCTCAAAGTGTTCAATCATCATGCCTTCGTGGCATTTAGAACCTCCTGTCCTATGCCTTCCCAACTTGTTACAACGCGATACGCGTTACCGAAACCGGCCTTTTCAGGGAACCTGAACAGAACATGGATTGGGTCCAGCCGCCGCGTTACCCTGTGCGATTGAAGAGAGACGAGTCTGGGCGACAGTCGCCCAAGCAGATAAAGGGTAGTTCTCGACGAACTCGATTAGCGGTAAGGACAGATTTCCCAATGGAAGGAACAGTCCCGTTCGGTTTGTCACCTCGCCCGCATTAGGTCCAGCCGACATCACGATATGGACCATCCCAAGTGGTATAGAAGACGCGCCGCCAAAGCAATCGGTACCAGCCGCAACAAGTGAAAAATCGAACGGACTCGGAGTTCCAAATGACACTAATTGGGCCACATCAGCGAGCGCCACGTCACGGAGCGCACGTCCCTCATTCGTAAGACACCCTTCCTCAACATAGTTCAAGCCGCCACTGTTGAGAATGTTACAAGGCTGCCGTGAATCGGCGTGAAGAACCTTTACTACCGAAGCGTCCCTATCGAGGTGCTTCCAATAGGCAGGCCAAGCCAAGTTTTGACCGAAAACACGTACGCCACCAACCACTACTGGCGGTGCGTTTAGCTTTGGGGCAAGCACAGGGATGTCGAGCATAGACAAATACTGACCATTTCCGATTACTACTAACAGATCGACATCCGATGCTCCAGCCTTCACATTCTTTCGAGCCGCTTCGAGCAACGTCTGATTGACATTGGAAAAAAGAAGGCTGTTTTGACCTGGCGAAACGGGAACACCATCCACAGCAAATAAGTAGGCGAAGATAAGTGGTGGACCCACGGGCCCGAGTTCAACAGCAGGGCGGCTGGGTGCGGTCTTCACGCCTTCCTGGTCGCTGCAACCCGAAAGTGTCAAGGATTGTCGACACTTTGCGTGGACCGCAGCAACGGCATTAACGTATTTATTAAGTAGAATCTGTTGGCTTTGCAACGCTTGGTCGGCTTGAGGCTGTTTTAACAAACTGCGACGAGGGTCTGTGCGCGACAACAACGAATTGATATTTTGGAGGCGTTGGTACGTTCCGTCGTATCGAAGCTTCAAATCCTTCAGATGGTCAAACATCAGCTGTTGCGACAGATCACCCATAGGAAGTCCGGGAAGCGAAGATAACTTGTATTTTACGGGCTGTCCTTTGTCCTGAAGCGTCGCAATGTACGCAGCTAATTTTGTGGCGATTGCGTCTAGGCCGTCAGCGTTCGCGATGCCGATGGCCTGAGCAGTCGGAATGAGACCACCTAGGCCTTCGGAGTAGACGTCTACTGTGATTGCGCCAGAACTGTGAGCTGAGCTTACTGTCGAATCTCCACCGAGTGACGCTTTTGCTGTGACGATGTCGATGTCAACTGAACCGCTGAACTTGCCACTAAATTGGGTTAGCGATGACGTCTGTTGTCTCGAGACGTGCATGACGACAAACAAGCGAGCTTCGTTAAAGACGGTTTGAATATATCGGTCGCCACACGCCTCACGTACCTGTTGGATTTTGACTGGATCGGCCGACGCTAAAAGCGCGGCGTACGGAGCGTCCCACTTGATATTGTTGATCGTCTGCGAATCATGCTCGCCGTAGGCTTCAAGTATTATGTCAAACGCGCTGGACTTGCCGCTATTTTCCTGCCCGAAATGCATTTCATCCGACCCACCGCCGAACCCGAGGAAAGACGCTTCGGCCGACTGATCGATATGAAATGCCCGTTTGTACTCATCTGAGTTATATACGATATTGGCGCGGATGGCGGAATGAGATGCGGGTAAGTTCGTTTCTTGTCCCGTGATGCACGCCGCGAGCGGGTTGCCATAGTCGTTGCCAAGGATACCTTTTTTCAGACCGTATCCGCTGTATGGTCCGTAGTCCAGAAGCTGGGCTCGCACCGGCATGGCGAATAGGGCAAGCAAAAGTACGCTCACAAAACACGACGCCTTGTACCAACGGCGGTGCTGAGGATCGTTGATGATATGTGGCAAACAGATTTGCATGGTCTTCCTTTTCTGAAATTTCGGATTCTCGATTTCTACGAAAATCTTCTTTTACCCCCAATTTGGAAGGCCGAACAGGTCTCGAATAAATTTCATATGTCAACACGCCAGCGTCTGACTCTTCACCCACAGAAACCGTAATCTTCCACTTAATGGGTGGATCCGCAAAAAGTGAGTTAGACAAAATTACCGATGTTTTCGGAGGCAGGATTGCCTTGTAACTGCAAGTTGCAACCGCGGGCGTAGCGTCCTCTTCGATTGTGACCTCATAGGACACTCCCAAGATATTTTCGTTCTTAATCCTGACATAGACACCCTGATCGCCTTTAACACGTGAAGTGCCGTCGTAGTGCACCGTTGCCGAACCGCTCCCAATTCTTACGGAACCGTTTGGAACCGACGAAGCACTCTCACATGACCGACCGAACGCACCTCCACTAGCGCATAGGAGCACGAGACTTAATAAAGACCAACGTTTATGTGAACTCTGTAAGAGGAATCCTTGGTGCGAAAACAATGTCGGGCCTCCGCCTTGTGAATCAACGATGAGAACATGGCCCTAATGGATGGGGATTGTTGCAGACAGGGCAGAACGTGTCAACTCAATATATATATAAATCGAACATAGCATTCCGCGAAGCGAAAAAAGTCTTGGCGGTCAGCCAAATGAAAACGGCCTTAATCTCCGAAGCTGACAACCACCGCCGTCTCTCCAAGCTTTACGCGTGGGAGGAGAAAAAGAGCAAAGCCTCCTTGGGGCGCTCAGACCGTGGATTACGAGAAGATTGCCGCGAGTGCGGTCCAAGCCATGAAAACCGCAGACCTCCATCGCTTTCTCGTTGTTTGTGCACTCGTCTCTGACCTGTATTGCCCCGGCTACAATCCGAGGCAACCCCTCGCGAAAGACGCGAACCTCGCTCGCACGGCAGTCCGGTACAAGGTCGATTCCGCGAACATAGCCGCATTTGTTCGAGCGGAACTGGCGAAACCGAAAAACGCACCGACGGATGGAACAAAACCAGACAAGAAGGTGGCGACCGCCTCCCATCGTCCAAAAGGGTCAACCCGTAAGCACTCAAAGTAGACACCACAACATTACTTGGCGAGAGGCCCGCTTTTTCAGCGGCCTCTTTTGTTTGAGTCTCCCCCTCGGAGCGGCTACGGAGAACTACACGCAGCGTTATTAACATCGGGGGGAGCCACGACCTGGCCGGACCGCGTGCCGTACCGAAGCAATAGTGACAAATTTTTGTCGGTCCCTACCATAATCCAGTAGTGGGTTGAAATCTTACTAAGCATGCTTCCCGCAGCATTACAGCTTAATTGATAATAAGGATCTCCAATGACAACAGTGACCCTGCGATTCTCGGCATCCCAATCAACTTCCTTCAGAATCCCTTTTCTGACTAAGTTGTCGATGGTTCTTGAATACGAACCAGGGTCTTCCTTTTCGGTCTCTCTCCGGGCCGCGACTTCCTCCATATACTTCTTGCTCTGGTCATCAATAGCATCGACCTTCCTCTGAAACTCTTCATTAAACTCGCAGAGTCGATTCATCCCCTCGTACTCTGGGCGACTAAGAATTTCGTTCCATCGTTGGTAATGTCGATAAATCTTCGAATAGTACTGCTCGGCTTTGTGCTCCGAATCAAAACTCATCGAGCGAGCTGCTTCAAGTTCCTTCAACAACACATCGAGCTCGTTGCGGATCTCACTCACGTCTTTTTCGTCAAGGCTATAAGACGATCCGTCAGTACTGGAAGGTCGGACATACGTCCCTCGGACAATCGCATTCATGCATCGCGCGGCAGGCGTTGATTGGGCTGAGTTCTTGAGGGAATCGATGGTTTCGAAGCGGATAAAATAGGGATGGCTCGAGGTGGGCACACCAGCCGCAGACAGTGCCTTGTCAGCATCTTGCAGGGCTTTCTTTTTTTCCGCGCTTCTCTTTGCTACGGCTTCGGGTCCTTGGCTTTCCGCGAAAGCGTCTAAGACTTTAACACCACTTCCAAGCCCATCAGGACCGGATTCCGCGCAAACAAATAAAATGGCCCAGTCACGAGGAAGCCCGTGACGTTTCATTTCCAACTGGACCACATTCTCTTTGTCAGCCACATAGTTGAGGCAAGTAGCGCCGATCAAAGGCTTATCAGTGCGCTTCGCATGATTTTGTTCTAGAAGAACCGCAAGGAAAAGGCACAATAAAAGAAAAACCAACGCACTTGCTAGAAGTATCTTTGATTTGCTCATCCGCATTTCTCTGCAGTCGTAAACGTGGTCTTGGGAACACTGGCATCGTGACCCAGACCTTCGATCGTCCGCGTCACTGATACCCCCCTTCCCCACGTTCCACTGTCGTCAGTGACCCACCGCCTAATGGAAGTCACGTTTTAAGCATCCGCTTTCAGCGCGAGGGCGGCGTCCCCCATGGATACCTTCCCGCACTATACACCGGCCACCGGTCTTCGAATTGCGATTTGGCTTGCTCTCCCGTTCTTGCCGCTTCGAAATTGCCGCGCCCCAGCGTGTAATCTCTCACGCCTCCGGCCTCCACTAGCATCTCTCGCGCCACGAAAGTTTGTGTCACTCAAGCGTGCGACGCGTTCCGACCTGGACGCGGCAATTTCTTCGCTCCGGTCCCCTGTTTCGCGTCCTTGCTCCCTCGCTGTGGGGTGATTCGCAACGTAGCGCAGTGGAGAAGGTGGCGAACCTTTTGGCCCCAAGTGGCCCCAAATCTGTCTTCTCGGGTGAATTGATTCAATGACTTGGCGAGTGGGGTACTGAGTTCGATCCCCACCGCCCCTACCAAAAGTCCTGTTGAGTCTGTTGCCTTTGCCTCCCGAGAACCCCAGATTGGGGCCTAAAAGGCGCTAGTTTTGGCCCCAAGTTGGCCCCAAATTTTCCGCACGGTTTACGAGGGGAGATCTCATGCCTCTATTCAGAACTCGTCTGCGTGTACTGCGCGCGGAGCGGGAATGGTCACAGGCAAAGCTGGCCGCCCAGGTGGGTGTGACGCGCCAAACCATCAACTGCATTGAAAAGGGCCGGTTTCACCCGAACCTGAGGCTGGCATTCAAGATTGCGCGCACCTTTGGGAAGCGAATCGCGGAGGTGTTTATCTACGAGGACATTTGAACTACCGACCCTCTGCTTAGAAGATACGCAGTCAAAACCCTATCGAGACCAGGGGGCTGCAAGTAGTCAAATGCACGAGACGGGTGCGAGACGCACGATATCAGAGCGCGAAACAAACCGCTATGTGGCCTCATTAAGTTCGGCCGGACCAGCAAAATAAGCATCAAGAGGATCTTTTCGGGTTAGGTCTTGAGAGCGTTTTAGCTGATAGCAGTAACTCGTTCGGTGTGCCTCGCCGTATATGTCTGTATATTCGACGAACCCAGCAACGAAAAGCATTATTTCCTGTTTGACAGCCCTTGCTAGGACATCATTCGAGAGAGGAAAGCCTTGCGGCAACAAACCTCCAACAGCCAGGAGTGTTCCCCTTTTTGTGAACGGTCCCATCATTGTGTAGGAAGGAACCGTTGGAAGTTCTTTGCCATCACTCAAAACCATTCCAACCGAACCGGCCGCAGTCACCCATGCCGGGGTGCGCCCGTTATTTGTCAGCTCGCAGACTATCTGGAAAGTACCTTTGTTCTCAGTTTCTTGGATTGACCCAATGATTGGGACCACCCATGCGCGTTCAGCGATTTGTGTGGCGCGAAGTTGGTCGCGAACGAGCTTTACGTTCTCTTGTGCCGCAACGGCGTTCTCCCTAGCCGCTAGAGCATTGCTGTTTGCGGCGGCGACAGAATCCTTGAGAAGCCCGGCTTGGTCGTCCATCGAGTCAGCCTGACGTCGCATTGCGCCGAGGGTTCTGTACAGGAACCATGCCTGGAAGGCTCCGACGGCCACCAGCAGCGCGCTGAACACAATGTTGAAATTGCTGGCGAGCTCATCGCTCCGGTCTTTTCTGATGGAGATAGGCGGAAGCTCGCCAACTTTAACAGTTCTTGAACTGTCTTCTTGCGGCGGGACAAGAGTTTTGGGTTCAATCTGTGGGTTGGGGTTCGCCTGAACCAAAGGTTTCGTTTGAGTTGATGTTCGCTTTTTTACATTTCCCTGAACGCCCGTCACGCCGTCGCGACCTTCATCATTGGTCGCTTTTGGTGGAGCCAAAGGAGATCCTTGAAGAAGGATGCTGAGCAAAACGCTTGTGATGATTGTTTGTGTCATGGCGCTAATAATGTATCAGCAACCCGACGCTGGCTGAATGGATTCACGCAGGCAATTTCTGCGAACTTGATGACAAGTTAAGTCTTGAAAAGACGAATGAAAAGTACCGATTGACAATTGAGAATCGGTACTTCTGGAGGGCGCCGAAGGTTCAACCGTTAACAGAATTTATCGGAAGTAGGAGCCGGAAAAAAAGCGGGAGCCATATGCCTCATGATGGAGTATGAAATCTAGGGTATATGGTGCGAGACTTATCACAGGCACCGCATAAAAACAAATGATCGCCTCTTCTGGTTACGTGTTGCGCGTCCCCAAAGACCGCCGCGCGATTCTTCTCGACCGCGGCCGGCCATACTATTTTTCCTCCGAAGCATCCGTTGCCGAACCCGTACCACGCTTTGGTCACAGTAGCCACGCTCCCCTCATTGTTTTCTGCTGTTTCGAAAAGGATGCCATCACGCACATTGCGGACGGGCGCAAAGGGGCGTCCGCAGGCACCGGCCTTGTTCGCCTGAACCTGACCTCACTTGAACCCCTTCCGGAACCGATAAAGTTCCGCGCACTCCTAAAGCGTACCCCGGCTCGTCTACGGGCTCACCTAGAAGAAGTTCTGTTTGGAGGAGGCAGGATTCCCCCGAAGACCTTCGCCGCCACGATCGACGCCATGCTCTCGGTGGAGCCCGCCCTTTCCAAGCGCCTATCACGTTTTTCCGAGCAAAGGGCCGCGCTGCTAAGACGGCTGACGAAGACCGGGCGCGAAAACCTTGCCGCACAGAAGGAAACACTCACAGCGGCATTGGAGCTTGCGGGCCTCAGAACCGATGAAGTTCTGAGCTGGTCACCGACAGAGCACGCGCCTCGTTTCTTCCTTGAAGGCATGCCAGAAGCGACGCTGCGCGAAGACGCCATGCTCGTTTCGGATTTCTCTAGCGTTCCGGGATTCGACGCCATCCGGCAATTCCCGTTCGCCACGCGAGTATTTGAAAGCTCCCGTTCTGTATACCTACGCGTCAAGCTTAAGGTCATCATGGCCAACCGCTTGGCCCTTGAGGAGCAGACGGGCGCTGATTTGATCTATTACAACGAGACTTTCCGCTCCTTCGTGATGGTGCAATATAAGTCCATGGAAAACGGCGACAAAGGCCCTGAATTTCGGTGGCGACCTCAAGATCAGTTGGCGGAGGAAATCACTCGGATGGATGTCCTACTCGAAAGCCTCAAGACCCAGCCGACAGACAACACGGCGGCGAGCTTTCGTCTTCATACCAATCCATTCTTTCTGAAGCTTTGTCCGAGGCTTACCTTCAATCCCGACGACAAGGGGCTTACGCAGGGGATGTATTTGCCGCTCGATTACTGGAAGTCGCTGGCGACCGATTCCACCACTCGGGGACTCCGAGGGGGGCGGCTCATCACATATGAAAATGTCGGACGCAAACTCACGAATTCTGAATTCGTCACGATTGTCGCCAATGCCTGGGTCGGCACAACCGTACCGCAATCGGTCGTCCTCGAAAAAGTCATCGAGTCCGTGATCCAGACCGGAAAGACCGTCACCCTGGCCGTAAAGAGCGAAGCGGCGCCGGTCGCAGAGGATATTGATGAAGAGCGCTCTTTTGATCTTGAGGAAGATTTCCCGGAATAGGAAGCACCTTGCCGGGTCCCCCATAGCCCCAGTAGGCTCGGATTCTTCGAGGGGAACTGATACTTCAGTTGCAAGAAGAGTTCAGCTTAAATCCTCGATATGCACATCGAGGATTTTTGAATCAGACTTTATCCGCTTTGAAACCCGCAGTTGTCACAACAGAAACAGATAAGATACTGTTCTCTAGGGTTGGAACGAATTAGTCTTGGCAGAGCGCGTCAGAATGCACGAGGATGTTGAACTTGAGGTGAACAGTTGGCCAAGGATGTCCTTAATTTTGCTACGGGTTTGCCGAATGGCGCACGTTTTTATCGTTGTGCTCTTCAAGTCAACCCTCATCACTATACGGGAACGTTTCGTGGCGCCCCTGCTGGAGGCGATGCTGCGAGTCATGCGAATGCGATCGCCGAAAAGGCAGTTGAGTTGGGAATTTCCGTGCTAGCAATTACCGACCACAACGACGTTAGTGGCGTGCCTGCATTTCGCGCCGCGGCGGCCGGTCGCGGTATCTGTATTTTCCCGGGTTTCGAGCTGTCATCGAGTGAAGGTGTCCACATTCTTTGCATCTATCCACGAGATACAGACGACGACAAGCTTGGCCGTTTCCTTGGAGAATTCGGTATCACGGAAATTCGGCCTTCCACAGAACCGGCAAACAAAAGCTTTGTGGAGATACTAGAGAAAGTGAGAAAGCAAGGCGGCGTGACAGTGGCCGCACACGTGACAAATAGCGGTGGGCTTTTTGATGTCCTATCGGGACAGCCTCGTATAAAGGCATGGCAACATGACGATTTGCGCGCGATTCAAATCCCCGGTCCGATTTCAGACCTCCCCCATGATGTACGGCAGATCGTCGAGAACCAAAATCCTGATTACCGACGTTCCAACAATGTTGGTGATGGTCTCGCAATCGCTGTGGTGAATGCGAAGGATGTTACTAAGCCCGACGACTTGGCTGATCATTCTGCGACATGTTGGATAAAAATGTCTGATGTCAGTATTGAAGGTCTGAAGCAAGCGTTTCTGGATCCTGGGTCCAGAATTCGCCTTAACCCCAAGACAGGCCGGATCGAACCGAACGAACACGCTGAGATCGTCGCGGTCACCTGGGAGGGTGGCTTTCTTGATGGTGCAGCGGTCCACTTCAATCCTAACCTGAACGTGCTTGTAGGAGGACGGGGTACCGGTAAATCGACGATTGTTGAAAGCATTCGTTCTGTTATGGCGATTGAACCGGTGGGCGAAGAAGCGCGCACTGGGCACGAAGGAATCGTTCGTCATGTCCTCAAAAATGGTACGAAGATATCACTCCTAGTGCGTGCCCACAGGCCGAATATATGTGAGTACCGCATTGAGCGCACAATCCCTAACCCGCCCGTTGTACGAGACTCACAGGGCAATGTTTCAAGCCTTACCCCTCATGACGTTCTTCCAAGCGTGGAAATATATGGCCAACATGAAATTTCGGAACTGACCAAGAGCCGGGAGAAGCTGACTCGGCTGCTCGATCGATTTGTGGAGGCAAGTGAATCTTTACAGCAGAAAAAGAGCGACTTAAAACGAGAGCTGGAAAAGAACCGACGCGGCCTTGTCGACGCTCGTGGCGAGCTTCAACAGATCGACGATCGACTCGCAGCATTGCCAGGCCTCGAAGAGACGCTTCAGCGCTTCCGTGAAGCAGGTCTCGAGGAGCGATTGAAAGAACAGAGCTTGCTGGTACGTGAGGAACGAGTTTTGACCTCAATTCCGGAACGCCTTGCCCCGTTTCGAGAGTGTATGGCAACCCTTAGAGAGCAGCTGCCAATAGATCGAACTTTTCTTTCTGAGAAGGCGCTCGAGGATCTCCCAGGCAGAAATATCTTGATAAGAGCGGACGCCCAGTTGGAACAACTCAGCCGCGACCTAGCCGAAGCTGCGAACAAAATTGAAAGTGCACTCCGTAAAACTGACGAGGGTCTCAATGGAATTCGGAATGATTGGCTGGTCCGCAAGAAGGATGTACAAAGCGCCTACGAGAAAATTCTCCGTGAATTGCAGAAGTCTCGAGTCGATGGCGAGGAATTCATCCGCCTGCGACGCCAAATCGAAGAACTACGACCTTTGCGTGACCGGCAAGGACAGGTTCGGCGTGTTGAGAAAGACCTCTCGGACCGTCGACGCGCTTTGCTTGTTGAATGGGAAAACCTCAAAGCAGAGGAATTTCGATCTCTCGCAAAAGCCGCATCCCAGGTCAATCAGAAGCTACGTGACAGAGTGCAAGTAGAAGTCACCGCTGCTGGTGACCGCGAACCGTTGCTTCAGATTCTTCGCAGTCACGTTGGCGGGCGACTTTCAGAGGCCACGCAAATAATTGCCACCGTACGCGACCTTTCCATCACGCAATTCGTTGAAGCCTGTCGATCTGGTACTGCGGCGCTTAATAAGCTTTACGGCATTACCCTAGCCCAGGGTGACCGTCTTACGAAAGCAGCGCCGGAGGTATTAATGCGGATGGAGGAGCTCGAGTTACCTTCGACCACAGCGATCCGCCTCAACACAGCACCTGCTGGCGATCCTCCAGCATGGCAATCGCTAGAGCAACTCTCGACGGGTCAGAAGGCAACAGCTGTTCTTTTGCTTCTTTTGCTGGAATCACAGGCTCCTTTGATCGTGGACCAGCCTGAAGACGATTTGGACAACCGATTCATTACTGAGGGTGTCGTACCGAGGATGCGCGAGGAAAAGCAGCGCCGACAGTTTATCTTTTCGACGCACAACGCCAATATTCCCGTTTTGGGTGACGCAGAACTAATTGTCGGCTTGTCGGCATCTGGTGAAGCAGAATCTGGGCACGCGCGAATCTTACCAGAACACACTGGATCAATCGATGCTTTAAAAGTACGTGAGCTTGTTGAGGAAATTCTTGAAGGCGGCAAGGAAGCATTCGAACGTCGCCGCCGGAAATACGGATTCTGACATGCAACTCCAAATGGTTCACCGAAACATCGGATTTCGCGTCCAAGAGATGATCCCGGATATCTTTCTTTCCATGGAGACAGCATGTTGATTCACCGTTTGAAGGTCTCAGGTTTACTGTCCTTCGGCCCCGATGGAATTGATCTGGAATTGGAGGACCTCAATGTATTGATCGGTCCAAACGGTTCAGGAAAATCCAATCTTATCGAAGTGCTATCCCTTCTTCGGGCATCGCCCACCAACCTGCCGCAACCAGTCAAAGAGATGGGTGGGGTGCGAGAGTGGCTTTGGAAGGGAAAAGAATCCACGGGCGTCGCCACTATCGAAGCAACGGTACGCAATCCGCAGGGAAGAATGCCGGTGCGTCATGCACTAAAAATCACAGAGCATGGTGAGCGCTTTGAAGTTGTCGACGAAAGAATAGAGAATGAAAGTCCACGGCCAGGTCAACCAGATACCTACTTTTACTATAGGTTTCAAGACGGAAATCCGGTCCTGAATGATTTCAAACAGCAGCGGCTTCAGTTGCAGCGGGAAAACATCAAACCGGAAGAATCGATCCTTTCACAGGTGCGCGATCCTGAGCGATACCCGGTTTTATCGTGGCTACAAGAGCAGTATCAGAGAATTCGCATCTACCGAAACTGGGCCTTTGGGCCGATGGCCGAATGGCGACGAGAACAAAGCGCTCACAGCAGGGCGGATGTTTTGACTGAGGGCGGTGAGAACTTAGCGCTTGTGCTTTCGAAAATTCGCCCTCGAGTCAAATTGGACTTACTCGCGTCTCTACAGAAACTCTATGACGGTATCAACGACGTCCATTTGACAGTCGATGGCGGAAACGTTTTGCTCTTTTTAGAAGAAACCGATGGACGAGAGATTCCGGCGACAAGGCTTTCGGATGGCACACTTCGATATTTAAGCCTTCTTGCCATCCTGCTGCACCCCGACCCACCACCCCTTATTGCAATAGAAGAGCCCGAGCTAGGACTGCATCCTGACGTACTTCCACACATTGCTGAACTACTTGTCCGAGCCTCGCAGCGGACACAGCTTATTGTGACAACTCACTCGCGCATGCTGGTAGATGCCCTGACCGATCAGCCGTCCAGCGTGCTCGTGTGTTCCAAGGAGCGTGGTGAGTCGCAGATTTCGCGGCTCAGTCAACCAGAATTGAGAGACTGGCTCGAGAAATACACTCTCGGAGACCTCTGGAGCAAAGGTGAAATCGGGGGAAATCGCTGGTGACGGTTAAGATTTATGCAGAGGGTGGGGGTCCCGGTCAGTTGTATGACAGCTTGTTCCGCGCCGCGTGGAAGCAATTCTTTCAGGCTGCGGGCTTGGCGGGACGTCTGCCAAGAGTCATCCGGGGTGAAGGTCGATCGCAGACGTTTGACCTTTTTGTGACCGCAGTTCGGAATCCACGTCCGGCGGAGGTAGCCTTGCTCCTCGTGGATAGTGAGCAGGCAGTGGCGCAAGGCAATACGCCATGGCAGCATTTAAAGTCGCGCGATAATTGGGATAAACCTCCGCAGGCGGGTCCTGATGATGCATTTCTTATGGTCCAAGTAATGGAGACTTGGTTTTTGACGGATCGCCAAATGCTCCGGAATTACTTCGGAGCAGCGCTCCGGGAACAACACCTTCCAGAATGGCCAACACCTGAGGCCGTGGCGAAACAGACAGTCTTCGATGCCCTTCATCACGCGACCGCAGGCTGCTCAAAATCGTATTCGAAGGGGAAGGTCTCATTTGATCTACTATCGAGGGTCAGTCCCGGACTTGTTCAAGCAGCATGTCCGCACGCCCTGACGCTCCTAAATAGGCTTAGACAGATTTGAATATGCGCATCTAGAATTTCGCCACGCTGACCAACTGCAAACCACAACAAGTGGACCAAGCACCTCTCTCATCATCACATGACGACATTGCCGCGCCGACTAGAGCCGGCACTCCTAAATCACTATCGTTCATTTGCGATCTCCTTGGCTCGCGCCGCGTCCATTACAAACAAAGGCTCAAGACCTTTGAGGCCTTCTCTTCGCACTACTCCCCGTGCAAGCAACGCGCGTACATGAATCTCCGCGATCTGTTCCGCCAGATCATCTGGAATACGAACCCATAGAAACCTGTGTTTTATCCTTCGGATAAATTCGATTTTGTGCCACGGGTATTCGAGATAAAGGATCTCGTGGACAATCTGTCGTTTTGTGATCCGCGTGTTGGGTTCTTCCTTATCCGGTTCCCTAATGCATCCACGAACTATGCTCGTCAACCCGTCGTCTGTAAGCAGCCACTTCGTTTTTTCCTCGATCCGATGTTCCCTGATCCAAGTCCACACAAAGGCCGCACCTGCAACTAGAAATCCCACGAGTATTGCTAGCTTTGCGGATCGGCTCTCAGCAATCGGTGAAAACACCGGATTTGCCGGAAGCCGTTCTGAGAACCCTAGAATTGCACCACAAACTGCAGCAAATGACCCCGAGCCGATCAGGCTGCCCCGATAACGATGTGCCACCTCGCTCTTGATAATCCGTACAGATTCCGCATGGGCAGTTTGATCTGACCTCATTGCGTCGATTGCAGATTGAAGACCAACGATCCGATTCTCGATTGAGCGCATTCGAGGATCGATTCGCTGCAACCCTTGAGGCAGCTCATCCAGGTACGTGATCGCGTCTGAAAGGCGCTGGAACTTCTGCTCTGCTTCGGAACTGACCGGGATTCCGCCATTCCTGTCGGGATGAATTGCTGCACGGCGTCTTTGTAGTTCCGAACGCAGCTCTTCCAACTCTGTCAGCTCTGACGGAATTCCTAATTCCTCGCGAAGCGCATCTAACGAGCTAAACACGAATAGTCACTCCTCCGACCCTTTTCGACAATATTTCATCTTCTCATTTTCTTCGCCCATGGCGCCACTTAGTTTTTCCCCGCAAGCAGCGACTGATACCAAGGATTTCCGGAAACAGGAGTCTACCCATGCAGCGTTTCTACAATCAGCATGCTAGTTCGATCATCTCGCGCTACTTAGTAATTATTGCTGGTAACTACTCGGATAGGGGAATAGAATAGCACCCGTTAATCCTTTTGCCTGTCCGCTTTTCTGCAAAAGGCGACAACCAACGCAGTACTGAACCTAACCAAGTCGATTCTGTGCTGTCAGGGGAGACCATGGCACTGACCTTTGAACCCCTGCGTGAGGCAGAGGAGCTAAGAGAGCAGCTAGGTTCGGACAAACGACGACTCCTTGTCTTTTTTGGCGCTGGCACTTCTCAATCTGTGGGAATCGACAGCGTTTTGGCCCTCACAAAAAATATTTCCCCGGAGTTAACCTCTACACAAAAATCTCACTACGACAGAATTCTGGCTTTGCGGTCCGGCTCGCACATCGAGCATGTGCTTAATAACGTCCGGCTGTGCCGGGAGTTGATCGGTGCTAGCACGACGTCTTCGGCTGGGGGGTTCACTGGCATTGAAGCGGCAGAGATGGATAGGGCCATATGCAGAGGAATTTATAAAAGGGTTAAAATCGAACCCCCAAAGGGCTATTCTTTTCACGCAAATTTTGCAGCGTGGCTAAGTTCTATCCAGCGCGCAATGCCCGTCGAAATATTTTCTACCAACTACGATCTGTTGATTGAGCGCGGGCTTGAAATTGCCGGCGTCCCCTATTTCGATGGTTTTATCGGAACCGTGAAACCATATTTTTCCGACGCCGCATCTGAGCTGGACGACGAGGCCCACTCGCGCATCCCTAAGTCATGGGTGCGGTTATGGAAGCTACATGGTTCTATTGGATGGCGCAACGCCATCGAGGATTTCACCGGCGAGAAAAAAGTAGTCGCCTTGCCGCTTCTCGAACCTGGCTCAGCCGATGACCTGATGATATTTCCGTCCCACGAAAAATATGCTGATTCCCGCAAATTGCCCTTCGTTGCGTTCCACGATCGCTTACGACGTCTGACGGCTGCCGGTGAAAGTTTATTGCTGATTGCGGGATACTCGTTCGGCGACGAGCATATTAATGACATCCTGTTTGGTAACTTGCGGGCAAACAATCGTCTGGCAATAACCGTATTCATGTTTGACTCAATTGAGAGTTCGCAAACCCAAACAAACCTAATAAACCCCACCAAGGGAATCAGAAACTTAACGGTCTACGGACCGGACGGTGCATCCATCGGCGGCGTGCTCGGTAAATGGGCAAGTCCCCCTAAACCACCCACTAGTATGGATAAATGGCCATTTTGGGACGAAAGTAAGAAGCAATTCACGTTGGGGAACTTCACAAATGTTCCAACATTCCTGCAAGAATTTATTGGTGCTCGCACGATTCGCCCTGCCGACACTGGTGCGGCTCCTTCAAAATGAGAGATGAGGCCACATACCTCGGCGCCGTTAGAAGGGTTATCGGTGCAACTGTTTACGTGAGCTTGTCGCCGGAACTTCCTTCAACCAGCCCAATTGTCAATGGTCGCGTCTACCGAATTGGGCAAATCGGAAGCTTCGTTAGGATTCCCTTGGGATTTCTCAACGTTTATGGAATCGTGACCATGGTTGGGGCTGTTGCCGTGAAGGGAGACGAAGAGTTAGGACCAGTCTCCAACAAGGGGGAGTGCACTTTGGAAGTGAAGCTCCTCGGCGAAGCCTACCGAAGCTCGGCTTTTCAAAGAGGACTGAGCATTTACCCCACAGTTGACGACGAAGTCCACGTAGTTACGGAAGATGATCTCGCGAAGATTTATGCCCCTTCCGGGTCTTCACCAATTCGGATCGGCACTCATTCAGCGTCGGAAAGTCTGAGCGCCACACTTGACCTAGACAAACTTGTAACTCGACACTGCGCTATTCTCGGGTCAACGGGAAGTGGGAAGTCGAACACAGTCGCCGCCATTTTGAAGTCAATAACAAAAGGCAACTATCCAAAAGCCCAAGTGATCATTATCGATCCACACGGAGAGTACGGATCGGCTTTTGAGGGCATTAGTCGGGTTTTCAGTCTGCGGAGCGCGAACAACCCTTTTGTCCTCCCCTATTGGTGCTTGTCATTTGATGAGCTGGCTTGGTTTCTCGTTGATCGTCGTAGTGCTTCCGAAACACTCCAAGATGGAAATCTCCGAGACAAGATTTCTGAGTTGCGACAAGCCGCCTGTCCTAGCGTGAAAGTCCCGAATGGGCAGCCAGCAATAAGCGCGGACGAAGTTACGGCAGACTCTCCGTTGCCATTCGATGTTAGAAAATTATGGTACTTCTTCGACAGATTGGAACGTCTAACGTATAAAGAAATCGAGCGAAAAACCGAGGCGCTTATCTCTGAAGGCGATGCGAAGACTCTAAAATCTGCTAGATTCACACCCGCAGGGATGGGGAACACGCCTCCCTTCAAACCTCAGCCACTTCCTTCAATGGGTTCCTATACAAATAAAATCCTCCAACGACTTCGTGATCGAAGATATGACTTCCTTTTGCTGCCGCAGGAGTACGATGGCGTTAAGAAGGATATCCACGACTTAGTGCAAAGTTGGATTGGCCACGATAAGCCAATCACGGTTTTTGACCTGGCAGGGGTTCCTCCCGAAGTAATGGACCTAGTGGTTGGATTGTTGTCCAGGGTCCTCTTTGAGGTCATGTTCTGGGGACGAGAGTTGCGGGATATCGGCAAACAACGCCCGCTGTTGCTTGTTTTCGAGGAAGCACATCGCTATTTACCGAGTGGCGAAGGCTACTTTATTCAAGGATACGCCAGACGATCAGTGCAACGAATTCTCAAGGAGGGTCGAAAATACGGATTGGGTGCCGTGTTGGTTAGTCAGAGA
>Ga0210401_10002821_pt1 | contig 18925 bp, 11 predicted proteins | sample IncBWH32MmetaG_FD_150866 | JGI IMG/M metagenome (GOLD analysis project Ga0210401, IMG submission 150866) | Forest soil microbial communities from Barre Woods Harvard Forest LTER site, Petersham, Massachusetts, United States - Inc-BW-H-32-M | ecosystem: Environmental > Terrestrial > Soil >... | reverse complement strand
GTTTTGAAACCTTCCAGGAGCATTGGATGGACCGCACGGGCAGCGAGGGGGTGCCGACGTTTGGATCGGATCATGAATTGACAGCGGGGGACGCCCCATCCGGACAGGAGAAAATGTTCGAATTGTTTCGAAGCGGTGTGAAAGACTTGAACACGGTCTTGCCCTCGATACTTACGGCAGATACCTATGCGGAAATCAGAGAGATAGCAGCGCTGGAAACAGACAAATTCCACTTTAGCTCCGAATTGTGGGTGCGCATCCTGTACGAATTCGCGGCTTCCTATCATCGATCGGTCATCGCTCGCGACCACATATTGCAGGCGCTGGTTCCGCTTTATCGCGGGCAACTCTATTCCTTTCTGCTGGAGCATGGGAATTCTACCCCTGAGGAAATCGAAGCTGATTCGGAGGCCCTGTGCCTTGAATTCGAACACCAGAAACCGTATTTGATCGAGCGATGGAAGGCGAAAGCCGAGGTGAAACGATGAAAGATACGATCGTTCAGGGGTTGCAACAGGCCTACCTGAATCTCTTCCATATGATCGCCGAGTTCCTGCCACGCCTGGTCGTGATGCTGGTGATCATTCTCTCAGGGCTTCTGGTGGCATACGCGTTGAAGTATGTTGTGCGCGCGGTGTTACGGCTGACGAAGCTAGATCGTCTTTCTGAAGAGGCGGGAGCCTCGCGAGTCCTCCGAATGGCGGCACTTCCTTCCATGACGGAGGTTCTGAGCCGCTCTGTGTTCTGGATTACGCTACTTGGTTTCATTCTGGTTGGAATCAGCATCCTGAATATTGCCGGGCTTCAAGAACAAGTTTCGCGGCTATTGCGGCTGCTTCCGGAAATTTTTGTCGCGATGCTTATTTTGTTTCTGGGCCTGGTAGTTGCGAACTTTTTGTCGCGGGCCGCGTTGCTTGCAGCGGTTAACGCAGGATACGCGTCGCCAAAGATGCTGAGTTGGTCGATTCAATTCGGCATTTGGATTCTTGCCATTGCGATGGCGTTGGACGAGCTTGGGGTGGCGCGACAGACGGTGATCGCGGCCTTTTCGATCGTTTTTGGGGCGTTCATGCTGGGATTGGCGATCGCTTTTGGTCTCGGCGGGCAGGGTCTGGCGCGAGCATTTTTGGAAAGAGCGTTGGGCGAAAAGAAGGACGAGAAGTCGGACGAGTTACAGCCTCTGTGAAATGGATTTGAGGCGCTGTCTTGACAGGCTGCGGCGCCGGAAAGAGTAAGTCATGGCGGATGTCGGGGTTGGCAGGGAGTTTTATACGCAGCTGCGAAACTCGCTCGCCGCGCAACTGCCCGCGTTTCTAATGAAGCAAAGATGGTTTGGAGGCAAGGCGCGCAAAATTAACTCGGCCGAACTCACCGACGTTATTCCCATTCCCGTTCAATCCCAAGAAGCGCTTCAGCTGACAGTCACCGTGAGATATGCGGACAACACTGATGAATCGTATGCGGTGCCGGTTCTTCGCGTTGCTGATGCCACATCAGTTTCGGGAGGCGAACTCTCTTCTTTGAAAGTGCAGACCGATGCTGCTGCCACGCCTGTGGTACTGACGGACGCCTTGAAGAATGAAGAATTTCTTTATGCGCTTCTCGAAATGATTCAGGGGAAGGTGACCCTGCGCGGCGAGAGAGGAGAACTACGGGCGCTGCAAACGGCAGCTTTTTCACGCCTCTATCCATCATCTACCGAGAGGCTGAAACCTAGACCTGCAGGGGCGGAGCAGAGCAATACTTCCGTCATCTATGGAAACCATCTGATTATGAAGCTTTTCCGGAGGATTCAGGAAGGCATCAATCCCGATCTCGAGATTGGGAAATTCCTTACGGAGAAGACTTCCTTTGCCAGTGTGCCGCTGCTGGCTGGTTCGCTGGAGTACCACACCCGGGATGGAAAGCGCAGTGTGCAGGGCATTCTGCAGCAATTCGTGCCCAACGAGGGAGACGCGTGGAGCTACACGCTGGATTCTCTCTCCAAATTTTATGGCGAAGTAGAAAAGCACACGGACGATGCTGATGAGCGAGGCAGCAGTGCCTCCAGGCGCGAAAGGCTGCAAGTGCCGTCCTTCGCGCGCTCGACGGTGGATCCGTATCTGAAGGCGGCGGAACTACTCGGCCAGAGAACAGCCGAGATGCATTTGGCCCTGGCCTCCGAGCCGCGCGATCCCGCGTTCATTCCAGAGGCGTTTACGATGGAATTTCAGCGAGATCTGGAGCAATCCATCATCAGTCTGATGGCCCGAGTGTTTGGCTTGCTTCGAGACCAGGCCCTGACCCTTCCGGAGGAGCAGCAGAGCAAAGCTGTTGAATTGGCGAAACAAGAGCAAGCAATCGGGAGCCGATTCCGTGCGGCGCTGAGTCAGCCGATTCATGCGATGCGGACTCGAATCCACGGAGACTATCATCTTGGCCAGGTACTTCGCACAGCATCCGATTTTGTGATTATTGATTTTGAGGGCGAGCCGGCGCGGCCGATTGCGGAGCGCCGGGTCAAGCGGTCGCCGTTACAAGACGTCGCGGGAATGCTACGTTCGTTCCACTATGCGGCATTTGCGCCGCTGTTGGGTGAGAACAAGATGCAAGAGGAGGACACCCGGAAGATGAGTGCTTGGGCGGAGTCCTGGAACGCCTTGGTTGCAAAGCGATTTCTCGGGAAGTATTTTGCGACGGCAGCCCCAGGGTCTTTTTTGCCTCAAAGCGAGGATGACACGCGCACGCTGCTGGAACTTCATTTGCTCGAGAAAGCCATCTACGAACTCGGCTACGAACTCAACAACCGACCGACTTGGGTGGGAATTCCCCTTCAAGGGATTTCGAATCTTTTGTCGAAGTGACGCCGTATGTGAGTTCTATCGTTCAACGCTATTCACTGTTTTTGCACGAGTCGAAGAGGTGGTTCCGCTCAGCAAGGCTACCGGGAAATGTTTCAGTAACCTGCTTAAATGAAGGCGAGACTTTCCGGCTCCATCCGTTTTGAAGATTTCACCGGTGAACACGTTCTTGCACAACGTGGGAGCTGTTTTTGGCAAGCCGACTTCAGTGTTGCCCCAGAAAGGTTCTGAACTTTCGGAATTCATTGGATGGCGTGCTCGCGCGAGCCGTCGCGGCACAACGACGATAATCCAATCTTTCTTGTATCGCCGAGCGAACGCCGCCACATTGTCACGGAGCCTTCCACGACATTCCAGGGTCAGAAACGGGCCCTCTGAAAAGAGGGTTGAATTCTCCGCGCGAAAATGCAGCGCCTTACAAATCAGATAGAGTTTGAGGCGTCCATCGTGCCAGTTGTGCGCAAGATCGCTGAGCGTAGCAAAGGCGGCCTCGTCCGTTTGAGGCAAGTTTGTCAGCATGGCGTTGCGTCTGTCGAAATCGACAGGTTGGCGATTGTCGGGATCGACGAGGCGAAGGTCCCAGAGTTCGGAGCCTTGATAGAAATCTGGAATTCCTGGTGACGCGATCTTTAGAAGTGTCTGGGTGAGCCCGTTGATCATGCCGTAGTATGCGGTGCGCTTCTGAAAACCAGTGAAATCGCGAAGGAATTCATTGTTTCTGTGGGGTTTAATAATCGACGAAACAAACGCTTGGAGCGCGCGTTCGTGACGCAGGTTTGGTCGGGTCCAGCGTGTGTGGACCATGGCTTCGCGCGTCGCCTTTATCAAATAGGCCTGCATCCTTTCCGATAGGGAAGCGAGGTCACTCGCCTCCAGCGGCCACGCCCCCAGCAGCGTTTGGTACAGGAATATCTCTTCATTGCGATCGGGCACGGGCTGGCCGTCGATCGACTTTTTGTGGGTGGCGTTCAGTTTCGACCAGCGATCCAGATGCTTCCGCCACTCGTCGGGAATCTCAGAAAGAACCGCGATGCGTGCACGAACGTCTTCACCGCGCTTGGTGTCGTGCGTTGTTGTGGCGTTCAAGGCGTGGGGGAAATCGCCCTGTCGATCGAGGATGAACTTGGGAAAGTCGGCTGAAGCTGCGGTCGAAGGGCGGGGTTCCCCTCCCACCTCGTTCAGAGAAATCAGGGCATTGTAGACGTAGAGAAAAGTGTCCTCGAAGGCCTTCGCCATGATGGGGCCGGTGAATTGTTGCCAGCGCATGGTGAAGGCAAGCCTGGTTTCGCGTTGGCCGGAAAGAAGGTGAGGTTGATTCCGGAGTAGCAAGACGTCGCGTAGAAAGTCAAAGCTTCGAGAATGTATTTGGGAAGTTCCAGTCCGTGCGCTACTTAGAGCTTGCTCGATTCGCTGCTCGTCCTGGGCGGACACCTCGAGGTTCCGGATGTACGTCCGATAGACGGAGAGGTGGGCGGTGGTTTCAATCAGAGCTTGTTCCAATTCCGTACGGGGAATCTCCCGGGCGTACCGATCATCCCGGGCCAGCGCTCGAAATTGATGCCCGAGCGAGCGCATTTCGACTCCCAGAAGGGTAGACATAACCAGTTTTTTCTTCTGGTACAACATGTCGTCGTAGGCTACGTCTCGTCCGAGAAACCTCGAATAGATCTGTTCAATGGTTTTCGCGCCCTGCGGATCAATGAACAAACAATTAAGCGCGTTCGCGAATTCGTAACCGGTGGTTCCGGCGACCGGCCAGTTGGCTGGCAGCCGCTCATCTCGCGCGAGGATTTTTTCCACGAAGATGGGCACGGATAAGGACTCAATCGAGCGAGTGTCCGAGCCCACAGATTCGCTAAGCTGGCGCAGATAACCGAGGGGATCGCGGAGACCGTCGATGTGATCGATTCGCAATCCGGTCACCGAGTTTTGCTCGACTAGGCGGAGAACCGTAGTGTGGGTGGCTTCAAAGACGAGCGGGTCTTCCATGCGCATGCCCACCAGGTCGTTGATCGTGAAAAACCGGCGATAATTGATTTCTTCGTTGACGTTTTGCCAATATGCCAAGAGATAGTGCTGCTGCGCCAAGAGACTCTCAAACGACGTGAAGCTGGAAGGTTCTTTGGGGTTTCCCTCGAGGCCATCGAGATTCTGCCGGATAAATTCGTTGACGTTAACGTCGGCGGAAACCAACTGCCGGAATCTCTGGCGAAGAGACTCGAATTGAAGACGTTTCTCTCCGGCAGCTTCTCTGGCTTGGCCGGCCGCGTCGGAAAGTGCAGCAGCGGCGGCAACAATTCCCGAATACTCCTGGTACGCAGGTGAGTCTTCACCCAGTTGCGTCCGGAGTTCGTTGAGGCGACGCTTCAATATCAGATGATAGGTCGACGGTGCGAGGGGGAAAAGCGATTCGAAATATTGAACAAAGAATTTCCCTTCCATCAAGACCAGCTTGAGCTCTTGGTGTTCAAGAGCTTCGCCAAACGGACGGCCCAGAACGGGAAGAAGGACCTTGCCTTCGAGCATCCGTGACGGAGGATGCCAATCAATGTCGAAGTAAGATGCGTACGCGGATTCCGGCCCGTTTTCGAGCACGTCCATCCACCAGGAATTCTCGCTGCTGGCGGACATATGATTCGGCACAATGTCGAGAATCAATCCCAAGCCGCGTTCCCGCAGTTTGTCTTGGAAGACAGTGAAGTCCGCCTCCGTGCCCAGTTCGGGATTGAGTCGCGTCGGATCGATCGCGTCGTAGCCATGCGTACTTCCCCGCCTGGCGCTCAAAATGGGAGAGGCATATACGTGGGTGATCCCGAGGTCAGAAAGATAGTCGACGATTTTGGCGGCGTCTTGAAAGGTAAAATCTTTATTGAACTGCAATCGATAGGTTGAGGAGATGAGTGCTTTGGGCAGCGTCGGCATCAATCATTCCGTTAGAGGCGTCGAGCATTCCAGCAGGATAAAGGATCGTCCTTGCACGTTCACTTGGGTGGGACCGCTGACGAACAGGCTGGGTGGGAACGATCCTTGTCCTAACCACTCAGGATCCGCGGAATCTATTTGGCGCTCCCACGTGCCGGACGGGAGCTGCACAGCAAGTGTGGCCGGATTATCACCAAAATGGAATAGCGCCGCAAGAAGGTTTGAACCTGCCGATCGCAACGTCAATAGCGCCCGCTCATCTGGGTATTCGGTGACGGCAATCTGCCGAGCCTCAGCCAACCGCCGGTTGCGCCGAAAATGCAGCAACATTTTGTAGAAGCGCTGAAGCGTACTATGAGGTTCCTGGCTGGTGAGCGACTGGTCCAGTTTTGATGCGGCAAACGTAGACTCCGCCTGCGGATCGAGAACACTTCCACGCCATTGAAAGCGCGCAAACTCCGCTTCGCGTCCGCGCCGAACCGCCTCAGCAAGTTCGGGATCTCCGTGACTGGTGAAATAGAGGAACGGAGAGGTTTCGCCATACTCTTCCCCCATAAATAAAAGCGGAACGAAAGAAGTGAGTATGGTAATGCCCGCCGCGAGCTTCAGACTTTCGAAGCTAACCAGGCTGCTAAGGCGGTCGCCATTGGCACGATTGCCCACTTGATCGTGGTTCTGATTGCAGACCACGAATTTCGCGCTTTGGGAGCGCGGCGGAGTATTGCCGAATTTGCGTTGGCGATAGCGAGAGTATTGTCCCGAATAATACCAGCCATTCCGAACGGTTCTAACCAAGTGATGGATGTCCCCAAAATCCGCGTAGTAGCCGGAATTTTCCCGCGTCAACAGTGTATGCACCGAATGGTGGAAGTCGTCGCTCCACTGTGCGTCCATTCCAATTCCGCCTTGTTCGATGGGCGTGATCGTGCGTGCGTCATTCAAATCACTCTCGGCGATCAGGTGGATTTTCCGATTGAGCCGAGTGGATAGCGACCCGACGGCCGCGGACAGTTCGGCCAGAAAGGGAAATGCGCTGGCATCAAAAATGCCGTGGATCGCGTCCAGCCGTAGAGCGTCGATGTGGAAGTGTTCCAGCCAGTAGAGAGCGCTTTGGATGAAGAAATAACGAACTTCGTCGCTCTGGTGCCCGTCAAAATTTGGCGCCGCTCCCCAGGGAGTTCGGTAGTGGTCCGTAAAATAGGGGCCATATTCGGAAAGATAGTTGCCCTCGGGGCCAAGATGGTTGTAGACGACGTCCAACGCAACGGCTAGACCCCGCACGTGAGCCGCATCCACAAATCTCTGCAAGTCGCGTGGGGATCCATAAGTGTTCTGCGGCGCGAACAGAAAGACGCCGTCATAGCCCCAATTGCGTCCACCGGGGAATTGAGCGATAGGCATCAGCTCTATGGTCGTTACGCCAACATCCGCCAGTCGATCAAGATGGGGATTGAGGGCGGCAAACGTGCTTTGCGGCGTGAATGTGCCGACATGAAGTTCGTAGAAGACACTGTCCTCGAGAGAGGGAGCCGTCCAGTTGGCGTCGCTCCATGAAAAATCGCTAAAGTCGACGAGTTGGGACGCGCCATGCACGCCGTCCGGCTGAAAACGTGAGGCGGGGTCGGGCCGTTCGGAAGCGCCATCGAGACGGTAGAAGTACTTCGATCCTGCGCTCGCCTGCTCCACGGTGGCGTGATAGTAGCCAAGCTCATCGCGCGTCATGGGAATGCAGTGAGAGCTGTCCGACTGCAACTGAAGCTCGACTTTTTTGAGCTGCGGCGCCCACACGGCGAACCGCCAACATCCGCCGGGACCGCGAGTCGACCCCAGCGTCGATGGGCGAATAGGCTGGTAGTCGATCATCTGCGGACGGCTATTATATGCGATCAAGGCTCTGCGGGGGGCAGCCTTAGACTGCTGCGTTACTGAGCAGCGGCGTGGCGGTTTCCGGGAAGTGCTTCTTGATCATGAGGGTCAACCTTTGATCTTTGAAGGCCGCGCTAGCCGTGCTTGGATCGATTTGCGCGTTCAGTTCTTCCGCCAAAAACAGCTCCCGTTGGGTGATCCCTTGTTCCTGAGACTCCGAGTTTTGAACGGTCTGCGTCTCCTCCGCTCGCACGATGACGCGATTGGGCTCCAGGTAGACTTGAATATCCCCAGCCGACACATCAGGGAGATATGCGTTGATGGACAGCCAACTGCCGGATTCGCGGATCTCGAGTCCGTGCTGTAAGACTTCACCCTCGGCTTGTCGCCAGTGCGCGCGGTCGTTTCCGTGTTCGCACCCAGAAGACTCAAATAGACGGTATGCCCGCTCGGACACACAACGTCGCAAGGCCTGCTCAAAGTCTTGCCTTTCGGTTTCGCCGACAATTCGTGGCGGTTTTGCGCTGACGTCGTCGGTAAGAGCTGGTTTGGAAGTTGCCATGGGACACCTTAATCCAAAAGTTGGATGACCGCGGGTCTATCGGACCCTGGCCGGGAACGTTGCCGCTGGACCGCTCAGCGATCGGTCGGCAGGAATGAGCGTCCCTGAAGCTAGTTAAGAGGTGTATGTGGTTTTGAGCAATACAGTGGATCGTGTAGAGAGCTGGGATAGGACAGCGAAGTTCTTCACGCCGCAGTGTTGAATTTCGGAGCCGCGCCCCAGTTTTGTTGTCCAGCTTTGGCGCTTTCCGCCGCGCCGGCGCTCTCAAGCGCTTCGTCCTCTGCCGCGGCGGAGGCTTCGAACTGCGAGGTCCGGGGCGCTTTCTCGTGGAGCAGCCGTTCGGTGGCTGCCACCATGGGTTCCGCGTGGAATCTGCGCTGTGACGATCCGTCGCACAGGATGTTGGCGACTGCCATCAAACTCATACCCTGATGGTGCGCCAGCCAGCAGCGCTCAATTTCAAATTTCTTTCCTTCGGTGAGCCGAGAAGGGGTGAAATCCGCCGATTCGTAAAACCCGTACGAGCCCAGCCAGCCGAGATCCTTCATGCGGCGAATATTTTCCACGGCGCTCTTGGAATCCACAAGCAAGCTGAGGAACGTTGAATAGGGAGACACGACGAGGTCGCGCGATAGATCGCGGCTGATCGCCAGTCCAGGGACGCCGAACGCCTCGTAATGATAGTGACCCGCGCTATTAATCTTGGAGCAGGAGGCTTCGGAAATCCCCCACGGAATCAACTTAACCTCCGCGTATTTCATCTGACTGCGCACCGCTCCCTGAGCGGTGCGGTCCAAAATCGTGTTCGGGTATATTTTCATCCAGAGCAGCGGCATCAGATACTCGAACATGGTTCCGGTCCATGACAGCAAGACATGTTCGTTCTCGTAATTCGTGAAGCGCCTTTCCAACGCCATCCAGCTCTCTTGTGGAATTTCGCCTTTGGCGATGGCAGCGAAGACGCCAGCCCGAACTTCCGAGGCCAACAGGTCGTAGTGGCTCGGAGTAAATTTACCTTCTTCCACGTTGTAGCCGGTGAACAGAAGCTTTTTCTTTGAATCCAGGAAGAACTTGAAATCCATGCTCTTTGCCAGCGTGTCCGCCCGCTCCGCCAAGCGTTCCAGGCGCGTGGTAATGCTCTTGGCGATGCTACTGGTCCTGGCGACCGCCGATCGCAACAATTGCAACGCGGAGCGCGAGTCGATATTGGAGCCGCCCTCTTCAAGCACCCGCCAGATTTTCTGATCGAGTGCGTAGCAAATCTTCGGTAACGCTTCGAGCGTCAATTTCTCCGGCTGAACGATTTCCAGTATGGATGGGTCTGCGCAGCACTTCGCGAACTGGGGTTGCAACCATGGAGCGAAGTCATACACCAGGCTTTCGAGGTGAGAGATGCGCAGGCGCAACTCGTACACCCACCATCGTGCTTCGCTCTCGATAGCGTCCGATGACAGCTTTTTCGCCAGTGCCACGATCACGCGCTCGCAGCCCGTCAGGCCTTCCAGCCACGTGGCTGGTGATTTACCCAGAGAGCCAATCCGCTGTTTCATTTCCCGCACGCCTGCCAGAAGGGAATCCTCCTGGCCTTCGGCTCTAAACAATTCCTCGATCGTGTCGAGATGATCTCGAACGCCCTGCAAAACCTCCTGCCGGAAGATCGGCTCGCCGATGGCGCCCAGGCAGCCCTGCTTCACGGTCCACAACGCGCAGACTAAATTGCCATTGTCCACCGCCGAAACAAATCGCGGCTTGCAGGCTTCCAGAGTCACATTGTCGTACCAGTTGTACATTTGCCCGTCGTGCTTGGGCATGCGATCCACAGAATCCAGCGTTCTTTCGGTATCCGTAACGAACTCTGGCATCGTGAGAAAACCAAGGTCAACGGCGGCCAAGCGCGCGTTGAGAAGCAATCCAAGATTCGTCGTCGAAATTCGGTGAACGACCAGCGAATCAGGTTTTTGAATCGTATCGGGAATCAGCCAGTTCTCTTCCGCGGTGCTGAATTCCCGGAACAACCGCCAGGTGCGCAATGCGGACAGGCGGAGCAATGCCTTGTTCGCGGCGTCAATCTTCGTGTCTTCTGTCCGTGCCGGCAGGTCAAACCACTGCTCGACTGGCTTGGACAGCCCCCACAGAACCAACAGAGGCAATGCGGCCATGAACGCTTCCTTGCGTTCGATGGCAATAAACAAGCCAATGAGAAAACTCAGCCAGGGCACAACTTGCAAGTAAGTTTCGACCGGACTTTTCTTGCCGTAGCTGCTTTCCGCCTCGGCAGCGGTCTCCCATTCGAGGAGTCTTTCGTGCGTTACGGTCATGCGTACAACTGACCGCACGATCGCGTCGAGAGTGATTAGGCTCTGATGGCAGAGAGAAGCGACGCGCAAGAAGAGGTTCACCTGGGAGATTCCGAAATCCGCCGCCCAGTTCTTCCAGAAAACGGTTGTAAAGAGCGCTCGGCCTGCGCGCAAGATGGTCATCGCGAACTGCCAGTAGGTCGGCAACGCAATCACCGCGAGCGTCGCCAGCGTCCAATACAGTGCCTTCCCAGGGAAGAGCAGCCAACCGCTAAGGAACATAACAAACGTTGCAATTTCCGTCAGACTGCGGCGCAGGTTGTCCAATATCTTCCAGCGCGAAATCGCGGACAGCGGATTAGGCACCCTCTTACCGAAGAAATCCGGCACGCTTGGCAACAGCCAGAAAATGATTTGCCAATCGCCGCGCACCCAGCGGTGCTTGCGCCGACTAAAAGCGCTCATGTGCGACGGGTAGTCGTCCACAACTTCGATGTCCGATACCAGGCCCGCGCGCGCGTAGGAACCCTCGATCATGTCGTGGCTCAGAACGACGTTGCAGGGGAACCTGTGCTCCAGCACCTGCTGGAAGGTCTCGACCTCGTAAATTCCTTTGCCGGTGAAGCTGCCTTCGCTGAACAGGTCTTGGTATACGTCAGATGCCGCACGCGCGTAGATATCGAAGCCCGCGTCCGCTGAGAAAATCGCCGCTAGTCGCGACCGGTTGGCCGACTGGATGCTGATGTCCACGCGAGGCTGAAGAATTCCGTAACCGTCAACCACCGTATTCGACGTCGGGTCGACCACCGCGCGATTTAATGGGTGCGCGATGGCTCCGGCCAACCGATGCGCCGCGTCCCTCGGCAATTGCGTGTCGGAATCCAGCGTAACCACATATTTGACCAACGGCAGTACCGCGAGATTCCCAGCCTTGACCGGGAAATTGTCGCTCGTGCCCAGAAGTAATTTGTTGAAGTCCAACAATTTCCCGCGCTTCCGTTCCCATGCCATCCAGATACCTTCCGACGGGTTGTACGCGCGATGCCGATGGAACAGGAAAAATGATCCCTTCCCTTCGGCCATATATTTTGCGTTCATCGCCTCGATCAGCTGCGCACATTGGCCGGCCAATTTATCTTTGTCGTCGAACTGCTGCGCCGCGTCCGGTGGGTCCGTTAAGAGTGCGAAGTGGATGTTGGCATCCCGATTGGCTAAAAACCGGATCTCCAGGTCCCGTACCGCGCGGATCATCTGCTCTTCGCTTGTCAGCAGCGTCGGAACAACAACCATCGTCGTGAATTCAACCGGTACACCCTTGGCAAAATCAAGCTTGGGCAGTGCTTTCGGCTCAAACAACATGGTGGCCAGTTGGTTCACCAATGCAATCGCGCACTCTGCCGCCGGCAAAAGGAACAGGGCCACGACCAGCCAACCGGGTTTGCTCTTGCCACCCAGAACCACAGCCGCCATCAACGCTAACGTCACCAGTTCGATCGCCAAAATGTACGAGAAATCGGGCCACCGCTTGACCAGCCGCTGGTTCCGCTCTGCGAACGTCGGACGGTATTCGATGGCTTGCTCCAGCTCTTTCCGGCCGTCGCCCACCAGGTAATAGCCGACGTGGGATTGACGGTCTCGCACGCGCACATTCGGAGAAGCATGGATCGGGCGCGCCAATTCCACGGTCTTGCGCGCCACTTCCTGCTCGCTCGCTTCTGATCGCTTCGCCAACTGAGCGATGGTCTTGCGGTAATTGTCGCGGCTCTCAAAATCCATTTGAGCGTAGGCGTCGCAAGGATCTCGGCGCAGTATTTGTTCGACTGCATTCACCTGCTCGAACAGTTCGTTCCAGTCAGCGCCATCGATGCGCCGCATGCTGGAGATCAGAGTAACGAGGCTCGGTGCGCCAAAATATTCCTTTGCGGCTTTCTCCGGTGCGGCGGCTGTCGTATTACTGGAGGGCAACGGAGCGGCGGTGTCCAGCCGTTCCACTAAAGCGGCCACCGACTCAAGCAGCGCCAACTTGGCGAAGGGTTGCAGTTGCCATAGTTCGCGCATCTCGAACGCGACGGTTTCCTGAATCGCCGTGAAATACTGCTCAAACGTTTTTTCGTCGAATTCGTACCCCACGGCCTCCAGGTAACTTGCCACCGCTGCATATGCCCGCGGCAGGACGGCCCCCTCGTCGGCGTGAACCTGAGGCAGATCCCCGGCCTTGCGCACAGCCAGCTTGGTTTGCTGCAACGCCTGACGAAGCACGTTGGAGCTTCCGAACAGGATTTCCGTGTCGCCCGCCAGCTTACTTCCCGCCGAGATGATATTTCGCAATACCTGGGTTTTCGCTTCAATCGATTCTTTCGTCGATTCCCACTTGGTCTCGAACGCTGGGATACGCTTGCTCTCGCCGCGAATTTTCCAAGACTGGGCTTCGAGAATTGCGCCGAGCCAAATCTGGCCGTAGTGGACGCTTCCACTCCGCTGCGACGCCGACCCACAATAGTCTTTCTTCCACCCGGCGTTTCTCACCGCGCCGTTAGTGGGCAACGGTTGATTTGCGTCAAAGGCAGGTTGCTGTTGCGTAGCCATCAGGTCGTCCTCGTTATCGGTAACTTGCCGCCTGCAGTTCAAACATCTCCGCGTAACGTCCCTTGTTCATCAGGAGCTGTTTGTGAGGTCCTTGTTCGGCAATTCGTCCGTTTTCCAGAACCAAAATCCGATCCGCCATTTTCACCGTTGAAAAGCGGTGCGAAATCAGTAGAGCCATCTTGCCCTTGGTGAGTTCCGCGAAGCGTTCGAACACTTCGTGCTCCGACCGCGCATCCAGTGCCGCTGTCGGCTCGTCCAGAATCAGCACCTGGGCATCGCGCAGGTAGGCCCGGGCGAGTGCGATCTTCTGCCACTCCCCGCCCGACAGGTCGACGCCACCCTCAAATCGCCGTCCCAGAATTTGTTCATAGCCTTTAGGAAGCTTGCGGATGACCTGCTCGGCCAAGCTCTTTTGAGCCGCCGACCGTACCCGAAACACATTGTCCTGATCTTCGATCCGCCCGATGCCGATGTTCTCCGCCGCGGTCATGTCGTAGCGCATGAAATCCTGGAAGATGACTCCGATTTCCTTCCACAAATCTTCCAGTTGGTATTCGCGCAGATCCACGCCGTCCAGCAGAATTCGCCCACCGGTCGGATCGTACAAACGAGTGAGCAGCTTGACGATGGTTGTCTTGCCCTGGCCATTCTCGCCAACCAACGCGATCCGCTCGTCGGGTTCCAGCTTGAAGCTGGCATTGCTCAACACGAGCCGGGTCTGCCCGGGATAAGCAAAAGAGACATCCTGAAACTCAAATCCGGTTCGAATCGGCCGCGGAGCTGGCAGGGCGTTTGGTTTGGAAAACACGCGCGGTTGCAGACCGAAAAAGTCCAGCAGGTCGGTGATAAACATCGCTTGATCCGCGATGGTCGAGAAAGTCGTAAATACCGCCTGGATATTCGAACTGGCCAGCGCGATCGCACCAGCCATGAAGGTAAACGTGCCGATGTCCAGCTTTCCGGTGACGGTCTTGTAGATCACGAAGGCGTAGCTTCCGTAGTATCCGAGCGCCCCAAGTAACGTGAAGGCCGCACCAACCCACAGCCGTCGCTTTGCCAACCCAACGTTTTGCGCATGCAGTGCGTTCGAGAGCTTGGTGTAGCGTCCCACCAAAAACGGCGCCAAACCAAAAAGTTTCAGCTCCTTGGCGCTTTCTTTGCTCCCCCCGATGATTCGGAGGTAGTCCATCTCGCGTTTTGCAGGCGTTTGCTTGAAGTTCAGCGAATAGCCCATGAACGCGAAATGTGTCTCTCCCATGAACGCCGGAATCACACAGGCCACCAGCACAGCCAAAATCCACGGCGACAAGAAAATAATGCCGCCCGCGAGGCTCATCGTTGTCACGATCTGCTGGATCAACATGCCGGTCGATTGAATCATCACGATGCGGTCTGTGCCCTGCACACGCGCCCGCTCCATCTTGTCGTAGAAAAGCGGATCTTCGAACGACGTCAGATCCAGTCGCGAAGCATGCTCCATGATTTTGGTGCTGATATGCTTGCTGTAGCGGTCCGCCAGTACAATCTCAAAGAAATTCACCAAGCGGATCAGAATCCCCGCCAAAACGCCGGCCAGAGTGAACTCCAACGCCACCAGCCACCAAAAATTGTGCGGTAAGGTGCCTCCGTGGGCCCGGAATTCAACGATGTCGTTTACGATGACGCGCGTGACCGCCAAAGCAGCCAGTGGAATTAGGGCGACAATCACTCGGCAGGCTAGCCCGGCAGCGATGACCCCGGGTGCTGCTTCCCAGACCATGCGAAGAACAGGCGGGATATTCTTGAGGGCGGCGACGCGTTCACGCCATTTTGGCGAAGCGACTTCGTGATGATTCGAGGCGGCCAGGCTCTGCGGCGGTACTGGACCACTTAGGCCGTCTGTTACCTGCGTTTCCATGACGTATTCCCAATCACGCACGCCAATGGCCAACAAGAACGTGATCCTAAGTGTCCAATTGTTAAAGGATTACGGCCTGGCCTTTAGGGCAGGTTTATGTTTTTTTTTCGCCCCGGCAGCAACTTTTGCATACTCCGAAATGAACGCATCGCGAACAGTAGTAAGGACTTTGTCAGATTGGGTCGACCGGCCTATTTATCAACCGTCCACCTAGTACTGACTCGGGACTTTGCTGTACGCCAGCGCGCATATTCGTCTCAGAAAAAGTCCATTTCGCCAACCATGGCATCCAAGCCAAATGAGGGTTGTAGGTTGCTTTTCCAGCTCGAGACGCGTGTGCCTGTGCAGGTCGGCGTGTTCGCTGGTATTTGTAACGGCGCTTTGCTTCCCACCACAGCTCTCTGCGTACGAACTCCCCCTGACTCCAGTCGGCGTTCATGACGCTTGGGTACTCGGGCAACGGAATGATCAGGCGACTGCCGAATTTCTTGCGCCCTATTCCAAGCAAATCACGAGTAGCCCGGAAAACAGCACTCATATCGCTGAAATCGAGGTACTTACGCCATTTGCGCTTGTCGTCGATCAATCCAGACAGAAATTGAGCGGTTACACAGAAACCCAAGCCGCGCAGGATTATCGCCAACGCGGCGACACGGTTGTAGTACGGATTCGACTGATGTTACCGGGAGCGTTTCCGCAATCCGAACGAAACGCGCAAGCGCCGCCTGCGTCTCCCGCAGAGAAAGCCACGCTTCGCGCGGAAAATTTCTGGCAGAGCTTCCGGTTCGCCGTCAGACAGGGCCAAAAAATGCTGGCGTCGCGATCCATCCGCAATACCCCCGTCTACTCGGCGGCTACGAATTCCGCACCGTCCACTCTGGACGGTCAAACGGTTTGGCTGGAGTATGACGCCAAGAACGTCACGTCGGATGAGATCTTGGTCGAAGTTACCACTCCGGACGCCAAAACGGTCACGACGAACTTCGATCTGAAGAAGCTTCGCTGAGAACGAGCCCTGGAAGCACACCGCCCTCTTCCACTCGCTCCTCACAACGGCAGCCGTAACCGCGCTTCGCAACCTCTCACGTCTCGCCGGTTCTCCAACGTCAGCGTTCCGCCATGCGCTTCCGCAATCTGCCGGCTCAACACCAAGCCTATCCCCGTTCCTCCCTGTTTCGTCGTGAAGAACGGCACAAACAAGTTCGCCGTATTCGAAATTCCCGGCCCCTCGTCCGCCACCCACACGTTTAGGTAAGAATCCTGCCGCGACCACCCGATGCTCGCGCCTCCTCCACTTTCTTGCGCCGCGTCCGCCGCGTTGTGGACCAGATTGATGAGCAATTGCTCTAATTGATCGGCGTCGCCGGATATGACCACATCTGGTCCTTCGTCCAGCTTCAGCTTCACACGCGTCTCCAGTTTCACCACGCGCGAAATCCACAGGCGAACATCCACAGGCGCCAATTTGGGCGATGGCAGTCGCGCGAGCCGCGAATACGCCGCCATGAATCGCCCCAGTGCCTCTGTACGCGACCGAATGATCCCGAACCCTTGCCGCATATCATCCAGGAGACCAGCGGTGGGACCGATTTGCGACTCGGGCGCGCTGGTGAGCGACTGCAGACCGCTCTCGAGGCTCTGCGCCACCGACTGAATCGGCGCCAGCGAATTGTTGAGCTCGTGGCCCATCACGCGAATTAGCCGCTGCCACGCTTGCCGCTCTTCGTCCCGTAGAGCCCGGCTCAGATCGCTCAGCACCAACAGGTGATGCGGCAAACCTGCCTGTCGAAACGATCCGCGCCGCATTCCCCACCTCCCGGATCCTCCCGGAAAACTCAGCTCCATAGTCCGAGCCACGTCGCCTTCCAGGCACGCGCCGAGGCCCAATTCCGCCGCGGTAAATCCCAGCAGCCGCTCCAGCGGCCGTGCCAGCAATCGTTCCCCCGCGCGATTGACCAGTCGGAGTTTCGCTTCGTTGTCAAAGGTGAAGATCGCCACATCAATCTCTTCCATCACCGCGCGCAGCAGCGCGGTGGCCTCCAGCGCCCCCAAGCGTTGCTCGCGAAGCGTCTCGCCGAGCGCGTTGACTTCAATCATCACCTCGCCCATGGCATCGTCCCGATGCGCATCTCTCCCGCGAACGGAAAAATCCTCCTCGCGCAAAGCCGCCAGCAGGTTTGAAAGAGTTTGCAGGGAAAAGACAACACGGTGCCGGATAGAGAGTGCGAAACCCAGCCACAGACTGACGATCAGCAGCCCCAGCGTCCACGCAGTTCTGGAAGTGTAGTCGCCACTCCACAGCAGAATGAGCGCAATCGCCGAACCAGGCAGACCCGCCGCCAGCGCCAAAAGCTGAATGCGGCGTTCGTAGGTGATTCGCGTCATTCCAAGCCGTGTTTTTGTAGCCGCCGGTACATGGCGCTCCGGCTCAATCCGAGTGCTTTAGCCGCCTGGCTGACGTTTCCGTCGTAGCGCGCTAGCGTCCTCTGAATCAGGTGGTGCTCCACCTCGTCCAGGCTCATCTCTTCCAGCCGCGCTGTGCTACCCGGAGCCGCCGCCCTCAACCCAAGATCCGCGGCGCGCACCTGCGGTCCCGTCGCCAGCAGCACGCCGCGCTCTATCGAGTGATCCAGCTCTCGAACGTTCCCGGGCCACGGATGTTCGTGAAGCACCTGCGTAGCCACCGAATCAAATCCCGAAATCGTCTTCCGATATCTCTGTGAGTAGTTGCGAAGAAAATGCTGCGCCAGCAGTTCGATATCCTCGCGTCTCTCTCTCAGCGGAGGCAAATGAATCTCGATGGTATTCAGCCGGAAAAGCAAATCCTGCCGGAACCTGCCTGCCGTGGCTTCCACATTGACATCCACGTTCGTAGCCGCGATCACGCGTACGTCCACGCGCCGCGTGCTCGAAGATCCCACCCTTTCTAGTTCTCCGGTCTCCAGCACACGCAACAGCTTTGCTTGCAACTTCAGCGGAACGTTTGCAATTTCATCCAGAAACAACGTCCCATTGTCCGCCAACTCAAATCGCCCCACGCGGTCCACTCGCGCATCGGTAAAAGCTCCCTTCACATGCCCGAACAACTCGCTCTCGAAGACTCCTTCCGACAACCCGCCCGCGTTGACCGTAACCATCGGCGTGCTCGACCGAGGCGATAGCGCGTGTAAAGTCTGCGCCACCACTTCTTTGCCAGTTCCGTGCTCGCCGGTGATCAGTACATTCGCGTCCGACGGCCCGATTCGCCCGATCAAGTCCAACACCGGTTGCATTGCCGCCGACTCCGCGATCATCGTCGGTCGCGACTCCGCCCGCAGCAAACGATTCTCCGCCTCCAACCGCGAAGCCTGACGCAGCGCCTGCCGCAAATCGATCTGCGTCCGCAGCACCGTAAGCAACCGGTGATTGTCCCAAGGCTTAGGGATAAAGTCGCGAGCCCCGCGCCGCATCGCTTCCACAGCCACTTCCACGCTGCTCCAAGCGGTCATCACGATTACTGGCAGCGTCCCATCCACCATCTGAATCCGCGGCAGCAAATCCAACCCTTCTTGTCCAGACGTCGTGTCCCGCGCGTAATTCAAGTCCATCAACACCGCATCGAACTCGCGCGCCTCAACAGCGGCAAGTGCCTCGCTTGGCGACGAGGCCCCTTGGGTTTCGTAACCTTCGCGCTTCAGCAAAAGACGCAGGGCGTCTCGAATGTCAGCTTGGTCGTCAGCGATCAATACGCGATGCGGGTGAATATTGGGAGTTTTCATTCGGGCAGTTGCCAGCAGTCCATCTTAAATGGTTTTCGGTCGCGCGGCACGGTCGCCGACACTCGGAGCTGTACGCCGGTTCGGAAACGTCAAGCTCTTTGCCGTTGGTGCGGGGGCTTGCCCTCCCGGCGCTAACACCAGTGCACTATTTGCGACCGGGCTTACCTTCCATCGGCGTTTCCCGCAACCGCTTCTGC
>Ga0210401_10002820_pt1 | contig 18942 bp, 20 predicted proteins | sample IncBWH32MmetaG_FD_150866 | JGI IMG/M metagenome (GOLD analysis project Ga0210401, IMG submission 150866) | Forest soil microbial communities from Barre Woods Harvard Forest LTER site, Petersham, Massachusetts, United States - Inc-BW-H-32-M | ecosystem: Environmental > Terrestrial > Soil >... | reverse complement strand
CGCTGACCTACGTTTTGATGGGGATTGTGTTCGTGGCCGCGCAGGGTGCGTTGGGCTGGCTGGTTTGGAAGTATCGCGCCGAAGCCTCTAATGGCCCGGTTGAATATTCCCATGGCAACACCAAGCTCGAACTGATCTGGACTACGCTCACTGCAATTCTCTTCATCGGGTTAAACCTGATGGGCAGCCATGTCTGGGCCAGTGAACGCTTTGAGCCCGCGGGACCGGGATCGGTTCCAGTGGAGGTGACGGGCATGCAATTTGCCTGGTACTTCCGCTATCCGGGCGCCGACGGAAAGTTCGGGCGCACTGAGCCCAAACTGATGGATCCCTCGGCGGGCAACGAAGCTGCGCTCGGCGTGGATACCACTGACCCAGCTTCTAAAGATGACGTGGTCACTGGAACGATGTATCTTCCGGTGAACCGCCAGGTTGATCTCACTCTGCGAGCGGTCGACGTAATCCACAGCTTCTTTGTTCCTTCGTTCCGCTTTAAGCAGGATGCGGTGCCGGGACTTGCCATCCATATGCACTTCACCCCGACGGAGATGGGAGATTATGAGATTGCCTGCGCAGAACTGTGCGGGCTGGGTCATTACAAAATGCACGGAATGGTGCACGTGGTGAGCCAGGAAGATTTTGACAGATGGCTGGCCGCACGGGAGGCGGAGAAACAATAATGGTTGCCCAGGATGCTCACGCGCACGCAGGCCCTCAAGGGTTCATCCGGAAGTACGTTTTCAGTCTGGATCATAAGGTCATCGGCATTCAGTACTACTTTCTGGCGCTGGCAGCAGTGTTTGTGGGAATGTTTTTATCGCTGCTGATGCGCATCCACATGATCTGGCCGACGGCGATTTTGCCGATTGTGGGAGAAATCAAGCCGGAAACTTATCTGCAACTGCTGACCATGCACGGCACCATTATGGTCTTCTTTGTGCTGACCACGGCGCCGCAGAGCGGGTTTGGTAATTACTTTTTGCCTATCCAGATCGGCGCTCCCGACATGGCCTTCCCTGTCTTGAACATGCTTTCGTTCTGGACGACTTTCGTGGCCTTCATCGTCATGTTGGCTGCGTTTTTCGCGGTTGGAGGAGCGCCTTTGCACGGTTGGACCGGCTACGCGCCGCTGAGCGCGCTGACCAATTCTGGGCCGGGTGAACAACTGGGCGCGGATTTGTGGATCACAAGCATTGCGATCTTCTGTATAGCATCGTTGATGGGGGCACTGAACTTCATCACTACGGTGCTTGATTTGCGTGCTAAAGGCATGACTATGATGCGCATGCCGCTCACCTGCTGGGCTTGGCTGATTACAGCGATTCTGGGATTGCTGGCGTTCGGAGTATTGCTTTCGGCAGGCATTCTTCTGCTGCTCGACCGCAACCTCGGGACCAGCTTTTACGTTCCGCTTGTGGTCGTCAACGGCCAGGTCATGGGACACAAAGGCGGATCTCCGCTGCTGTGGCAGCATCTGTTCTGGTTCTTCGGGCATCCGGAGGTTTATATCGCGATCCTGCCCGGCATGGGGGTCGCTTCGCAATTACTCTCGACGTTCGCCCGTAAACCTATCTTCGGGTATAAGGCGATGGTGTACGCCATCATGGCCATTGGCATCCTGGGCTTTGTCGTCTGGGGACACCACATGTTCATGAGCGGCATGAGTCCGTACTCGGCGTTCGCGTTCTCGATCATGACCATGGCGATTGGCGTACCCTCAGCAATCAAGACCTTCAACTGGCTGGGCACGCTATACAAGGCAAAGATCCGTTTCCAGGCTCCGATGCTCTATGCCATCGGCTTCGTCTCTCTGTTCGTCTCAGGTGGATTGAGCGGGCCGTTCCTGGCCCAGCCGGTGCTGGATATTCCCCTGCACGATACGGCATTTGTGGTGGGCCACTTTCATCTGATCATGGGCGTGGCCGCGATCTTCGGCATGTTCGCGGGCACCTATTACTGGTTCCCGAAAATGTTTGGACGCATGATGAACGAAAGTCTCGGCCGAATTCATTTCGTGATTACGCTGATCGGGACCTATTGCATTTTCATGCCCATGCATTACCTCGGCATGGCGGGACAGCCGCGACGTTATTCGCAATTTACCGAGCTGGCCTACCTGCAACATCTTATGCCGCTGAATCGCTTCATCACCTACGCTGCCATCATCACTATCGCGGCGCAGTTGATTTTCGTGATCAATCTGTTCTGGAGCATGTTCAAGGGTCCCAAGGCGAGTGACAACCCTTGGGAAGCGACGACTCTGGAGTGGACGACGGCGACACCACCTCCGCACGACAATTTTGGCGGACATACGCCGGTGGTCTATCACGGACCGTATGAATACAGCGTGCCGGGAGCTCCGAAAGATTACGTGATGCAAACGGATCCAGCGGGAGTGACGACCCATTAGTTATGGCAACCTTCAGTCCCACAATTCGAGTTCCGCAGACCGGTCAAGACGGAGGGGGAACGAATCCTCCGGTTCGCGGCGGCGGCGGAGACGGCGGGCGCGGGGATGGCTATCCGGATTACGGTCAGCGCCTGCGGCGGGTTCGACTGGGGCTGGCCATCGGGCTGACTTCAGTCACCATGATTTTTGTTTCACTGACCAGTGCCTACATCGTGCGCCGAGGCTTACCGACCTACGACGATCGCACCGGCACCTATACCCAGGATTGGATTCCGGTACAGCTTCCCTTGGCGCTGTTGCTGATCAATACGGTATTACTGGCGGCGAGCAGTGTGACCGCTGAGTTGGCGCGGCGGCAGATCACGCGGCAGGCTGCGTTGGCTCCGGTGACGTCGATTCCCGGCGTATCGCTCGGCCGGGAAAGTGGTGTTCCCTGGCTGGCGGTAACAGTCGTGCTGGGCATGGGGTTTCTGACCGGCCAATGGCTGGCCTGGCGCGAGTTGGCCGACCGGGGATTTTATCTGGCAACCAGCGCCAGCAGTTCGTTTGTGTACTTGCTCACCGCCACTCACGGCATGCACTTACTCGGCGGTGTGCTGGTTCTGTTGTATGCGGCAACCGTTTCCCTGCTGAATCGGCCGGTTGAGGGGCGGCGGATTGTGGTAGACGTGACCGCCTGGTACTGGCACTTCATGTTCGTGCTGTGGATTGGAATTTTTGCGTTGATGTGGTTTGTGCGCTAGGTCGAAGGCCGCGAGCGAGTTCGCACGCGTTACACATTCTGGAGGAGACTGAACAATGTCCGACATGGCGGTGTCGCATGAGATGGCGGGAGTTTATGAGCCGTCTCTGTTTGGCACCTATTCGAAAAAGATCGGGATGTGGCTGTTCCTGCTCTCCGACACCTTGACCTTTGGAGCGCTGCTGTTTGCCTACAGCTACGGGCGAATCTCGAATCCCGATTGGCCTACGCCATTTCATAAAGAGAGCATCATCAACGCCACCATTATGACGGGCTGCCTGCTGTCCAGTTCCCTGACCATGGTGCTCGGGGTACTCGCGGCCCGGCGCGGCGACCGTGCCTGGACGCGGAACTGGATCCTCTTCACCATGCTTTTCGGCACCGCGTTTATCGTGCTGCACGGCATGGAGTGGACCAAGCTGATCGCCGAGGGCATGACGCCTGCCAAGAATCCGTGGTCCTCGACGGTTCAGCAATTTGGCGGAACGTTTTTTACCCTTACCGGCATGCACATGATGCACGTCACCATCGGCGTGATTTACCTCGGCGTGGTGGCACTACGGAAGAAGATGTTGCCTATTCTGCTGATTTGCTGGCTGACTGTGTGGCTGGGGACTCCGGCGGACAGCGTGTTTCACGTGGGCGCACACGTGATTCTAATCGGTGCAATTGTCGCAGGCGTCATCCTTTTCCTGAAACCTAAGGATTACGACTCCCACGACGTGGAAATCGCCGGACTATATTGGCACTTCGTGGACCTGGTATGGATGTTCATCTTCCCGCTTGTGTATTTGATGTCCACGCGGATTACGGGATAGGCGTAGAGCAAGATCGGAGACCAGAAACGATGCACACTGTAGATACCCATCACGATGAGGGCAAAGGGCAATACTTTTGGGTCTGGGGAGCGTTGCTCGTCCTGACGGCCGCGGAAGTGGCTCTGGCCTACAACCAGGTTTTCCAGCCCACGCAGATGCTGGAAGCGCTGATGATCTTGTCGGTCATCAAATCGGCGCTGATTATCGGCTGGTTCATGCACCTGAAGTACGAAATCGCCGCCATGAAGTGGGTCATGATGACGGCGGTGACCATCTGCCTTTGCCTGATGTGCGTCTTTTTCGCAGACGCGTTCCGCATCGTCCACCTGGGAGTGAAATGAAACAGCGAGCGTTATTGCTGGTATTGATGGGTCTGCTGTGGGTGACTCCGGCATTGGGTCAGGGCTGCGCCATGTGCTACAGCAATGCCACCGGCACTACGAAGGACGGTCAACGCGCCATCAGCCGTGGAATCCTGGTGTTGCTGGTGCCTCCGGTTGGCTTCATGACGCTTGGCATAGGCCTGGCATATCAGTACGGCAAGAAGCGCGACGCCGAGCAGGCCGAGTGAGGTTGTACCCAACAGATATAGCTTGAGTGGGACGTAACGACCGATGCCTTCCCCATCGCCCACGTCGCCCCCAACTTCTCCGATTCCAACTTCTTCCTCCGCTCCCACTCACAACCTTCGCCGCATCGGCCTGGCGCCTTTTGTTGCCATTCTGTTCGCATACTGCACGGGCGGACCGTTCGGGTTCGAATCCATGATTTCCACCTCTGGCCCCGGCCTGGCGCTGACCTTCCTGCTGGTTGTGCCTCTGCTGTTTGCGGTCCCAATTTCTCTGGCAGCGGCGGAAATGACCACCGCCATGCCGGTGGAAGGCGGGTTCTATCGCTGGAGCCGGGCTGCGCTCGGCGACTTCTGGGGCTTTCAGACCGGCTGGTGGAACTGGACGGGCACATTCCTGATGAGCGCCTCGTATGGCGTAGCGATGGCGGACTATCTCAACGCCTGGATCCCGTTGCATTCCCGCTTGCAACATTGGGTGGTAGCCGTTTTGTTCTTAGGATTGGTGGCATTTATTAACGTCCTCGGAATTCGACTCGTAGGCCAACTCACGCTGCTGTTGCTGGTGGCGTCATTTATTCCGGTGATCGCCTTCGTCGTCCTCGGCTACCATCAGGCGCATTTCAACCCGTTTCACCCGTTCTTCCCGGCTGGAAAACCATGGCGGGAAGCTTATGGAGTAGGACTCTCGCTGGCTCTGTGGTCCTACTCGGGATACGAACAACTGTCCACGGTGATTGAAGAGGTAGAGAATCCGCGGCGCAATTTTCCACTAGGTCTCGCCATCGTGATTCCGCTGACCATCGCGACTTATGCCTGCACTCTGGCAGCCGGCCTGGCAGCGCTGGGCAACTGGCAGGTATGGGAGACTGGATACATGGTCACGGCCGCCCGTTTGGTAGGCGGCGCAAGCCTCGGCACAGCGATGTTCGCAGCCGCGGCCATTGCTAATTTCATTTTGCTCGAGAGCACGATGCTCTCGGTCACGCGTGTTCCGCTCACCATGGCTGAGGACGGTTATCTCCATTCAGGACTGGCCAAAGTCGACCTACGCTTCGGAACCCCGGCGCGGTCGATTCTTCTAACCACCGTGTTCTGCGCCGGGCTGGCAGTGTTCAGCGTGCCGCAACTCATCGCCGTGTATGCCTGGTCGCGTATCGCAACCTCTACGCTGACCCTGATTTCGTTCTGGCAAATGCGCCGCAAGTATCCCGAACTGCCCCGCAGCTTTCGCGTGGGCGGAGGGACATTAGGCGCACTCACGGTTGTAGTTCTTCCCCTGCTGCTGTTCGCCTGGGCGATGTTTAATAGCGATGCCACGACGCGGCTGTGGGGAACGATCAGCCTGATCTCGGGGCCGGTGGCGTATGGGTGGATAAGACGGCGGAATGGTCGAAGGTAGGCTGCGAAACCGCTTATCACCGACAATTATCCCCGCGACACCCTCGAAATACCGTCCAGAATCACGTAGAAAGAGGGCGCCTTAAGAGAACTGCCGATGTACTCCATCGAAAAATTGGCTCCGAAGTGACAGGAGATGTTGCGAACCGGAAGTCCTGCCATTGCAGTTTCTCCATCGAGGCAAAATCCGGCGACACCGTCGATTGCCAGTTGTTGCGTTTCCGTCACATGTATGCCGAGGTTCTCCATCATGCGCCGTTGAGAGCCAGCCAAATCCGCCAACGCTATGTTTCGCGGAGGCTGCTCCTCGGTGATGGTGATTGTTGCCCAGAAGGCCTACCGCCCTTCGTATTAATAAGCTGAGTCTCTCGCGTCGTACCGGTTCCATATTGCCAGACATACCACTCGTTTGGAACGGGCACTTTGAACATACCCGCTTGTAGTTCGTTCCCATGCTTCCAATGCCACGCCCACGCCCCAATCCGGCGAATCGGCAGAAACGACACAATTACCAACAAGGAAGCGCACACTACAACGGTGATCCCGGCGATTCTGAGGCCGGATTTGACCTGTTCGAGTACGGGCCGTGGGTCCCGAATCATGGCTGAGATGTGACACCGTAAGACCGATGACAATGTACGAAAATCTCAACCGGACGTGATGGTTGCTTTAAGACCTCAGTCGCCAGCCCTACTCAGTATCCTCTTTGCGCGACAACTACTAGCCATCTTGGCTACATGCATGTCAACATGAATGAGATGCCTTCTCAACCGAAAACCATCTTCTTCGACGTCGGCAATACCCTGCTCTTCCCTGATCGCGCGCACATTCTGGCTCCTCTCGAAAAGCTGGGAGGGGCGACGAGCCTCGAGCAGTGGCAAGCCGTCGAACGAATTACAAAGCGGAGGTTCGATCAGGCTTTGCAGCAGCACGATCCGGCTGACTTCAACTTCTGGTTCATGTTCTATGAACGGCTCCTGGAGGAGTTGGAGATTGACAATCACAAGGTGCGGGATACGCTGGTCGAGTCAACTCGCCACTCTGCGAATTGGTGCGTGATTCGTCCAGGGACGAGGGAGCTATTACAAAGGCTGGGCGAGCGCTACGTGCTGGCGGTGATCTCCAACGCTGACGGCAAGATCGCCGAGGTACTGAAACGCTGCGGAATCGCCGATTGCTTTGCCTCAATCACTGATTCGGGATTGGTGGGGTACGAGAAACCGCACCCGGCGATTTTTCAGGCCGCGCTGCAACCGATGGACGTGGAACCAGCAGACAGCTTGTATGTCGGAGACGTGTACTCGGTCGACTATCTAGGCGCAACCAACGTGGGAATGCAGGCAATACTGCTAGATGTGGCGGGAGCGTATCGAGAATCGGGGGTACCGCGAGTTGAGAGCTTGGGAGAATTGGAAGGGGTGTTAAGCCGTTAAGGATTCGGCGTCAAGACTGTTGCATAAATTGTCGAGTTGGTGAGGGTCAATCATGTTTATCTACCAAAGATTCCTGATGTTTCTTGCGGCTGCGTTCCTGCTGGCGGTTGCTCCGGGACCGGGAATGCTTTACGTCTTGGCGCGAACTTTGGCCGGCGGAAGGCGCGAAGGCGTATTGTCGGCCATCGGCACTTTCCTGGGAGGAATGGTCCACGTATTGGCCGCAGCAGCAGGTCTCTCGATGATTCTGGCCAGATCAGCGATGGCGTTTGCCCTGGTGAAGTATGTGGGCGCCGGTTATCTGTGTTACCTGGGCGTTCTGATGATCGTTGAATCACGCAAGGATGAGCTGACGGCGGGCAGCCAATCAAGCTTGACCGAACTTCCTCGAAGAAGCCCCTTGTGGCAGGGTGTGACCACGGAGATTCTCAATCCCAAGACGGCACTGTTCTTCTTGTCTTTCATTCCGCAATTTGTCAACCGCGAAGCCGGACATGTGTTTTGGCAGTTTCTGTTGTTGGGGAGTTTGTCAGTTGCATTGAATACTTCTGCCGACTTGATAGTAACCCTGCTGGCGGGTCGAATCGGAAACTACATTCGTTCTTCGGCAAAGTTTCGCCGAAGGCAGCGAACCGCGACGGGAATCATCCTGTTTGGACTCGGGGCATACCTGGCCACCAGCGAGAAATAACAACTGTTCACAGCCAAATCAACTGGTGATCGACACAGTCCGGCTGAATGGAATCGTAAACGCCACGCAACAGATCAGATCCGTAGCGCGCCAAGAAATACACTCCCGCAATTTCGCGCTCTTGAAGCACCTTGTTGGGATAGAGAGCATTGCTGAGGAACGCCGCTTTGCGGTCGAGGATCTCGCTCTGCAGTAGCTCTGCGCGGGCGGCCCGCGCCTGCAGACTCTCAAGCTGGTGCAGCATCTTGGATTCTGCGTTGTTAGCGGCGTCCACCAGAGTCTTGTCGAGGCGTTCCAGAAACTGGCGGATTTCCGCGAGAGACTGTCGAGTTGAGGTCCGGGCGCGATCGAAGGCCGACTGCAGGTCTTTGGGAAGGGCATGGGCCGCGAGCCGTTCACGCACCGGTTCGTGGGCAAGCAGATCGGCAAACGTGAGTCCGTATCGCTCCAGCAGGCTTTGGGGCTTGGGTTCGATCAGCGTGGCGGAAAAACGTGGCACCACCGGCGTGATCCGTCCCAGCAGCGCCTGATACACGACAGCTGCCTGGGCAAAGTAGGCGACTTCGGCCGAGCCGCCGGTATAGGCCAGCGTCGGCAGCAGATAATCCTGCACCACCGGACGGAGCAGCACATTGCCGCTGAAATCCTTTGGGGACGAAGCCAAACGGCTCAGTAGTTGCGCTTGAGAAACAGTTTCTTTGTCGATGACGAAATCGGCGCCCTTGCGGTGGACGGACACACGCGCGCCCTTGTGCAGGTTAAACAGCAGCGAAGACGACGGCGCGACCTTGACCTGTTGATGATATCCGGCGGCTTCAAGTTCGTGCCCGCGGGCAAGCAGAGCTTGTTCTATTTCCCCGGCGCGCTCGAGGGCGGCGCGATAGATAGGCTCAGCGACCTGATGCAGTTCAGGGTCGGAAGCATCGAGCAGAATCACACCCCACTGGGTGAACCATTGGGCAAATAGACGAGCAAATGAGGTTCCGAAGGTCTCTCCAGGCCGATAACACGCGCGCAGGCTGATCACAGCTTCCGACTCGCCTAGCAAGGCCGCACCTGTATCCATCGCGGCCTGAATCTCATCCCCAAACTTGATGGTTCCCACCGGGGCATTGGGCAGGCCCTGGGCGGAGATCGCGATCGACTGCAAAGCGGCGTCGGGGCCGGGCAGCAATACGCGGCTGACTTCCTCAAGATCATGATCTTCGGTCGCCAGCCAGAAAATTGGAACGCAGTCAACGCCGTTCTGGCTGGCTATATCCGCCAACCTGACGGCGGTAAGAGCCTTGAAAATCGAAAACAGCGGGCCACCGAACAAGCCAACCTGCTGGCCGGTGACCACAGTCGAGGCGCCAGCGCGCAGACGGCGGATGTTCTCCATCGTCTTTGCAGACGTCCCCCAACTTTCGTTCTGACGCTGAAGAACGGCAGCTACGCGCTCCCGGCGAACCGGGTCGTAGTGGATGGCCCTGACTTCATCCTTCATCCATTGGTTGAAATATGGGGAACGCGGATAAAACTCTTGCACCTTGGAGTGCGCAGAAAGAAAGTCGGAGAACAGTGGTGTGGTATGCGGAATTCGGCTGAAAGGTAAACACTCCGACTTCACCGGCAGTTCTCCTGACAGCTTTGGACGGTGCGAGGCATGTAAAGTCAACGACCCATTGTACAGGCGCGTTCTAGATCAGATGTTGAAAAGCGCTACGGGATGCAGAACACCGTGATTCAGGAAGCGGAGACTTGGTCCTGGGGTTGGGTGAGTTTGGAGTGGATACGAATGCCAAGGAAGGATATCGGCAAAGCACCGAACATCCCGAGACCGATCCCGGCGAACGGGTTCCAACCCAGGTCTACCGTGCGCAGGCAAACGGCAAGGGCCCAGAACAGTGCTGTGACCTGGAAAACGTAAAGCATGAACTGGCGTTTCATAACCTGCCCTCGATTTTAGAAGGTTTGTCAGCAACTGGCGATAAGAAGCAAGGGGTCGAATAAAACGGAAGTAACCTTCAGAGGTGCCGTCAGGCGGGCTCAGTAGCCTTTTGTTTTGTCTACCAAAGCCAGCAAAGGCTGATGGGTCAGATAACGGCGAAGGTTTTCAGAAATCAGCGCATAGTGCCGCTCCCAAAGCTTGTCAGTCAGCCCAGCGGTATGCGGAGTGAGCAACAGGTTGTCCAGGCCCCACAACGGAGAGTCGGCCGGCAGCGGCTCCTGATCGAAGACATCGAGAGCGGCCCCGCCAATCTTCTTCTGACCCAAAGCAATCGCCAAAGCAGCCTCGTCAACCAGCGGGCCGCGTCCTACATTGATCAAGAAGGCATCAGGCTTCATACGGGCCAAGCGGGCGGCGTTGATCAGCCCGGTGGTGGCTGGAGTGGTAGGGGCGGCCAGCACTACGTAGTCGGAGTGTTCCAGAACAGTGTCGACTTCGGTTGACGGATACACCTGTCTGACCCCGTCGGGTCTTCCCTTCTCTGGATTTTCGCGGGTGGCGATGACTCGCATGCCAAGCGCAGCAGCGCGCTGGGCAACTTCGCGGCCTATGCTGCCGAGTCCGACCAGGCCCAGCGTAGCGCCGGCAACTTCGCGCGGACGTGGGCGTCCCTTCCACATGATTTCCTGTCCCCAGGTTTGCTTTTGCTGCAGGCGAACGGCTTGGGGAATCTGCTTGGCCAGGGCCAGCATCACGGCGATGACGTGTTCTGCAACCACCGGACCATGCACTTCGCGAGCGTTGGTCAGTACAACATCACTGTGGACGAGTTCCGGAAACATGAGTTGATGAACGGCGGCGGCGGGCGAATGTATCCAGCAAAGGCGTTTGGCCAGGGTGAATTGTTCAGGCCGGAGCGACCAGGTAACGATGATTTCAGCGTCACGCAAATGTGCTTCGATCCCGTCATAGCTGGAAAAGTGGACAATTTCGACTTGCGGGAAATCGCCTTGCAGCCGCGGTGCAAACCAGTCAGGCGCATTCCAGAGTTCGAAGCGATGATGGAGAACGATGAGAAGCTTTAACATCGGGTGATCTGGTGAGCGGGTCATCGGGTGATCTCATACGCTAGCTGCGCGCAGTGCGTTGGGAGGCAGCAAAAATTGCAACCAGTTCATTCGCCTCAGTCAGCAACTCCTGTAGAAGTTCCTTCTTCACCATACCCGATTCAACCAAACATTCAAGCCAGAACACTGTCTCGTCGGCTTCCTCAACCACGATCCCAATCTTGGAGATGAATTCGGCCTTTGAGCGAGCGCGGCCAGCAGCCCGATAGTTCGCACCGACAGACGTACCGGACCGGAGTACTTGTTTCCCAAGAACCTGGGCGTCGGTCGACTTCGGCAGGCGGCGGAACAGCCGAATGATTCTGAGCGCAAACAATTTCGTTCGGTTTCTCAGTTCCTCCTGTCGACTGATAGGCTCCGTCATCCTTTTACTCCATGCTCCGACTGGGGGCTGCGGATTGAAAATGACCCGATGACCCAATCGCCAGATCACCCGATCTTCTTCATCACTCGAAGGTCCTGACCCGTCATCTCCTTGGGTTCGTCCAGGCCGAGCATTCCAAGAATTGTCGGCGAGATGTCGCGCAGCGACCCATCCGGCTTAAGGGTGAATTGCTTGCTGCCTTCCGCAACCACGATGAAGGGCACCGGATTCGTGGTGTGGGCCGTGTGCGGGCCGCCAGTCGCGGGATCGATCATCATTTCAGCATTGCCGTGATCGGCGGTAATGAGCATGGCTCCGCCTTTAGCGCGCACGACGGGTTCAATGCGGCCCAGGCAGGCATCGACAACCTCAACCGCCTTAACCGTCGGCTCGATCTTCCCCGAGTGGCCGACCATGTCGGCATTGGCGAAATTCACGATGATGACATCGAAGGCGACGTCGTTCACCGCTTTGATGACAGCGTCAGCGATCCCTGCGGCGGACATTTCCGGCTTCAAATCGTAGGTCGCCACCTTGGGCGATGGAACCAGAACGCGATCTTCCCCCGGAAACGGCTGCTCCATCCCGCCGTTAAAGAAATATGTGACATGGGCATATTTCTCAGTCTCCGCGACCCGCAAGTTGCGCATGTTCATCTGAGACATAACGTTGGCCAAAATGTTGTTCATCGACTCCGGCGGGATGACTACCGGTAAGCTGAAGCTCTTGTCGTAACGGGTCATGCAGACATAGTGCAGATTCGTGGGCACGCGGTCCCGAGGAATCGCCGCATCAAGATCTTCGGAACCCGGAAGGTCACGTCCGCCTTTCTCATTGAGGCCGCTATTTCGAGCGAGAGCGCGGGTAATCTGGCGCACCCGGTCGGCACGGAAGTTGAAACAGATGCAGGAATCGTCGTCGCGAATGGTGGCCAGCGGCTCGCCGCGATTGTCCACGCAAACGAACGGAACGATAAATTCGTCGGTCACATCGTTGTTGTACGACGCTTTCACTCCCTGGACGGCGTCTACATGCTTGCCGCCTTCGCCGTTCCCGTTGACCATGGCGTTATAGGCCTTGGCGACGCGCTCCCAGCGGCGGTCGCGATCCATGGCGTAGTAGCGGCCGTTGACGCTGGCGATTTTGCCGGTACTGTACTCGCGCATTTTTTGCTGGAGTTGCTCCAGATACCCCGCGCCGTTGGTCGGCAACGTATCGCGTCCATCCATGAAAGCGTGAACAAAGACGCGATCCACTCCCTGCTGTTTGGCCATCTTGAGCAAAGCGTAGAGGTGCGTCTGATAGGAGTGCACACCTCCATCGGAGACGAGGCCAAAAAGATGCAAGCGGCGGCCGCCGCTGCGAGCGTTCTTCATTGCCGCAACCAATACCGGATGCGAGAAGAATTCGCCATTCTGGATCATCAACTCGATGCGCGTGCTGTCCATGTGCACGATGCGGCCGGCACCGATGTTGAGATGGCCGACCTCGCTGTTGCCCATCTGACCGTCGGGCAGGCCGACGTATTTGCCGCTGGTGTGAATGAGCGTATTGGGATATTCGAGCAGCAGACGATCGTAGGTCGGCTTGCGGGCGAGGGCAATGGCGTTGGCCTTGGTTTCGGCACGGTATCCCCAGCCATCGAGGATGATGAGAACGAGCGGTTTAGGACGCAAGGCAGCTCCTAGCTCTCAGCTAATTCAAAAGCAGCCACGGATTTTCACGGATCAACGGGGATCTTCGGAATCAGAAGGATTCTAGCAGTTCCAGGCCAGGTTTCTCTGTGTCTGGGTGTCTCTGTGGTGAAAAGCCTTCTGCATGGGGACCACCGGACGCTCGAACTTATTTATACTGATCACGGAGGAACTTCATGCCGATCAGCGAACTCTTACTGCCGGAATTCGATCACGAGATGCAAACCACGCGGACCACGCTGGAACGCGTTCCCTTCGACAAGAAGGATTTTGTACCTCATCCCAAATCGATGGCGCTAGGCAATTTGGCGCCGCACGTGGCTGAACTGGCCGGGTTTGGCGTCGCCGTGTTGACGACTCCGGAACTGGATTTCGGCAGCGGTGCTCCCCGCACTCGCCCTCCCTTTGAGTTGGCGGGCCTGCTGAAGGCTTTTGATGAAAACGCAGCCAAAGCCCGGGCAGCGCTGGCAAGCATGAAAGACGACGCGTGGACGCAACCCTGGAAGTTAAGCTTTCAAGGCAAGCCCATCTTCAGCGGATCACGCTTCCTGGCCTATCGCACCATGTTCTTGAACCACTTGGTCCACCACCGAGCGCAACTGGGAGTGTACTTGCGGCTGAATGAAAAGCCGCTGCCGGCAACGTACGGGCCTTCGGCGGATGACCGGATGGGATTCTGATCGGAGTTCGCACCGGATGGACGCGATTGGGTCGGCGCTAGCCTTTGTAGTTCAACGCCTTCACCCCCAAAAACCTCGCCGCCCCGCCCAACTCCTCTTCAATCCGCAGCAACTGATTGTATTTTGCAATCCGGTCCGTCCGCGAGGCCGAGCCGGTCTTGATCTGCCCCGCCCCCGTCGCCACCGCCAAATCCGCGATGAATGTATCTTCCGTCTCGCCCGACCGGTGCGAGATCACCGATGTATATCCATTCCTCCGCGCCAAGTCGATCGCATCCAGCGTCTCGCTGACAGTCCCGATCTGATTCACTTTGATCAGAATGGAGTTCGCCACATGCTTGTCGATCCCCTTCTGCAAGAACTCAATGTTGGTGACGAAGATGTCGTCGCCCACCAACTGAATCTTGCCGCCCAGCTCTTTGGTCAGCGCCGCCCAGCCGTCCCAGTCTTCTTCCGATAAACCATCTTCCAGCGAAACAATCGGATAATCCTTCACCCACTTCGACCAGAACCGGACCATCTCGTCCGAACTCTTCGCCGACTTGTCCGACTTCTTGAAGACGTACTTGCCGTCCTGGTAAAACTCGCTGGCTGCGGGGTCGAGGGCTATCGCGATTTCTTTCCCAGGCTTGTATCCCGCCTGCTGAATCGCTTCCAGCACCACTTCGATCGCCTCAACGTTCGATTTCACCGACGGTGCGAAGCCGCCTTCGTCGCCAACCGCGGTGTTGTAGCCCCGTTTCTTCAGTACGCCTTTCAGTGTGTGGAACACTTCGACGCCCCACCGCAGCGCTTCGGAGAATGACTTCGCACCCACCGGCATGACCATGAATTCCTGGAAGTCCACGTTGTTGTCGGCATGGGCGCCGCCGTTCAGGATATTCATCATGGGCACCGGCAACAGATTTGCGCCCGTGCCACCCAGGTATTGATAAAGCGGCTGCCTAAAACTGTTGGCGGCAGCGCGCGCGGCAGCCATGGAAACCGCCAGTATCGCGTTGGCTCCCAGGCGGCTCTTGTTACCAGTCCCGTCGAGTTCAATCATCTTTCGGTCGAGAGCGCGCTGATCGGTGGCGTCCATTCCGGCCAAAGCTTTGGCGAGCTTGGCATTCACATTCTCAACTGCCTTCAAAACCCCCTTTCCGAGAAAGCGCTGTTTATCTCCGTCGCGGAGTTCGACTGCTTCGTATTCACCGGTGGAAGCGCCGCTGGGGACGATGGCGCGTCCTTTACTTCCGTCGGCCAGCGTAATCTCGGCCTCGACGGTCGGATTTCCACGTGAGTCCAAGACTTCACGGGCGTGGATTTTCGAAATAGTGCTCATGACCGCTCCTTGTATGTAGAAAGCCGGGATTATAAATCAACCAACGAAAACGGTTTCGACCCGTATCTCCGGTGGTTCAGGTTGCGTTCCATGCTTGTTCTGTCAGTACAGGTACCTTACAGTCAATTTGAGATGCAGAATCGCACCGAAACCCTGGAAATCGGCTCGCAGGCGCCGAGTTTTGCGCTGCATTCGGCGAACTGGGAGAGTAGCGTTTTTACGCTTTCGACCATGCTCGAGCGCGGGCCGGTGCTGGTGGAATTTCTGCGTGGCACCTGGTGACCGAACTGCGTGAAGCGCATGGCCCAGTTCGAGCCACATCAGAACGAGATAAGGCACGAAGGCGCAGAACTGGTTTATATAGCGGCGGAAAAAAGTGAGGGAATGTTCAAACCGGCGAAATATCTGGCGGCGCATCCGATCGCGTTCCCGTTTCTGCTGGATGAGGACCGTTCGGTGACCAAGGCCTACGGGTTGTACCACCGCTTCGGGCATGACGCGATCAATATTGCTCATCCCGCGAGTCTGGTGGTGGATCGTGGCGGAACAGTTCGTTACATCTATCGTGGCGACAACCAGACGGACCGGGCGCCGATCGAGGAAATCCTTGGCGCGATCAGGAAGGTAAACACTTCAGCGTAGAGTTTGCGGAGTCATATTTTGGAGGAGGCCCAATGAGGAAGCTTGAAGCGCTACTTTGTGTAATGGTGCTATCACTGGTGTCGGCGGCGCAAAGCAATATTTCACTGCCGACGGGTACGTCGTTGACCGTCAAACTCGAGAACAATCTTGCCACTCACACTTCTAAAACCGGGGACCCATTTTCCGCGCGAGTGACGGAAGCGGTGCTGCTTGAGGGCAAGACCGTGATTCCGGTCGGCGCGACAGTGCAAGGCCGGGTGGCCCAAGTCAGCGAACCGCGGCGGATTTCTGGCCGGCCCACGATCGGAATATTGCCTGACACACTGGTCATGCCGGACGGCCAACGCTTCGTGCTTAGCGCGTCGTTGGTGGACACGAATCTGCATAATGGCACCGAGGTGAATGAGGAAGGCCAGTTCAAAGGCAAAGGACACGACGGCCAGGACCTAACCGAAATTGGTATGGCCACCGGCGGCGGAGCGGTGATTGGCGGGATGGCGGGTGGCGTCAAAGGCGCAGTGATCGGTGGTGCGATTGGCGCGACAGCCACAGTGGTGCATTGGCTGGGCAAAAAGAAATCCACCATGCTGCTGGCGGGAACAGAATTGGTAATGGAACTGAACCGTCCGTTGGAGATGGCTCCGGCAGTTGCCCCTGGGCAATAGGATCAGCCCTCGTTACCGAACAACACAGAGCCGGAGGCAATCCCTCCGGCTTTCTGTCCTTGGTTCGTCAGAAGGCCGCCGACATCAAGTCCTGTTCCAGCAGCAATTGCAATTCGATCCAGCCTTCGAGCGGTAGAGCGTCTACCGGGAGACCATCTTGCCAAAGGCTGAAACGCAGCCGGAGCGTGGCAGTGGCGGATGGGGTTCGGCTGGGCAACGCCACCGGAGTTGCCAGCAACCAGGACAGCGGGAGCTTGAACTCAAGGTTACGAACGAACGCAACGCCAGCCTCGCCTGCGGGCTGACGGGAACTGGCGATCAGCCGGCCTTCACCGGGTTCATTGATCTCCCAGGATTGCATGCGTCCGCTGACTACTTTGACATCTAACCGGATGACGCGGCGCGGACGCGCATCATCCTCCGCCCAAGACTCGAGATTGACCACCAGGTCGAAATCGGTCTCCGGTGGCTTGTCTGAGAAATCCAGACGAGCGTACACATTGGTTTCGTCGATGCCTGCCTGGACTGAATCCACGAGAAACTGCTTTCCATGCATGGCGCCGGCACGCCGGTCGGCGGTGTAAACCGCAGCTCCCATCCACTCGAAATAGCGCACCATATTGCCTTCTACCCGCGGGTGGATGTAGTGGGTTTGCGGGGTGAACGCGGCCCGAGCGGCAACAGTTGCGATCGGTTGGGCCAGATAATCAGGCGGAGTAGCCCCCAGCGCCTGGTAAACGTTGGAAAGATGCTTGCGATAGAGTTCGTCAAATTCGCGATCGTTGGCGGAGTGATGCTCGGGCCCGTACCACCAGTTCCAGTCGCTGCCTTCAGCAATCAGCAATTCTTCGTAGGCTAGTTTGCGCTGTGTCTCGCTCACCCGCGAGGCAGTCTCTGCATAGAGCTTGCGGGCGTGGTAAAGATAATCCCAGGATTTATTGTCCTCGGGTGCGCCAATCCAGACGTTAAAGTTGGCGTTGATCCAGGAACCGGGAACGACCGAGGTTAGAGGATGGAAGCGCTGGTGGCGCGCGATGGCTTCTGAAACCGTGACTGCCTCCACTCCCCCCGGCTCTTGTTGCAGGCTCTCATAGAAGCGGCGCAGGAATTCGCGCCCAGACCGTGGATAGTATTCCCATGCATTCTCGCCATCGAGGATGATGGGGATAACGGCATCCCTTCCCTGCGAAAGAGCAGGTTGCGCCGCCTGCTTGATGTTGTTCAAGAGGTGTGCCGCAGCGTCCGACGGAGCCATCCCAGAATACACAAAGCCCACTAGGTCCGAGATGGTGTGATCACGAAAGATCAGATGCATTTGCGTCTGGGCATTTTCGAAGCGGTCAATGGTGTAAAACCTTTCGGCGTTGTCACGAGGATTGATGGCTAGGGTGCGGCCCAGGACACCTTCGTCGGTTGCCATCCAGTTAACGCCCAGGCCTTGAGCGATTGTGAAGACCTCCTCCGACACACTCCCCTCCGAAGGCCAGACTCCGACTGGGCGAATGCCAAAGACCCTCTGGTGCAGGTCCAGGCCGCGCAGGAGTTGCTCGCGAGCGTCCTCGGGATGACGAAAGCGGTTTTGCGGCAAAGGCAGGCCAGGCGTGGAAACGGCGCCCATGTTCGTGTCGCAGACCAGCGGCAGAATAGGGTGATAAAAAGGCGAGGTAGAAAGTTCGATTCTTCCCTGCTGTGCCGCTGCCGCATGCGCGGGCAAGACTCGGGCCACGAGTTCGCGTTCACGAGCCATAACCAGACGCTGGTCATCGAGCGAATACCCCCTTTCTTTCTTAATCAAAGAGGCGACGTCCGGATCGTCAAGAAAAAACTCATCGAACCAGGCAATCTGGGAAAGCACCTGGAGATCCGTGAACTCTTGCGGCTGAAAATATTTCTCGGCGCGTTCTGGGGAATCCCCGGCCGCGCGGAAGCGCTCCCACAGCTCCTGGTAGCGCGGATAGCGTCCGATCATGTGAACCGGGTTGGCCTGAAACAGATATTGCAACGCGAAGCGGCGTTCTTCCGGGGTAAGGTCGCGAGCCGGCTTGGCCGCGACATCGAAGAATGGATCGTGTGCCGTTCCCTCTGCATAATCCTGGATTTGGGTCATCAATGACGGCACCAGATTGAACGTCTGGTGGACATTGGGGAATTCGTCCAGCAGCTTGACCATGCCGTAATAGTCTTTCAGGGCGTGCAGGCGCACCCAGGGCAGACGGTACTGGCCTGTGACCAAGTCCTTATAGTACGGCTGATGTTGATGCCACAAAACGATGACGCGCAGGACGGGCATGTATGTGGATAATTAACGCCAGTCTAGCACGCGGGCATTAGGGCGTTGGACTCTTTGGGCCGTATGCCCTTCTAGGGGCAATCATCTCTATATGTTCGCCCGGTCGGCGATGGTATTCTTTCCGGGTTTTGAGGAGGCCAAGATGAAGCAAACGTTGCTGTAT